>Ga0351961_1001_pt1 | contig 91481 bp, 59 predicted proteins | sample TotcelT113001M15_FD_205806 | JGI IMG/M metagenome (GOLD analysis project Ga0351961, IMG submission 205806) | Enriched cells from coal bed in the Powder River Basin, Montana, United States - Total cells T11 rep3 HSBNCT.T11.300.1.M15 ...
ATCTTGGTGCAACGTCCGATTAGAGTGGGTGATTATATTAAGATTGATGAAGAGACGCGTGGTGTGGTTCGCAAAATTACGCCAAAAGCGGTTCTTTTGCGTAAAAAAAATAGTATGACGATTATGATACCTAATAATCAGATTATTAATAAAGTGGTAACCAATTGGAACTATTCGCGCAACTTTGTGGCAACAGACGATATAACTCTTGTTATTGATTATAGTGAAAATCCCCAAGAGATTAAAAAGATCTTAATGGGCGTGCTTGAAGAAAATTCATTTGTACTTAAAACGCCAAAGCCAATAGTACGTCTGGTAGAGTTTGTTGATTTTGGATATAAATTTATGTTGCGTGCTTATATAAGTTCAACGTACACGCTTGATCTCTGGGAAATTTCAAGCGATCTGCGTATGGCTGTTGCTACACGTTTGCATGAAAAAGGTATTGCGATAGCATTGCCCATGAGTGTGATGGTGGCTGATCAGCCTAAAGTTAAAAAGACACCAAGCGAAAATTAAGTAGTTTTTTACAAAACAGAAAGAGGCCTGCGGAGAATTCTCCGCAGGCCTCTTTCTGTTTTGTAAGTGTTTTATTTTTACTTGTTTTTGACGTGGTTCTCATAAAAATCATACAGAAACCGCTTTTGTTCTTTATGAAGAGGTCTGTCGGTTAGTTTTAACGCCTGTTCTACGTTCATATTTTCGTTGTGAATTAATGAGGTGGCAAGCATGGTGCCAGTTCTTCCCCTGCCGTGTTTGCAGTGTACAACAACTTTATTTCCGTTTTTTATTTCCGCATTAGCTTCTTGTAAAAAAAGTGCAGCATCTTCATAGGTTGGTGCACTATGGTTAGCAATAGGTATGTGTATATTTTTCATGAGAGGAGAGGTGGAAAAAAGGTCTGGAGATAGCGGTTCTTGGGTAAGAGAGATAATAAGGCGAACGCCTTGTTCTTGCAGATAGGCGATATGTTTTGGTTTTGTTGGGCAAGCCATGCCACCAAGGGGTCGTTCTGGAAGCATCTGAAATTTATGGGGTTGTTTTGCTCTTGGTTGAGCCTGCAGTAATAAAAAACAGCTAGAGAGGGTGAAATATGTCTTTAGTAAGCTTATTTTTTTCATAGTATCCTCTCCTTTTTTAAAAATTTTTGTGGGTTAAGCTCCTGAGTCTGTATGTATAGTATGTTGTAGCTTGCTATAGGGCATCTTGTAATAAGAACTCTTTCAAGCAACTTTAGTGGTACAAGATACTATCTCTATCTTCGTTGAATTTAAACCCCAGGTGCAATGACTTGTTGTTTTTGGCATAAAAAGAGGCCTGCGGAGTGATTCTCTACAGGCCTCTTTTAAACATTTCTTTGATTATGGCCAAGCTTTACTGTACAGGACTAACTTGTTTTTTCAGGAGATTTTTTCTGAGATTGTGCTTTTTAAATGTTTCAAGTGGATCGTTGCGATAATTTTCACTTAGTACTTTTTAAGAAGATCTATAATGTTATTATGATTACGTTTGTAGCTTTCAGAATGTTTAAATTCATAGAGCCATTGTGGCATAAAGGCGTCTAATGCGTGCTTGTTGGCACCGTTTTTAAGAAGAAGTTCGACGATTTCTATGCGATTTTCATCTGTGGTAGCCATTTGCAGGGCAAAATCATTGTTTTTTATACAAGCCCCCTTGTTGATGAGTATTTTAACGATATCTATCTCGTTATTTTCGATAGCCCAAATTAAAACTGCCTCATTGTCAAAATGTATATCTATGCCTTGACTAATAAGGTTTGTAATGAGTTTGGGAACTATTTTTTCACCATCGATTTTAAATGCCTGAATGTTTTTTGTAGTGATTAACCAGTGTAAGGCAAAATTATCGTTGGCTTTGATATCGATATCAGAATTATTGAGAAGAGTGGTAAAGACTCTCAAGTGACAATTTTGTGCAGACAATTGTAATGCAGTGGGCTCACCAGCATTAATATTAGCTCCATGTGTAAGAAGAAGTTTAACGGTAGTATCATGACCTTCTTCAGCAGCTGAACGTAATGCACTATTTTTTTTTGAGTGAATATCAGTTTTTTGTTCAAGAAGATAGCTCACTATGTCGTTTAACCCTAGTTTTGCTGATTCTATTAATCCTTCCTCTTTGCCAGGGAAGTTGTTTTGAGAAAGTAACTTAACAATAGCTAGATTTTTTTTGCAGGCCTGCGCTAATACGTATGATCCTGCTGTATCTTTTACAGATTCTTCCTGTACGATGGTTTTAATTGTATTGATATCTTCTTCCTGAATTGCTTTGATTAAATCCATTTCTCTCTCCCAGACCGATGGCGGCAGCGATGATGTTGTCCGATCGGAATCTGCACGAGTAGCTAAGGGCTTATTACCCCCATTTTTAGAGCAAGGAAAGAACTCTTCAAAGCCTCTGTCAGGATCTTGTTTATAGGCTATCATGGAATTATCGCCGCCGGCAAAAACGGTGAAAGATGTACTAAGCAGAGCTGTAAATACAAGAAGCTTTTTCATACATTTAACCTATATTATTGATTATATTCTTTATGTTTTTAAAAAGAATGCCAGAAACATGCATGTGTGTCGAGTTGTTTTGTTTGCGCAAAAGGGGGATGGTGCGTCTACTTTTATCTGATGTTAGCACGTCATATTTTTTGGAAAAAAGAGAGAGGCTTTGACGGGAATGCCAAAGCCTCTTTATGAGTTTGATTCGGAGTAAAAGTTGTTATTTCTTCTTCATGATCTTGTTATAAAGAGCCATGATTGGCTTGTCCAAGCCAGCAAACATGCAGCCTTTGTAAATAAGACCAATAGCAACGACGACAAAAAGTATATTTATTAAGAGATTGATAATGGTATAGGTCATTCCTGTTGCATAGGAGAGCAGGATTGTGCCGCCTATAATAAAAGCTAAGCCTTTATATAACGGATTTTCTGGAAACGCGATATTCATAGAGATACTCCTTTTAAAAATGGATTTCAAAAGGAATGTAGCGTTTTTTTATGGATTAACGCAAGAGATCAGAAAGTAAAATGACAAAATTTTTGTGTAGGTGTTTTAATTTTCTAAAATTTGTATCGAATAAGTCTTCTCATATTCTTCTGGAGTCATATTCTCATAACTTTTTGAATATTTTTCAAGAAGTTCAAACATTTCTTTATTGCTTGTTTCAGGCCAATTGAGAGGGGCTGCTAATATGTGAGCTCCGTTTTCGAGCAGTAATTGAGCTGCCTCTGTATTATTATTTTGAATGAATTTATGAAGACAGTCGTTTAAAATTCTTGGTTCAGGGTATTTGTTCTTGTCTTCAGCATGATAACAGGATGATTGAAGAAGTATTGTTAGTATTGCAGTATTATTTTTTTCAGCAGCAGCAGAAAGAGAGCTTTCGATTATCCATTGTGGTACGGGTTCGCTGTCAAGATGCACTTCTGCATGATCAATGAGTATTTTTACTACGTCAAAATGTCTATTTTTAATTGCACGGAAAAGAGAAAGATGATATAACGCTGAAGGATCTGCTCCGAAATTGAGCAATAGTTCAACGGTTTCAACATGTCCATTTTCGGCTGCATTTCTAATAGATGCGTCATTAAAGGCATGAATATTTGCGCCAAGAATTATTTGTTTTTTTACATAGTCTGTGAATCCCATTGTTGAAGCTATCATTAATAATTCTTCATCCTTGTTTGACATATGCCAAAGAAGGGATTCGATTGTAGATTTGTCTTTTATGATGGAGGCATCTTCTAAAAGTACTTGGTCTTGATTAATAAGCTTTTTTATTAAAGGAGGATTCGGTAAGTTTTTCTGCCAGAAGAGATCAGCATTATGTATGGATTGGTTCTTAATCGAATTTTTAAAAACAACAGCTTCTTGAATGGTATTACTTTCGTAGTGCTGCCCTTCGCAGGGGAGATTCAATGGTATTTGTTTTGAGGCATAAGACCACAGAGATGGAATATGCTTGTGGACAGAGTGTCTTATATTGCTTTGATCGTTAAGCATGGCATAGTTTTGGTTGGCTACTACCATTACCACTAGGTAGAACATTTTGTTCATGAACTATTTTTCCCTAAAAAGTTTCCCTAAAAGTCTTTAGTTAGAACAGAGGTAGTTAGGCCTCTAAAAATCCTTGTATCGGCCACGGTTTTGCAAAGTCCAAACAACGGTCGACCAGTGGCTTATGATGTACTAAAAGCATGACGCTCGTTAATTGTGGCAGATTTTCTTTGATAGTGCGCAGGAGACTTTCAACAAAGAGCCAGCGGGAATTCGTTGACTGTTCTTTATCAAAGGGTGTCTGTTCAAACGATAGATAAGCGATATGTTCGTCGCCAACCAAAACCGAGGTGATTAGCAGCGGTTGCGCGGTAATTTTTTCTTCGTTCGCCAAAACTATCCATGAGCTCATAAGAGTATGGAGTGCTGATGTTATGTCTTCTGGCAAAACACAAAGCTGTTCTTCTTTATGCCAGCCGTGAGCTGTAGAAAGCCAGAGGGTGCAGGCCCGTTGTTCTGTTGTAGCGGTGATTTGTTGATTGGTAAATCGTGTTGGCAACTGGATAATAATCCAGCCGCGCATGAGCGAGGCGACAAAAAGACCCAAAATGATGCAGGCAACAGCTATTTTTATGAGTGGCGTTGTGTGATTAATTGGTGAGCGCATGGGCAATTCCTGTAGCTAAAGGTTCTACTAATGTTTGCCAGGCGTACTCTTTAGGCACTCCCATTTCAATAGCACATGCGGGTGCTGCGATACTAAAAAGTGGTGTGATGGGCAGTGCATGGGGTTTATTGCATGACATGCCAGCGTTTGCATACACGTTATCATAGAGTTTTTGCAGGAGCTCTTTGCTTTCAGAGCTGTACAGTCGATGGGCTTGGTCAGCAGGGTAGAGCGTCAGTTCTGTGCGCTGCAAGGGCAAATCGCTTTCGTGGGAGTAGCGATAAAGAGATATCTGTGGTTGCGGTGAATTTTCTTGATAAAAAGAAAGAGCGCAGACTAGTGCCGGTTGTAGCCGGTTGGCATAGGAGGCTGCCTGTAACTGGATAGTCTGTTCGGTTGGTTTGATAATAACTACTTTAGCGTTTGGTATACGGCTTGTGAGCTCTGCACTTAATAGCTCTGCAAACTGTAACGCTATGCCGCGCTCAAATGCCCCGTTAATAGTGCGTCCAGGATTTTTAGGGTCAGCATACGGGGCTAAGACAATAACGGTTTCAGGCGCCTGGGGGGCTAGAAGTGGCGCGCTCAAAAAGAGTAGGCTTATAAACAGTTTTTTCATCGACAGACCAAATCAGTGGTTAAAAATTCATGTAAAAAGGTAATGCGTTCGGTGGCTTTGTTATTTTTAACCGCCATGGCAATTGCCCGTGGTTGTCCTATAAGAATACACAATTTTTTAGCTCGTGTAATGGCTGTATAAATAAGATTTCTTTGCAATAGGGTAAAGTGTTGCGTAAAGAGTAGGATGATGGCGGCACCATACTCTGAGCCCTGGCTTTTGTGGATGGTAATGGCATAGGCTAAAACTATTTCATCAAGTTCACTAAATTCATAGGCAACGTCATGGTCGCCATAGGATACGTTGAGTATGCGTTCTTCAGAGTCGATAGCGGTTATGCCGCCAATATCACCATTAAAGACATGTTTGTCGTAGTTGTTGCGAATCTGCATAACGCGGTCGCCGACTTTGAACGTGGTGCCGGCGTAGGAAGCGGTTTTGCCCACAGTTTGCGGATTCAAAAAAGCTTGCAGGGTATGGTTGAGTGATTGCGTACCGACACTGCCACGATTCATGGGTACAAGCACGGTAGCGTCGTTACGATTGATACCATAGCGGGGCAAACTTTGGGTGAAGATTTTTTGCAGATGGGTGTTAACCAGCTCAGGGTTTTCTTCTTTTATAAAGATGAAATCTTTTTTAGTGTCAGGGATGTTGCTTGTCGGCATTTCGCCTTTGTTTATTCGGTGGGCATTGACGACAATAAGGCTGTCTTGCGCCTGGCGGAAAATATACTGCAATCGGACGCTTGCAACCGTATCAGTAGCAATAAGATCTTTAAGCACGTTACCAGCGCCAACAGATGGCAACTGGTCGCTGTCACCAATAAACAAGATATGCGCAGTTAACGGTAACGCTTTGATAATGGCATGTGCCAAAAAGATATCGATCATAGAAGCTTCATCGACAATCAGAAAATCGAGTTGCAGGGCATTGGTTTCGTTATGGACAAAGCCTCGCGTTGTAAAATCAAACCCTAACAGACGATGGAGCGTCATGGCATGCTTACCCGTATTTTCGGTGATGCGTTTTGCTGCGCGTCCCGTAGGCGCAGCCAGGGCATACTTGATTGAGTTGCTCTCAAGTACGCCGAGCAATGTTTTGATAAGTGTTGTTTTACCGGTACCCGGTCCGCCCGTGATGATGGTCACTTTATGTTGCAAGCTCGCCATAATACCACGTTGTTGGTCGTCGCTCAGTTCTATGTTGCCAGTAGCTACAGGCATGCGTAACTCTTTGTAGATAGTATCAATATCAAAGCGATCGAGTGTTTTGTAGGCAAGTAATTTTTTAATATTTTCTGCGCATGCACGCTCAGTCGCATAGTGTAATTTAAGCGCTACGTAGTTGTGCTCGTTGTGCGTTAACAGCGCTATTTTTTGTGCGTTATACAGATCATGCAGTGCGTTTTTTATCTTAGGTGCATCTTCTTCTGCGTCAAGCTCAAGGAGCTCGAGTGCTTGTTGGCGGACTTTTTCAAGCTCACCATAGAGTGACCCATGACCAACGGTCGTAGTCAGTACAAACAAAATGCCGGCACGAATACGTTTAAGTGAGTTTTTTTCAAAACCTAAGTTTTGGGCAATCTGATCGGCTGTTTTAAAGCCAACACCCCAGATATCTTCTGCTAGACGATAGGGGTTTTCACGCACAATAGTAAGTGCTTCCTGCCCATAGGTCTTATAAATTTTGGTAGCGTAGGTTGCAGAGACGCCTTTTTCTTGCAAAAAGACCATGATAGCAGAAATATCACGCTGGTCTTTCCATGCCGTGATAATAGTAGAAAGACGTTTAGGTCCGATACCGTCAACAACCGCAAGTCGTTCAGGTTGTTTGTCGATAATTTCAAGGGTCTGTTCACCAAATCGTTTGACCAGCTTTTCAGCATAGACGGGGCCGATGCCCTTGATAAGGCCTGAAGCCAAATATTTTTGAATGCCGATAACACTGGTTGGTAACGAAGCAAGACACTCGTTCGCCTGAAATTGCCGTCCAAACTTGGGATGACTTGTCCAGGATCCTTTGAGGTCGACACGTTGGCCGCCATGCAGGCCGGGAATATGGCCGCGTACGGTTACGCTTGTTTGCGCATTTACTTGCAGCACAAAGACGGCAAAACCCGTATCTTCACTCTGAAAGATAACATGGTCAATCGTGCCAGAAAGTTCTTCATGCTGTGTCATTGGTACCAGACGGTTTTTATACGTATTAAAAAGAGAAGGAGAGTGTTTGTTGTGGAGCTAGACATTGCTCATGTCTAGCTCCTGGTATTGTGTGCGTTAGTTTAATTTTGCTTGGTCAGTCAGAGTATCTTGGTAGTTTTGTTTCATCTCTTCAAATTGTTGATAGGCAATTGGGCAACTATGAATAATGTCACCAATCAGATGGATGATATCAAGACAAAAAAGACCAAGAGTTTTGAATGAGTCGAGTTTATTCATAAAGACTTCTATCTCATGTTCTTCGTCAGTCTTTGCCCATTCAAGTAAGACGCTGTTGGTACGATTATGCTTTTCGCATGATTCTTGAATAAGAAGCACGGTATGTTTTTTTCCTCGACGTAACTTATCAAGAAGGGGGATGGCAATTTCTTCAAGGAGAGCTCGTTTTGCTGCCGAAAGGCTTGCGCCCATTGCAATATAGGTGTCGCCATTGAGCATACCGCCTTCGCGCAGTTTTTGTTCAAGAATAGCCATATCTTTGATGGTGCAGTAGGTGTCATTATAAAGACAGCATTTGTGCTCGTCTTCTGCAAGGCCAGCACCTAAAAGTCGCTTACGTAAATCGATACGAACTCTGACTAAAATAACGAGGGCATCACCATCGATGCCAAATTTTTTACCATCAATAAATTTCAATACTTCAGAAGTTAACGTTATGGGCTCAGGATTTTTTGTAGTGGTTGGTTTGATGGGCGCAGGATTGTTTGTGTTGTTTGCTGCTTTAATTGTTTGAGGCATAATTGAAAGAAAAAAGAGCCAGATAAAAGTAGCATATGAACGGTTCATCATGATCATTCCTACTCTCTATTTAGCAGTTGGATTATAGATAGGTTGTTTTCCAGCTTTTGCGCGTAGTTTATAAAGAAAAGGAGGGATAGTGTTCTCTTCAATAAATTGTTGTCGCGCTGTAGCAATGTCATGGCCATTAATGCCAAAGGCTTTGCCATCAATAAATTGTAATATATCTGAGGTTAATGTGATGGATACAGTTTTTTTATCTGGTCCAGGTTTTACGGTTTGAGAAGAACTAGCAAGAGATAAAACACAGAGAAGAGTACAGAGTGAACGGTTCATCATGATCATTCCTATCGTTTATTTTAAAAACTAGCGCGTAAGAACGCATTGACGGTGTAGTCTTTACCAATACCAGTACTTATGAAGGTCTTGTCTGCACCAATGCCCATAAACCATTGTCTGGTAGGGCGGGTGAGTGTATAGGAGAAGTTGCCAAGTATCTTCAATTGAGAGGCAAGAGGTGCATGAGCACACTCGATGGCAAGTTCGCTGCACGGAATAGTGCATGAGTGAATAGACGAGAGTTTTTCTTTGCTTTTAAGCCAGAAATCAAGTCCCGTTGAAAAGCCCATGCGTTCGCCTTGGTAGGCTATTTGTGAATCGCACCAGAAAACATAGCCTGGGCTGACACGAGTCTTGAAGTTGAAAGGAAAAATAGTGTCGATTAATTCAGTTTCTAAGAAGTGTAAATTATCAACAGCTTGGTCAGGATTGTGAAAATCTCGTGAATCATAATCAGCGATATCGGCAGGGTTGATGAAGTAACGTGTTTCGTTTCCTGGCACAAGATATTCAAGTGAAAGATAGTTTTTTATCTGTATATTTTTTGTCCAAGGGCGACTGACGAAACTAGAAAGGTTTTGTTCCCAATCGAAAAAGCCGCCAAGACCAAAATGGCGGCGATTGCCTAATGAATCTTCAAGAATAATGGCAGACAAGGTGTCTAGAGCTTGGTAGCCGAGATTGATTAAGTTGGTGAAATCAGCATCAAGGGCACAAGCACACGTTTCTTGAAAGTCGACGGTTGGGCGTTGGCAGCAGGGTTTGTAGTGGCTGCCTTTCAGGCCATTAATCATGGCAAAAGCTGTTGGCAGCGTTACCAGTGGTCCAGCGTTTATGCGATAGGTAGGCTTTTTAAAGAGATTAAACTCACCATACAGGCGTGTGTCACCCAAGCCAAATTTATCGCTGATCATATGTTCGCGTTGAAAGCGTTCTTGTTCATCTTCGGTTACATCACCGAATTGCACCATAAGGGCATTTTTTTCTTCTTGCGTAAGTTGATAGTTGCGTTCGAAGTAATATAACGGAGTCATACCGCGTAAGGTAAATCGGTTCCAGCTATAACCAGCTTGGAACATGCTGCCAAATTTACGTTCTTCAAGATGGCCATTAGCAAGAAGTGGAAAAATGGTGAGAGAGTATTTTTCGCATCCAGCTGGAAGCAACTGAAAGATATCTTCATTGTTCAGGGCAAGATACGAGCATATGTGTGAGCTTTTTTTGGTAAAGTTGGCATGGTTTGTTTTATTCCAAAAAATATCAGCCGAAGCATACCAAGCATGTGCCGGGTGAAAAAGACGTGTTGTAAAGAGCGGCTGATCAAGAAGACTGCGTGTGTTAATAGGGTTGGTGTGATAATAGAGATCTTCTTGTAAAATTTCTTTGAGATTTGGTGCGAGTAGAAAGAGCATATCGATAGTGTCTTGAGGCGAACATTCTTCGCCATCACGGTTTTTAGATGTTGGAGCTTGTTCAACAAGGTGTTGACTCTGCGCATCATCAATAGCATCTACTTCTATGTCAAAGAGGTCATCAAAGTTATCAGATACAACGGTTTGGTGAGCTTCAGGGCTCAAGAGGGCATTTTTTGGGTTTGAGGTTAGTGTTTGTTGGCTCAGTGTTAAAGCAAGAAGAAGTGTCGAGACGAAATAAGTTTTAGCTTGATTCATCAATGTTCTCATTCGTTAATGCTTCTTTGTTTTTCTCAGACTACCACACTACTATACTTTTTTTTTATCTATCTGACAAAAAAGTCACAAAAGCCTGCTTTTCAGCCCGATAGCAGAATGAAAAAAGCAGTCGATTTTTTAGGTCGACATCAGTAAGCTAATAAGAAAATAAGTTCTTTTTTAAAAAAGGTGTCACATGTATAAAACAACCATGCCAGTCACTGATCAGAAGGTTTTTATTGTTGAAGGCAACATGGGCGCCGGCAAATCAACTTTTTTGAAAATTCTTGAGCGGGCTTTGCGTGTGCAAGTGGTGCAAGAACCGGTGGCTGAATGGCAGGCTGTTGGGGGCACCGAAAATCTTTTAGCCCATTTTTATAACGATACGAACCGTTGGGCGTACACTTTTCAATCGTATGCCTTTGTGACGCGGGTACGTGCGCAAGAAGAGATGGCAAAAATTAATCCTACAAATATCCAAATTCTTGAGCGCTCGGTCTATTCTGATCGCTACTGTTTTGCCAAAAACTGCTTTGAAATGGGCAAAATGACTGAGCTTGAGTGGAAACTTTATCAAGAATGGTTTGCCTGGCTTGTTGACAACTACACGGTGAAGCCAGCAGGGTTTATCTATTTGCAAACAGATCCTGAAGTCTGTTATCAACGCATGGCCAAACGTAGTCGTAGCGCAGAGGCCGCAGTGCCGTTGTCATATGTTCAGTTATTACATGACAAGCATGAAGAATGGTTGCTTGAAAAGCGTAATGTTGCCGGCTATTTAAAAGATATCCCCGTGTTGGTACTCCCTTGCAATAAAGAGTTTGAAAGTGATTTACGTGAGCAAGAAAAGCATATTGAGAGCATTATCTCCTTTATGTATGTCAACAATGCTTGTACTTCACCTCAAGAAGTTCGTGTCACTTCCTTGTAAATAAATAAAAAAAAGGAGTACACTGCAAACAAGATGTGTCGATACATACAGGATTTTATCGTATCGATGAGAGTCATACTCTGAAATCTTAACCTGAAAGGATGTCTATGGAAACTGTCTTAAGCACGAAAGTTGCGGCTTATTTTGGAGCTGCCATAGTAATGGGCATCGGCACCATTGGGCCTGCCTTTGGTCAAGGTCTTGTCGGAATGAAAGCCTGTGAAAATATCGGTAAATATCCAGAAAGCGCCGGTCAAATTCGTGGGGCTATGATTTTAGCGATGAGTCTTATTGAAACGTCTGCTATTTACGCACTTATTATCGCGTTGCTTTTAATTATTGTTACCTAATTCTTGGTGAAAAACGATGCAGGGCATTAACGCCACGCTCATTGTGCAAGCTATTAATTTTGGCATTGCTTATCTGATTTTACGCAAGTTCGTTTTTGCGCCGGGTATTGCTTTGGTTTTGAAAGAACGGGCACATGAAGCACGCCTGCAGACTGAAGTTATGCAGGCAACTGAGCAGATACATTCTGAGCAAGAACGTCTTACGGCTGAATGGGCTGCTGAACAAAAAAAACTTGCAACCCAGATTCCTGCCTTGCCCGAAGAGCTCTTTGTCTTGAGGCATATAAAACCTGAAATTTTACTTGAAGAACTTCCCTCTGAACGCGATATGATCGAGTCAAAAAAAGCCTTGGTGAAAGCGCTTGTGTATAGCGTAGAGGCAAAACGATGATAAGCAGCGTGGTACCGACTATTTTCAGATTGGTAAATTTTGGCCTTATAGGCTCTCTTGGTATCTACGTTTATCGTCGTTATGGTCGTGAACTTCTGCAAGATATGTTTGACCGGCATGAAAAACAGAAACAGGCCGTTCAAGATGAAGTCGTTGCATTAGATAAACGCGCTCAAGAGCTTGAGAATGCTTTTATTGCACAGAATAATTTTAGTCTTCGTTTAGCCTCTCATATTGAACAATGGAAGAGCTCTGTTGCTCATGCTATTTCATTGCGTCAGCACGAAAAAGAGGCCTTAACAACACTTTTGCAGTGCAAATCTGAGCGTGTTGCGCGGCATACGGCATGGATTTCTTTGCGTCGGGAATGTCTTAATCAGGCGATTGAAGAAGCAACAGCATCATTGATCACGTTTTATGCCGATTCAGAACATGCACAAGCGTATATTGGCACGGTGCTTTCCAAGCTTGAAGGGCGAAGCTCAGGGGTGGTTTATGACAAGTAAATTAAAACTTTTAGCCCACAAATATGCCTCTGCTTATGTCGCAACGCTTGGTGCTTCGTTGACGCGAGCTGAATATGAACGTCTTCGTGCCTTTGGTGCATTTATCAAAAAATATGATCGCAGTTTAGTTATTCTTTCAGTGCCTGTTATAGCAGATTATGAAAAACGGCTCGCACTTGAACGGTTGTCTGAGTTGTATGAACTACCGCCATCAATTAATGCGTTATGGGCATTGTTAATTACACACAAGCGGGTACTGTTAGTGCCTTTGTGTATCGAAGAGCTTTGTCTGCTTTTTGAGCAGCGAGCCCATATTCAACGCTTTGTTGTTTCAAGTTCGCATGAACTTGACGTAAAGAGTTTAGCTTTAATAAAAGAGTATTTAGAGCGTTCTACTGGCAAAACCATTGTCGAAGAAGTAGTTGTTGATAAGCGACTTATAGCTGGTATACGATTACAAAGTGATGATTATATTTGGGAGCATTCGGTACGTAAACAGTTAAGAACACTCAGTTCTCTGCTTGCGAATAAGGGGTCTTATGGACATTAAAAGTACAGATCTTATAGCGCTGTTTGAGCAGTCGCTGCAGGGAATTTCAGGCGAAGGGCTTGAAGAATCAGGTGTTGTCGTTCAGGTTGGTGACGGTATTTGTAAAGTTCATGGGCTGACGCACGCTATCTTTGGTGAGTTGCTGGCATTTGACGGTGGCAACAGGGGTATCATCTTTAATCTTGAAGAAGATATTGTTGCAGTCTTTTTGTTGTCAGCAAGCATTCAAGTTGCGGAGCTTGAAGCGGTAAAGCGTACAGGAAGCGTTTTTAAAGCTCCTGTGGGTAATGCCTTTTTAGGGCGTGTTATTAATGCTCAAGGCGAACCGCTTGATGGTCTTGGCGCTATAAAAGCGGATGAGTTTCGACCAGTGGAAGCTACCGCTCCCGGTATTATTGAACGTAGCCCAGTGAATGAGTCTCTTGAAACAGGCATACTTGCGGTTGATGCGTTAGTACCTATTGGTAAAGGTCAACGTGAACTCATTATCGGCAACCGTTTTACGGGTAAAACAGCCCTGGTTCTTGATACGGTACTTCATCAAAAAGGTAAAAATGTTATCTGTATCTATGTCTCCATTGGTCAGCGCCAGGCAAACGTTGCTCGCGTGGTACGTCTTTTGGAAGAAAATGGCGCCATGGACTATTCCATTGTCATTACAGCAGACGCAAGTGAAGCGGTGTTGAACCAGTACTTGGCTCCCTATGTCGGCTGTACTTTGGGTGAATATTTCCGCGACAAAGGTCGCGATGTCTTGATTGTGTACGATGATTTGAGTAATCACGCTATAGCGTTCCGTGAAATGTCGTTACTTTTGCGTCGTGCACCGGGTCGTGAAGCGTATCCAGGCGACGTATTTTATCTCCATTCTCGTCTTTTAGAGCGTGCGGGCAAAGTGGTTAATGGCGGTTCTTTAACCGCATTGCCACTGGTACAAATTCAGGGCGATGATATCACGGCCTATATTCCTACCAACTTAATTTCGATTACCGATGGTCAAATATTTCTTGATACCAAGCTCTTTAATCGTGGGTTGCGCCCGGCTGTGAATATTGAACTTTCAGTATCGCGTGTTGGTGGTGCTGCTCAGACAAAAGCTATCAAAAAGATGACCCGATCTTTGCGGCTTGAGTTGGCTCAATATCATGATCTGCTTGATTTTGCCCAATTCGGTACAGAACTTGATGAAATTTCACAAAAACGTCTTGCTCGTGGTGAACGGGCGGTTGAAATTCTCCGTCAGCCACAATACAAAACCTACTCATTTGTAGATCAGTCGCTTATTTTGTTCTTGCTGCGTGAAAACTTCTTGGACAAATTGCCGATCAAGCACGTGCAGGCATATATAGGTCAGTTTGTGAGCTATGTGCAATCGGTGTATGGCAATCTCTACGCCTCGATTTTAGCCTCGCAAGATATTGATGATGAGACATTTAAACGCCTTGGCGAAGTTGCACGAGAATTTGACGCGCTGTTTGTCGCACCTGATTTTACGAACTAGCGTTTTATTTTTAGATTGATTGAAGCGAAGACTGGCGATAGCCTGACGTAGTTTTTAGCCACTTGTGTATTACTTCGAAGAAAAACGAAGACTGGTGTGCCCGGCTGGATTCGAACCAGCGACCTACGGATTAGAAATCCGTTGCTCTATCCTACTGAGCTACGGGCACCTATAAAAGACAGATAATGTCAGTATACTGAAAGCAACACCCAAAAACAACTGTAGTACACAGTCTTCCTGAGCTAAAATCTGTTAAAGCAGAGCTTGACGGGTAATTTTTGTCATAGGTACAGCCAAGAGCCCTGTTATCGAAAGTTTTATCAGTTTTATCTTAGCAGCATCTGAAGCTGAGTTGTCGACAAAATGTTACGGGTTGAAATTGATTGTGCCAAGTGGTTAGGATTTTAAACGAAAAATCGATTGATTATGATTTAGCAAAATGGGAAACATTATTCTCTAATCCATATAGTTTCGCTCTTATACATTTTAACCGTAGGGGGTGTAATTCCCCGAGGCTTGCCTCGTAGTCCGAATAAAATCAAATGTACTTATTCTACAATGAAGATGCCCCGTAGCTTGCTGCGGGGAGCTTCACTAAAGATCACGAGTTTATAGATGATGCTATCGGTGAAATAGCATCTGTTTTTGTTCAAGTTTGTTTAAAAATGGTATTATTCGATGTTGTATGGGGCTTATTAAGGCACATGTTGAAGTATATGTTGATGTCAGGCTTTATAGAAGGTTGAAAGTGATTTGCAAATGTGGAAATACTATGTCTCGCACAGCTAAACTTTGTCGAGCTTGTGATGTTATAAGAAGAAAAAATGATCGGGGAACATTGGGAATGTCTGAAACATCGATTTATAATCGGTGGCACCTAATGTTGCGCAGATGTAATGATTCCAGTGATTCAAGATATTTTCAATATGGTGGAAGAGGAATAAAAGTTTGTGAGCGATGGCATAGGTTTGAGAATTACTTTGAAGATTTGGGTGATGTTCCTTTTGAGGGGGCTGAAGTTGATAGAATCGATCCGGATGGAGATTATGAGCCTAGTAATTGTCGCTGGATAGATAGAAAAGCAAATATGAAAAATACTCGCTGGAGCAAGGACAATCGCGATAAATATGTGATGGTTCGTCGAGATAAATTGTGTGAAGTTTGCTGTAAAAAAGCTTTGACCACTAAAGTTGATATCATGTGATTAAAAGTTGAAGTTATATTCGTATTTTAATTCATCATGTAATGAGGAGGATTATTATGACCGAAAATCAATTGATGCAAATTCCCTTTTTCCATGAAAAACAAATTCGAAAGATTTTCCTTGAGGGTGAATGGTGGTTTTCTGTGATTGATGTTGTTGCTTTTTTTGCAGACAGTGAAGATCCAGCTGCCTATTGGCGTAAGATGAAAACACAAAAAGGTAACACTGAACTACCTAAATTTTGTCACGGACTGAAATTAGAAGCATCGGATGGTAAAAAATATATAACTGACTGTGCCAATACCGAGGGTATATTCCGTATTATTCAATCTATTCCCTCTCCAAAAGCAGAGCCTTTTAAAGTGTGGTTGGCACGTATAGGTAAAGAACGTATTGATGAAATTGAAAACCCAGAACTTGGTATGGATAGGGTTAAAAGTCTTTACGAGAAAAAAGGTTATGATAAGGGTTGGATTGATAAACGCATGCGAGGCATAACGGTTCGTCATAGTTTAACCGATGAATGGGTCGTACGAGGTGTTAAAAAATCTATTGATTATGCGATATTAACGAATGATATCATGCAAGGCGCATTCGATTTAAAAGTTAATGAATATAAGCAGGTTAAAGGACTTGAAAGAGAAAATTTGCGTGATCATATGACTGATCTTGAACTTATTATTACCATGCTTGGCGAGGCGACCACAACGCAAATTATGCAACAAAAGAATTCCAAAGGTTTAGGCTTATTAAGAAAAGATGCAAAAGTTGGTGGAGCCGTTGCGGGAAGAACACGTAGAGACATTGAACGGCAAATTGGTGCCAAAGTAGTTTCGAAAGAAAATTTTTTGTCGGATAAACAAGATCTTGTTTCTGGTAAGTCGGTTAAAAAAGCAAAAAAGACTGACGTTCTAGTGTGATCAAACTTTAAGTTTTAAGTTTAGTATTTCATTGTTTAGCTAGTTCAAACAGTAAGGCCCCGAGAAATCGGGGCCTTTGTAGTGTTTTGAGCTTCTTGCACTCACACGCACTCTTTTAGAGCGTATTAATTTACTTGTTTAGCTGCATAGTTAGCTTCTTCGATAGATTTGTTCAAATGAGCCTTAGCTTTTGCAACTCTATCTTGAGCTCTTCTTACCGCATTGTTAGCATTCTTGAGTGCTTTGGCATCGTCAAGTTCAATCTTTGATTTTTCAATGTTAGTAGTTGCTGACTTTCGTGCTTTTGTAGCAGCGTAACTAGCTTTTTCTTTTTCTTCTTGAAGTTTGATTTCAGCTTTTTTAAGTTTGTCTTTAGCTTTTACGACATCTTTATCTTCAGCTGCTTTGTGTCTGAGATCTTTAAGATCGCTTTTTGCTTCTATAAGAGTTTGTTCAGCTTGAAATTCTTGTTCTGTTGTTGGTTTGTCTTCCCAAAGCCATTCAGCTTTTGCTGCAAAAACGGAGAGAGAAAGTAGTGCTGTTGTAATGAGTAATGATGTTTTTTTCATAGAAAGCTCCTTGTGGTAGTTTTCTAACTACCCGGGTTGTATTGCTATCGTTTTTATTCGAATGCAAGATTCTTGTTAAAAATTTTTGATCCGAAATAATCGGGACCCTTGTTTTTAGTGCATTGAAATAGTTACGGAAGAGGGCGGTAGTAAAAGTATGATGCAATATAGAGAACTAAGAAAATAAGAAAGAGTATTTTTGCAATGCCAGCGCTTTCTCGTGCAACGCCGCCAAAGCCAAAAACACCTGCTATGAGCGCAACTACCAAGAATATGAGTGTCCAATGTAACAACATGACGTCTCCTTACAAAAGGATAAAGGGTTATATTTAGCGCAAGATTAAACAAAACTAACTTCTTAGCGCAAGCTTAAAAAAAATTAAACTTTTAATGCAACAAAAAAAGTTTTTCTACAATAATCTGTTTTCATGTGATTTTAAAAATACAGTGTGTAGAGCTAAAATCTTTTAGTTATGCACACTGGTATTTTCTATAAGAACAGTGCTAAAAAGATTTTTGTGAAAGTGAACCGTGCACAGCTTAACGATGTGAGTCAGAGAGGTAGGGATAGGATTGTAGTAAGTTTTTTAGCACATATAAGAAAATGCTCAGGAGGTTTTTAATCTCCTGAGCATTTTCTTATGAAGGTATATTTTATGCTATTCGTTCGACAAAGAGTGAGGCATTGACGGCAGCCACTCCTGCTGTTGGGCCCACTTGTGCTGTAGGTTCCAATATGACATCATATCCCGTGATGTTTTGAAGGACAATGTCAACAGGCGATCCTGTAATTGCTGCGAGTAATGATCCATTAACAGCTAGTGTTCGACCTATAGTGGCACCAGTTGTTAAATCAGTGAATTGAGTGTCACTTGCAAATTGAGAGAAAGGTATAGCAACGCCATTAGCTAAGAGCTGGAAGACTAACGGGGCAGGGGGTATAAGGGCATCGGCAGGAACTATGTCTGTTGGTGTGCCACGGACATGGTATTCAAAGTAGTAGGTGCCGTCGTTGCCTGTAGGGATAGTGAATGCATAGGCACCAACTCCCGGAGGAAGTACGACAACAGCTGTGCTTGTAAAATTGTAGGTTACAAAGCCTGTTGAAGTGACTGTTTGAAGTGCGTCGTAATTAGCAGCGTAGGCATACCCTAAAATACCACCAACGGTTGAGGTAATTACTGGTTCTACAACAACAGTAGCTGTTGCATTGATAGTAATTGTGGTGCTATCCGACTCAAGGGAGATGCCATTACCCGCAGCTAAGCATTTGAAATAGAGAATGTTGTCTATTTGGGTACTAAAAATTGAACCTGTTGATGTACACGATTCTTCTACGCCAAGTATTGCGTTAGTAAGATCGACGCCACTAACAAATAATGAGTCGGTTACGGAAACGTCTCCTGCTACGGTTAAAGAACCGCTTATTGTTTCGTTGTTGCCAACAAGTAAATCTCCACGGACAATATCGTTTCCGGCTATGGATAAATTGCCATCAATAGATGCATCGCCGTAAACAGTAAGGCATCCAATAGAGGCGTAGCTGCACACTTTTAATTCGTCTGCGCAGAGGCTATGATGTAATTTGCGCGTAATGTCTTGTGCACAAGTTTCTACATCATTACAGAAAAGATCAGTTGTAGGATCTTTGAGCTCAGCTTGCAGTGGCAAACTGCAAGAAAGGATGAGGCACAGTTTGATTATTTTTTGTATCATTTCAAATTCCTTTTTTAAATAACGTATTTTTAGGGAAATTATTGAGTATGAAAAATTTGTATATATCTGTTATGTCAATCGTTCAACGATAAGAGTAGCTGAGCTAGCAACAGGACCGGCTACGCCACCTTTATTGGCTGTAGAAATTAATTGTATAGGCGTGCCACTAATATTATGAAGATGAATAACTGCTCCTGCAGGTAGATCTCTGACCACGTAACCTTTCACAGCCAGCGTTTGTCCGGCACCTGAAGCACCCAATGATGTAGATTGTGTGTCACTGGCGTATTGTGACCCCGGAATTGGAAGGCCGTTGTAGGTGAGCTCAAAAACTAAAGGAGCCGGAGGTGTTAACGAAGAATCTGGTGTGCCTCGGACAATGAATTGGAAATAGTAGGTGCCGCCGATAGGTACCGTGAATGAGGTTGCATCGGGAATGAGGGGAAGAATGCTAAAGGATGGTTCTACAAGATTAAAGGCAGCGTTACCACCAGTTGCAATAACGGTTGTTGCTGTATTATCAGCACCGGCGTAGCCCAAAATGCCACCGATAGCTGTCGTTGTTATAACCGGCTGAATAACATAGGTGCTGGTTGCGCTAATAGTGATTGCTGTGTTGTTGGTTGAAAGTGTAATGCCTTCACCTGCTTCAAGGCATTTGAATTGAAGAAGGTGATTTGCGACGCCTATGAAAAGTGCACCTGTTGTTCCTGTGCACGCATTTTCTGCGCCAGTTATTACATCACTGAAATCGACAGTATCAACGAACAAGGTACTATTAGCGATAAGATTACCACCTACTTCTACATCGCCGCCAACGGTTGTATTACCTGCTATAGTTAAAGAATCGCCAACAGTCTCGTTACCACCGACGGTTGAATTGCCGCCGACGGTTTCATTTTTAAGAACGTTTAGGGTGTTGAACGTTGCTCGGCCGCACACTTTTAATTCACGTGTGCAGATTTTTTCGCAGTCACAATGGCGCTTGATTTCCTGTGTGTTTACGGTTGTATCATCACAGGTGATATTTTGTTGTTCTGCATGGAGTGGCGCGATGCACGAAAAGAGCAGACATAGTTTGATCATTTTTTGTATCATTACAAAGTCCTCCTTCAATTACGTGTTACGCAGAGCTCATGCCTTGCGTAACACGTATATGGATACTAAATTATGCTATTCGTTCGATAATAAGTGATGCGTTAACCGCTGCAGGTCCAGTGCTTGGGCCTTGTTGTGCGCTAGCGGATAATATGACATCGTAACCAGTTATATTGTTTAGAGTAATGGTCGTAGCGCCAGCTGGTATGGTTGCAATGACAAAACCATTTGTCGCGAGTGTTCCTCCGTTGAGATCACTCGGTAACGAAGCGATTTGAGTATCGCTGGCAAAGTTAGATGCTGCTATAGCAGTGCCATTTGCTCTGAGTTCAAAAACGAGAGGAGCTGGTGGAACGAGATCTCCTGGCGTACCACGAACATGATATTCAAAGTAGTAGGTACCAGGATTGGCAATGGTAAAGGTAGATCCATCAATGGCAGGTTCTGTTATACCAAGAAAGACGCCAGAAGGGTTGTGAAATAATACTGGTGCGCCAGTAACAATGGTTTGATCTTGATTATAATTATAGGCAGCTGCATACCCTAAGACGCCTCCTGTGACGGTCGTGGTAAGCACTGGTGTTACAACGACGGTAGAGGTTGTACTGATAGTGACTGAGTCTTCGTCTGGTGTCAGCGTAATATTGTAACCACCCTCGATGCATCTGAATAAAAGAGTTTGGTCGTCTAATTTTCCGAGATAGAGTTGCGTTGATGTGTCGCTGCACATATTATCGGCGCCAGTTATTGAATTAGTGAGATCGACACCGTTGACAATCAATGAACCAGTAATAAAGATATCACCAGCAACGGTTAAATCATTTTCGATTATGTTATCACCGAGAATAGTCTCGCTGCCACCAACCGAGGCAGTTCCATCAACCGTTATGTTGCCACCAATTGCTTGAGAACACAGAACATCAAGGCTATTGATCGTTGCGGTATCGTATATTCTTAGTCGACGTGTACGTAATTTGCAGTGACAGCTGCGATCATAGGCATCATTATCGTTGGAAAATTCGTCAAAGGAGGGATTTTTGATATCACCTTTGAGCGTCATGCTACAGATGAGTAGAAGAAAAAATGTGAACGTTTTTTGTATCATTACAAAGCTCCTATTTTTGTCGCGGTGTGATACGCGATTGTTGAAAATGAGTCTCTTTTTGAATCACTCCAAGCCTCCTGCTTTGGATATGATGGTGTAGTTGGTTTGTGCGTTTTAAATTCTTTATGCCAAGTATAGAACGTAGGTTTTTTAAAAGTCAACTAAGAAGGAAAAAGATAACGATAGTCTTGTTGAAAGAGATAAAAGCGCTCAAAATAGGCCGTGTTCTTCTGTAAGTGTAAAGAGATAATTAAGGATTTTTATCTTTTTAGCATAGGCTGGTGGGTGGTTATCTTTTGAGAACTCAAAAGCCCAAGAAGCCTGCGATAAGAGCGATTATTAAAAAAAATAATGCCCAATGTTTTTATGTAGTTTACTTATGCTAGTAACTATGAGCAGCGTCTATTATTTTACTTTCCCAGCAGCGTATTTAGCTTCTTCTTTCGCTTTGTTCAGATGAGCTTTTGCATCGGCGACTTTATCTTGAGCTTTTCTTACGTCCCGTTCTTCTTTTTCTTGTTTTTGAATAGTTTCAAGTGCTTGCTTAGCTTGTAATTCCTTTTCGCTTTTTGGTTTATCCCAAAACCATGCAACACTTACTGATGACGTTGTTATAAGAAAGAGAGCAGCGATACGTACTAGTATTGTTTTCATGAGAGTCTTCACATTCATTTGGTTACCGTTTTTGCTGCTTCAATTAATATATTTGTTTCGCGGATAATTTGATTTAACACGCCCTCCATGGCTTCTGCGTAGGCAGAAAGTACCGTGCGTTGCATCGAGGTGCTTTTTGGTATTTTATACATGTCTAGGGTTGAAAGGATCGTAGGGAATTCTATACGAATTTCGTTAGCAAATTTTCTTAGAGCTGCTTTTTCTTTATCTTTGCTCAGACGATATTCGCAGCGTTCAATTTTTTCAAGCAAGGCTGCAAATGAATCTTCGCGCTTTTTAAGCTCTTTGTCTGTTTCTGAAGGCTTTTGTTTGATGAGGTTATATCGTGAGCTATAAATCTTTTTGAAATCAGGGTAAACGTTTTTGACTGAGTTATAGTCTCTTATAAATTCAAGATAGGCAGGAAAGAGTTCTTGTGCTGATTGAAGCTTGCCCGTATCCTTTTTTATGTACATCTTGACCCATGATTCAGGTAGCGGTTGAGCGTCAATATACGAGCGCGGAAAAGCTTGTTGTGCAACATTAATTACTTTTTTTTGTAGCTCTTGTGCTTGTTTATTAAGAGTTATCAATTCATTTAGTTGTGCTGGATCTAGTGGCGCAGTGTTAAAGTCTGGAATGTACTTGCCATCTTTTTTCAGATAAACGTTGCCATAGAGGCTTGTAAGTTTTTTTACGGTATTTTTTACAAAGACATTGGCATTGTCGAGGGTGTAAAAGAGCTGGTCAGCATTAGGGAGTATTTCTTCATTTTTGCTCGGTATACTATATCCCAAAGACGCTTTGATGGTGTCATCCCATTTTTTTAAGTCGTTCTCTTCAAGGCCACTTTTAATGAGATAGTCTTTACTAAAAGCGACAACTTTTGTTCGGCCAATCATTTGGCGGACAGTCGTAGTGCTTGGGGCTGTTGTCACGCCAGATTGCAACGCAGAAGCATTCTTAAGCGTAGGCTGGGAGCTCGTTAGAGCGACGGTGGACGGCAAGAGTAAGAGAAAAGCTATGTAGTTCATAAAGATGTCCTTTTAGTTACAGACAAACCTGACAGGCTTAGCATGAAATTTTTTGGTGAAAGAGAACAAGAGTTTTAAAAAATTTTTTGCCATTTAAAAAATATGGAGCACTACGTGTTGTGTTAACCAAAGTAGAAAGAGAGCAATAATAATAACGGCTAAATAACCATGTAGATGTTTTGAAGTAAAGACATAGTGATCAAAAATTCTTTCAACAGCCCAGCTTACACAGATAACACTAAAGGCAACGATAACCGTAAAAAGTATTTGATGGTGATGTCCGAGTTCACTCAATTTTGCTGCCAATTGCTCAAACATAGTGCCCCTTTGTAAGCGTTTGAATAAAAGTCTCTTTACGATTTTAGAATAGCTTTATCGAGAATCTATTTTCAAGAGGTTTTTGCAAGAGAGTGGGACGTGAGTAAAAAAGCTCCTAGAATTTTCTGGAGCTTTTTTACTTAAAACAAAAAGCGAATAAGTATGTCATAGTACTCTTGAGTCCTGGCGAATATTATTACGCCATAGCTCTTTTGAATAGTGGCGAATGTTATTACGCCAAAGCCTGTAAGGCGACGGCGAATTAACCTCGACTGAAACGGTACCAGGTGTTTTGGCTAGCGCTATACATAAGAGTTATAGATTGGCCATTTGAGTTGTTGTCCATATTGGCTGTGGCACGTAATTGATCGATAGTGTTGAATACCGTAGATCCTGGAAAAGTTATGCCGTTGACTTGCGTAGCATTGCCAACCATGATAGTTAATAATTGTCCGTCGAGTGGACTTGCAGGTAGTGTAATGCCGTAACTTGTGACGTTGCCACCAGAAGGTATTACGAGCAATACAGATTTGCCTGCAGTTACGGTGACAGTTTGAGCACCGGCTGCCGGTGTATCTATTTGAACACCCGAAACACATACTTCTTTGGCTAAAATACAGGCTGCGGCTGAAATTAACGTTGTCGTTGCTATTACTGTTGTTGCATCGATGGTCATCTTTTCAGAGCCGCTCACATCGAACGAAAGTCTGTTTGCAGTGGGTGCAGAAAGCCCCGTATTTGTGCTGCCTGAAAATTGGAGTGACGGACTTGCTGCGGTGCCTGCAGGAAGGGTGAGCGTACCCGTCATAGTATCGCCAATCTTGAGAACGTTGAACGATGCTGTTCCCGTTACCATACCGGTGAGCGATGCTGTGATCATACCCGCAGTGAAATTGCCTGAGCCATCGCGTCGTACAATCGTATTAGGATTATTGAGGCTTGTTGCGGTGGTTGCAGAATCAAGAACTTTGCCTGCTGTGCTGATCGTGGCGAGCTTGGTGTCTGCAATTGCTGCGGCAGCGTCAATATCAGCGTTTACGATAAGTGAGCTTGAAAGTACGCCAACAGCGCTGTTGTGTACCACGCCTGCTGTCGGAGTCAGACTATTAATCATGAGCGTATTATTAACGATCAAATTATTATCTACTTTGATGGTAGCATCGGCACTGCGATAGAGTGCGGTGTCGCCAGCCCAAACTAAATGAGCAGTCGTAAACGTAGGCGAGGTGCCAGTAGCCACAGGAAATTCTACTTGGTTTTGATCGCCATTGAGTTGCATGATGTTATACGGTCCACGTAAAGCAAGTCCTGACGAATCATTGTTAGTAAACGTGAAAACTAAGTCCGCTTGATTACCCCGTTTGGTAATCGCCCAACCACGTACGTTGTCACTCGTACCGATATTTGCCGTGTCTGAAATGAGTTTTAACGTTGCTTCTTTATCGCGGCTACTCGTAATAACATAACTATAAACGTCATTGCCTAACGCTTGGGTGCCGTTGAAAGTTGCTGTGCCTTGCGGATTAATGTACACCGTACCTTTGGCGCCATAGTAATTTGGTTCATACGAAAGATAGGGTAAGTTTCCCGAGTTTGTACTGTTGAGAATTTGATACATGGTGTTTGAGATATCATCAGCTTGGCCAAGCGCCAAATGTGCGCCGTTGTCAGCAGTATTGTATCCAGCAAAATCAATATTTGTTGGATCGTTAATGAGCATCTTGGTGATATCAAGAGAGCAGCCAGTAAGCTGCAATGTTGAAGAACCTTCCTGTTGGACACAGGTATCTGTATCGATAAATGTTACATCAATTGCTTGAACCTTGGTTGTAGCGGTATCACCAGGTAGACCGCATTTGATACCAATTAAGGCCTCATCGAGTGTGCATCCGTTGGCAATAAGTACTGCACTATTATTGACTTGTAGCGCGGTACCGGCGGGATTATTCAAAGCGTCTTCGCAATTAAAAAGACAGCCTTCCAGATACACTTTTGTACCTAGACCAGTGGCGGTTATATTAACAGAGGTTGCGTCGTTCAGCGTAAAATTCATGCCAACAATTTCACTTTTGCTGCCACCAGTGCACACTATGCTGTTAAAGGTAGATTGAATAGTGCTTGCTACAACGTGTTGCGTTGCGTCACCAGTGGTTAAAAGGGCGGTATCAAAATTAGTAAAGGTACAATCAAGTACGGCTATATGTGCTAATGAACCTTGTGCGAATATGCCCCGGTTGCTAGGAGAAACAAAGCTTCCTCTAAAAAGAGAGCTTTGTGCAAGTACATGAATATTGGTAAGAGCAATAGCAGTTCCGTTCTCGGTGTAATTACAATTTAAAAGTTGAGCAACAGGCAGACCAGTTGTGCTGCTCGCGGTAAAGCCTGTTTGAAATGCATTGAAGTGTATATTGGTAAATCTACTGTGCCCAAGAATGTCGCTACTGAAATTAATAGCGCTTGCAGTAGACGTTGCCGCAGGTTTTGCATGGAGTGAAAGATTGGTAAATTCTACGTTAGCTACGGTGACGGTAAAAAGATTGTCAGTTTCAGTTAACGGTCTGATAATAGTGCTTTCAAGCGATACCCCTACAATGCTGATACCATCAGAAAGGACCTTTAGCGTGTTGCCCCCGCTATTATCTTCGTCAAAAGTTCCAGCTCCTATTTGAATAGCAATTTGGTTGGTTGCATTCGCCTCGGTATTTGCACGAGAGAGAGCTTCTTTGACCGTGAGTAATGGAGACAATATTGAACCATCATTGGCATCATTACCGTTTTTAGCAACGTAATAGGTCATAGTTGCTGTTGGTAGACCTCCAGCGGTTGTCCAAGTTAAAGATGAGCTATCGAGAGCTTGTAGAAATTGGCCAGCAGTCGGTGCAGTCTCAGGTAGAGCGACTGTGTAGCTGCCTCCCAGTGCAGTTGGCGCACGCAGGCCAACAAAATTAGTACCAGCACTATCTTGCCAGTTAATTTGATGACGTGTTCCTGCGGTGCTTGCCATAATGAGGTTGCCAGTCATGGTATCACCTGTTTTGAGCACGTTATCTGATGCTGCGCCAGTGAGTGCTGCAGTAATGGTGCCGGCAGTGAAATTGCCAGAGGCATCACGAGAGACAAGTGTATTGGCGGTGTTGTCACTGGTGGCTGTGACAGCAAAAGAAACTTCGTTTGCGCCATTAGAGACCGTGACAAAATTACCTGTAGCTCCTGGCACGACTGTTGCTCCGGCGAGTGTTTTAAAGTTGAGCGTAAGCCCTGTTTTGTTTCTAAAGACTTCACCAGCACCCGTGCCAACGTTTGCTCCAGTGGTTTGGCCAGAGCTCGTAAATTGTACGAAGGTGACTGTATCAGTTCCGACGATTGCAAGTGGCGTATTGCACAGCCACCCAGTACCGGCAAGGGTAAGGCCTGATGTGGTCAGTACATAAGCTTGACCAGCGGTCGAGCCAAGAGCAAAGTCAGTAGGGCGTGTCCAGTCACTTGATTGGGCAAGCCAAATGCCGTTATCTATCTGATAGTTTTGTTGGGTAAGCAATACACGATCATTTGCAGAGAGTGTTACACCGTCAACAGGGGTTGCAAGTGTTGCTGTAGGAGTATTGACAATACTCGTTGCTACTACGGGTGTTTTTGGAGAAAGCCCTTGAGCTACTGAATCAACATAGGCTTTGTTAGTGGCATCGCTATCAGCAGTTGGGGCGTTATTAATGGTAATACTATTAATGGTAAAGTGCCTGCTGCCATCGCGTTTTACAATAGTATCAGCACCGTTTGTATTTGCATTAGCAGCAATCGTATCATCCACCGATTGCACCACTTGGACCGTTGATTTGTTACCGACAGCGGCGACAACGGTAGCTAATTGTGGTCCAGTCACGTTGCCAGCAAGATTTACGCTAAACCATTGAGCAGTATCTGACATAACAGCACTGGTAGCAATACCGGTCAGATTGCCTGTGACGTTACCAGTAACGTTGCCGGTGAGCGGACCACTAAATTGTGTCGCAGTGATAGTGCTGCCGGCAAAGTTGCCTGAGCCATCACGACGTACAATACGGTTAATAGTGTTTGCGCTCACTGCCTGATTAGCAAGAGTTGCACCATTGATCACATCACCTGATGTCATAGCGCCATTGCCAATCGAAATGACTTGTGTGGTGCTTTGATTGCCAGTAACATCACCGCTTAATGCACCGGTAAAGCCGCCAGCATTGGTTGCAAACGTAGCAGTATCAGCGTTACCGGTGAGACTGCCAGTTACCGGCCCAACAAAACTTGTAGCGTTTATGGTGCCAGCAAAAAAACCGCCGCTTCCTACGCCATCGCGTAGTACAAGGGTATTAGGAGTGGGAGAATTGGTGGCATTTTCTACTGCTTGTGTAGCACTTACAACAGCTGCCGTTGTTTTTGTACCCACATTGCCATTAAGCGTGCCGTTAAGTGTGGCGGCTGTTAAAGAATTAACACCAGAAATATTATTGCTACCATCAAGAGTAACGCCTGCTTCTTTGATGTTGGTTGCGCTACTTGGCAGATCGGTGGTTACGAGTCTGTTGTTAGTAGTAAAATTAAGTGCTGTTGATACGTTGCCGCCGCCTACCGCAGGAGTAAAAGTCAAATTACCAACACCATCATTGGTTAAAATGCTCCCTGGAACGCCTGCAGCAGCAGGCCAGGCAACGGTTATGCCATTTTTGGTGATCGTGTTAATGGTAATATTATCAGTAATTAAACTATCAGGAACTATAAGTGTGCCAGAGATGGTGAGATCGCCTTCAATAGTTGTATCGCCCTGCACGGTAAGATTACCGCCAACAGTGGCATTGCGTGTTACCGAAAAATTGCCGCCGATATGGGCATCTTCTTGGACCCATAATTGTTGTGCATCAAGATCTTGGTAGACGCGTACATTTAAGAAATCTTTATTTTTTGGTGCACGTGTTGCGTTATCAGTTTCGTCTTGTTGTTGATCGACGAGATTTTCAATTGCGGTGGAACTGTGGTTTTCAAGAGACGATTCGTTCATCGAAAAGAGGGGAAATGAAATAAATTGGGCTGTTAGGTAGATTGAGATAAACAATGGTGTTGTGAAGGTTGTTTTGAAGTAGAGACGAATCATACAAAGACTCCTTTTTGTGGTGAGAGAAGTTAACTGAGTCCGAGTATGAAATTTTTTGTTATGTAGATGCAAGAGTTTCAAAAAAAGTTTTAACAAAAAATTTTTTGTGATTACGCCAGCATGTCCGCCATAGCTTGAAGAGCGACGGCTGGAAGCTTTAGCGTAGGTGGAAGAGCAAAGGCGAACGGAGTTGCGCCATCATGTCCGCCATAGCTCGAAGAGCGACGGCTGGAAGCTTTAGCGGAGGCGAATCAGCTTCGGGCACAACGATACCAGGTGCCGTTGTAGTATACATACGTGACGGATTGACCGTTTGAATTAGCATCCATATTAGTTGTGGCACGTAATTGATCAACAGCATAATAGACTGTTGATCCAGGATACGTTATGCCATTTACCTGTACTGCGTTTCCGACCGTGAGGGTGAGCATCTGTCCATTAAGAGGACTTGTTGGCATGGTGATGCCATAGCTTGTAACGTTTCCATCGGTAGGAAGTATGAGTAAGAGAGATTTTCCTGCCGCGACAGTAACGGTTTGAGCTCCGCCAGCAGGAGTGTCAACTTGTAAACCACCAAGACAGACTTCTTTTGCCAATATGCAGGCTGCAGCAGAAATAAACGTTGTCGTTGCTGTTACTGTTGTTGCGTTGATAGCCATTTTTTCTGCGCCGCTGACATCAAATGAAAGTCTGTTTGCAGTGGGTGCAGAAAGCCCAGTATTGGTGCTGCCTGAAAATTGCAACGATGGACTTGCTGTGGTGCCTGCAGGAAGAGTGAGCGTACCCGTCATGGTATCACCAATCTTGAGTACGTTGAATGATGCTGTTCCTGTGACCATGCCAGTGAGAGATGCGGTGATTATACCCGCAGCAAAGTTGCCTGATCCGTCACGCCGCACAATAGTATTAGGTGTATTTAAACTGGTTGCTGTGGTTGCAGAGTCAAGAACTTTGCCCGTTGTGCTGATCGTGGCGAGTTTGGTATCGACAATGCCTGCAGCAGCGTTGACATCAGCGTTTACGATGAGTGAGCTTGAAAGTGCACCAGCGGCACTGTTGTGCACGACTCCTGCAGTAGGCGCAAGGCTATTGACGGTGAGTGTGTTATTAACGACTAAGTTGTCATCTACTTTGAGTGTGGCGTCTGCACTGCGATAGAGTGCTGTATCGCCAGCCCAGACTAAGTGCGCTGTGGTGAATGTTGGCGATATGCCGGTGGCAACAGGAAAATGTATGTTGTTGTTTGTGCCATCAAGTTGCATGATGGTGTTTGGCCCGCGGACAGCGAGCCCTGATGAATCGTTATTGGTGTACGTAAACGCTAGATCTGCGCTCGTACTGAGTTTAGAAATAGTCCAGCCACGCACATTGGCACCACTGCCCATACCATCTGATCCGTCAATAAGGTGATGATCTGAAATAAGTCTTAAGCCTGTTTCTTTGTCGCGGCTACTGGTTATGATATAGCTATAGGCATTGTTACCTGAGGCCAATGTTCCGCTAAAGGTTGGTGTGCCTTGTGGGTTTTTATAGACGGTTCCTTTAGTACCATAATAACTTGGTTCATAGGCAAGATGAGGGTAATGATTACTTTCGCTTTGGAATATTTCATAGATTTTTTGTGAGACATCTTTTGCATTACCGACAGAGAGTGTGATGTCGCCATATGCTCCAGGACGGTCGTATGAAGCTATGCTAACGTTGGTAGCATCGGCAATGGTTACTTTGCCAGCGTCAAAAATGCCACTCAAAAAGCGAAGAATTGAAGTACTGGTTTGTTGTATGTCTTTCGTACAACCTATTAAATAGACGCTGCCCGCTTTCATAACGGTTGTGTCTGTATCTCCCGTTGTGCCACATTCAATGCCGAGTGCGGCATTATGTACCACGTGTGAAGTAGCGACTATTTCTCCGGCATTGGTTACTTTAAATACCGTACCGCGTGGGTTGAGGTCATCGCTGCAATAAAAGTTACATGCTTCTGAAACAATTTTTGTGTTCGCTCCCGATGATGCTACGTTGATAGTATTGTCTGTGTTTCTAAAAAAGTTGCAGCCGGTTATTTGTGTTGTACTTGCACCGGAGCAGATAACGCAGTTTTCGGTATCAGCAAATTCGCAACTTAAAATAGATTGTGCGGCACTACCAGTTACTGCTATGCCTGTTGTACAGGTGCTAATAATGGTATTGAAAATATTAGTTGAAGCGATGTTGCCCGTACTGATTATGCCAGTGTTGCCAGGAATATCAGTAGAGGATCCTTTTATATAGGAAGCAGTTATAGAGACGATGGCATCATTATTTGAAACACAGATGCCGTTGTCGATAAACCGTGCATTCTCTAAAAATATCGTAGGATGAGTTGCTCCTATACAGCTTATGTCAAAGCCCGTTTTAAATGACAGAGTCAAAATATCTTTAAAACAATATTTGCCTGGCGTATCAGCAATGATGGTGATAGCTGCTGCGTCAGATCCGGCAGTGGATTGGAGTGTAAAATTAGAAAGTTCTACGTTGGTTGCCGTGGTGGTAAATAACGGCTGTGTTACATCAGATGGCTTTATAATGGTACCTAAAAGTGATTCGCCTACAATCGAGATATTATCGGCTGCGACTTCAAGAGGGCTGCCACTATTGTTTTCAACAAATATGCCGGCGCCAATAGAAATGGTTACCGGATTGTTCATGCTTGCGACAGCATTTGCTTCGATTAATGCTTTTTTTACACTTGCAAAGGGTGCTGATAACGAACCATCGTTAATCGTGTCACTGCCGCCCTGTTCAACAAAGTAGGTCTTGGTTGTTGCTGGAGGACCGTCAACAGGCGTCCAGGTGGTGGTCAGATCAGGGAGTACTTTTAAAAATTGTCCGCCAATGGGTGGGTTGGCAGGCAGAGCAAATGCATAACTAGAGCTAATAGTCGCAGGCGCTTTAATGCCAATCGTGTTTGCACCTGAATCATCTTGCCACTGAACTTCGTGACGGGTTGTGGGGCCTGTTGTGCGTGCCATGATGAGATTGCCGGTCATGGTATCTCCAGCTTTGAGTACGTTGTTCGATGCGGCACCCGTCATGGTGCCTGCAACAAAATTGCCATTGCCATCGCGAGAAATAATAGTATTTGGAGTGTTGTCGCTGGTGGCTGTTACGGCAAGAGAGAGTGTCTCATTGTCACCGCTGTTGGTGATGGTTACAAAATTACCGGTAGCTGTGGGCACAACGGGACTTGCGGCGAGTGTTTTAAAATTCATGTAAATGCCAGTTTTATCTTTAAAGATTTCGCCTGATCCCGTGCCGACGTTATTGCCAGTGGTGCGTCCTTGTGTCGAAAATTGTTCGAATGTTACGGTGTTGGTACCGACAATTGCCAAGGGAGTATTACACACCCAGCTTGTACCAACCTGTGTAAGACCTGTTGTGGTTAATACATATGCTTGGCCTGCGAAAGCGCCATTTGCAAAATCGTCTGGTCGTGTCCAATCGGTTGATTGGGCAAGCCAAATACCATTATAAATTTCGTTGTCTTGGCCGAGTAAAAGCACACGATCATTGGGAGTTAGTGTGAAGCCATCAATAGGGATTAAAACATTAGCGGTGGGAGTCTGAGAAAGACTGGTTACTAATACTGACTCTTTAACAACAAAACCAGTCCCAGCAGTCTGATTTACGTATCCTCTGGTCGCGGCGTCAGAGTCGTCAGTTCCAGGGTTAGATAGGGTAATGTTGTTTATTGTGAAGTGGCGATTTATGTCACGCTTTACTATCGTGCTCGCTAATGCGTTGTCTGCTGTAGCAGCGTTGGCAAGCGCAGCTCCCGCAACAACAGTTCCTGCTGCAGTACCTTGTATGGTGTTAACATAGGTGTATTTTTGTGCGCCTATGACATCGCCAGCAAGATCTTGACTGAACCATTGTGCCGTGGTTGATGAAACAGCACTGGTGGCTTGTCCAGTCACATTACCAATAAGATTGCCAGTAAAATTACCGGTTACGCTGCCGACAAGATCAGAGGTAATTTTTGTTGCAGCAAAGTTACCCGAACCATCACGGCGTACAATGCGACTGTTGGTATTGCTATCAGTTGCCTGGTTGGCGAGTACTGTCGCGGCGCTGACGGCAGTGGCGGTCGAGGCGCCGACGTTATCGACTTTTGTAGTGTTTTGTGCGCCGCTGACATCACCACTGAGTGATCCTGAGAAATTGACAGCACTTCCTGCGTTGGTTGCAAACCCTGCAGTACCAGCACTGCCACTGACATTACCTGTTATGTTAGCTGTGATTGTGCCAGCAGAAAAATTATTTGAAGCATCACGTAATACAAGCGTGCTTGGCGTGAGCGTGTTGGTTGCATTTTCGACGATTTGTGTGGCATTTGCAACGGCTACCGTGGTTTTGGTTACAGAAGAGCCATCGAGAGAGCCGCTCAATTTTGTGGCGTTTAACGTGTTAACACCAGAGATATTATTGCTGCCATCAAGGGTAACGGCTGTTTGTTTGATATTGGTTACACTGCTTGGTAGGTCAGTGGTTACGAGACGATTGTTTGTTGTGAAATCTGACGCAGTTGATACGTTGCCGCCGCCTACTGCTGGAGTAAAAGTTAAATTACCAACACCATCGTTGGTTAAAATGCTGCCTGGAACGCCCGCAGCAACAGGCCAGGCAACGGTTATGCCATTTTTGGTAATCGTGTTAATGGTAATATTGTCAGTAATTAAACCGTCAGGAACTATAAGTGTGCCAGAGATGGTGAGATCGCCTTCAATAGTTGTATCGCCTTGCACGGTAAGATTACCGCCAACAGTGGCATTGCGTGTTACTGAAAAGTCACTGCCAACATGGGCGTCTTTTTGTATCCATGCATGTTGTGCGCCAAGATCGTTATAGACACGGACATTCAAGAAATCTTTATTTTTTGGTGCACGTATTGTGCTGTCAGTTTCATCTTCTGTTTGATTAATAAGATTCTCAACTTCGGTTGCGCTGAGCTTTGCTGTCGACGATTCGTTCATCGAAAAGAGGGGGAATGAAATAAAGTGGGCTACGAGGCAAATTAAGATAAACAATGGTGTTGTGAAGGTTGTTTTGAAGTAATAGCCGATCATACAAAGACTCCTTTTTGTGGTGAGAGAAGTTAACTGAATCCGAGTATGAAATTTTTTGTTATGCAGATGCAATAGTTTTGGAGTTTTATGCAAACCTATTACTTGAGTATATGATTTTCATAGAGTCGAGTAATAGATTTACATAAACTGTGTCAATATGTTTATCAAATCGCATCTTACAGTTGTGTAAAGAAAAACGGCTTACGATTCAATCCGGTCTTTGAGAGGAAAATTTTGAGGTTTTTTAGATAAATTTACTTAGGTTGGCCTTGTAACCCCTTGATTTTTGGAAAAACACCCTGTTATCTGGAAGTCCGAGTTCCAAATAACAGGGTAAAATTAAAATTATTTTGGTTGTAAAGATGACAGCTGCACTTTGAGTAAAAAAATGGTCTCGCTGCGCAAGTTTCCTTTAACCCATACTTTTTGTTGTGCATCAAGAAGCTCGCCTACGCCAGATAATATGCCGCGATCACTTATTTTTTCGAGCATATCAATGCACTTTTGTAAAAACTGTTGCATTGAGAGTCCCGTTCTTTTTTCGATAATTGCCGTATTAATTGGCCAATGATGTTTTAAAAAGAACCATACATCAAAGATGTCGCGATTGGTTTTTCCAATACGTTCAACCATAGCTACAAACTTGTGTGCAGCCATATCTTCTTGGACCATTACTTTTATGGGGATGCCAAGATAGTTTTTCATCTCATAGACTGATCCAAAACTTCTTCGATTTACTTCAACTTTGATGTTATAGGCGTTATGCATTTTATTGTCGTATGAAAGGAGATAAAAAAAACTATATCTTTTTTTTCGAGCGTCTTTTAAGAGCCCGTATTTCTCCAAAATCGTTTTTAATTTTTCAAAAACGATCTCTTCTTTACTTGAATCAAGAAGATCAAAATCTAAGTCTACTGAAAAACGGCCAAGGCCATAAAACAGATAAGCGGCAGTACCACCTTTAAAGCCAAGAAAAGGAGCAAGTTCTTGATCGGTATAGATATCCTTTAATAGGTGAATTAAAAGAGCTCTGTGTGTGGCAATATCTAAAGTCATGGGTTTTCTACTCCATACTACTGTTTTTAAAATAGCGGTCCACGCTTTGTATCATTCGTTTATTGTTGTAGAGGGGTAAGAGTGCTTCTATTTTATTTCTATCAAGGGGAGTGAGATTATCAAAGTGGTACTCTTTATTGAGATAGATGACGTCCAAGAATGCGCGTTCTTTTGATGCAATAAAATAATTCCCTCTATTTTCGATGCCCGTGGTAGTGGTAAGAACGGTATCCTTCACTTTTCTGAATGAAAAAACTTGATTGTCGCACTCAATCTCTTTTGTCTGATACGTTGCAACAAAAATGGTATCGTAGTGCTGAAAGATAACTCCTGCTTCAGCTAATACGGTTTCAAAACTTATATAAGATGGGGTATATATCTTTGTGGCCAATTCAAATCTGTCGTACGCTGCATCTTTTGCATAGAATCCCCGCCGAATAGCATAGAGTTCACCTTTTTTGACGTAGTAGTGTAAACGTCTTTTTAAAAGATCAGGGCTCTTTTCTCCGGAAGCGATCAGAATCTCTTTAAAGGTTAAAACAGTCGATTTTGACCGAAGAATATCGAGAATGTTTGCTTGACTCATAAGTGCATCCTTGCTCTAAAGGTTACATGTAGCGTTACCTTTAGAGTAAGAATGGCATAAAAAGGAGGTGAATTCAAGAGTCTGCTCATTTTGCATATTTTTGCTGTATCATGCTGTAGGGACAAGGTTTATCCTGCGAAGCCTTCTACTTCGTTAAAACTTCGAAGAACAAGTTGGCGTAGTTAGGCGAATTTTATTACGCCATAGGAACGTAGGCGGATTATAACCCACGTTCAAGCGCTGCAGCATAGTTAAAATTATAGAAATAATCGTGCCAAAAAGTTTCAGTCGTCTGGTATTCGTTGTCATACATAATAAAATCGACGAGCGCTTCACGCACGCGTAATAATTCTCTTCGTCTGCAGCCGCGATTTTTAGGATCAGCGATAGTGAGGTCTAAAAGTTCTAATGCGCGGTACAAAGCGTTGGTACTGTATTCAAGATTGTCTTTCTTCTTCCAGTCGATTGTTCGTGTGACATCCATGCCTACGTTTGCTAACTGTTTAAAAATAGAAAAACTAAACCAGCGCTCAGGCGTCAAATCTTTATGAATTATCATGGTATTACCAGTTTTAGTACAATGCGTTTTATGGTTACTTGGATAAGAGGATTATCGACGCCGCGACTTTTGTTGCCCTGGCTTGGACGTAAGTTTATCATTGAATCAAAGACGATAAACTTTTCAGTACCGAAATGTTCAGGATAAAGATTAATACCCCACAGATTTTTTTGTTCCGAGTCATTTTCTAGTAAAAATTCTTCTTCATCTGCATGGAGACCCGCATCAACAACCATGATTTCTTTTTCGATATCAACAACGGCTTTGACTAAGTTATCAAACATGTGCTGTGACATAACTTTTAATGTTTCGTTTGAAATAGTCTTGTCTACGAGTTCCATAAACCCTCACTTTGTAGGATAGTTTTTTAAAAAACACTCTCTATGAGTATAGCGACCTTTGCTGATCTGTGTAGTTTTTTCGACTTCGTTAATCCGACTTCGCTGAAACTACGACGGAGTAAACAACTATGTCGTAACAAGTGTAATCACGCCGTAGCATGCTCAGGCGGATAATCACGTCAAAGGCACGTAGGCGGAAGGCGAAGTGTCACGCCGTAGCTTGAAAAGCGGAGGCGGAATCACCCCCGTCCAAATAACATCCAATCGTCTCTTGCAGCAGTGTAGATATAGGTGACCGATGCGCCACCGGTATACTGTCCTAAAGTAAGGTTAGCATCAAGAGAATCAATGCTCGTGTCATAAAAAATGCCGCCAGCTCCAGTGTTATAGGTTAAGGTAACTAAATTTATGTTTTGGGTCATAATAGTGAGCAATTGCCCATCTATTGGATTTGGTGGAGTGGTTATGCCTATCGTGAGGCCTGATGCGGTTGAATTGATAAATAGAACTGTCTTGTTTGGTTCAACTTGAACTGTGTAAGGTGCTGCTGGGGAATAGGTTTGGACTGCTTGATTACAAAAAAGGTTTGTTAAATATAAGGGCGCTGCTGCTACCAGCGTTGCCGTGACGGTGACTTCTAAGCTGTCAATATTCATACGTTCATCACCATTCGCACCAAAGGCCATTGTGTCTGCTATTGGTGATGAAAGTCCTGTATTGGTGCCATTGGCAAATTGCAATGATGGCCCTGCTTTCAAGAGGTATGCTTCTGAAAAGATAATTACCGTTAACACCATGAGAGATATTTTTTTAAAGGTCATTTCATGGTCCTTTCTTTTTGTTCATGGGTTAAGTAGGGCGAATTATCCACGATAAATCCTATACCAGGTATTCGTTGCTGCTATATAAATATACGTAACTGAAGCGCCTCCTGTAAGTCCGCCCAAAGCAAGATTAGCGTCAAGAGAGGTTATTCTGCTCGCAGCAAAAATAGTAGCACCAGGGGCATAGTTGGTTACGGTAATGGTATTCGTGTTCTGGGTAAGAATGGTGAATAATTGCCCATTTACTGGATTGCTAGGAAAGGTTATTGAGTAAGCACCGGTCGCAGTTCTATTTACAAACAAGATGGACGTATTAGGTCTGGCAGTCGAAGTAGTTACTGTTTCTACTTGGATGGCTTGATTACAAAAACGATCTGTTAATATAAGGGGTCCTGCTGCAACTAATGTTGCAGTGACGGTGACGTCGGTGCTATCAATATTCATACGCTCTCTGCCGTTCACATCAAAAGATATACTATCTGCCACAGGTGACGACAATCCAGTATTAGTACCATTTTCAAATTTGAATGAAGGTGATCGTATAGATCCTCCTGCAAGCACCAGCGTGCCAGGTATTGAAACCGTACCCGTTGAATCAATACTCATACGTTCAACGCCATTGGTGTCAAACGATAGATAGTCGGTTGATGGCATAGAAATACCTGTGTTCGTGCCGCCGGTGAATTTGAGTGATGGTGACCCAGCAGTTCCAGGAGGTAAGGTCAATGAACCGGTCATGGTGTCGCCAATCTTGAGCACGTTGAATGATGCTGTACCGGTGACCATGCCCGTCAACGATGAAGTGATCATGCCTGCGGCAAAATTACCGGAACCATCGCGGGCAACAATGGCACTTGCTGTGTTTGCACTCGCGGCAGTTGTTGCGCTGTTGGCAACTTTGAGTGCTGTACTGATGGTTGCCAGCTTGGTATCAGAAATTGCAGCTCCAGCCGCAACGTCAGCATTGACAATGAGTGAGCTTGAAAGTGCACCAGTCGTTACCGCATTGTGTACTATACCTGCAGAAGTAAATGCATTGACAGCAATAGTACCCGAGCCGTCAACACTCATGCGTTCAGCACCGTTTGTATCAACTGAAATCTTGTTTGCGGTTGCTGCAGAAAAGCCTGTATTCGTGCTACCAGCAAATTGTAATGATGGTGTAGCGGCAGAACCTGCAGCCAGCGTCAACGTGCCACTCATGGTGTCGCCAGTTTTTAATACGTTGAGCGATGCTGCGCCGGTTAAGTTTGCGGTTATAGTACCGGCAGAGAAATTGCCACCAGCAGTACGCTTTACAATAGCACCGCCTGTATTGGCGTCAGTTGCTGCGTTGGCGAGGTTTGCGCCTGAAGCCACGTTAGCTGCAGATACGGAGCCCACGGTATTGACGGTCGTAGCCATGCCAGTGCTTGAGACATCACCGGTGAGCGAACCTGAAAAGTTCACGGCAGTAGTTGCGTTTGATGCAAGACCAGTAAAATTAGTTGCAGTTATGTTACGTGCTGCAAAATCACCATTGGCATCGCGACGCACAATTGCGTTGTTAGTATTTGCACTTGTTGCGGCATTAGCAAGAACTGCGCCGGCAGCAACGTTGGTTGCTGTTTGTCCGCCGACCGTTGCAACTGCCGTTGCATTTTGTGTACCGGTGACATCACCATTAAATGAGCCCAAGAAGGTGGTGGATCGTACAGCGTCGGTTGCAGTAGTCGCATTGCCACTCAAGTTTGCAGTTATTGTGGTTGCTGAGAAGTTGCCACTTGCATCGCGGCGTACGATTTGATTTGCAGTATTTAAGTTTGTGGCTGCGTTAACGGTCGTTACGGTAGAAGCAATATCGGCTGCTGATTTGGTACCAACATAGGCAACGCTTGTTGCATATTCTGTGCCGATGACATCGCCCGCAAGAGATCCCGTAAAGTAGGTCGACGTTGTTGACGTTACAGCGCTGGTAGCTTGACCAGTAACATTACCAATAAGACTTGCTGTAATAGTACCGGCTGAGAAGTTGCCCGTTGTTGGTGCACGGCGGACAATCGTGTCAGGTGTATTTAATGAAGTGGCGTTATTGGCAAGCTGTGTGCCTGCAGCAACGTTAGCAGCACTTTGTAGACCAACAAAGCTGACAACGGTAGAGCCTTGGTTACCGGTTACATCGCCTGAAAGTGGACCGGTAAAGCTGGTTGCTGATCCAGCGGTTGTTGCAGACGTTGCGGTGTTTGCATTGCCATTAAGTGATCCAATAAACGATGTTGCGGTAATGTTACGTGCTGCAAAATCACCGTTGCTATCGCGTGCAACGATAGCACTGCCTGTATTAAGACTTGTTGCAGTTGTTGCGCCGTTTAATACTTTGCCTGATGTGCTGATAGTTGCTAATTTGGTGTCGGCAATAGCAGCTCCTGCAGCAATATCGGCATTTACAATAAGCGAGCTTGATAATAATCCGGTATTTGAGTTATGCACAACGCCTGCCGTTGGCGCTAGGGTGCCAATAACAAAATTATCGTCAGTTTTAAGGGTGTTTGCGCTGTCGCGGTACAGATTGGTGTCGTCACCCCAGACAAGTTGTGCCGTGAGTGACGGTGGTAAGTTAGAGCCAGTTGCGGTTGGGAATTCTACTCTATTATTAACACCATCAAAACGGGCTACGTTGTAGGCATCACAAATTGCAATGCCAGGGTCATTATTTTCAAACGTAAATGCCAAATTGGCTTCAGTCCCCGTTTTGGTGAGAGACCAGCCACGTACGTTACCAACACTGCCAGGTATCGCTGAGTCAGATAAGAGGTTGAGGGAAGCTTCTTGGTAATTTTTGCCCGTAAGAATGTAATAGCTTGCGTTGTTGAGGTCTGACTGTACACCATTAAAGGTAGGGTTGTCATTTTCGTTTGTATAGACGGTACCTTTAGAGCCATAATAGTCTGCTGCATACATAAGGTGAGGTCTGCTACTTTGTCCGTTCGCTATTTTGTATAAATCGGCATCAACATCTGCTCCACTGCCAAGAGCGAGATAGGATTTTTCATTGGCGGTTGAAAATGCAGCAAAGTTTACGTTGGCAGGATTATTGATAGTTGTTTTATCGAGATTAAAACTGCCACCAACAAAATTTAAGAGTGAAGAACCCTTTTGATCTATATCGGCTTCACAGTTAATAAGACTTATGGCGTTGGCTTCCATTCGTGTTGCATTTGTGTCGATGTCAGCACCGCATTGTAGCCCCAGTGAAACATTTTTAATGGAGCTAGAATTTAAAAAGCCTTTGGCTCCGTTAGTAACTTTGATGCCAGTACCTTGTACCAAACCGTTCAGATCACTACCATCTATTTGGCAACCAACAATTGAGCTTTCAGTATTGCTTCCCTCTATGGTTATATTCACTGAACTATCGTTATTAAGAATAAAGTTGCAGCCAAGAATTTGACTTACGCTTCCTGCTGAGCAGACGATGCTATTATTATTTGTTTCAAAATTACAGCCCAACATACGCATTGAAGATCTGTCAGGCACAGATACTGCTGTAGCAAAATTGGTGAAATGGGAGTCAAAAACAGCTGTTAGTCCGCTTGTGCCCGTAATTACCATGCCAGTGTTAGCGATAGAACCATCAGACTTGCCTTGCATGAGGCTTGTGCGAATAGTTGCTTGAACGTTGTTAATGTTAATATTGGTTGCACAATCGGTGCATTGAAAATTTTGTATGAAAATATATGGCAACCCTGTATCGCCATTAATACTGATACCGGTAGCAAAAAGACTCATGCCGACTGAGTCAAAACGTCCTCTGCTTACACCAGTACTGGTGTCTGTTATGTCGATAGCTATTGAACTTCCAGCAGAACTTACGCTGCGAAGAATGATGTTTGAAAATGAGACATCAGCGGTTGTTGCTCTAAAGAATGAGCCGGAAGCATTAGGGAAAGCGAGAATAGTGCTTGCAAGGGTACTGCCTTCGATACTGATGCCAGATGCTGTTATGTCAATTGGGCTGCCAACAGCAGCAGATTCAACAAACAGGCCGGCACCGACACTAATAGTGACGGGTGAGCTCAATGATGCCAGACCATCGGCGACGGTGACAGCACGTTTGACTGTTTTGAATGGTGCAGAGAATGAGCCGTCGTTGTTGTCACTGCCGTTAAGTGCAACGTAGATAGTTTTGGTTGCGGCAGGCGCTGCGTTTAATGTTGTCCAGGTGAGTGTTGCATCGCTGAGAGCTTGCAACAGTTGGCCTGTAACAGGGGCCGCTGTTGGTAAAGCAAGTGAGTAGCTGGCGTCAATAGAGCCAGGCGCTTTGAATCCAACATAGTTTGAACCTGAATCGTTAAAGCGCACTTCTGATGGATACGCCATGACTAAGTTGCCGGTCATGGTGTCACCGATTTTGAGCACGTTGCCCGATGCGGTTCCAGTAAGAGACGCAGTGATCATGTTGGCAGCAAAATTGCCAGAAGCATCACGTGTTACGATAGCATTTGGTGTATTTAAAGCAGTTGCTGTGGTTGCACTATTAGCAACTTTGCCTGCGGTAGAAATTGTTGCTAATTTTGTATCAGCTATCTGTGCATTTGATGCAATATCAGCATTTACCAGCAGTGAGCTTGAGAGAAGTCCAGTTGCATCGCTGTGTACTAAACCTGTTGTGGTTGCAAGTGAAGATACGGTCATGTTGGCGTTGACAACAAAATTGTCGTCAGTTTTGAGTGTGTTTGTTGCAGAGCGATATAAGTTAGTATCGCCAGCCCAGACCAATTTGGCGGTTGTGTTGGCAGGCAGAACATCGCCTATTGCTGTAGGGAATTCAAGTTGGTTATCAAGCCCATTGAGCTGCATAACGTTATAGGGTCCGCGAAGCGCAAAGCTCGAATCATCGTTGTTGGTAAAGGTAAAGGCTAAGTCTGCTGTCGTGCCGAGTTTGGAAATTGTCCAGCCGCGAACGTTTGCGCCATCGCCAAGACCGCCTGCATCTGAAATAAGTTTGATGCCTGCTTCTTTGTCGCGATCACCGGTAACGACAATAGAGTGTGCATTATTACTTTGTGCTTGCACGCCAATACAGGTAGCGTCACTATTCTCGTTTTTATAGATAGTTCCTTTAGAGCCATAATAGTTTGGTTCATACGAAAGGTGAGGGAGATTTGTTTGGCCATTCAGCACCTCGTAGATTTTTTGTGCTACGTCTGCCGTGTTACCGATGCCAAAAATAATTTTGCCCGTTATTGAATCACGGTCGTAAGCGGCAATATTGACATCGGTTGAATTGTTAACATACACTTTGTTTTTATCAAAAGCGCCTCCAATAAAGCGTACCGCTGCCTCTGCATTCTGTTGTATGTCAGTGGTGGTGGCAACTAAGTAAACACCGCCGGCTTTTAGTGTGGTGCTATTCGTATCACCAGTGGTACCGACTAAAAATGCACGATTTATATTTTCAATAAGGCTGGAATCAACGATAACGGTTGCGCCTGTGGTTACTTGAATGGCTTCGCCTAGCGGAGTGAGATCGCTGTCAGAGCCTTGAATATGGCAACCGGTCATATTGACCATGGTGCCAGCAACGCTTGCCGATACAGCGCGCGCTGTAGCAGAGTTTGTCGTAAAGTTACAACCAGTCACACTTGTGTTACTTGCGCCAGCGCACACAAGAGCGTTTTCAGTATTTTCTATGTTGCAACCCAAAAGACGTGTTTTTGCGCTATTTGTCGCGATTATACCTGTGGTGAACAATCTAAGTGAAGAGCTGAGTATCGTAACGAGCGATGTTGAACCAGTAGCGTTGATGGCTGTATTGGCCGGTGTGCCTCCGGTAATTGGTCCAAGGAAAATCGAGTCTTTTATAGCAACACGAATATTATTGATCGACATACACGTGGTGTTGCCGCGAGGCTGCACATTCTCAAACAATAAGATTGGTGCGCCTGCTACGCTCGTAAGATCAAAGCCGGTGAGAAAGCGATAGACGACGATACTATTAAAACGTCCAACGCCAGGAGCATTGGTATTGACGGTGATGCCGCTTGCTGCTGATGTTCCAATAGCTCCTGCATCTATCGTGAGATTAGAAATTTCAAAATTTGGCGTGGTAATTGTAAGCAATGGTTCATCAAGATCTGATGGTGTTATGATAGTAGAGAGCATTGAGCTACCAGAAATACTAATGCCATCAGCAGTAAGAGGTATGCCGCCAGTAGGATTGGTCTCAGCAAACGTACCGGCACCGATGCTGATAGCGACAGGGCTTGTTGCCGTGGAAATAAGATTTGCTTCTTTAAGAGCTTTTGTAAGATGACGATACGGTGCTAAAATTGAGCCGTCATTATTGTCGTTACCATCAAGTGCAACATAATAGGTTTTGGTTGCTGCAGGGGTACCGCCGATAGTTGCCCATGCAAGAGACGTATCGTCTAACGCTTGTAAAAATTGGTTTGCAGCAGGGGCAGTCGTTGGCCATGAAATGGTGTAGCTTGCGTCGACACTTGTTGGTGCTTTGAATCCAACATAGTTTGATCCGGAGTCGCCAAAGCGTATTTCTGATTGGTTTGCCATGAGCAGATTGCCGGTCATGGTGTCGCCGATTTTCAGCACGTTGCCTGATGCAGTACCCGTGAGTGATGCGGTGATCATGTTTGCTACAAAGTTACCTGAGTCATCACGCAGAACAATAGTATTTGGATTATTTAAAGCAGTAGCTGTTGTTGCACTATTAGCAACTTTGCCAGCGGTAGAAATTGTTGCTAATTTTGTATCAGCGATTGCAGCAGTTGATGCAATATCAGCGTTCACAAGCAGAGAGCTTGAGAGTAAGCCAGTCGCATCGCTATGTACTAATCCTGTTGTTGTGGCGAGTGATGATACCGTCATGTTGGTACCAACAACAAAACTATCGTCAGTTTTGAGCGTGTTTGCTGCAGAGCGATATAAATTGGTATCGCCGCCCCATACTAATTTTGCGGTTACGTTAGTTGGTAGATTGTCGCCGGTTGCTAATGGGAATTCCAGTTGATTATCAGCGCCGTTGAGTTGAAGTGCGTTGTAAGGCCCGCGTTTGGTGAGTTCTGAACCTTGGTCATTATCAGTGTAGGTAAAAGCTAAATCTGCGCTTGTGCCAAGCTTTCTGATTGCCCAGCCACGTACGTTGCTGCCAGAGCTGCCGCCGCTCATATCAGAAATAAGACGCAATGCCGTTTCTTTTGTATTGTCGGTGGTTATAATGCCGTAGCGAGCGTTGTTGCCGGTTGCTTTTATAGCATTAAATATTTGAGCACCACTTGCATCTTGATAGACAGTTCCTTGATACCCGTAAAAATTTGGGTCGTAAGAAAGAGATGGAAGATTGGTTGCACCATTGAGAATTTCATAAATTTTTTGGGATGAGTTGCTTGTCTTTCCCAGAGCTAAATTTGTTGAGCCGTTACTATTAAAGGCTGCAAAGCTGACGTTAGAGGCATCTTCAATGTCTGTGGTTTGAATTTCAAAGGTGCCACCAACAAATTTTAAAGTTGAGGTGCCGCGCTGCCTGATACATGTGGCTGTCTCAATAATGTTTAATCCACTTGCTTGTATGACTGGCGGTGTGATATCTCCGTCAATGCCGCACTCAAGACCGATAACGGCTTCTTCTATGGTACTTGCGTTAACAGAAACTTGTGCACCATTAGCAGCACGTAAAGCGGTACCTTGGCGTGTTTCGCTTGCATCTGCTAGATCAAAAAGACATCCTTGCACAATAACATTAGTTCCTACTTCTGAAGCGTTAACGTTAACTGACGTTGGTTCATTAAGAATAAAATTCATGCCAACAATTTGTGTTTCACCGCCAGTACAGTTAAAGCCATTGATTGTGCGTTCTATGTTGCCGCCAATAGTGCGTACTTGAGCGCCACCTGAGATACTTATAGCGGTGCTAAAGGATCTCATAAAATCGCTTAACAGAGCGACGTCACTATTTGCGCCTGAGATTGTGATTCCAGTTCCTGTTGCAGGATCAGTAGTAAGTAATGGTCCTAAAAAGAGAGAACTTTTTATAATAGCTTTAATATTATCGATAGCGAGGGTTATTCCATTGCTTGCACACTGAATATCTTCAAAAATTACTGCTGGGTTTTGCGTGGTGCTATGCAGACTTATGCCCGTCGCAAAGCCGCTTACAGAAGCTTCTTTGATAAGAGAAAAGCCTGGCAAGTCAGTATTTATAAGTAATCCTGTGCCAGAGGCTCCGCCAATAAGTGTTGCATCAATGGTAAGGTTGGTAATTTCTACCGTTGATGATGCTGCGCTCGTTATGTTTACGGTTAACAGAGGTTCAACTTCTGAGGGGTCGTTAGGCAGAATAGTTGAGTTAGAAATAGAGCTGCCAACAAGTGCGATACCGTCAGTGGTGATACGTAAAGGATTTTCAAAAAAATCACCTGCGCCTATATTGATGACAACGCGGTTTGCATAATTAGCAATGGCGTTAGCTTCTTGAAGAGCTCTTTCAACAGTCAGGAAAGGCAAAAGAATCGATCCATCGTTACTATCGCTGCCATTTAGTGAGACGTAGTAGCTCTTTGTACTTGTTGGTGCGCCGCCAGCCGTTGTCCAGGTGAGTTGTGCATCGCTACCAAGAACAGAGAGAGCTTGTAAGTACTGTCCAGCGAGGGGAGTGTTTGTTGGCCAGACAAGAGAGTAGCTAGAACCTACGGTAGATGGTGCTTTAAACCCTACATAGTTTGAACCACTATCACCAAGACGCAGTTCTTTTTGTTGAGCGAGTGTCAAGTTGCCGGTCATAGTGTCGCCAGCTTTGAGCACGTTGGCTGATGCAGCGCCAGTCACATTGGCAGTGATGGTGTTAGCAGCAAAATTGCCTGAACCATCACGCGCTACCAGTGTGTTGTTAGCAAAGTCGCTTGTTGCGGTAACGGCAAAAGTGAGTTCGTTTGTATTATTGGTAATAGTTACAAAGTTGCCGGTAGCTGCAGGGTTAACGGTTGATCCTGCGAGCGTTTTGAGATTGAGGACAACGCCTATTTTATCCCTAAAAATTTTGCCAACACCTGTGCCAACGTTTGCAGCAGTTGTCTGTCCTGCGCTTGAAAATTGTACAAAGCTGACCGTATCAGTACCAACGATTGCCATTGGTGTGCTGCAGAGCCAGCCAGTACCTATAAGAGCCGTGCCTGAATTGGTTAAAACGTAGGCGCCTTGGGCTACGCTACCATTAGCAAAATCAGTTGGGCGTTCCCAATAACTTGATTTTGCAAGCCAGATACCATTGTCGATTGTATAGTTTTGCTGTGTGAGCAATACCCGATCGTTTTCAGAGAGCGCGACACCATCAATAGTGATAAGGCCACTCGTGGTAGTGTTTATGATACTCGTGGCGAGCACGGGTGTCTTTGGAACCAGGCCACCAGTAACGGCATCATCAACATACTGTTTTGTTGTCGCATCGGTAGGGTTGCTGACGGTGCCGTTAAGGGTAATCATGTTGGTTGCAAAGTTGCCTGAGCTATCACGTTTAACGAGTGTGTTATCAGTATCCAGGGCAGTTGCAGCATTGGCGAGATTTGCGCCAGATGCTATTGATGCAGCAAGTACCCCGCCGACTTGATAGACAGACGTTGAGCCTTGAAGGCCGGTGACATCGCCGGCTAATATGCCGGTAAAGTTGGTAGAGGTAGTTGCATAGCTTGCATAATCAGCTACGCCAAAAAGATTACCCGTCACGTTGCCTGACAGGGGGCCAGAGAACGAAGTAGCGGTGATAGCGCCTGCAGAAAATCCACCTGAGCCGTTACGTCTTACGAGTGTATTACTTGTTTGGTCAGTTGATGAAGCATTAGTGACAAGGAGGGTGTTAGCTGCAACAGTAGATGCTGTTTGTCCGCTAATAGTTGCTGCCGAGGGGACATTGTTAACAACGGTGTTAGCTAATCCGTTAGCGCCACCTGATACGTCGCCACCAAGAGCTGTAGTAAAGTAGGTAGCATTGGTAGCGGTGTTGGCATTGCCAAAAAGATTGCCGGTAACGTTGCCGCTAAGAGGTCCGGTAAATTGTGTAGCTTGTATGTTGCCTGCCAAAAAGCCGCCTGAACCATAGCGTTTTACGATAGTGCTTGGCGTGTTGGTATTGATAGCTGCTTGTGTCGCATTAACTGATGCAGCGATTTCTGTTTTTGTTTTGCCACCAACAGTTTGCACGGTAGCTGTACTGCCGTACTCACCACCAATAAGATCGCCACTGAGAGGTGTGGTAAAGTACGTAGCGTTAGTAGCAGAGCTTGCATTACCAAGCAAACTTGCCGTGATAGCGCTTGCTGAAAAATTGCCAGAATTATCTCTACGTACAAGCGTATCAAACGTATTAGCCCAGGTTGAGGTATTTGCCAAAATAGTTGCTGCTGCGACGTTGGCTGCAGTTTGTCCGCTCACAAGAGCAACAGCTGTTGAGCCTTGCAGTCCCGTTACATCGCCAGCAAGCTGACCGGTGAATGACCAGGCGTAATCAGATCTGAGAGCATGCTGTGCAAGTGTTGCGGTAGCTGCGTTGCCTGAGAGTGGGCCAGAAAATTGAGTAGCGGTTATAACGCCTGCAGAAAATTCGCCTGTGGCGCCGCGTCTTACGATAGCTGTGGCAGTGTTGTCTTTGGTAGCGGCGTTAGCAAGCGCTGCTCCACCAGAAACGGTAGAAGCGGCTACTCCATTAATGGTACTGACGACGGTGGCGCTTTGATTTCCGGTGACATCGCCGAGTAAAGGTCCGGTAAAGTTAGTGGCAGATCCGGCCGTCGTTGCAGTATCGGCATTGCCGGTGACGGCACCCGTAAGTGGGCCAAGGAATCTGGTAACAGCGGTGATGGTGTTAGCAGAAAAATTACCTGAACCATCACGTTTTACGATGGTGTTTATGGTGTTGGTATTGGTGGCAGCTTGTGTATCGTTAACGGACGTTGCTATGTGTGCAGCTGTTTTTCCGCCAACAGCAGTAACGGTTGTTACGGTATCAGATGCTCCGCCTACGACATCACCTCTCAAATTTGTCGTAAAATAGGTAGCGTTAGTGGCAGAAGATGCGTTGCCTAACAAGTTTGCCGTTATAGGGCCCGAAGCAAAACTGCCATCGAGACTATTGCGACGCACAAGTGTATCAAACGTATTAGCCCAGGTAGAGGTGTTAGTTAACATAGTTGCTGCGGCAACGTCGGCTGCAGATTGTCCGCTCACAAAAGCAACGGTAGTTGCGTTTTGTAGTCCCGTTACATCACCACCAAGTTGACCCGTAAATGACCAGGCGTAATCAGATCTGAGCGCATGTTGTGCAAGTGTAGCTGTTGCTGCGTTGCCTGAAAGTGGGCCTGAAAATGAGGTAGCGGTAATGGTGCTACCAGCAAAGTTACCCGCAGCATCACGACGAACAATTTTGCTGTAATCACTTGGCGTATTGGCGCTGGTTGCCTGGTTGGCTAAAAGCGTTGCAGCAGCAACGTTAGAAGCTGTTTGTCCACCAACTGATGCAACGACAGTCGAGTTTTGGCCACCGGTAACATTACCACTTAAGGTGCCAGAAAAATTGACAGCGCTGCTGGCGGTGTCTGCGTTGCCAGTAAGATTACCTATTACATTGCCAGTTAGCGGGCCAAGGAACCCTGTTGCGGCGGTTATGGTGTTAGCAGTGAAATTGCCGGAAGCATCGCGTGCGACAATAGAGTTTGGATTATTTGCGTTGGTTGCTGTCGTTGCACTATTGGCTACTTTGCCTGAGGTGCTGATAGTTGCAAGTTTGGTGTCTTGAATGCTAGCAGCAGCGGCTATATCAGCATTGACAATAAGCGAGCTTGACAGTGGTTGTGCCTCTGCTCCAAAAGTTGTGTGCACTATACCCGTAGCGTTTAACCCATTAATCACCAAATTGTCTTCTATTGTTAATGTCTTGTCGCCACTGCGATAGAGTGCGGTATCACCTGCCCAGACTAAATGTGCGGTGGTGTTGGCAACCGTAAGATCAGTTGCGACAGGAAATTCTATCTTGTTATCAAGGCCATTAAGTTGCATAACGGTATACAGAGAACGAGGATCTTGATCGTCATCGTTATTTATATAACCAAAAGCAAGTTCAGCGCTGGTACCTGTCTTTGCTATTTCCCAACCGCGGACATTGTCGATGGTGCCAAAGTCTCCCGCATCAGAGATAAGATGGAGTGCTGCCTGTTTTGTTCTGTCGTTAGTCATAACACAGTAACACGCGTTGTTTCTTCCTGCTTGCGTGGCATTAAAGGTAGGGTTGTCAGCCTGGTTTCTATAAACGGTACCTTTATAGCCGCCATAATAATTATTTTCATACAATAAGTTTGGTGGCGAGACTTCACCATTTTCTATTTGATAGAGAGCAAACGGTGTGTCGCTTGCATTACCGAGCGATAAAAGCGTATGCCCATTACTGGTAAACGCAGCAATACTGAGTTTCGAGTGATCATTAATGGAGAGTTTTGTTGCATCATAGGTACCGGCGACAAAAGTTAAGGTCGCTGAACCGCTTTGCTTAAGATCAGTGGTGCAGTTTACCAAACTCACACCGCTTGCTTTAAGTGACGTGGAATCAAGATCGCCTGCTTGGCCACAATCGATTCCAGTAACCGCTTGTTGAATATCGCACGAATCGAGAATAACGGTTGCTTGTGAGGTAACTTTGACGCCTGTACCTCGAGGAATTCCATTTGCGTCGGTACACTGCAATTGACAACCAACTGCGGTCAGTTGTGTGTTTGCACCTGAGGCACTCAGATGGGTTGTTGAAGCATTACTCAAAAGAAAATTGCTACCAACAACTTTGGTAGCGCCACCGGTACAGACAATACCATTATTAGAACTTTCAATATTGCAACCGATAACGCGTTGTGTACCACCGCTTACGGCAACAGCAGTGTCAAAAAACGACAGATAGCTTGAAAGGAGTGCAACGAGGGTTCCTGAACCGCTTACTTTGATACCGGTACCGACAGGGGTATTGAGCGAGCCTTGCAAAAGAGAGTTTCTGATCGCTACTTGTACGCCGTTAGCATCGACGCTTGTTTCATTCGCGCTACATTGCAAGTTATCAACAAGCACGAGGGTGACACTTGGTGATCCACTTACCAGTTGCAATCCCGTTTTAAAGAAGGCGATAGCAATTGAGCTAAATCGATTATAGCCAAAGGAGTTTGATTCATAGCGAATAGCGGTTGCTTGTGAGTTATCAGGACCAATCAAACTCAAGTTGGTAAATTCAGCATCTGGCGTGGTAATTCTAAAGAAATCTTGTGTAGCACTGGTTGAATATAAAAGTGTGCTTGCAAGAGAGGCGCCTACAAGACTGATTCTATTGTTACTAATAAGAAATGGACCATCAGCGTTATCTTCATAAAATTCACCGGGGCCAATATTAATAACGACGGGGTTAGCTCGTGCTGCTTCATCGTTAGCAACTTCGACTGCGTGTTTAACCGTTGCAAAGGGATACGCAAATGAACCATCGTTAGAGTCACTACCATTAAAGGCAACGTAAAACGTGAGATTTTCGGTTGGTAATCCACCAATCGTCGTCCAGGTGAGTGTGGAGTCAGTCATTGCTTGTAAAAACTGTCCAGCAAACGGTTTTGTGCTTGGCAGATCAATAGTATAACTGGTATCGACAGTTGTTGGTGCACGGAGACCGACAAAGTTTGTGTTGGCTAAGTTTTGAAGTTTGAGTGAATTTTGTGTTGCAAGATTGAGAGGTGCATAGGCAGTCAGTGCGCCTGCTGCTGCAATATTCAAACGTTCAGTTGCAGCTGTGCTTAACGAAAGATCGCCACTGTTTGACGATAGCCCAGCAGTAGCGCCACCGGTAAAATTCAGCGATGGTAATGCTGTGGTGCCGGCAGGCAGTTGCAGCGCACCGGTCATGGTGTCACCTGAGCGATTTACTTTGCCGGTAAGTTGTGTTTGAACTGAGCTGGTAACACCTGATAGATAGCCAAGTTCGATAGTCGTTGTGACGCTTGATTCAAGCTGGTTACTTGCATTAGTTACTACAGCTCTCTCTGGCGTAAGACTGTTGATGGTTAATTTTGTCGTTGGCGTTGTGCCGACAATAAAGTTGCCGTCAGTTTGCAGCGTGTTTGCACCAGCGCGATATAAATTAGTGTCGTTACCCCACAAAAGTTGTGCCGTAAGATTTGCAGGCAAAGAAGAGCCCGTAGCTACCGGAAATTCTACGTTGTTATCGCGACCATTAAGGCGCATAATGTCATACGGTCCACGTTCGTTAACGGGTAGCAGCTGGTCATTGTCACTAAAAGTAAATGCAAGATCTGTGCCAGGGCCTGTTTTGCGTATAGTCCAATCACGCAGGTGAGCGCCACTGCTACCACCACTGGTATCTGAAACAAGGTGTATACTACTCTCTTTTGTGGTATCGGTTGTGATAATGCCGTAGGCTGCATCATTGCCATACGATTTTATGGCATTAAAAACTCGTGAGCCACTGTGGTCTTCATAGACCGTTCCTCGGTAACCATAATAATTAGGTTCATAGTTGAGGTGAGGTCTTTCTATATCACCATTAAGAATTTCATAAATTTCTTTTGAGGTGTTTGAGTTGTTACCAAGAGCTAGTGTTGATTGATGGGCAGAGTTGAAAGCAGAAATAGTTACTTTTGTGGGATCTTGAAGATTAAGTTTTCCTGCATCAAAAACACCGCCAACAAAATAGAGCGTAGCGTTTTCATATTGTTGCAAATTGGTGTCTGTTTTTATAACAGAGAATCCTGTGGCATTGATAGTAGATAGATCACCAGAATACGCTGGCGATCCACAAGTGATACCAACTACAGCTTCTTCAATCGTGCAAGCATTGCCTTCGACTTTACCATTATTAACGATACTTATAGCGGTACCTGCATGTTCATCAGCAGTGCTTTCGCAGTCAAACATACAGCCTTCAAGATAGGCTTTGGCGTTGTTGATGGAAAGATTTATAGAATTAATGCTGTTATATAAAAAATTGACGCCCGTTATTTGTGCTTTGCTGCCACCAGAACAGAGAATGCTCTTATTCGTTGATTCAAAGGTAGAGCTAAGCAAGCGTACTTGAGCACTGCCTGTCATTTCTATACCTGTATCGGTAAGTAAAAAAGCACTTCCTGAGATATACGCAAAAGAATTGGCTCCTGTAATAGCGATACCGGCATTTGTTGGTGTTGTACCGTATAAAGGGCCTCTGAAGGTAATATTATTTAAAAAAATTTGAGCATTAGTAAGATGCATGCTGGTGGTATTGGCAGCGTATTGCATATTTTCAAAAAAGAGTGTTGGTGCGGGAGATGCCGATGAGGAATCTATGCTGATGCCTGTTTGAAACAGACCGATTGCAAGAGAAATAAAGCGACTTTTTCCATAGGAACTCAACGCAATATTAATACCGCTGGCAGTTGAATTGAAAGGTAAAGGCCCTTGCAGTGTCAGATTTGCAATGGTTACATAAGGTGCGGTAATTTCAAAAAGATTATCTGTTGGGTCTGATGGCGTAATGATCGTACTTGCTTGAGCGCTACCGACAATGCTTAAGCCATTGATGTTGATAACAATTTTATTTTCGGTAAATACGCCAGCGCCAATATTGATTGTAATAGGATTGGTGAATGGGTTGGCGCCTATTTTTGCTACCGAGACAGCATATTCAATGGTTAGGAACGGTGCCGAGATCGAACCATCATTACTGTCACTACCATTTTTTGCAACATAAAAAGTTTTACCTGCTGTAGGTGAACCACCTATATTTGCCCAAGTGGTTGTGTAGACTGAACCAAGGTTGGTAAGTGCCTGCAAGTATTGGCCACTTAAAGGAGCTGTAGCAGGGAGCTCGATGGTGTAGTTGCCAGGAAGTGTAGCTGGTGCTCGTAATCCAATATAATCACCTCCTGCAAGATCTTGAAAATTAAGGGCTGATTGCGTTGCTAAGTTAAGCGCGCCGGTCATGGTGTCGCCAGCTTTTAACACGTTGAGTGACGCGGCTCCGGTGACGTTACCAATAAGATTGGCTGTGATTGTGCTTGCAGTAAAACTGCCAGTTAGGTCACGTGCAACAATAGCTTCGTTTACATTGTTGCCTGTTGCGGTGGTTGCACTGTTTTGCACTTTGCCTGGTGTCTGAATAGTAGCAAGTTTGGTATCAACAATGCCTGCTGCAGGGTCAATATCAGCGTTAATAATAAGAGAGCTTGAAAGTGCACCGGTGGTGATGGCATTGTGTACAATGCCTGCTGCTGGTGTAAATGCATTGATAGAGACGGTGCCATTGTTGGCAATTTTCATACGTTCAAGCGCATTGGTACTGAATGAAAGGTCACCTGTTGATGATGAAAGACCAACTGTTGGAGCACTGGTAAAATTGAGTGACGGTGTTGCTGCAGAGCCATCAGGTAGACGTAATGCACCGGTCATAGTGTCGCCTGCTTTAAGCACGTTGAGTGAAGCAGCTCCTGTTAAGCCGCCGACAAACTGTGCGTAGACAGTATTTGCAGTTACGGTACCAACACCAGAGGTAGCAAAAATAGTGTTTGCGTTGATTCTGGCAGGGCCAGTAAGAGCGTTAATCGTATCGGCGTTAATCGTAGCAGCGCCAGTGGTGGCATTGATAGTATCGGCGTTTACGGTTGTTGCGCCGAGCGTAGCGACGCCAGAGATGTTATCTGTTGTATCGAGAGTAACGTTTGATTGTTGTATATTTTTTGCACCGCTTGAAAAATCGGTAACAACGATTTTGTTATTAGGAGTTGGCGAGGTAAAAGGGGCTGTCGCTGAAACGTCACCAGCTCCAGTTGGGGTATCATACCCAAGGGTGCCTGCTGACGTAATACCCAAAAATTGACCGATAGAACCTACGTTGGTTGGCCAGGTGACGCCTTCACTGCCGGGCAGTGTGTTTGCTATGCGATTAATAAAGGTAGTACCTGAGACGAGCAAGTCTCGATCGACAGTAATGTCTTGCGCACCAGTCAAATTACCGCCAGCCATAACGATATTTACAGCACCAGTCAAATCGCCAGCACCTGTCATGTTAATATTATTCATGTTGGCAATATCGCCAAGTCCGCTCATAGATATAGTATTTACGCCATTAATATCGCCAGTCATAGACAGATCGTTAACGCCGTTTATGTTGCCACTATCATCTGAGGTAACGGGGGAATCTTTTATGCGGTTGCCAGTTGTGTTGTCGTAGCGTGGAAATGCGTTGACGGTTGAAGTTCCGGACCCAAAGACGACATCGCCATCAGCAAGTGAGCCGGTTATGTAGCCGTCAACGACGAGGTTGCCAAAAATATGAGCGCTGTTGCCTACTTCAAGCGTACCGGTCATTTGTATATTTACAGCGCCAGTTAGATTGCCAGTACCCTCCATGACTATGTTGTTTACACCGGTAATGTCACCTCCGCCAGCCATAGTAAGGCTTCTTGCCCCGGTAATGTCACCAGATCCAGCCATATTAATATTTTGTGCACCATTAATATTTCCTGCGCCTGTCATATTAATGTTTTGCACACTGTTAATATCGCCGTCTGACAGATTTATATTTCCAGCATTCGACATATTGAGGTTGCCCTCCATGTCGATATCTTTAGCGCCGGTAATATTGCCGCCATTCATATGGATATTTTCAACACCATACAAATTGCCTTGCATGTATAAATCACCGTCGGCAACGATATCGCCAGTAAAGCGAAGATCATTAGCGCCATACAAATCGCCTGACATTTGAATGTCGTTAACGCCGGTGATGTTGCCACCAGACATGTGTATGTTGTTTACCGATGAAATATTGTTTGCTATGGCAAGATTATAAAGCCCCGTCATAGTACCGGAATCATAAATTCTTACTGGCGAATCGGTAAAAGATGTGCCTGCAGTGTTAGCGAAGCGTGCTGCCGCACCAATTTGGACTGGTGCAGCGAGTGCGCATGTTGGAGCAAGCAATAAAACGAAGGCTGTTTTTCTGAAGATCATGAAAAGATCCTTTGCATGTAGAAGTAAAAAAATTTCTGACTCAAGCATGAAATTTTTTAGTCTTGCTACGCAAGAGTTTTGCAAAAAAAGCATGAGAGCTTTTTTAAAGCAGTCTTTTTAGAGTATTTTTATAGTCTTTAGGTTCACTTGAGTTTTTATCTTAAGTAAACGCAAACTCGATCTAATAAGTCGTAAAAAGCCATGATTTACAATATTTTTAAAAATTCTCACGTAAAATTAATTTCCCGATCGTCTCGAGTGCCCTCTTTCAGCTCCGAGCAGGAGCTGAAAGAGGGTGTATCGAGAGATGATTCCGATAAAAAATAGAGAGTGAGCTTGTTGTAGCATCTCTCGATACATTTTGCTTCCAGCCTTCGCACAAGGCTACGGCGGACAAGACGCAAAACACTCCCAGGCTCTGCTAAAGCTATGCCGGGCAGGCGAGACGACTTGTCCGACATAGCCTTGGCGACGTCGGATCGGATTATAAAAACTTTTTTGAGCAAAGAACATTATCTCGTTAGATCGAGTTCTCGTTTCGTTAGAAATTCATACAATTTTTAAAAACTTGTTTTATCCGCGTCCATAGCGATACCAACCATCTTGAGGAAAACCTGTTGCAGCCGTGTGGTAGATATAGGTAACAGCAGCACCGCCGGTAACAAGATCTGTTTCAACGTCTGTATCAAAAGCTGAAAATGGATTGAGGAAGAGTAGTTCCTCTGTCGAGGGATTAAAGATGTAGTCGTAGGATAGGGAAAGTTTTTTACTTTCTCCTATGAGTATTGCTTTTATCGTGACTAATTGTCCTTCATAAGGATCGGAAGGAAAAGTAATAGAGGCGGTAGTAGCTCCTTCGGCGTCATTGTAGGTAATAATAAGCAGTGAAGTGTCGTTGTTGATTGTTACAGGAAATGTTCCATAGCCAGCAATGTTTAATGATTGTGTTGCCGTCATGCACATAACATTATTAATCACACATGCTGCTTGTGTAACGGTGATTCTTGAAGCATCCATGCTCATGCGCTCAGCACTATTAACATCAAACGAAAGAGTATTTGGTGTTGGTGATGAGATACCTGTGTTTGAGCCATTGGTGAATTGTAATGATGGTTCTGCTTGCGTGCCTGCAGCAAGTACGAGATTTCCAGGAATGGTGACCGTACCTGTTTCGTTGATACTCATACGTTCAATGCCGTTGGTACTGAACGTAAGTGTGTTTGGTGTTGCTGCTGAAAGACCTGTATGCGAGCTGCCTGCAAACGCGAGTGATGGTTGTGCTTCGCTACCTTGAATAACGGTGAATGTGCCAGTCATAGAATCGCCACTACGCAAAACATAGCCAGCAAGGCCGCCGCTCACACGATTTGCTGTAATAATGTTTGCTTGAAAATCTCCGTTGTCATCGCGTCGTACAATAGTATCGTTGATAGGTAAACTTGTTGCAGACGTAGCAAAGTCGAGAACTTTGCCTGGTGTGCTTATTGTCGCAAGTTTTGTGTCTTGAATGTTTGCTGCTGCATCGATATCAGTATCAATAATCAAAGAACGTGTAAGTGTGCCAAAACTATCAGCGTGTACTATACCAGCAGAACCGCTTAATTGATTAATGGTGACGGTGCCAACAGCGTCAATGCTCATGCGTTGAGCACCGTTGGTGCTGAGTGAAATTTTATTGGGTGTAGGGGTTGAGAGGCCAGTTTGTGTGCTGTTAAAAAATGTGAGTGAGGGGTTTGCCGTCGTTCCAGCAGGTACGGTTAGAGTTCCCGTCATAGAATCACCACTGCGCAACACATTTTCTGATGCCGTGCCGGTAAGTGCAGCAGTGACAGTGTTTGCAGAGAAATTGTTAGATGCGTTACGTAGCACAAGTGAGTTAGCAAGAGCGTTGCTGTATCCTGTGAGTGAGATAGTGATATCTTCATTTAATGGAAGATTGTTGGTGACCGTTATGTGATTACCTGCAATAAGTGATTTAAAATGAAGATAATTGCCGGTAGCATCTTTAAAGATTTCACCAGCACCAACCCCACTATTATTTCCCGTTGTTTCTCCTGACAAATTGTATTCGATAAACGAGAGTGGGTTTGTGTCGATGGCAGCATCTGGTGAAACACAGAGCCATGAGGTACCGCCAAGCGTGTCGCCATTAAGAACAAGAACGTACGCGCGGCCAACTTCTGGCGGTGAGGTGAAATCAACAGGACGTGTCCACGCGCCGGCTTGTACCACCCATAACCCATTTTTTACGGGATTTGTTTGGCTAAGAAGGAGTACGCGGTTGGTAGCAATAAGCGAAACACCATCAATGGTTTGCGGTCCGCTTAAAGAAATAATGTTGGTCGTGCTCGCTGCTTGCACTGGTTCTTTTGCTAAAAAATCACTGGTGCTGAGAGCATCAACATAGGCTTTTGTCGTGGCATCGGTCTGGTTGGTAACGTTGCCCGTAAGGGTAATCAGCGTGGTGACAAAGTTGCCTGTACTATCACGTTGTACGATCGTGTTGTAGTTGTTATCACTTGTTGCTGTGTTTAGAAGAACGGTAGCAGCAGCCACCTGTGCAGCTGTCTGGCTATCAACAGATACTACGTTGGTAACGGTGCCATGTAAGTTTGCGTTTATCTGTGTAGCAGTTAGTGTGTTAATGCCACTTATGTTGCCTACGTCATCAATAACAATGGGTGAATTTGTAATGGGATTACCCGTAGCATCTGTAAAGCGTGCAGTAGCATTCGGTGTCGATGAGCTTGGTCCGTGGAGTGTGCCAATGCCACCAGTTATGTCACCATTCACTTTGAGGTCGCCACCCACGACAAAATTGTTTTCTGTATAGGCGTCTTGCGTTTGCAAGGTATGGTAGATATGTACGTTGTCGAATAGTTTATTTTCGGGAGCACGCGTCATGTCAGTTGTTGAAGTATATTCATTTTTATTGTTTTGAGGTTCAGAAATAGTTGGTGTGCTGAGTTGATTACTCAGTAATAAACTTGGCGCTAATAAAAATAGGAAGAGTGTTTTTTTTGTAATCATTGTCGCACCATCTTTCTAGGTTCGGTTGAGTTTTTGAAACTTGCTACGGGGAAAAAATAAAAAACCGTCTACTTTACTAAAACTTCGAAGAACAGGTTGGCGACGGCTGATCGGGGAATATAACTTTTTCTTAAAAAAATCCATAAACTTACACTTCTTCAACGCTAAGATAAAAACTTAACAGAGTCTAACCACGACCATAACGATACCAGCCATCTGATGGAGCCCCCATTGCTGTTGTTAAATAGATATAGGTAACAGAGGCGCCACCTGCGTTACCTGCAAGGTATGCATTGGGGCTGAGTTGAATGATAGCTTCGCTCGTTGGAAAAAATGCAGGGCTATAGGCAGTAATATCCAAGTTGCCGACACCAAGGCGTATCGCTTTTATAGTGATTAATTGGCCGGGAAGAGGTGAGCTTGGCAGCGTGAGCGTTGAGATAGCCGAGTTCCCTGTATAGCTTACAACAAGTGTAGAGATACCGTTGTTAACAGTCACTGTTGCAGAGCCACTTAAGCCAACTGTCTGTGTTGAATTCATACAAAGAACATTGCCAAGCACCAATGCTGCGCCAGTTACCGTGACGCTTGTAGCATCGATAGCCATATGTTCAACGCCATTAATGTCGAATGATAGTTTGTCTGCTGTTTGACTCGAGATGCCAGTGTTGGTGCCGTTTGAAAATTGCAGTGACGGCTGTTCTGCTGTGCCAGCAGCAAGTACGAGTGTGTTATTAATAGTAACGGTGCCCGTTTGATTAATACTCATATGTTCAACGCCGTTGGTTGAAAATACGAGTGTGTTAGGTGTTTGTGCTGATAAACCTGTTTGTGAACTGCCAACAAATTGGAGTGATGGTTGCGCAGCACTACCGGCGATTACGGTAAAAGTACCGGTCATGCTGTCGCCTGCGCGCAGCACGTTGTCAGCAGCAGCACCAATAATGCTTGCAGCCGTGATGACGTTGGCAGAAAAGTCGCCGTTATTGTCGCGAAGTACGATGGTGTTTGGGGTAGGAGAACTGGTTGCCGAAGTAGCACTGTTAGCAACTTTGCCGGGCGTGCTGATAGTAGCAAGCTTGGTGTCGCTAATATTGGCTGAAGTACTAATATCAGCGTTGACTATGAGCGAGCTTGAAAGTGCCCCTGCAGTATCGTTATGCACGATACCAGCAGCGCCGATAAATTGATTGATGGTGACGGTGCCGACACTATCAATACTCATGCGTTCAGCGCCATTGGTGGAGAACGAAAGCTTGTTTGGCGTTTCTGCAGAGACACCAGTGTTAGTGCTGCCAGCAAATTTCAGTGAGGGGTTGGCGGCAAGGCCTGCTGGTAAAGTTAAAGTGCCGGTCATGGTATCGCCACTACGTAGTACGTTTTCAGAAGCGGTACCCGTGAGTGCAGCAGTAATGGTGCCTGCTGCAAAATTACCAAGCGCGTCACGCAGTACCAGTGTGTTTGGTATGTTTGCGCTGAGTGCACTTACCGTGAGGGTAACGTCGTTAGTGTTATTGGTGACAATCATATTATCACCAGCAACAAGTGTTTTAAAATTTATGAGATTGCCCGTTTTATTTTTAAAAATCGTACCGGTGCCGCCGCCAATATTCTGACCAGTGACACTTCCTGGGCTTGAAAATTGTACAAACGTGAGTGGGTCAGTATCGATGATAGCACCTGGCGTGGTGCAAATCCAACCAGAGCCAGCATAGATCGTGCCGCTGGTGGTGAGCACATACGCCGTGCCCGCTTCTGTTGGTGGGTTGCCAAAATCTGTTGGGCGCGTCCACGCGCCGACGTGTACTAGCCATAAACCATTTTCAATGGGATTAGTTTGTTCAGTTAACAGTACACGGTTGCCATCTGCAAGCACAACATCATCAAGCGTATAGAGCCCTGTAATAGCACTATCGACAGTACTCATGGCAAGCGCAGGAGTTTTTTCTACAATGCCAGATCCGGCAGTTTGATCGACATATCTTTTATTAGTTGCGTCAGTTGGTTGAGTAGGATCGCTGGTGAGTGTGATCATAGTTGTGACAAAGTTGCCAAGATTATCACGTCTGACGAGTGTGTTGTAGAAATTGTCGCTTGTAGCGGTCAAAGCAAGAACGGTGGCAGCAGCAACGTTGCTAGCACTTTGACTGCCGACAGAAAGTGTATTGTTTGCAGTACCGTTTAATGTTGGTGTCGTGACGGTATTTGCCGTCAAGTTGACCACACCAGTCACGTTGCCTGCATCGGAGATAAGTACGGGCGAGTTTTTAAGCACCGTACCTGAACCATCGGCAAAAAGTGCAATAGCATTTTGCGTTGATGAGGCTGGTCCATTAACATCGCCGGCACCAACAATAGAGCCTTTTACTTTGAGCGTGCCACCAATGACGGCATCGTCTTCAACATAGAGGTCTTTGGTATGGGTGGTGTTGTACACGCGGAGATTGCTAAAGGCTTTGTTTTCTGGTCCACGTAGCGTGGTATTTGTGGGAGTGCTTTCTTGATCAGGGATATCCATTGACCATGCAGGGACAGAGAAAAAGAGTAGTGCCATTAAGAGAAAAAACATGTTTTAAAATCCTTTCTTGAGTTTTTTGTAACTAAAAAATCTCATTATCTCTTTTTTGTAGAACCTTTTTGTTCTCGAGTTTGTTAATTCTTTTTTAGAGCCTCTTTTAGTAGGTATTAAAAATTGGAGATTAATTTTAACGACTATATCGATACCAAGTGTTTGTGCTGAGCGCAACGTTTGCGAGATAAATATAGGTAACACTTGAGCCATTTGTACGTCCTGTCATAGTACCTGTTGTGGAAGTCAGGGGAGATACTGAGTTATTAACTGTGCCACCTAAATAGGTTATTCCTAACGTTCTTGCTGTTCCAGTAGTGTAGGTCCATATGATGGTAAATAATTGTCCATCAACAGGGTTTTGAGGAAGAGTAAGATTGACGGTGCGATCAGTGTTTGTTGATGGATATAAAACAAGGACAGAGGTATTGTTATTGACTGATATTGGGAATCCAGCAACTGCTGGTACAGATACGCTTTGAATTGTTTGTAGAGCTCTCACATTCTGCATAATTAAGGTGGCTGTAATAGTCACATCGCTTACGTTTGATCCACTATTAATACTCATGCGCTCGATACCATTTGAACTAAACGAAATTTCATTTGCTGTTGGTGATGAGAAACCTGTATTCGTGCCATTGGTAAATTTCAACGATGGTTGAGCTGTGGTACCTGCAGCAAGCACCAGTGTGCCAAGAGCATTGATCGTGCCGGTTGATTCAATAGACATGCGTTCAATGCCGAGCGTGTCAAATGAGAGATAATCTGCTGATGGTGACGAGAGACCAGTATTGGTTCCGTTTGAAAATTTGAGCGATGGCGAACCTGCAGTTCCCGGTGGAAGCGTCAATGAACCAGTCATAGTATCACCAATTTTAAGCACGTTGAATGATGCGGTACCCGTGACCATGCCGGTGAGTGATGCGGTGATCATGCCGGCAGCAAAACCTCCTGTAGCGTTACGACGCACGAGTGTATTTGGTGTGTTGGCGGTTGTTGAAAGCTCAACATCAGTCACAGCTGCAGCAACAGCAGTAGCAGTTTTTCCACCAACTGCAGCAACGGATGTTGTTGTTTGTAATCCGGTGACATCACCAAATAAAAGTCCTGTAAAGTAAGTTGACGTGGTTGAGGTAATTGCGCTGGTTGCTGAAGTAGCATTACCAATTAACGTAGCGGTGATAACGTTTGCTAAAAAATTTCCTGAACTATCGCGCAGTACGATAGTGTTTGGAATAAGCGCACTCGTTGCGGTTGTAGCACTGTTGGCAACTTTGCCTGCGGTGCTTATGACAGCAAGTTTTATATCGCCAATGGTGCCATCTTGTATTTTGGTACCTGTTATTGAGTTATCAACAATGTCAGCGTTAACAATAGATGAGCTTGAAAGTTGCCCTGAAACATTATTATGCACGACACCAGCAACCGTAAATTCGTTTATCGAAACAGTGCCCGTTGGCGAGATACTCATGCGTTCAGCACCATTGGTATCAAATGAAAGACGGTTGGCTGTTTGTGCAGAGATTCCTGTGTTTGAGCTGCCAGCAAATTGTAGTGATGGGTTTGCTGCTGTGCCTGCACCAAGAGTAAGAGTGTTGACAAAGGTGATGCCGGCCGTGAGTGCGCCACCAACAATAAAATTATCGTCGGTTTTGAGCGTGTCTGCAGCGGAGCGATATAAGTTGGTGTCGCTGCCCCATATAAGTTTTGCTGTTAGGTTGGTAGGCAGTGAGCCAGTCGCGGTAGGGAACTCAACTTGATTATCAAAACCATTGAGTTGCATAACGGTATAAGGGCCGCGGGCTGGTTGGTCAGGATCATTATTAGTAAAAGTAAAGGCTAGTTCTGCCGTGGTAGGTGTTTTGCAGATTGACCAGCCGCGAACATTTCCTGCATCGCCTATGTCGTCTGAATCTGAAATAAGATGTAAACAGGCTTCTTTATAGTTTTTGCCAGTGACGACATAGTAGCTCGCATCACTAAGGTCTGATTGGGTTCCATTAAAAGTTGGATTGTCATTGTCATTGGCATACACAGTGCCTTTATGGCCGTAATAATCAGATTCATATGAGACCGTAGGCAGCGATGGTTGGCCATTTAATACTTGATATATAATGCTTGGAACATCTTCTATTTTGCCGATTGCCAAATGAGCTTCACCATTAGCGTTAAAGCCTGCAAAGTCGACATTGGTAGGGTCTGCAATGTCGAGGGTGTTTATGTTGAGTGAGCCACCTACAAATTGCAATGTTGAAGTGCCGCTTTGACGTATACTTGTGGTTGTTTCGATAATTGAAACACCACCTGCTTTGAGCAGGGTTGTGTCGGTGTCTCCTGGAGCACCGCATTCTATACCGATAACGGCTTCTTCAATGGTGCAGGCATTTGCAAACATTTCTGCAGCATTAGTCAATTTGATAGCGGTTCCTTGACGTAGGTTTGTAGTATCTTCGCAATCAAAAAGACAGCCTTCAAGATACGCTTTTGTACCACCGTCTGCTACAGCAACATTTATGGAAGTTGGTGTATTAAGAATAAAGTTGAACCCTACGAGCTGTACTTTACTATTATTTGTACATTGAAATCCATTGATAGTACGTTCAATGTTGCCACCAAGAGCACGTACTTGAGCTGAGTTAGTAATGGAAACTGCGGTGGTAAATGACGTAAAAAAGTCGCTGAGTAATAGCACGTTGGCGTTAGCGCCTTGTATAGTTATGCCTACGTTTGCTGCAGGGTCACCTAATACCGAGGGGCCTTGGAAAAGAGAGCTTTTTATTACTGATTGTATGTTGTTGATTGCAAGAGCGGTCGTATTACCATTGAACAAACTATTATTAAGCAGCAATACCGGGGATCCGGTACTACTAAAGGCAGAGATACCTGTTTGAAAGGCGCTGATAGCTACAGAGTTTATAATAGGATAACCCGTAAGCGTGACGTTGAAATCAAAAGCGCTTGCAGCTGATGGTCCATAACCAACGTCAGTACCATCTATTGTAAAATTGGTGAATTCTACAAACGGTGTGGTGACGTTAAAAAGATTTGAGCCAGGATTTTGTGGTTTTAGATAGGTGCTTGTTAATGAGCCACCGTTAATAGTTATACCATCGGCGTTGATATTTATGGGGTTGTTTTCAGCGTAAAAGCCGGGACCGACTTGAATGACGACAGGGGTAGTGAACGATACTAATAATACGTTCGTAGCGAAGTCAACGGCTTTATAAACGGTTAAGAAAGGTGACGTTTCTGAGCCATCACCATTGAGATCACTACCACTGGTAGAAACATAAATAAATCTGGTTGTCGCTGGTTGTGCGCTGAGCGTTGTCCAGGTAAGTGACGATGCGTCAAGTGCTTGTAAAAATTGTCCTGCAGTTGGCGCTTGTGTTGGCAGCGCTACGGTATAAGGGGAACTCAGTCCGCTCGGCGCTTTAAAGCCGACAAAGTTTGAGCCGCTATTTTGTGCCCAGCGAATTGCTGATTCGTTTGCCATGATCAGATTGCCGGTCATGGTGTCACCAGCTTTGAGCACGTTGAGCGAAGCAGAGCCAGTTAACGTGGCGGTTATAGCTCCGGCATCAAAATTGCCTGAACCATCACGCAGCACAATAGTATTTGGATTGTTTGCAGACGTGGCGGTGGTTGCGCTATTAGCGACTTTGCCCGCAGTGGTTATAGTAGCGAGCTTGGTGTCAGCAATTTGTGCGTTTGCTGCAATATCGGCATTTACTAATAAAGAACTTGAGAGTAAGCCCGTTGCATCACTGTGCACGAGACCTGTTGGTGTAGACAGCGAAGAAACCGTTAATGTTTTTAGGTCTCCAGGAACCGTACCGATAACAAAATTGGCGTCAGTTTTTAGTGTGTTGGCTGCACTACGATAGAGGTTCGTATTTTCAGCTGGGTTACCCCATATCAACTTTGCCGTGAGATTGGTGGGCAGTGTATCACCTGTGGCAACAGGAAATTCTACTTGATTATCAAAGCCATTAAGTTGCATAACGTTATACGGACCGCGGGCGGTGAAGCTTGTTAGATCGTTATTGGTAAAGGTAAAGGCTAATTCAGCTGAAGTGCCAAGTTTGTTGATTGTCCAACCGCGGACAAAATTAGGATTGCCAATGGCGCTTGCATCTGAAATAAGTGAGACACCGGCTTCTTTGGTGCGATCACCGGTAACCACAAAGTACCGTGCATCATTTTGGTTTGACTGGGTCGCATTGAACGTTGGATTGTTATTGTTATTGGCGTAGACGGTGCCCTTATAGCCATAATAATCTGATTCATACGAAAGCGTAGGACGTGATGGCTGGCCGGTGAGTATTTCATACAGGTCTTGTGGTGTATCGGTGGTATCACCAATGCTGAGGATGGTATTTCCCGTTATAGAATCACGGTCGAACGCGGCAAATTGTACATTGGTCGGATTTGTAATAAAGATTTTGTTAGCATCAAAAGCACCGCCAATAAAGCGCACTGTCGCAAGAGCATTTTGCTGTATGTCGGTGGTGGTGGCAACGAGATAGACACCTCCAGCTTTTAAAATGGCGCTAGAGACTTCACCTGGAGCGCCAGATAAAAGAGCAAGGTCAGTATTTTCAATAAGACTTGAGTCAATGGTAAGGCTTGCTCCATCGGTAACTTTGATAGCGGTGCCCATCGGGGCTCCTGGGTTATCTGAACCTTGAAAATGACAGCCGGTGAGGTTGACGACTGCGCTCGCGCCACTTGCTGCTACATCAATAGTGGTGGCAGAGGTGGAAGTAAAGTTACAGCTGCACGCACTGGTGTTGCTCGCACCAGAGCATACAAGGCCATTTTCTACGTTTTCTATGTTGCAACCTATAAGGCGAGTTTTGGCATCAATGGTGGTGATACCTGTTGCCAGTGCTCTAAACGATGTGCTGAGCAAGGTAACAAGGGATGTTGAGCCGCCAATACTGAGCGCTGTGTTGGCTGGTGTATTGCCACTAATAGGGCCCAGAAAAATGGAGTCTTTTATAACAACACGAATATTGTTGACGCTCATAGCTAGTGTGTTACCACGTGGTTGGATATTTTCAAACAAGAGAATAGGTACACCTGCGGCACTGTTGAGATCAAAACCGGTAGCAAATCGATAGGTAACAATCGAATTAATACGTCCGACGCCAGGGTTATTTGTTGTTACATTGATGGCACTGTTTGTTGATCCGGCTGCTCCGGCATCTAAAGTGAAATTGGACAGTTCAAAGTTAGGCGTTGTGATAGAAAAAAGTGGTTGTGAAAGTGTTGATGGTTTTACAATAGTAGTGCTCATTGAGCTGCCTACAATGCTGACGCCATCGGCGGTTAGAAGGATAGGGCTGCCAGAGTTGTCTTCTGTAAACGTTCCGGCGCCAACACTTATGGCGATAGGGGTTGTTGCTGAGGCCAAACCATTTGCTACGGTGACAGCATGTTTGATAGTAAGAAATGGCGCTAAAAATGAGCCGTCATTGCTGTTGCTACCATCGAGCGAAACGTAAATTGTTTTTGTGGATGCAGGAGCGGCATTAACGGTTGTCCAGGTAAGATTTGAAGAATCGAGCGCCTGTAAAAATTGTCCTGCAGCAGGAGCTGTTCCTGGTAAATTAACGGTATAAGCAAACGTACCCGTTGCAGGTGCTTTAAATCCTATATAGTTAGCGCCTGTGTCTTGTGCCCAGCGAATTTGTGACTGATTTTGCATAACAAGATTGCCGGTCATGTTATCACCAGCTTTGAGCACGTTGAGCGATGCGTCGCCAACAAGGCTGCCGGCAAATGTACCGGTTGCATCGCGTGCAACTAGCGTAAGAGGTGTATTGTCGCTTGTGGCGGTAATACCAAAAGAAACTTCGTTAGCCCCTTGCGGTGCAATAGTAATAAATTCGCTTCCTGCACCTTCAACAAGTGTTTTGAAGTTTAAGGTAAGGCCAGTTTTATCTTTAAAAATACCTATGCCACTACCAACATTTGCAGCAGTTGTGTTGCCGGCACTGGTGAATTGTACGAACGTGACGGTATCAGTTCCGACAATGGCAAGTGGTGTGTTACACAGCCAGCCGGTACCAGCAAGTGTAAGGCCTGAAGTTGTTAGCACGTAAGCTTGGCCTGCAGTAGAACCAATTGAAAAGTCGGTAGGGCGTGTCCAGTCGCTTGATTGGGCAAGCCAGATACCATTGTCTATCTGATAATTTTGTTGGGTGAGTAATACGCGGTCATTTGCGCTGAGCGTAATGCCATCGACTTGCGTTAACAGCGTTGCCGTAGGGGTGTTAACGATACTGGTGGCAAGCACCGGTGTCTTTGGTTCAATACCTTGAGCTACCGAATCAACATATGCTTTGTTTGTAGCGTCGCTATCAGCGGTTGGCGGGTTGTTGATGGTAATGCTATCAATAGTAAAGTGACTGTTTATGTCACGTTTTACGATAGTATTAGCACCGTTTGTATTGGCATTGGCTGCAATGGTGTCATCGACCGATTGCACAACTTGCGCCGTTGATTTATTGCCGATAGCAACAATACTGGTTGCTAGTTGAGGCCCTTGGACATCTCCAGCAAGATTTACGCTAAACCATTGAGCTGTATCTGACATGACAGCGCTGGTCGCAACGCCGGTGAGATTACCCGTGACGTTGCCGGTAACGTTTCCCGTGAGATTACCGCTAAAGCCGGTTACAGCAGTGATGGTACCGCCAGAAAAGTTACCTGAACCATCGCGAAATACGAGGGTGCTTGGCGTATTAAGATCGGTGCGAGCGTTAACCGTAGTTGTCGTAAAAGCGATGGCTGCTGCTGAATAGCCACCGACGAAGGCGACGGTTGTTGCCCCACCATTAGCACCACCTATGACATCGCCGTTTAGAGCAGTAGAAAAGGTGCTTGCTGATCCAGCAGTTGTTGCTGTTCCTGCATTGCCAGAAACATTGCCCGTTACGTTGCCAGTGAGGTTTGCAGTGATCATTGTCGCAGAGAAATTGCCCGAGCCATCGCGGCGTACAATTTTGCCAAAATCGGCAGGGGTATTATTTGGTGTTGCAGCTTGGGTATCGTCGACGGATGTTGCAATTTCAGTTCTTGTTTTGCCACCGACGGTGAGTACTGTTGTTGTGGAGCCAAGATCGCCACCAACTACATCGCCAGTAAGAGGTGTTGTAAAATAGGTAGCGTTGGTTGCAGACGAGGCGTTGCCGAGCAAGTTTGCCGTAATAGGACCAGAGGCAAAACTACCATCAACTGGATTGCGGAGTACGAGCGTGCCAAAAGTGTTAGCCCAGGTTGCGGTGTTTGCAAGCGATGAGCCTGCAGAGATGTCGCTTGCAGGAATGCCGTTGACAAAAGCGACGACGGTTGCGTTTTGTGGCCCGGTGACATCGCCAGCTAATACACCGGTAAATGACCAGGCGTAATCTGCTCTGAGGGCATGCTGTGCGAGCGTTGCTGTATCAGCGTTGCCTGTTACCGCACCCGTGAGATTTGCGGTTATCATGCCTGCTGAGAAATTGCCGGTAATTGGTGCGCGCCGCACAATAGTCCCCGGCGTGTTTAGATTAGTTGAGTTGTTTGCGAGATTTACGCCAGTTATGATGGTACCTGATGACATAGCACCATTATTAATAGAGCCAACGACGGTAGTGTTTTGAGGTCCGGTAACATCACCAGCCAATAAACCAGAAAAGCTGCCAGCAGAACCGGCAGTGGTGGCAAATGTTGCGGTGTCTGCATTGCCGGTGAGAGGTCCGCTAAATTCTGTTGCTACTATTTTGCCTGCTGAAAAACCGCCATTTCCTACGCCATCGCGCAGAACGATTCTGTTGGGGGTTCCAGCATTTGTGGCATTATTGGCGGCAATAGTAGCAGTTTGTACTTGCAGCGCAGTTTGGGTACCGACATTGAGTGCATTGGTTGCTGTCGTTGCATTACCATTAAGTGTGGGTGCGTTAACGGTAGTCGCATTGATAGTGGTGGCTCCCAAAGTCGCGACGCCGGAGATATTATCACTGCCATCAATCGTGACGTTATTAGATTCTTTTACGTTTTTGGAGCCGTTGGGTAGGTCAGTGAGAACTACTCTATTATTGGTTGTAAAGTTTGCTGCTGCAGATACGTCACCAGCGCCAGCCGGCGTGCTGTACGTAAGATTACCTGCACCATCGCTACCCAAAAAAGTGCCTACGGCGCCGACGGTTGTTGGCCAGGTGACAACGGCGGTTGGCGAGTTGATATTCGCAATGGCACTGATTAAAAGAGTGCCTGAAGATGACAAATCTTGGGCTGTGATAGCGCCACTTGCCGTGATATTGGTTACACCTGTTATGTCGCCTGTCATCGTGACGTTATTTACGCCGGTCAAATCGCCACCAGTCATAGTAATGTTGACAGGGCCAGATATATCACCAGTCATAGTAAGATTGTTAATGTCGCTCATGTTGCCAGCGTTATCGATAAGCACGGGAGAGTCAGTGATTGCTGTGCCAGTTGCATCAGTAAAAATAGCAATGGCATTGGGGGTAGATGAACCCGGGCCACTGACACTGCCGCTGCCACTGATAATACCATCTACCGTGAGGTTGCCATTGATAACGGCGTTTTGGTTAACTTTGAGGTTATCACCAATAACAGTGGAGCCCTCGACATAGAGATCTTTAGTGTGGAGAGTATTGTAGACACGAACATTGCTAAAAGATTTGTTTTCAGGTCCACCGCGAAGCTCACGTTCATTATCTGTGTGTAGAGTGTTGTTAACATCTTGCGAATGTTGTTCATCTGGTGTGCCGTGTACGAGCGTTGTACCAACAAGCAGTAAAAGTAAGACTTTTTTAAAGAGCATCGAGGTATTCCTTTCAGAAAAATTTTTCTTCGTGTGCTCGATCTTTTTATTTATGTGATTTTCGATGCACAGGAGGTTTGAGTGCCATTATCATTCACCATTTGATTGTTGATGATCAAGAGATGCGAAAAAGAAGATAAAAAACGCTTTTAATGAGAGTGTTTTTTGATTCTTTTTGGCGTCTTTGGTTAGAAAAAAGACAAAGTTTGGTGAAAATAGAGGGAATGCTGATTTGATAAGGGTTTTAGGGGGGCGGTTGCTTGTGGGGATGATCTCTTTATACTGAATACTGTATTTAAATACAATCCTTATACAAAGGAGACTTACATGGTAGGTCGTACACTCGTTAAAGGGTTAGTAGTTGTTGCATTGACAAGCCAAGTGGCTTTTGGTGCATCATATTATGAAGCAGCCTCTACTTCTGTTAAAAACGCAGGCAGCGCGGTTAAAACTGCTGTTGTCAACGTAGCTCAAAATAGCTACGAAGCGTCAAAAAATGCAGCAATTTCTGCTGGTAAAGTTGTTGCAGCTAAAGCAACTGCTGCAGGTAAAGCCGTCAGCACCGCAGCTGGTCATATCCGCGATGGTTTTTTCAAAGCTGGTATGTCTTTGACTGAAGGTCCATTGAAAGTTTGGGCAAATCATCGCGATGCATGCATCGCTGGTTTGACTTTGACCGGTGTTGCCTCTGTTTATGCGATCTATAAGTATCGCAAGGCATGTGCAGCTCAACGTCAACTTGAAGAGCTTAAAGCACAAGGTTACGTCAAAGCGTAAGCTTGTTTAAAAACTCGGGGCGATGCGCCTGAAATGAACGCATCGCCCTTTATGTTTAAACGGAGGTTATTATGAAACGTTATTTTAGAATTCTTTCTATGGTTGCAGTTTGTGCATTAAGTGCTCAAAACGCTTGTGCTACTGAGTCGACAATTATTATTGTCGATGGTAAGCACACGACTTCAACCGATGTCTCAAGCACTGATTTGATAAAAACTGGTGTTAAGAAGTTGGGTAAAGAAGCTTTAAATGCCACTATGGGTGTTGTTGCTCTTGCGTCTGCATGGTCATGTGGACGTCAGTATGAGTTAGCTCGCCTTAAAGGTTGGTCAGCTCTTTTTACACATCCAGATAGTTGGCCAAAGTTTATGGCAACGAACTACCCACGCTTTTGCTTAGTAGCTGGCGTAGCTGGTGCTTCGTACGTTGGGTACAAACTCTATCGTTACTTTGCGGCTAAAAAGGCTGCAATGCCAAAACCTGGCATGGTTAACGAAGAGACACAAACGTCATTGCTTGTCTAAAAAACTAAAATGAGAGATGCGTTTTTTAAAACGTGTCTCTCGTTTTTAAAACTATGATTCATGAGCTTGAATCATGAACATGAATTTTTTGCACAACCCCTTTCCAAATGGAGGAACATTATGAAGGGTCTATTCAATAAAGCGCTTGTTATAGCATTACTCGTTTCAGTATGCGGTGTTCGCGCGCAAGTAACTGATATGTCTGGTAAGCAATTGTTTGTAGCCGCTGCTGCTCAATTGTCAAAAGAAGCTAAAGATGCAGTAGTCGTTGGTTATAATGCAGTGAAAAACAGTGATTTTGTTAGTTCTGTTGCTCAAGGCGCAAGCCAAGCTAAAGATGCAGCGTTAGCTGGTCTTAACGTTGCAAAAAACAGCGAAGTTGGACGTGAAGTTGTTAAGGGTCTTAGCGCTGCCGGTACAGCCTATAAAAATCTCGCTGTAAAAGCTGTTGAGCTTTCAAAGCCTGTTCTTGTTCAACAAAAAGAAGCTCTTAAGCATGTTGCAGGCACAATTAGTACAACTGTTAAAAATGGCTCTTTAAAAGTTGCAGAGCTTTCAAAGCCAGCATTTGTTGCTGCTCTTGGGTACGCTGTGCGTGCAAAAGATGGCGCAAAGTCATTCTATGCAAATCATACTGAAGGTTGCATAGAGGCTGCTGCAATAACTACCTATGTAGGTGTTTGTATTTTAATGGGTTATCTTAGATATCGACAAATCAAGCAAGAAAAGCAAGAACAAGAAGTTCGCGATCGCGAAGCTGCGCAAGCACATCAAGTAACTGAAGCTACGCAAGTTGACGTGAACGAACTTAATAATCAAGGCATTGTTTATTGTTAATCTATGATTCAAAAGGGGTGGCCAAAAGCTACCCCTTTTCTTTGAAATTTGCCTAAAAACGATAAAAAAGGGGTCAAAAATGGATGAAAAATCTCTTTTTGACTCAAAATAGGCTCGATTTATTAAATTCAGCCTGAAATTGATAATTTAATAATTATTGACAAAATATTCAATTTAGGCACAGTTGATAGTAACAGTGCACGGGTCCCGATCAAAAGGATGAGCGGAAAAAATTATTAAAACCCGAGTGCACTCGGTAAAACACCCTTACAGATGGAGGAACATTATGAAGGGTATGTTCAATAAAGCGCTTTCATTAGCGTTGCTTGTTTCAGTTGCTGGTATGTATGCCGGTCCTGATGGTCTTACAATTTCAACACTTAGACTTGCTCTTCCAGCAGTAGAAGTTGTTGCTCCTGTTGTTAAAGCAGGTAAGTTGCAAGCAGTTAAGAATGCAGCTTCTTTTGTTGGTACAAAGACCGTTAATGGTTTTGTAGCAACCAAGAATGGTGTAGTTGCAGTTCCAGGTCTTGTAAAATCAGGCGCAATTGCTACTAAGAACGGTGTTGTTGCGGTTCCAGGTCTTGTAAAGTCAGGCGCTGTTTACACAGGTTCAGCTATTAAAGCTGGTGCTATTGCAACCAAGAACGGCGTTGTCGCAGTTCCAGGTCTTGTAAAATCAGGCGCAATTGCTACTAAGAACGGTGTTGTTGCAGTTCCAGGTCTTGTAAAGTCTGGTGTTGTTTACACAGGTTCAGCTGTTAAAGCTGGTGCTATTGCAACCAAGAACGGTGTTTGCGCTGTTCCAGGTCTTGTAAAATCAGGCGCTATTGCAACCAAGAATGGTGTTTATGCTGTTCCTGGCCTTGTAAAATCAGGTGCTATTAATGCTTATTCAGTTGTTTTAGCACATCCTTATATAGCTGCTGGTAGCGCATTGACCGTTGCAGGTCTTGTTGCTGCTTACAACTATAACCTTGTTGCTAAAATTAAAGGTCTTTTTTCAAGCCAAAAAGAAGAAGACAAGCAATAAAAAAGTTGGTTATGCCTTTACGGTATAGCTAAACGTGGCGAGGGCCCTGGGAGTAAAATCTCGGGGCCCTTTTTTTGTGCCCGTTTTTTACGCGGGTTTTTATTGGGCTAGTTTTTGTAAGTTTTTAAGTGCCGCTACCGGGTCTGGTTTGCCAAAGATTGCCGAAGCTACGCCAAAAACGTCGACGCCACGTTGGGTCAAATCAGCTATATTGGTTTCGTTTATGCCGCCATCCATACCTATGGTAAACTTGAGGCCACTTGTTTGGCGATAGCCGATAAGACGTTCAAGTTTTTCAAGAACTGAAGGCAAAAACTGTTGTCCGGCAAAGCCAGGTTCAACGGACATGATGGTGACGTGGTGGACAAGGTCCAAGAGCGGAAAAATTTCTTCTACGGGAGTTTTGGGGCTTACGGCGATGCCGGGCACTAACATCTTTTCTTTTACTCTATTAATTATGTTTATATTATTTCCAATTGTTTCTATATGAAAAGTCACAATCGAATGTTCTTTAAGGGTGAGTTTTTCAAAAAAATCGATGGGTCTTGTAACCATGAGATGGACCCATAAATTTCGATTGGTCAGTTGCGCAATAGCATTGACGGTATCGGCTCCCCAGGTAATATTGGGGACAAAGTGATTGTCCATAACATCAAGGTGAAATCCGTCGCAATAAGGTTCCAAAAGCTGTACATCGCGTTGCAAATTGAGTTGGTCAGCGGCAGTGAGTGATGGGAATATTTGAGCCATAGTTTCTTCCTAACGGTCTTGTGGAGGGATGGCGCTTTGAGCGCTTTATCGCTATACTACTCTTTATATACTTTTAGAATGTAGTAAGTCTAGTGCTAGAAGTTTTAGTACCTAGAAAATGTAGTGTAGAAAAATTCATACAATAAACACATCTCCTCTTCTGAAGGAATTTGCTATGACGCAGACCGCGCATAATACTCATGGTGTCCGTAAAGTTGGTATTATTATTTTATTAGAACATAACTTAGCTTCTGGTATCGAGTTTTATAAAACACTTGGCATGCATATGACCTTTTCATTACCAGACAAGTGGGCTGAGTTTGAAGTTGGTGATGTCAAAATTGGTCTGTGTCCTACTGAGCACGAACCATTCGATCGTCACACGGGCATAGTCTTTGAAGTTGATAATGTGCAAGCATTATATGATGCGCATAAAGATACACTCTCTTTTGTGCGTGAACCGGTTGAAGCCGTTCATGGCATTATGACCAGTGTCAAAGATCCAGGTGGCAATATTATCGATCTTTATCAACCAACGCCAGATCGCGTTAAAGAGATGGTTGAAAAAATGCGCAACGAAGAAATTAATAATCAAGATATAAAAAAAGAAGACGTTAAGTAAAAAAATATACGTTGTGCGTAGAGCTCATAAAAAAGTTTCTATGCACGATTTTTGTATATAGATGTGCGTGTAGTTTTTTGTATAAAGAGGTTATGTCGTATGCTCTATAAAAAATCTATAATGCTCAGTTCGTGTATAGTTTTTTCATGCACTGCTATGGAACGGGATCAGCAAACGAGTATGCAATCTCGGTCAGTTACTTTTAGTGATGCTAGTTCTCAAACATCTCACGGGGGAACTTCTTGTAACGAACTTGCTCAACGTGTTGCACAATTGAGTGTGATGTCATCGTCGCTCGCTCACTGTCCACAAAAAACAACTTTTAGTGTAGCGCAGGAACATATAAAAGCTCTTCGACGCAGCTTAGTGCCTCATGAAAATAATTGTGTGGTAAATGGTTCAAGCCCACGAGTTATTACAGCAGTTGATTGTGTGCTTGGGCAGGCTTTTACCAAGCTTGTTGATGGACAAACTCAATTCAATGCGTTATCTCAATCGACTTCGTTGTCGCCTGCTGATAAAAAAACAGTGTACGCAGCACAGATTATTTCGTTCAAACAGATTATGAATGCGCTTTTTGCAAGTATTGATCGCGAGAGTGTCTATTACGGTGATGAACCACGTATTACGACTAATCATGTTGTTACGTGTGATGCTGATGGCGCAATGCTCGCCAGCATTGAAGCCGTAGAATGTTTTTCAAAAGCGACCGATGACAATACAGATCTGTGTGTAGCATGTAAAAATTGTCCGCCAGAACTATGGTGCAGTGATTGTCAAGATGCAGACAGAGGTCATTCGCGTATAACGCCTTTTGTGCATAACGTTACGCGTGAAACAGAACAACGTGTTGGCGTTAACGATGCGCTGTGGTATTTAGAATCGCGTGTTGGTCCAACCAGTAAAGAGATTGATGCGTATGCGGGCGATGAAAAAGTGTCTGTTTGGGCTGGTGTTGATCGTGTAGGTACCTATGCTGATGCACGTAAAATACTTTTAAACACAGCTGCTGCACACAAAGAAATAATTGAAAGTATCGCTAAAATGAGCGATGAGCAGCTCCGTGTCGAGACCGTATTGCCATTGCTTGAAAACGCACCAGGCTCAATTGGCCTTGCAGAAAGCGCGGTAAAAAATACGCATTCAAGAAATCCATTACGATTTTTACCAGCACAACTTTTTTGCAAAGCGGCGCTGGGTAGCGCGACGCAAGAACTTGATGATGCGACTAAAGATTTGCCAGCGGGTATGACGCTTGCAGATATTGCACGATTGGTGCGTGAAGGGACCAAGATATCGCTTGGCATTACTGAAAAAGAGTTGCCGTTATTGTGTCAGTTAACGCATATTCTTTCGCAGCCACTTAATCTTCTTATAAAAGAGGGAGTGGTTTGTTTGCGTGAAAGCGCTGTTGATGTAGAACGTTTTGCTGTGTTATATAAAAAACCCCTACGCGAACAATTATTATCGCCAGAATGTAGTAAACAGTTTGAACTTTTGGCGCACGCGTGGAAGACCGGGAGCATTGTAGCGCCGCACGTACTTTTGAGAGCACCGGTTCCTGGTCAAGATGCATTGCAGCACAATGTGCTTGTGGTACGAGGGGTTAAGCCCAGAGAAAAACAAAAACAAAGTGATGAAGAATCTGTAGGCAAAAATATCAAAAATTAACGGGTTTTTCATGGGGGAATTTTTGGTAAAATATGAGTCTAGCGTTATAAGAAATCCTCTGTTGATTTTATAAGATTTTTTTGTAAACTAAAAACATAATAAAGAGCTTTAAAAGCGTTATTATTTGTGTATTTATTAGTTGTAGACAACTATATTTATATGAAAAATAGTGTAGATAAGTGTGCAGCGATGATTGTACGTGAAATAACCACTCATTATTCAGAAAATAAAAGAGATATAACCAAGGAGTAACTATGTTTAAGAATTTTAAGCCATTACATGATCGTGTTCTTGTTGAACGCATCAAGGGCGAAGAAAAAACTGCAGGCGGATTGTATATTCCCGATGCTGCACAAGAAAAAGGTCAAACAGGTAAAGTCTTAGCCGTTGGTACTGGCCGCATGGACCATAATGGTAACGTGCATCCACTTACCGTGAAAGTTGGCGATACCGTCTACTTTGGTAAATATTCTGGCACTGAAGTTGATGAAACCCAAGTGATTCTGCGCGAAGACGAGATCTTAGGTATCGTTAGCTAATAGCATGAGCTGACTCTTTTGCGAGATTAGTTTTGTTAAATCTTTGCGAAGCAGAAAGTTATCGAAATAAAAATCTACCGGCGGGAGAACCGCCGTTATTATAAAATAAAAATAAAATAGTTTTTAAATTACGCCGAAGCTTTAAGCGAAGGCGAAGGGAATAACTATGTCAGCAAAAAATATTGTATTCGGTGCGGAAGCACGCGAAAGAATTCGTAAAGGCGTTGATAAACTCGCCGATACCGTTAAAGTCACCCTCGGGCCCTGTGGCCGCAACGTCATTTTTGAACGTTCATTTGGTGCACCGACTATTACTAAAGATGGTGTAACGGTTGCCAAAGAGATCGAGCTTGCCGACAAGCTTGAAAATATGGGCGCACAGATGGTTAAAGAAGTTGCCAGCAGAACAGCAGACATTGCTGGTGATGGTACAACAACTGCAACCGTGCTTGCACAGGCTCTATTTCGCGAAGGTAACAAATATGTTACTGCGGGCGCTAACCCTATGGAACTCAAACGCGGTATCGACAAAGCCGTGTTAGTGGTTGTTGAAGAGATTAAAAAACAATCCAAAGCAGTGAACGATAAACGCGAGATCGAACAAGTTGCTATGATCTCTGCAAATTCTGATGAAGTTATTGGTCATCAAATTGCGTTGGCAATGGAACGTGTTGGTCGTGACGGCGTGATCACGGTTGAAGAAGCAAAGGGCATGGAAAATGAGCTCGATGTGGTAGAAGGTATGCAATTTGATCGCGGCTATTTGTCGCCATACTTTGTAACTAACACTGAAAAGATGGAAGCATCGCTTGAAAACCCTGTCATATTGCTCTACGAGAAAAAAATAAGCTCGATGAAGAGTCTGTTGCCGGTACTTGAACAAGCAGCAAAATCTGGTCGTGGATTATTGATTATTTCCGAAGATATTGAAGGCGAAGCACTTGCTACACTTGTGGTGAACAAGCTGCGCGGCACCCTTAATGTAACTGCCGTCAAATCACCAGGCTTTGGTGATCGTCGCAAAGCAATGATGGAAGATATTGCTGTGTTAACCGGTGGCACATTGGTGACTGAAGATCTCGGTCTCAAGCTTGAAACTGTTTCTCTGCAAGATCTTGGTTCAGCAAAACGCGTTATTGTTACCAAAGACTCATGCACGATTATTGAAGGTAAAGGTGATTCTGAATCAATCAAGAGTCGTGTTGCACAAATCCGTACACACATGGAACAATCCACCTCTGATTACGATCGCGAAAAGATGCAAGAACGTTTGGCAAAATTGTCAGGCGGTGTTGCTGTGATCAAAGTTGGTGCTGCAACTGAAACAGAAATGAAAGAAAAGAAAGATCGCATCGAAGACGCATTGCATGCAACCCGTGCAGCCGTTGAAGAAGGTGTGGTTGCTGGTGGCGGTGTTGCACTTATTCGTGCACAAAAAGCTGTCGAGGCATTGACGCTTGAAGGCGATCAACAACTTGGTGTTATGATTGTGCGTCGTGCGCTTGAAGAGCCATTGCGTATAATAGTCAGCAACGCAGGTCACGAAGCTTCGGTAGTAGTCAACAAAGTCAAAGAAGGTAAAGGCGGTTTTGGTTTTGATGCCAGAAAAGCTGTCTACTGTGATTTGATTGTAGAAGGTATTATCGATCCTGCTAAAGTAACGCGTTCAGCGATACAAAATGCAGCATCGATTGCTGGTCTGTTGTTAACAACTGAAGCAACGATCTCTGATATTCCTGAAGAGAAGAAAGAATCTGCTCCATCAGCACCTGGCATGGGTGGTATGGGCGGCATGTACTAAAGTTTTTCTTATTAATAAATATTGAGAATGGGCTCCTGTAACAAGGAGCCCTTCTAATAAAAAGTTGAGAAACAATTTTTGAAATAATTTTTCTGAGTAAAATTTTAATCCCCCCGATCGCCCTGAGTGTTTTCGACCTGTCCGCCATAGCTTTAGCGACGGCTGGAAGCTTCTTAAGCGAGAAAATGTATCGAAGGGTCATTCCTCATAGATGTTTAAGGTTATAAGTATGCAATCGTTTTATCTGTATATACTCAAATGCGCTAATGGCGCTTATTATATTGGGCATACGGATGATATTGAGCGTAGGCTTGAGCAGCATCAAACAAAGGCTCCAGGTGTAGATAGTTATGTCTCGCGACATCTACCTACAGAATTAGTTTTTGTTGAGTGTCTGGGGACCCGCGCAGAAGCCTTTGAGGCAGAGAGACGTATAAAAAAATGGACGCGAAAAAAGAAAGAGGCCTTAATTCGGCGGGATTTTGAATGTTTGACAGCGTTAGCAAAAAAGAATTTTTAAAAGGATTGACCCTTCGATACATTCGTCTTCGCCTACGGCTACGTCGAACACTCAGGGCGAACGGGGATGGAAATTTTTTTGTTCGTTCGGTCCATTTCTATTTGCTTCTAGTCAAAATTGAAAAAGTTATTTTGAGATTATTTAATCTAGGCTCGGTTGAGTTTTTTTTGGGGTATTGAAGAGGTGCATTTACATGTACCCGTAAAATTTAATCCTCCCGTTCGCCCTGAGTGATTCTGAGCTTGAAAAGCGAAGAATTGTATCGAAGGGTCATTCCTCGTAAAATTATAAAGGGCTCCTTATTACGGGAGCCCTTTATGTTAGGTGCGAAATACAAGTTTTTAAGTTTAATCAATTTGATAAGATTTTTTGTCTTACACGTTGTCTTGAGCGTCTAAAAGAGGAAGTGTTTCTTGAGCCGTATTGGGGCTATAAACCATTTCTATTTTTCCCGGACAAGTTTTATTTTTTTCACATTCGGTTAACACGTTTCTGAGATAAGGAGATTTGCCTGTCGCTAGGCAGCCTTTTTCTGTGATAACATCTCCCACAATAGCCGTACAAGTTAAGCATGATAGGGTAAAGACAGCAAGAGATCTCTGCCGTATGACAGGGTTTAGTCTCTCATCTAATAGCACAGCTCCAGATGCAAAAGTAAGAATACCTGCTAGAGGGCAAAGGCAATCTACGGATCTATTATATTCAAGTCTATGAGCAATGGAAGAAAGTTGACGATAATCGTCGGAAGAAATTCCGTTTCTTTTGATTTCCTGCTCTATTTCAAGAGTCAAATTAAGTGCATCTGTATTTCTTTTCCATGACGAGCAACAACAGTTGCGTGAGTACTCAGGAGTATTTTTTTCTTTAATTTTTTTAAGTAACTTTACGATAGGACTTTCTTGTTTGATTTTATTGGTAGGCTTGACTAACTCTTTTGAGTCAGGTTCCATTGCGAAAAGTTCACACGTTAGACTCATCAGTAAAACGCTAGCAAGTATTAATTTTGTATGCATACAAAATCCCATAGGTAAAAAATTTGAGTTATTATTAGGGTTTACATTGGGTGTAATTATAATCCTGTTAAAAAGAATGTATATGGGTTCAAAGTATTAATGTGACAAAAGAAGGGCTCCTTGTTATAGGAGCCCTTCTTTGGAGAGTTTTTTTTGGCATTTTTCCCTTTTTGTCTCAGGCATTTTGTAGTGATTGACTGAGCAATGTTTTTCTGTGATAGCGAGAACTTCATTCCCGATTTGCCCATTAAAAATTGGTTGCTTCTAATGTACGTAAAAAATTTGGTAGTATGCAGTTACAGAGAATAGTTTATCTCTATAAAGGTCGAGGAAGTGATGAAAAAAAGAATATTTTTAATAGGACTCATAGTTTGTGGGAATATAGGAGCGACAACACATCTTGTAACAAACATAAATGATAGTGGTGCTGGTTCTTTACGCCAAGCAATACTTGATGTAAATGCCGATGACACAACACCACGAATAATAAATTTTTCTATTGATACGGGCGTACAGACAATCCAACCATTAAGTGCTTTACCTACTATAACTGCATCACAAACTTTGATTGATGGCAGCACGCAACCAGGGTGGAGTGCCGGCAACCCCGTCATTGTTTTGGATGGAGCTTATGCTGATTTCGGTTTTGATGGACTTACACTACAAGCAACCAATAGTTGCACTATTCAAGATTTAGTTATTAATAATGGCTTTAATAACGGTATTGCAATCAAAGGCAATGCTAATGACAATGCTATTTACGGATGTTTTATAGGCACCGATCAAACAGGAACGCTTACATCCGCTAATACCATTGGAATAGTGGTAAGAACAAGTGGACCAACGCATAACAATAGAACCATCATCGGGTCACCAAATAAGGGTAATATAATTTCCGGGAATAACGTTTTTGGCATAATTTTGGCTGGAAATATCGATTCTCTGAGTATACAGAGTAATATTGTTGGCGCAGATGTAACAGGCTCTCTTTCTTTACCCAACAAACGAGCCGGCATTATGATTGGCGCTTTATTCACTACCTCAAGCGCAGCCAGTTCTGATATTCACATAGGTGGCGCTACAACCCCAGAAGGGAATCTTATTTCCGGTAACGGCCCCACAGGAGCAGGAATTGTGACTGGCCTACAAACCATTTCCAATGTAACTATTGAGGGAAACATTCTTGGTTTGGATGCAACAGCAACACAGGCTCTCTCTAATTCAAAAAATTTTTTCATGATAACCGCAGGGCTTTTTTCTATTGAAGGTCTCATTATGCACAATAATATTTCTTAGGTGGTAGCTATGAACGTTATAAAAAAAACACTTCTTTTTTTAGTTTTTTTATTTTGTACTGATAGCTTTGCAGTAACCCATAGTGTAACGAATACCAGCGACAGTGGTGCCGGCTCTTTGCGACAAGCAATACTTGATGCAAATGCCGATGGCACAACGCCACGTACCATTAATTTTTCAATCGGTTCAGGCGTACAAACGATTTCTCCTCTTACGCAACTGCCAACGCTTACTGTTTCAGACATTATTATAGATGGTAGCTCCCAACCAGGATGGAGTGCGGGAAATCCCGTTATCGTGATAGATGGTACTAATGCGGCTTTTACTTTTGATGGTCTTGTCATACAGGGAACTGATAATTGCACCATACAAGACTTAGTCATTAATAACGGATTTAATAATGGTCTTACTATTACAGGTATTGCAAATGACAATGCTATTTACGGATGTTTTATAGGTACTGATCAAACGGGCAACACAGCCTCACCAAATTCCGCTGGAATTAACATAAGCGCAGGCATTGGAGAACAAAATAATAACACCACAATGGGCGCCGCTGGTCGAGGGAATGTTGTTTCTGGCAATGCAGGTTTCTTTGGTGCGGGAATTGTTCTGACGGGAAACATACACAATGCAGTTGTTCAGGGCAGTTTTCTTGGCACTGATAAAACAGGAACCATAGCAATCCCTAACGCACAAGTTGGAATCGGCATTATAGACCTGTCATTGTCGGGTGTCGTTTTATGTAACAGCGTACTCATAGGCGGTCCAAATCCCGGAGAAGGGAATGTTATTTCAGGACAAGGCCCTGGAGTTTTTAGCCCTATTCCTGGTATAGCTATGGTATTTCAAAACATTATCAATACCACTATCCAAGGCAACAAAATAGGAACTGACATAACAGGACAGCTTGCTGTGCCTAATGACTTAGGAATTGTAACCTTCACCAATATTCCCACCACAATCGAAAATACCCTTATCAAAGATAATATCATTTCGGGCAATCGCTCTGATGGTGCTGCTCTACAAGTCAGCGTTAACAGGAGTGTTATTCAAGGAAACTTTATTGGTACCGATGCAACAGGAACTCTTGCCTTGGGTAATGGCGGAAACGGTATGAGAATTACCGGAACAGGCAATGTTGTTGGTGGCACAAATAGCGGAGATTTTAACCTGTTTTCTGCAAATAGCGGTGCTGGCCTCAGCATAGAAGGGGCCAATGATTCTATTGTTCAAGGTAATTTTATCGGAACAGATGCCTCAGGCACTATCGATTTAGGTAATGGCGGCATAGGTATTTCAATTTATGGTAATTTTGATACTGATACACCATCGCTGAACAACCTTATCGGTGGAACCTTTTCAAATGAAAAAAACATCGTTAAATTTAATGATGACCTAGGGGTTCTCGTTGATGGCCTCACAACCATACCAAGCTCTCTCAATTCGATCCTAGGTAACACCCTATTTCTCAATACAAAAGATGGCATTTTTTTAAACAACAACGGCAACAATCTGCAAGAGCCCCCAACGCTGCTTTCTGCCGACTATTGTCCAACCAATAGTATTCTTATTGTTACTATAACAGCACCGGTAAATCCTGGCGCCAGCCTTTTTAGATTAGAGGTTTTCGTTAATAGTATCGATCGCACACCAATCACTGAAGGCGAACGTTTTATTGGAGCAGTTAATTCAGTCCCTTCGTCAGCTACCGTAACACAAGCATTTTACGTTCCTGGCATTAGTGTTGGACAATGGGTAAGCGCAACGGCAACTAATATGAATGGCTCCGGAGGAACGTTTGGAGACACATCACCCTTTACTCCCAATCTTGAAATTCAAGCTGCTACCTCCTCAGATACGGATCTATCTGCTACGCCAACAATACTTTGTTTTGGAGCCTCTTCAGTGCTCACATTAACTATTACGGGAGCAGGTCCTTATAGCCTTACCTGGTCTGATGGATTAATACAATCTAATGCAACATCCCCTGTTGAACGCATCGTAACTCCTGAAGTGACAACCGCTTATTCTGTATTAGTTACCGATACCTACGGATGCACAACAACATCAAACAGTGTTATCGTAACCGTTAATCAGTTGCCATCGGTTACCCTTACCGCAACACCTCCTTCAACATTACCGGGGGGAACTGTAACGCTTACGGCTACACCCTCTGGCGACGGACCTTTTACGCTGACATGGTCAGATGGACTCGTACAACCTGGTGTTGTGGGACCTGTATCGCGTGACGTTGAGGTGAACGCCCCAATAACGTATTCGGTAACTGTGATTAATAGTAACGGTTGTGTTTTTGGTCCAGTCTTTGTAGATATTTTAATAGGAAAAATCAGTCCTATTGCACAAGCGATACTCGATAAATATTGCTCTTTTTCTTAAAAGGATAGCTCGATGTTCAGAGGAAAGATTTTTTTATTTTTCGGCTTAGTAGCGCTGTGTTGTCCATCGATTAATGGTGAGAGCAAGACAACGTTTATCCCTCGTTTAATCTCAACAGATACCGTATTTGAGCTTGCTTTGACTAATTATAGTTCTGATGAGAATAAAGAGCACTGGAGAAAAAATGTTGCTATAAAACCGTTTTATCAACAATCGTTTGCAAAAAAATCTTTGGCACGCTTTTTTTTGCCGCACAATAAAGAATGTAGTCTCGTTCGTGAAGATGGATTTGGCGATATTAACCCCCTCTGGTTTAATGTCATTGCAGCATCAGATGCCTTTTATAGTTCGACGTTAACTATCCGACCAGAGCGTATACGAGCTGGTGCTGTTTTTACGTGGTTTTCGTGGTTCACTGATCATCTTTGGTTTGGTGTTAACAGTGCTCTTATCTGTGCGCGGCACGACCTGCACCTTAAGGAATCTCAAAGAACCTCTCTTGGTACCTTGCCAGGATTTCCGACCATGATTAAAGCACTTAATAACCCTGCTTGGTGTGCTGGCAAGTTGCCTTGCAAAGCTGATTCCCGAGTAGGTTTAGATGATATTCAGATGAAGCTTGGCTACGATTTTTTAGATGATAAAGATATGCACTGTTCACTCTATGGTGTAGGAACTATTCCTACAGGCAACCAGCCCAAAGCTCGGTATCTGTTTGAGCCGCTGGTAGGTTCAGTGCATGGGAGTGTAGGTGCTGGATTAAATGCTGATGTTGCGCTAAATAATTCGATTACTTTTATGACAGATGTAAAATATAATTATGTTTTTGCACATGACGAGCGACGAACGTTCGATCTATGCAATGGTGATTGGTCCCGCTATCTGTTAGTGGTTTTCCCGGATGAGCTTCTTAATACGTTTCCTGGCATAAACTATTTTACCAAGTTGGTGTCCATCGTTCCCGGTAATACTTTTCAAGCATGGATGGCTTTGCATTATGAAACTGCGTCATGGAAGATGGAGTTAGGGTACAATTTTTGGTTAAGAGGAAGAGAACAATTAGCATTAAAATGCTCTTCTCTTAAGCTTGATAATGGTTCTTCTTTAGGAATATTTGATATGAATGTATGTAGAACACCGATAACGACTGCTCATACAGCGACCATAAGTCAAAGTGTTAGTGGATCAAATCTGGTGGTAGGAGATGCAGAATTTACGCCAACAATGGTAAAAGACATTAACCTCAGCTCTGCAAAAAATAGACGAGCAGTTTCAAATACGTTGTATATTTCGACGGGGTATCAATTTCCAGAAAACCCTCTTTTTGTAGCATTGAATATAGCATATGAGTATGCAAGTACGATCCATGCTCTTTCAAATTTATCAGTCTGGGGAATTCTTGGTGTACAGTTTTGATGTTTAGAATCGCTATGTAAAGCAAACTTGATGCGTGAGCAGATGCTCACGCAAGAAAACACTCTTTTAATTATTGAAATACTAAGAAGGGCTCCTTTTTTACAGGAGCCCTCTTTTTTGAGCATATTTTGTATTAAAGATTCTGTGAATTAAAACGAAGCGGCAAATTTTGCCCATGCGCCCCATAAGTTGAATGAGCCATTCTTTTGGGCAATCTCATAAAAAGCACCAGCCGTAACAAGCGTAGCTATCTCTTCGCCTGAGTAATGCAGGGTCATTGCTATATGAGCCTTTTGGCTTAATGCGCTGCGTGTTGCCGGTGAATAGATATCGAGATCTGACACAGAAATGGTCCTAAAGATTGGGTCGTCGTTAATGTCTACGTCGTCATCTGCTTGTTGAGCAATGGTGCTTTGGCTTGCAGAAGTATCTGCCGTTGAACCTGCGATACCCCATTCTTGGCAAAATTCGCATGGGTAGCGGACTTTTATAATCTCGTCGCCATGCCCCCAAACGTTGTAGCCAATTTCGCCTTCAAAGCGTTCAGTTGCAATGCGCCAGCCGACTGAAAAATCTGCCATGTTGTAAGGGCGAACGACTGAATCGATGGTAAAAATATTAACGCCAGGAACATTTGCTGCAGGGCAGTTAGGAGCTATGCGATTATACAGCATGAACCTGCTCCATGGTTTGTCGTAGAGATCGTAGGTGCGTTTTTGGTGGCGACGAATATAAAAAGTATCATCAACGTTAGCAAAAAAATACCAGTCGATAGGGCTTGAGTCGCGCGTTAACAGAAATTGCATTTGCACGCCGCCATTGATGCCGTAACAGCCGTTGTAGCCGTTGACGGCGTCAAACCAAAATTCAGGATCACTTGTGTGTGCAGTGGGAAAAGTTACATTGGTATAGTAGGTGAATTCAAAAATGTTTTCACGGGCAAAGATTTGTCCCCAACCAAGACGAATCTCAGCAAGATCGGTGCGTTCGCGTTTGCAGGCTGCTTTGCCAGCGCACCAGTCGGGGTTATTGAATGCTGCGTAAATTTGTGCATTTTCAGCATGTGACGATGTTGATTTTAATTCAAGACGCGAGGTTGTGTGTTGAATCGGTGCGCTTATGTTGAGATACACATTTTCAAAAAAATCTGATTTTATAAAACTGGTGAGCGCTTGGTTATAGTTGAGCAGAGCGCCGTACTGTGTCTGTTGTGGTTTGAAATAAAATGAGCTTGAAAAAGTTGCCACACCTGGGGTGTCGTTCATAAGCCATTCTGCACGTACGTTACGCGCACAGGCATTCGGTGCGTCGTCGCCTGCAATACTAATACAGTTGGTAAGGCAGGGCGCAAAATAGTGATTGGTTCTCTTACTACACACTGAATCTTGGTAAGCACCAACGACTTGAAATGATGCTTCGTGTTTTTCTTGTTCGCGTGCATGAATAAGTTTATGCCAACCACTTTCAACAACAGACAAATTGTTAAAGAGTTGTCGTGGTAAAAACATTGAACGGCCATAGGATTCTTGGCGACTTGCAAAGCTTGTTGATACGATGCTTACGAGAGCGAACGTGAACAGTAGGCGATTAATCTTCATCACAGACGTGTCCTTTTTTTAGAGACATTTATGTGCTCTCATCTTAGGCAAGATGTGCAAGAAACTCAAGTGTTTGCCGTAGAACGATTGGTTTGTGCGTGTGCTTGTATCTCTTGACACAAAGAAGAGACTGCTTGAGACTCTTTTGGACGAAAAGGTACTTGTGCGATGAGAGATTATTAGTGAGCTAAAAAAGTATTGTTGAAAGGGAGTTGTTATGTGTTTCGTTAAAAAGTTTCAAAACATTTTTTTCTTAGTAGTTATCGGCTTAGTTTTTTCGGGGCTGCACGCTGTCTTGTCAGATGAGGCGCGATCTAAAGGTTTTGTTTATTTGGATGAAGTGAATCCAACGATTCGTATCTCTCCTCGTTATGCCAGTTCTGAAAATTTTGTTGGCATCCCAATTGATGGCTATACCATACAAGACCATATAGTTTTAACGCAGCAGGTAGCAGAGGCGTTAAAATGTGTGCAAGCAGACGTAAAAAAAGATGGCTATTGTCTTGTTGTCTATGACGCCTATCGCCCACAATGCGCCGTTGATCATTTTATGCGTTGGAGCAAAGATACGCGTGATCAGGCAAAGAAGTCGCAGTATTACCCCCAGGTGAATAAAGCAGAGGTGTTTGAGCTTGGGTATGTGGCAGAGAAGTCTGGGCATAGTCGAGGCAGCACAGTAGACGTTACGTTAATAGAAGAGAACAAACGTCTTCACTCGGTTGTAGAAAAAGATTGTCTCTTGTTGGATGGCTTTACTATAAAAGTTCTTGATGATGGTACGGTTGCTATGGGGTCATCATTTGATTTGTTTGATGAAGCTTCTAACTATGCGAGTGACAAAATAGAGCAAGCGTGTAAAAAGATGAGAGCGTATTTACGAACCGTTATGAAAAATAATGGCTTTAAAAGTTGTGAACAAGAGTGGTGGCACTTTACGTTGAATAACGAGCTCTATCCTGCAGGTCAGGAGAGCAGTTATTTCAATTTTTTAGTTGAATGAAACGAGAGATTATTGGTTCGGAAGTAGTGTTGGTCCTACAGCGTTGCTAAAAATCATCCGAATTGTTGTACAAAAGTAATGCTTGATCACAATTGTTTTTATGTAGAGCAGCTTGAGGGTCCGTATATTCCATATTGAGTATAACTGGACAGAGATCTGTTGAAGTAGGTTTAGAAGGCCTTTGTTCGTTCATGGGTATTGCGGTTGGTAGTGCAGCATTGGGGTTGGTGGGAGCGTTTATTTTTGGTAGAAGAGCTGTCGCGGGTGGGGTGTAGAGCTCAATGCGCATTTCTTTCGAAGGTAAGCAGCTTCGAGCGAGAGCTAAAGCGATATCGCATGGGCAACAGACGGGAAGACTATCATCTTGACAACATGAAACGATATTTAAAGCTGTGCATGGAGGACAGCATAGACCAGTCACTATATATCCTAAAACAGATCCGGCCGTGCATGGTTTGCCGACACGATGTGAGTCCATTTGAGCACAGGGGGCCATGCAAGATGTTTCACAATCTGAACAAAAAGATTCTTTTTCGAATGTCCCGCCTCTAGAAATGAAAAATTTAGCAATAGTTCGACGGGAAAGACTGCATCTTGAATTGAATTGGTTCTTTGCCCCCCAATCATTAAAAATGTTTAGGCTGATAAAATTAAAATTTAAATCTGCTAAGCTTCCCAAAGCTTTACTAGCACCTTCGGGAGAGATTTTCGCACCTTTTTCTTCTAGAAAGAGTATAAGCTGCATGTTGTTATATGTAGCTAAGTCGTTTCTATAAATATATGTCGGTGGATAATTAATTAATGTTGCCTGTATAGCTTTGTTGAGAGTTGGTTGGTCTATCTTAGTAGTATTGAGAGACTGTTCAAATAAATAGGTAACATTTTCAAGATTTTTATTTTGCGCAGCGGCTATAAAGGCTGCAGTAAGAAATGTATTGCCATAGCGTGCAATAAAACTTGGAGCGATATTTTTATAAAAATTGCCTCTGTGTTTGTTTCTTGAAAGGTTTTTAAAAAATTCCAGAGCATTTTTTTTGTACATAGCATCTGCTATGGCTAGAGCGAGCGGAGCATTCTCAGTGGCAAGGGCACACTGAAGCATCCAATGGTCGTTCACATTGGTGCTACTGCTCGAAGGTGCTCGCATACCAAAACAGAGAGATGTTGAGGTTATAAGAAGAAGTACGCACAATCTTGTTTTCATGGGATTCCAATCTGGGGATGAAGATTCTAAAGCTTATTAAAGAGTAGAGACCAAATGTTTTTCTGTCAAAGTCTCTAGAAGTCTCTTAGTTTCATTGAAAAAAAGTGGTACGCCGTTAAACTTGTTCGAATAAAACAGCCGGTAAAACATTCACATTAAAGGAACGCTGTATGAAACTATTTTGGATGAGTGCAAGTTTGATCTTTGCTGTTGAAGTGTGCTTTGGCATTCCCAATGATGGTTTGTATCACAAGCACATGCCAAGTCTTCTTATAATAACTGAGCATGCAGTGGCAAAATATTCAGGCTTGGAAAAGTTCCTTTGTTCTGAACAAGACGATAACAAAAGGATTTCTGCGTTAAGCAAAAATGCAACATTGTCTCGATTAAGCTATGCGGAAAAGGAACATTTTTCTTATCTAGAAGCTGACCGCCTCGATTCCATAGAAAAAACAGCTTATGATATTTTGTGCAGAAAGAAAGAACCAGATAGATTTTATCCAAATGAATTGTATTCAGATAAATTGTATGTTGATGCTTGTTGCCGTGGCACAGATGCTTCCAGGATTTCAGCGTTAAGTTTGATTGGTCATGGTGTTGGTGGTGGTTCCAATAGGGCCTCTGCTCTTGAATGGGCGGCTAGCTCTGGCCATGAAAAAGCATTGCTTGTGCTTTTAAATCAAGAGCAAGAGGTTGTGCCAGCTGCAGTTATCCAAGCCAAAGACAATGTTCTTTTGCGTATGGCGGCGCTTCATGGTTTGACTAAGGCTGTAGAGGTTTTATTGAACTATCCAACAGCTGATAAGCTGGCAGTGCATGCTGAGCAAGATGCGTCACTACGCAATGCTGCATCAAGAGGCTGTTTCGATATTGTAAGAATGTTGGTTAGTTGCCATGCGGACATTCATGCAAAAGATGAGGAAGCGTTACGCAATGCGGTCAACAATGGCCATGTAGAGGTAGTTGATTATCTGTTGCAACATGGCGCACATGCGGCGGTATTGGATAATGTAGCACTAAAATTTGTTACTGAGCAGTTTGTACGTAATGATGTAGAAAATTCTGAAATAGCAGCGTATGCAAAAATAGCTGAATTACTTAGACAGTATGGAGCCCGCGTGACTCAAGAAGCGGTGATAATCTAGAAAAAAATCTAATTCCCGTTCATCTAGAATGTTTTTTTGAAGTTATTGCAAAGCTTTTCGCAATGCTTGTGCCAGAGCGATAGCTTCTGTGTGCGAACGTTGAAATAAGTTTCTGCCGAGCGCTACACCAGATACTCCTGCTGCACAATATGATGCAATTTCAGCAACAAAAACAGTAGCATCTTTTTGCGGGCCACCAGCGCAGATAACTTTTGTAGTCCCCGCAGCTTTGACGATTTCTGTGAGCCATTCCTGTGTCGACTTACCGTCTTTTGCGTCAGGTGCGTTAATTTTTACTACATCTGCACCCAAGCTGGCAGCAACGCCTGCAGCGCCGGCAATAATAAACGGGTCGCGCTCGTTTACAATAGATTTTCCTCGAGGGTATGCCCAGATCACGGCAACAAGACCATGTTCGTGAGCTTGATTAATACACTGAGCAGCTTCTTGTAGCATAATGCTTTCGTGCGCACTGCCCAGATAAATAGTGTAGCCAATGCCAATAATATTCACGCCTTGGTCTTTGAGCTGCAATACATCGTCAACTGACCAGAGTTGTCTGCTGAGCGGGTCGCTTTCTTCTTTTTTTAATAAATTAGTTTTGCCATTAAGTTTGGCGATGTAGGAAATAGTGGGGTAGTTTGCTGCGTAGCGTGCAATAAGACCAAGATGAGTTGCAAATGCGCTTATAGGCCGTTCGGCCGTTGGGCTTGCAGCAGCAATGGCAAAAGCGTGTGTCGGATCAGAAGCTTGGTCGTCAATCGAAGCACCAATAAAATCGGTTGAAGCGTGTTCAAGCTTTTGATCAAACGCAAAGATAATGCAGGGTTGGTTGTTTTTAAAAAGTGTTTGTATGTTTTGATTGTAGATTGTGTGCATAGCTTCTGGCACATCACTTGGAATGGTTAGTTTTTTAAGTGTTTTCATTCTATCCCTTTTCAAGAAAAATAAATTAGCCGTTCGCCCTGAGTGATGCGCTTTGCGCGTTGTATCGAAGGGTAATTCCGATTATCTTAATCCCCCGCATTCTCAGTTTGAGCAGCTCTATTTGTAGGAACAGCTACGCTGGGAATAATTTCGTTAGGTGGAATGTCTCGCACCACTTTGTCATGTATAACCAACTTTTGTGCTACGTCTTGAAATAACGGTGCAGCGACTTGCGATGCAAGTAATCGTTTGTGTGCAGATTCTTTGATAAAGACGACGATGATGCGTTGGTAGCCATCTTTTTCAACAAAGCCTGCACAGGTAAAAAGATTTTTTGTTTCGTCATAATGACCGTTAATAAGAATGTTGGCGGTACCTGTTTTGCTACCAATACGTAAGCCTTCTATATAGGGCTTGAGATTGCCGGGTGATGGTTTTTCGCTTGTGAGAATTTCTTTAAGTTGGCGGCAACTAGCGCTGCTAAAAAGTCGCTCTTTTGGTTGTGCAGGTTCGTTGCAATCTAAAAGTAAGCGCGGGTGCATATCAAACCCTTCGGTCGTTATAATACTGAAAGCACGAGCAAGTTGCAGCAGGCTGCAGTTAATTTCGTAGCCATAGGACAGCGACAAGATTGACTGTTTAGACCAGGATTTTGGTGGGTTTACAAATCCTTCGCGCTCGCCAGGAAATCTCACGCCTGTCTTTGAACCTAAGCCAAGTTTGCGGTAATAGTCATAGAGTTTGTCACCCAGACGCAAAGCTACTTTTGCTACACCGATATTATTTGATTTGCGTATAACGGTTGTAAACGGTACAACGCCTGCACTTGTTGTACGCGCGGTGTTCACGCGTCTGCCTTCAACATAGGTGGTAAATTTATTTTCGCAGTCTATGAGTTCATCAGGCGTTACCACGCCTTCTTCAAGCGCAGCTAGCGCAAGAAATGCTTTGATTACTGAGCCTAATTCATAGACTTCAGTAATCGGTCTATTTTTAGCTTGATCAAGATCGAGAGACTCTGTTTGGTTCGGGTCAAAGCAGGGTACTGAGACCATGGCCAAAATATCGCCTTTCACCGGATCCATAATAAGAGCAGCGCCTTCTTTGGCGGTAAAGGTTGTGACGCAATCGCGCACTGCTTCGTAGACTAAAAATTGTAAGGTGCTGTCGATGGTTGTCATAATAGGTGTGCCCAGAGAGCCTTGCACTTTAGTTTCGCGCTCAAAATAAAAAGAACCAGAGCGTGCGTCGCGCT
>Ga0351961_1004_pt1 | contig 44690 bp, 38 predicted proteins | sample TotcelT113001M15_FD_205806 | JGI IMG/M metagenome (GOLD analysis project Ga0351961, IMG submission 205806) | Enriched cells from coal bed in the Powder River Basin, Montana, United States - Total cells T11 rep3 HSBNCT.T11.300.1.M15 ...
TAAGTTTTTTATCCACCAACTTTCCACCACTTATCCACCACTTATCCACCACTTATCCACCACCAGCCTACTTAGTGCCTAATTGACACTATTGTGCTGGGTTATGGCTATTGTTTTGTTGATAAAGGGCCCCTCTGGGACTCGTTTTTGTGTTTAAATGCTTTGTAAAAGCTGGATTTCTTCCTTGTGGTCAGCGAGTGTTTCGTATGGGGTTTCGAGAATCTTGGGTACATCGGCAAAGCGCGTATCGTGCATGAGTAGTTTAAATTCTGCGAGCCCAATAGTGCCAGTTGCTATGCGAGCGTGGCGATCCACGCGAGATCCCAGCGCTTTTTGAGTATCGTTTAAGTGTATGGTGCCTATGTTTTCGATGCCCAATATCCGGTCGGCGTGCTGCCAAAATTTTTGGTAACAGTCGGGTGTTGTGAGGTCGTAGCCGGCGGCATGTGCATGGCAGGTGTCAAAGCAGAAGCCAACGCGGTCTTTTTGTGTGATTTGCGAGCGAATTTCTGCCAGCTGTTCCAGGGTATGCCCAATGCTCGTTCCTTGGCCGGCCGTATTTTCAAGGAGTATTATTGGTGAGCGCGGTGTGTTGGTGAGCACCCGGTCTATGGCGTGGGCAATTTGCTGAATGCAGGTTTCGGGTGATGAGTCCAGGTGAGCGCCTGGATGGACTACAACGAGCGAAATTGCGAGCTGGGCGCATCGCGCCAATTCAGACTGAAGGGCTTTTTGCGATTGTGCTGCAACTAATTTATTTGGCGAGCCGAGATTTATCAGGTAACCTGCATGGCTTATAACAACCCGAACAGTTGATTTTTTTTGTGCTTCAATAAATGCTTTAATTTGTACTGGATCACACTCTTGAAATGACCAGGAGCGATTATTGGCGGTGAATAGTTGGATTGCCGTGCAGCCGATAGACTCTCCGGCTGTGATAGCATGAGAAAGTCCGCCGGCAGTCGACATATGTGCGCCTAGTAGGTTGATTTTTTTTGGCATTAGTATTGCCCTCTTTCTGGGTGTTTAAAGCTTGTCTGTATCCTACCATATGTTAGATTTTTGATTGACAAATTTGGTAGTGCGGGTACCATCCAAATGATGTTATGCCGCCTTGTGGCGATGGTTTTTTGTTGACGTTAGGGATGGAACTCATGAGGCACACCTCGGTTGGTCTGTTTGGATTTGTAGTATTGTTTTTGAGTCTCGTGCCTTGCAGCGCGCGCAATACAGAGTATGCGGCAGACTTTTTTAGCTATTCATGGAAAAATAATAAAATTGATTGGAAAAATAAGTTGAGGATTGAGGGGTTTTATTCAAAAAACGCCAGAATGCTCTGTAATGATAATAATAACCCAGATGGGCTCGACAAGACAACGTATGAGAAATTCCAGTTCGATATCAAGCCGCAGCATACACTATATAGCGCCGATCACGACTCAGAAAGCCTCGTGATTAGGCTCGGGATTCGTTTTAAGGGGGTTTTTGGTGCTCCCGAGTCGGGTGCAAAGACCGGGATGACGACGATTAAAGACCTAGAAGAAGTTGGTGGTTTGCATCGCCATGCAATTTCGGTGTATGTGCCTATTTTGCGTCTACTTGAATTTGATATTTCACTTAATGATCTTCTGCGCATGCAATGGGAGGGGAAGCACCGCTTTTCCTGCGGGATTTTTCCTTTTAGTGTGGGGCGTGGAATATCCCTGGGAGATGCCTATGCAACTATGCCTGAGTTAGTTGGCTATGATCCGGCCGCCTCTGTTGACCAGTATGCGCCAGGGTTTAAGTTTACTGGCCAATTGGGGCATGCAGATACCCTTAATTACGATCTTTATATAGGGATTCTTGACAATAAAGCTGAGTCCTTCGAAGTTGTTAATGACCATGTTTACGGGCAAATGTACGGCAAGCGCTGGGACCAGGCGCGCGGATTTGGCGTGCTGAATTATGTTGTTGCTGGACGCGTACGATTTACCCCATTTGATGATGCCGGGCGTACGCTATGTGTTGAGCCTTACGCCCTCTTTAACGATCACCGAGAACAGCGTATTGAAGTAATTGGCGATGCGTCAAGCAAGTTAGGCACACTTGGAGTTGCTACCGAAGGGGTCCTTGGTTCGTGGGAGTTTGGGTTTGATGGGGCGCTGAACGTTGGTAAACAGTACGTTCGCGGTCTTGATCGAAACGTTGTTCGTAAAGAGCTGATAAGCGTCAAAGACGGCGACGGCAATATGGTCGATGGAATTATCCGTGAAACCTACACGAAAGTATTAGTGGGGAGCTCAAGTGGCAAGGGAGCTTCCTATAGCAAGTCTAATCAAAAACTTGTTGATAGTGATGTGTCGTTTGTCTCTGAAGATGGTAGCCTAGCGGGTCTTAATGGCGCCGAGATTCTGGATCCATCAACGGGTAATCCGTCGGGATTGTTTAATGCCAAGGATCGGTTTAGAGACCCATACGAAAATACTTTTGGCGGGTCTATGTTTGTGCTTGATGCCTCATACCAATTTAACTCTCCGAATATCAAATTGGCCGTTGGAGGAGGGTTAGCTACGGGTGATGAAAATCCAAATCGCGACCTAGACGAGCTTAATGATAGCGTCATAGATGGTACTTATAATGGGTTTATTGGACTGCAAGAACTCTATTCTGGCGAGCGCGTGCGAAGCTCGTTTATTTTGAGTGGCAAGGGGCGGATTCCGCGTATTACATCGTACTCGCGGTGGTATATACAAGAGCTTGCAAATACCTTCCCACAGCAAATTTCTCGCTTTAATAATCTTATGTTTGTGGGCACCGCTCTCTGGTATGATACACAGCTCTGCTCGAGTCGTTGGCAAGTGAATCCCAACATTCTGTTTTTTTGGCAGAATCACGCAACGCGTATCCCTGATTTAAGTCAGGGGATTCCATCAGAAAAATATGCCCATAATTTCTTGGGAACTGAGATGAACGTCTATATTGATGGCTGGGTTATGCCCGGACTGAAGTTCTTTTTGGTGAGCGGTATTTTTATGCCAGGGACCCACTTTGAGGATATTAAGGGATTGCCCCTATCGAAGGCCGAGCGAGCATTCTTGAATTATCGTGATCGAACAGGAAATGATGCGCTTGCCGAGCGAGTGCCAGTTGTTGGCGCTGACACCGCATATTTTATCGATGCAGGCGTCGAGTACGAATTTTAAAATTAAACCGGCAGCCGCTCCAATATGCGGCTGCCGGTTGACAAAATGCTTCCGCCTGGTTAAAGTGCGCTCAAGGTTCTGAGTAGTTTTGAGGTACATGGTGGAGATGGTTATGAGGCCAGGTCGAAGCAAAATTGGGCATTTAGCGGTCTTTGTGGTTTTTTTACCCGTCTTGTTATGTGGGCGGATAGATCAAGAAGAGTGCTGTCACGAGATACAATGGATTACTGAGGGTGCAACGGGTATATTATTGCCTGAATACAAACCGCCGGCGCCAAAAATATTTGAAATCAAGTACGGGAACAATACGCTCCGGTGGACCAACGCGATGCGTTTTGATGGATTTTATTCCAAAAACTGTCGAATGCTCAATAATGCAAATGGGACGCTTGACAAAGTCGTAAACCCGGGCAAATTTGCCATCGATTCTAAATTGACCAATTTGTGGCGCCGCGAGGGCAGCAATATCGACACATTTGTTGCCATGGGTGGGTTGAGGATTCGTGGTAGTTTTGGAGGCTTTAAGAGCGGACTACAAGCTGGATTTGAAGAAATTCGTGATCTTGGGACGCTATCGGGAATTCATAATCACCCCATTGATTTTCAACTTCCCATAGTCCGTGAGTTGTGGTTGCAGACCTGTTGGTCAGATACTTTTGGTATCTTTACTTCATATCCGCAATATTTCACTCTTGGCCTATTTCCTTTCAGTCTTGGTCGTGGGATTGCATTAGGGTCATCGTACGGGGTGGTGCCTGACTCAATTGGGTATGACATGGATTTCTGTACAGACCAATATGCTCCAGGGTTTAAATTTTCTGGCGATCTGATGCATTGTGGGCTCCTTGCGTATGACTTGTATGGTGAGGTTTCCTGGAACCAATCATATTCATTTAGTTTGGTTAATGAAGGGGTGCGTTCGCAGTTGTATGGTCATCTCTACAACCCAGCGCGCAACTTTGGGGTGATTGATTATATTATTGCGGCCCGCTTGAAATTTGCGCCACTCCAGTATGACAATCGCAAGCTCACGTTCGAGCCCTATGGCCTCTATGATTATGAACCTGCACAAAAGGTGACCGTTCCAAACGACGGGACTACTAGTCTCAAGACTATTGGATGTGCCGCCGAAGGAACCATCGGAGCATGGGAATTTGGTTTTGATACGGCCTTTAACTTTGGTTGGCAGCGCGTGATGGGTGTTGATCGAAACGTTATTTCAAAGCAGATTACCAAAGAAGGAACCGTCCAGTACATCAACACTAAGGTTGTGAATATTAGTTCAGATTCTGCGCCTGTTCCTGGGAAGATTACAGGGAAGGCTCTGTGGACCACCGAGAACCAGCCAATTGTAACCACTAAGTTGCGTCCTGAATTTGAAACAGAAAACACCCCACTGGCGGTCTATAACGGGGTTACCTATATAAATGAAGAACTTGGGACAGCCCCTAACACCTATTATTTAAAAAATGATGGCAATAGATTTAAAGATCCGGCTGAGAAGACGCTGAAAGGGTCGATGTTTGTTTGCGATATAGCCTATAATTTCCAAGATCCGGACTTTAAGCTTGCCGCAGCAGTTGGTCTTGCAACAGGTGACACAAATCCAAATCAAGATAAGGTGGTTGCTGGGGATAATTTAAATCAGGAAGACTATAAAGGGTTTATCGGGCTTCAAGAAACCTATTCTGGGACTCGTGTGCGCAGTGCCTACTACATGAGTGGCTTTGGTGGGGCCCCTCGTGTCACCTATTTGCCAATCGATGTTTTTGAAACGATTGCCGAAGAGCAAGGTGTGTCAATTGTGAGTCGCTTTAATAACCTTCTGTATGTTGGTGCGAGTGCAACAATTGTCTGGGATGGTTGTCTGACCCGGTGGACGGTGAATCCAAACTTTCTGATCTATTGGACTGATATTGCGACGCGTGCATTAAAATCACTGCCGCCGGCAGCGATCGAGGCCAACGTATCATCTGATGAAGAAGATGAAGAGGGCGACGAGGAAGATGACGATCCCGATGACATTGATTGGCTTGAGGAGTTCTTCAAGAAGCCAAACGAAGCCTATTCCGAAACATTGACCAGTAAGTTCTTGGGAATGGAGCTTAACTGCTACATTGATGGAACCTTTAAAAACACGAATTTTGCTATATTCTCGGTCTTTGGGTGGTTCTTGCCCGGCACGTACTATCAAGATATGAGCGGCCTGCCGTTGAGTGGCGCTGAACGATCGTTCCTGAATGCAAATAAAAACGGCACGAAAGCCAGGCAGGTGCCACTGTTGGGTAGCGACCCAGCATTCTTCTTTGACTTGGGCATTAAGTACGCATTCTAAAAGTGGTCAAAAATATGCCCGGGAGGCCTACGCGCACCCGGGCTTTTTTGTGAATAAAGTTGTTGGTTTTTTGTGCGTGAGGAATGTGTTATGACAAAAAAATTGTTTGGATTAGCGGGGCTTCTTTTTCTTGTTCTTGCTCGTCTTGGAGCCGCTTCTTATGCATATGTAAGCAATGATTCTAATTCTGTTTTTTATATTGATACGACGACCAATACGGTGGCCGGGGAAGTTGCCGATCCAAGTGGACTCTTGAACGCTATTTCTTTTGTTGCTATTTCTCCCAATGAACAAAAAGTCTATGTAGCCAATGATGATGGTACGATTAGTATTATTATAACATCGACGCAGGAGGTTATTGGTAATATTAATGCACCTGTTGGTACTTTTGATATCATTCGTTCGATCACCTTTTCGCCCAATGGGAAAAAGGCGTATGTTGTCGACGGGGGAAATCTTACTGTAAGTGTTATAGACGTTGCTACCGATAGTCTTGACCACCAAGTCTCTGGTCTTGTGGTCCCGGGAATAGATACGCTCTATTATGTGGTATTTACCCCTGATGGAAAATGGGCTTATGTGCCTATAACACAGGCAAGCCCTGGGACGGTTGCTGTCATTGATGCTACCGCGGATGCGGTAGTGCAATCTATTGTAAGCCCGGAATTTAACTTTCCGCGGGCGATTGCGATTGCGCCCGACGGGAAAATAATCTATGTAGGTAATAATGGAAGTACTACGATTAGCCGTATCGATACAACCACAAATACAGTGATGAGTCCTGCTACTTCTGATCCCGCTTTGACCAACATGCAATCTTTTGCTCTTACGCCCGATGGTCAAAAACTGTACACCAATAATTTTTCTGCTATTTTTTCCCTCAATACTGTGACCGGTGCGGTAACAGGGCCCTATGCAATTCCAGTTGATAGCGAAATTGCTAGTCTGGGTGTAACTCCCGATGGGAAGACCCTTTATGCGCCAAATGCCGCCGGAACGACAGTGATTACCATTGATGTTGCTTCGGATGCCGTTGGTGCCGTTGTTGATACGGGTTCTGTTTTTGACCAGCCTAAATGGCTTGGTATGCCAGGGAGCGTGCAGGCGCCAACGGGTCTCAAATCAACTAAAACAAGTGATACATTTTTAGCCCAAGTCGATCTTATTAATGCGCTCTCCTGGACAGCGCCAACAGGTATCGCTCCGGCGAGCTATAGTGTGTATCGAAATGATGCTCTAACCGACCTTGCGGGAACGACCCAGACGACATCATTTGCTGACCATAACCGAAATCCAGGTGTTCCATACACTTATTATGTGGTGTCAGTGAGTCAGTTTGGGATTAAATCTTCGCCAGCCATTCTAACGGTCCCATAAAATTTGCTTTAAGCTCTAAAAACTATTCTAAAATGGGTCCGGGCGAAATAGCAACCTCCCGGACCAGCTTTTTTCCTTTGACTCCCCTGAGAAAATACGCTAAGATATTTTTATATATCAAAATATAATTTAAATTTATTGGCAAATTCATGAAGAAATATTTTTCAAGGCAATTACCTATTTGTTTAGTATGCCTGGCCATTTCTATGTCTGCCTCCGGGATGCAAGAGAATGTTTTTAAGACTCGGTCTGAGTGGTCGAGAGAGCTTTTGAAGGCTGTGAAATTGGGCGATGCGCAGCGTGCTGAAAAGGTATGGGAATTTGGCGCAGACGTCAATATTTGCGACAAGTTGGCAGAATTTAATAGAATGACGCCATTGCACCATGCCACAAGGCTTGGTTGGGTTGAAGTCGTAAGATTTTTGCTGGGATGCCCTATGGTTAAAGTTGATCTAAAGGATTCTTTTGGCAATACGCCCTTTCATTATGCTGTTCAAAGGGGTGATTGTGAGAGCTTGCGTTTATTGCTTGCAAAAAAGCCGTATGCGAGTGTTGATGCGCCAGAAAATAATAAAAAAAATGATTTTGTCCATCTGCTGGCGCAAAAGCAGAATGGAGAGTTGCTTAATGTTTTGGCTGAAAATATAAAGTCAACAGGCCTAAGTGGTGTTCTTGTGGTTGCAAAACTGTTAATGCACGGGCTAGACCCTAGGGTACTTTTGGGAAGTGTCAAAACATTTGGGCCTGGTGAGCGAGGGACTATTACGGAGATGGCCCAGGCGGTTCAGGTGTATTGCCAGCGGCATGAAAATGGATCGCTAAAAGGTCTTGAAAATAAAGATCTTGAGAAGCTTGCCAAGCAGATGTCCCACAACTTTTTGTCGCTGCCGCATATTGCCATTGCTTTTAATCATGATGGTGCTTTGCTGAATTTCATTGAAAAAAAATTTGTTACAATGAAGGATCTGAGGCTGGACGGTGTCCAACTATCCTTATTGGCGCATGCTATTCGCGTAAAAAATAGAGGCGCTGTTCAGATTATTCTGGAAAAGCTTGTTGGAAAATTGCAGTGTCCCATTTGTCTTGGTGATTATAAAACAAGTGATAAACTTGCGGATCGCTTAGCTCTTTGGCCGTGTGGACACCTTACGCATTGTGGGTGTGGGGGCGAATGGATTATTAAGCAGCAGCCGCTGCCGACTTGCCCTATCTGTAGATCGGATATAAGCGGGAAGGCTTTATTTACGTTCTCGCTTCCGCTATTTGAAAAATTCATCGGTGAGAAGAAAAGGCCGCGCGAACAGGGAGTTGCGGACTTTTCTTTGGAGAAGAATGCGAAGCGTAAATGTTCAGAAGAGAATCAGCCTAAGGTTTTGGGACAGATTGAAAAGCTCCAATTATTAAATTCTTGCAAGACGCTGGAAGAAGCGTGCCTGAGGGGTTGTGTAAAAGATGTTGAGTTGCTGTGTAAGGGTTGTGATCCAAGGTCTTGGGTTAGTGTAAAATCAAAAAATACCGTACTTCACCTTGCTGCCAAAAACAGGGTGCATGGGCCTGAGATTATCCGTTTTTTTCTGACAGCGACGAAAGTTGATCTTGAAGCAAAAAATACGGACGGGTGGACGCCTTTGCAAGTTGCAGTTAATTTTGGTTCTTTAGAAAATGTGCAGGCTTTATGCGCTTTTAACCCCAATCTTAATGTTCTCGTGAGTAATGTTAAGACGCTTCTTCACTTAGCTGCAAGTAACTATTATTGTGGGCACGATATTATTCGTTTTTTGGTTGATGTTAAGAAATTCAACTTAGAGACTCCAGCAAATGGGTGGACTCCTTTGCAATTGGCGTGTCGCTATGGGTCATTAAAAAATGTGCAAGCGTTGCTTGAATTAGGGGCAAAAATTGACATTGTTATGCAAGGCGCGGGCAATAACCTTCTTCACTTAGCTGTATGTAACTTTTATGGCGGGCTTGAAATTGTCAACTTCTTGGTTGATGTTAAGAAGTTTAACATTGAAGCTCAAGCCAATGGGTGGACGCCCTTGCAATTGGCGTGCCGCTCTGGGTCGTTAAAAAATGTACAAATGTTGCTTGAATTAGGGGCAAAAATTGACATTGTTATGCAAGGCACGGGCAATAACCTTCTTCACTTAGCTGTATGTAACTTTTATGGCGGGCTTGAAATTGTCAACTTCTTGGTTGATGTTAAGAAGTTTAACATTGAAGCTCAAGCCAATGGGTGGACGCCCTTGCAATTGGCGTGTCGCTCTGGGTCGTTAAAAAATGTACAAATGTTGCTTGAATTAGGGGCTAACCCTGGGGTGGTTGTACCAGGAACGGGTAATAATCTTCTTCACTTGGCGTCATTTAACTGCCATAACGGGCATGACATTATTCGTTTTTTGGTTGATGTTGAGAAATTTAACCTAGAGATTCCCGCTAATGGATGGACCCCCTTGCAATTGGCGTGTCGCTATGGATCTTTAAAGAGTGTGCAAAGGTTTTTGCGTTTGGGCGCACGGATTGATGTGAGGCTTCCGAATGGTATGACTCTTTTAGATCTAGCCAAATATCGTGCTGCCCAAGGGACAGTTGAAGAAAAAAAAGAGTCTGGCGTGATTGTACGCTATCTTTCGTAAGAATCCCCATAGTCGCTCCCGAAACTTCGCCCTTGTAACTGTCAAAGTCATGGCAGGACACGCTTTACTCAGTTTCTAAAACCTATTCTAAAATGGGCCCGGGCGGAATAACAACCTCCCAGACCAAGTACTTATACACCTACTCCAGGCTCTTTCTCGATGTTTCCAGTATTTTTTTATAGGTTGGTTTTACTGGATCTCCGAAGTAAATCTCATTCTTTTTATTGACGTGAAGAGATGCCTCTACCAGAGGCTCTGCGTATGGGTTGAGTTTATAGGATGGCCCATCTTCAAGCGTTTTTATTACCAACCCATCTTGCAGTAGCTTATGAAGCACCTTGTAATCTTCACTTTTTCTGGTGTACTTCTTTGACCCGAAAATAGCGAGATCGGACAAAATTTTCCTCGTCCTATCACGCTCTGTCTTGGTTGTTTCGCCGTCACAATGTTTCTGAAGAAGTTTGATAAACGTATCATAATGGTTGACATGGATTAGTTTTTTAGTAATCAAGACCACAATATGGGAGCATGGTTCTTGTGGATCACCATAGGAGACTCCACCCCGATCATTTTTGACCAGACAGGTTACAATAAGCCGTCTCAAATCCACATTATCCTTGGACACTAAGCTAAAACGGCGAGGGAATTTTTTAGAAGGTTGGTAGATTAAACCTGTTTTTTGTAGCAGCTGTATAGCTTCGTACTTAGGACCGCTGTTCTCTTCTATATTGACAGTATCATTCACGTATGCCGCATCCAATAATATCGCACCCGCAGGGCTCTTTCCATTCTCAACGTCATTGGTATCACAACATTTTTTAATAAGGGGGCAATACTGACGAAGAACGGCGAGAGGTATTTCTGAGCCGGTCTTTAACCAAACCACTTGCTCCTTTTGCTCCTTCATCCCAGAGACGTTGTGTGTAATGCCTGTAGCACAAAAAAGTAAAAATAATACACTATAATTTTTCATAATAACGGTCCTATAAAATTTGCTTTGGTTCTAAAAACTATTCTAAAGCTGGTCCGGGCGGAATAACAACCTCCCAGACCAAGTACTTATACGCCTACTCCAATTTCTTGCTCGATGTTTCCAGTATTTTTTCATAAGTTTGCTTTACTGGATCTACAAAGTGTATTTCATTCCTTTTGTTGCTGATAAGCGCTGCTTTTACCAGAGGCTTTACGTATGGGTTGAGCTTGTAGGAGGTCCCATTATCAAACGTTTTTGTTACCAATCCATCTTGTAGTAGCTTATGAAGCACCTTGCTATCGTCACTGTTTCGTTCGAACTTCTTTGATTTAACACAAGCGAGAGTTAATAAAATTTTCTTCGCAAGAAGTCTCGCTGTTTTTGTTGTTTCGCCGTCACAATGTTTCTCAATAATTGGGTAAAACTTCTCATAATGTTTGGCATGTATAAGGGCCCCAGTAGTCAAGACCATGATGTGGGGACATTTTTCTTCTGGGTCACCAAAAGAGACCCCGCCTTGATCATTATTGACCAGACAGGCTTGAATAAGCCACATTAAATAATCCTGGCTTCTCAAATCATCATGTGGGTATACTAAGCGAAAATAACTAGAAGAATTTTGAGATAGGTCGAGCAATCCTGCTTTTACTAGCTGCTGTGCAGCTGAGTACATAGTATCGTTGCTCTTTTCTATGGAGACAGCGCGATCGTACCCCCATGCCGTTTCCAACAATATCGAACCTGCAAGGTTCTTTCCTTCCTTAACATCCTTGGTATCACAACATTTCCTAATATGGGGGAGATACTCATGAAGAATCTTGGAAGAGATTTCTATGTCTGTCTTTAAAAAAACCGTTTCCTCCTTTTCCTCCTTCATCCCAGAGACGTTGAGCGCAATACTTGCAGCACAAACAAATAAAAGGGGGATAAAAAGTTTATTCATAAAATATCCTTGTGTAGAAGTGTAAAGTACCAAAAATAAACAAACACTGCCAACAGCCAAAACAGACTCCGCATCTGTCTGAAACCAAAGCGTTACAATAATAGCTAGGCCTTTGCTACCGCAGAATCCGGGCATACAGATCACCTCCAGCGCACCGGCGGGCAAACTATTCATCGCGGTAAAAAACCGGATAATAACGATCTGACGCACTAAAAAGCGCATACATGTTTCGAGAAATTGATATATCTTTCTTAAATATGCCGTAAAACAGTTTCCCGTCAACAACAAAATGTATCTGGCACTCATCAGGGGCATATGTCTGTGTACCACCAAAAAAGCTCCCGATTTTTCGGGGAATCAAAACGCATACAAGTCCCATGATATAGCCGCTCGAATCCTTCGGTCCCTCGACCCTTCGCCAATGCCCCAAATCTTTAATTTTGAGATGGCTATTTTGAAACATCGTGCCAATTTTCTCCCGATCTGATCGTGACATCCAGTGGCACGTCCCAGTCGACAACGTTTTGTAAAATTTTTTGGACCAGTGTACAGGCCTGAGGCGCGTGTTTTTTGGGTACCGTAACGAGCAATTCGTCATGAATTTGCAAGACCATTTTTGCATCAGGTATTTCTTGCGCAAGCGCTTTTGATAACTTGATCATGCCGATTTTCATGAGCTCAGCCGCGGTGCCCTGAGCTTTGGTGTTTATTGCGATACGCCGTGCCAGCTGGTAGAGCGAGTGATTCGTTTCGTAAATCCCAGGTACTGGCCGACGTCGACCCCAGTGAGTTGTTACATACCCATGTTCTTTGGTTTCCTTAACAACCTGTTCCATCCAGGCAGAGACCCCAGGGTATTGGAGCATGTATGTTTCAATATATTTTTTTGCATCAGAAAGGGGGATCTTGAGATCTTTTGAGAGCCCATAAGGTGTTAGTCCATACAAGATGCTAAAATTGATTCTCTTGGCAATTTGACGCTGATCTCGTGTTACCTGCTCAAGGGGCACCCCAAATAAGAGCGAGGCTGTTTTGGCGTGAATATCTTCGTGGTGTGCAAAGGCGCTTAGTAAACTCTCGTCGCGTGATAAATACGCGAGCACGCGCAGTTCGATTTGCGAATAATCAGCCGAGACAAAAACGTGTCCTGGGGGTGCAATAAAGGCCGATCGTATGGCGGGGGTAGTCGCGCTGTCAGTAGGTACGTTCTGTAAATTTGGCTCTGAGCTGGACAGCCGGCCGGTGGCAACCAGAGTCTGGTTAAAATTCGTGTGAATTTTTTGGGTGGTCGGGTCGATGGCTTCAAGTAGTGCGTCGACATAGGTGCTTTTAATTTTATAGAGCGCGCGATAGTTAATAATTTTTTCTACTACCGGGTGTTGGTCGACTAACTCGCTCAGAACGTCTGTGCTGGTCGAGTATCCACGCGTTCTAGATGTTTTGCTACTTGTCTGTATGCCCAGCTGGGTGAACAATAAATTACTCACCTGTTGGGGTGAATTTAAGTTAAGATTGATTTCTTGCGTCCCGATCAAGCGGGCGATTTCGAGGGTAATGGCCGCAAGTTGTTTCGTAACGTTTGCACCGATCTCCTGCAAAATGGCCGGATTAACCAGAATTCCCTCTTCTTCCATATCCGTCAGGATCGAGATAAGCGGATGTTCGATTTCTTGATAAAGCTGAGATTGATTTTTTTCGTGTAATTCTTTTTCTAAAAGGGGCTTCAGGCTAAACGTCTGGTGAGCATCGGCCGCTGCGTAACCAGTAGCCTCGGCGAGGGGAACGTCAGCAAATGTCTTCCGGCCTCGCTGCATGACGGTCTCTTGGAAGGTTGCCATTTGTTCTCCCAGATAGCGTTCTGAGAGGACTTTAAGTGAGACCCGATCTCCATCGCCCTTCACAAGACTGGCGGCAACCATGGTGTCAAAAGTGACGTTGGCGAGCTTTATGCCCATCGCGCTCGTACCCTTCGATCCTTCGACAGGCTCAGGACGAGCGGGTCTCGGGACGAGCGATTCATGGTGAGCAGAATTAATTTCTGCGATTGGCAGTCTCCCCGCGTGTCGCAAGACATGATCGTCAAACTTAGTGTGATGTAAATATTTTTCAATAAAGGGGCTTTCTAAAATTGGCTTGAGCTTTTGTATAACGTACTCAGGTGTTAGTTGTTTTTCGCCTGTGTTATGCCGTATTGGTATGTAATAGGCAACGCCCGGCGTGCAGCAGAGTGAAATGCCAACCAAGTCTGCCTGGTAGACATTAAGTGAATTTGTTTCGGTGTCGATCGCAAGACCCCTTCTTGCTTGGTGACCCTGCTTTTCCTGACCCCACTCATCCTGATCCAACTTCGCTCCCAAGGGAGCTTCGTCGTGACTCTGGCCTGCCTGCCCGCCGTAGCCTTGGCGAAGGCTGGGTCGAAGGATGCTAACGTCACCTAACTGTGCAAGCTCATGGCACAATTTTTCAAGCTCTTGTTCAGTCGTGATACAGCGCGCTTCAAAAGCTGCTTTTGGTGTGGCGGCGCTGGGTGCGGCAAACATAGACATTTGCTGGGAAGCACCGGCGGGTGCGTCCGGGCGTGCTGTCAATTTAGTGGCGAGGGCAGGCTCGACTTGCTTGAGCAACGAAGTAAAGTGTAAGCGCTGAAAAAACGGGTACCCCTGGGCAAACAAATTGACCGGCACCTGCAGATCTGTGAGATTTACCGGCGTGTCGACTGATTCAGGCAAAAAGAGTGCGAGGCTTAGGCGTGCTGAGCCTTCACCGTCGACCAAGAGTTGCTTGGTGCGCGGCGTTGTTTTTACCTCGTCGATATGTTCGTACAGGTCATCAAGCGAATTATATTGCACGACAATATCGTGAGCTGTTTTTGGCCCAATGCCCTTTATGCCCGGTATGTTGTCAGAAGCATCGCCAACGAGGGAAAAGTAGAAGGGGAGTTTGGCAATCGGGAAGCCGTACTCTTTTTCTATTTCTTGCGTATCAAGTATGCGATCTTTGAAGGGATCAAACATCGTCACATATTCGCCCACCAGTTGACGCAGGTCTTTGTCAGAAGAGATAATAATAACGGGGTGTTGCGTGCTAGCAAAGTGCTTTGCCAGCGCGGCTATTAAATCATCGGCCTCAATTCCAACCTGGGAAACTTGATGCAGGTTTATTTGGCGGGCAAATTCTTGAATTAAATCTTTTTGGATAAATAGGTCGCTGGGCGGGGCCTGGCGTGTTGCTTTGTATTCTGGAAACACTTCGTGGCGTTTGGTTTTTCCCGGGCTATCCCAGACAAGGGCGCAATACTCCGGCGAGAATTGGTCGATAAGTTTTTTAAGCATACGACAAAAGCCGTACACTGCCTGCACAGGCGTGCCATCCGGAGCGTTTAGGGGACGCAGGGCATGATATGCTCGATATAAAAACGACGAACCATCAATCAGGTAAACCGGTTTTTTTGGTGGGGTGTTTTGGGTCATAGGACTCTCTTTTTTAGTAGCGCTTTTTGAGTTTCTGGTAAAAATACCAGCATGATAGAGCTTACTCGTTAGCCAAAAATTGGCGAGATATCTCGCCAGCTCACAACAGTGCCGGACGAGCGTTTTTGCGTTTCTTGACCGCCATAAATGACATAGCCAGGGGCTTCCGGATCCTGCACCAGTTCTTTCCAAAACTTAAGCCCTTTAAAGAAATCACTCGTGATCGTAAGCCCGGCTTTTATTTCAATGGGTACCAGTTCTGAGTTTCGCTGTATAACGCAGTCAATTTCATTGCCAGTTTGGTCGCGCCAAAAATAGACATCGTGCGGCCGTAAGCCGTTGTTGTAATAATGCTTGATAATTTCTGCGACGAGAGCCGTTTCGATCAAACTGCCGCGAGCATAATGACTATCAAGTTGCTCGGATGATTGAATCCCCAGTAGGGCGCAGGCGAGCCCTGAATCATAAAAATAGATTTTTGGTGACTTGATCAGGCGCTTTGAAAAATTAACGTGGTGTGGCTGGAGTAAAAAAATTATATAGGTTGCCTCAAGCACCGATAGCCACGCTTTGGCCGTGCGTAAATCGATTCCACAGTCACTTGCTAGGGACGTCAGGTTGAGAATTTGTCCCACGCGGCCAGCGCATAGGCGAATAAAGCGCCGAAAGGTTGTCAGGTCGCCAATTTTTCCGATTTGTCGCACATCGCGCTCAACATATGTTTCTATGTAATCGAGGTACCACTGGGTTGGGCGCAGATTGTGCGCGTAAATGCGTGGATAGCATCCGGTAAACGTAAATTGCTCGACGGTATCTTGGAGCAGCGAACTGGCTGCAAGTTCAGCGGTCGAAAGGGGTAAGAGTGTGAAGAGGGCAACGCGTCCGGCAAGCGTCTGGGAAATGGCTTGGTTTACGAGAATATTTTGTGAGCCCGTTAATATAAATCGCCCAAAGGTCGCCTCTGCATCAATAATAGTCTGGATATATGACAACAACTGGGGAATATGTTGGATTTCGTCAAGAATAATGCCTGATTCATTGCTCTTTCGGTTTAAAAATCCCCGAGGATCTTGAACGGCATCTTCGCGCTCATCGTAATTTTCTAGTGATACGTAGGCATGATGCGGGAAGGCTGCTTTGGCAAGTGTAGTTTTGCCTGACTGGCGAGGGCCGAGAAGGGCAATTGCAGGCATTTCCTGCGCCCGACGCTTTAGTTCTGGTTCTAGTAATCTCGTTATCATATTGCCCCTTTCAATCGCATCTTTTGTCTATTCTTGACAAAACTAGCATGGCGATGTCAGTTTTGTCAATGATTTTAGAAAAAGCTGGGTTGTGGCGGTTTTTTTGTGTCTTTGGTAAACTCAAGGTCTAAACTAGAAGAAAATTACCGGGTTCTAACACATAGGGGGCCTTTGTGAGCTTTGCTATTCAGACACATAATCTTACAAAAACATTTTCGCGTAACAGCAACGCAGTTCCTGCGGTTAATGGTATCAATCTTGCCGTGCATACGGGTGAGATTTTTGGATTTCTCGGCCCCAATGGTGCGGGGAAAACGACTACTATGCGTATGCTTACGACGCTACTTAAGCCAACAGCAGGAACCGCCCTGGTTGCGGGCTATGATCTTGCAAGTGAGCCAGAGCTGGTGCGCGCCCATATTGGGTATGTGAGCCAATCTGGCGGGCTTGAGCGTGATGCTACTGCACGTGAAAACCTGATCTTGCAAGCGCGGGTATTTGGGTTCGGTGCCCAAGAAGCGGCAGCGCGTGTTGATGAGCTTATTAAAGCGTTTGATCTGGGTGAATTTGCCGATCGCTACGTAGAGACTTATTCTGGCGGGCAGCGCCGTCGAGTTGATATCGCGCTTGGCCTGGTACACCAGCCAAAGCTTTTGTTTTTGGATGAACCAACCGTTGGTCTTGACCCACAAAGCCGTGCACATGTTTGGGAACAAATTCGCCAGCTGCGTGACGAGGGTACTACGATCTTTTTAACGACGCACTATTTAGACGAAGCGGACAATTTGTGCGACAGGGTCGCCATTGTCGATCATGGCGGTATCGTTGCTCTTGATTCTCCATTGGCGCTTAAACGCATGATTGCCAGCGATATTATTGTCTTGGAGATGTCACAGCAAGCCATTGAAGGCTTTGATGCACGGGTGCTATTTGCTTCCTTTGAAAGTATTCGTGATGACATTCGTGAAGTGATTAAAGAGACAGGAAGTATTCATCTGCTTGTGCGCCACGGAGAGAAGTTGCTGCCGCAGATTTTGCGACTCTGTGATAATGCAGGAATTGCGATAACGAATATTGCACTCCATCACCCAACGCTGGACGATGTGTTTTTGAAAAAAACGGGCCGTTCTTTTGTACAAGAAGATAAGAATGCCAATTGTGTTGCCTAAAGCGTTTTGCCCGCTACCCCCTTCAACTTCGCTCAGGATGAGCGGTTGCAGGAGCGTGTTTGGAGCTTGAAAGCGTAGGCGAGATGAGCGGGAGGATTGATGGGGCGCAGCCCCGTCTCCCAAACTAAGACCCGCAGGGGACCGATCGTAACTTTGGGAATTTTTATTACAATAAATGGTAATTAGGATAAGAGATAAGGGAATTTAGTATGTCATTAATTCGCGACACCGGGCTTATTTTTTCAAGAAGCCTTCAAATAACGTTACGAAATCCGGTATGGCTTATATTTGGGCTCTTTCAGCCGCTCTGCTTTTTTCTGCTCTTCGCACCGCTTCTTGAGAAGCTGGTAGGCAATCCTAGCTTTGGAGCTGCCAGCTCGCTTCTTATATTCACGCCGGGTCTTCTTATCATGACCGCGATGTATGGCACGGCGTATGTTGGCATGGGCTTGATCGACGATATCCGATCGGGGGTCATCGAGCGTTTTCGGGTGACGCCCATAAATAGAGTTGCGCTGCTTTTGGGGCGCTCACTGCGAGACGTCTTTTTTCTTATCGTGCAATCGGTCTTCTTGGTAATTCTTGCCTGGCTTTTTGGACTATCAGCGCCGCTAGCAGGTATTTTGCTCTCATTTGGATTGGTCATGCTGGTTGGTTTTACTTTGTCAGTCTTGTCATACAGTGCGGCTATGATTTTGAAAAGTGAAGATGCCCTTGCGCCAGCGCTTAACTTTTTTCTGTTGCCAGTGCAGCTCTTAGCGGGCGTGTTGCTTCCGTTAACGCTTGCTCCTGGATGGCTGCAGTGGATTGCCTTTTTAAATCCCCTTGCTCATGCTGTTGATGCTGCTCGAGCGCTCTTTTGTGGTGCCTATACAGATGCGACAGTCTTTTGGGGATTTGGGGCCATGATAGTTGCAGCGCTTGTTGCATTTTATTGGGCAGCGAGCCTGTTTAGGAAGGCCGCTGAGTAATGGGTATGGGATATTATGTGCTTCGGCGACTATTAATTTTGTGTGTGTTTGGCTTTTCTAGCTTGGTCCTGTGGTCGGGATCTTGCCGGGCGTCGCGTCAGCAGAAACCTGGTGGGGGTGAGGGGTGCTTGGTTGTTCAAGAGGTTCGGGAGGCACTGTGCTCAAATAAGCGCGAAAAGAAACTACGTGCGGTTGTGCAAAAATTGCAATCAAATAAACGTTTGTGTAAAAGCGCCTTGTATTATTTCTTTAACGCCAATGATCGAACCGGGCTGACGGTTGTGCTCGATTGCCTGTTGCCGGTCATGCCACCGTTCAAAAACAGCAAAATTGTTTTTCTAGAGCCGCACACACCAGGGCCACAAAGAAATGCTCTTTTGTTTGTTAAAAATATCTATGAGCGCTCGGTGAAAGAGCGTGGACGTTTTTCAGGCGTAGAAGCACAGAAGAGCTTTTCAGTTATACTTGACCGCGTGGTGCTTGAGAGCCATGCGCGCGCGTTGGTTACCATGGTCTTTATGAAGCACAGAATGGACGAGCCGTTTGCGCGCGATATTGTGCGTAACGTGTGGAGTTATCGCCCCGGGCTGTGTCTGAAGAATTTTTAGCCGCCTGCAGCTGTCTTCTCTGCTCCTGAAAAATAATAACACTGTACAGGCTTGCAGCTTTTGTTATATTTGTAAATATAAATTGTGATAAAGGGGTTTTTCGCCAGTCTGCCGTCGCAGTGATGGTGGGGGACGGAAGCCATGGCGAGCCAATGGAGGTAATTATGTATTCTAGAGTAATAAAAAGAGTGGCTGTTCTAGCCCTTGCTGTTTTGATGGGGCTACTGTCCGGAAGCCTATGCGCGTCGCGCAATCCGTCCACAAATAACATTAAAGTTGTTGAGGTTAAGGGTCCGGATACGTGTAGTATTTGTTTGGAAGGGTATTCTGGGTTCAATGGAAAGTATAAGACTCCTTGCAACCATGAATTTCATAAAGACTGTCTTGATAAATGGGTATGGAACGGAAAATCTCAGAAATGTCCGCTCTGTAATACGCATTTGCCTTTGATCGTTTCGGCTCCTGGATTAGTAAAGCGATTTATTGTGCCGTGTCTCGCTGGCGTTGTAACCACAGCGACGGTCGAGTTGATGGACCGCTGCTACGCTCTGCATCATGGGTGGTTGGTGAATGTTGGTTGTTGTAGTTACCCCCTAATGGCGGTCGGGTTTTTTTCGTGGAGGTTTTGGAATGATGATATTAGTTTGAGTGTTTATTCTGGGAGCGCTTGGGGTTACCTCTTGTGGATCCTTCAGAAGAAATTGACAATCGGAAGAAATCGACAATGGTGAGCGCGTCTTTTGGCGCGCGTGTTGCTAAAGCGCCGACTGGGCGAGCAATGTGCGCATGATATTGCGGGCAATGGGGGTATTGTCCAGTACTTTGCTTGAAGAATTTTTAGCCAAAAATGGCGAAATATCTCGCCATAGTCGAAAACCCTTTTTCAGAAGACCCGAGGGCCTGTTTTGTGCAAAACTAGCATGGCGATGTCAGTTTAGTCAAAATTTTCGACGATTGACTTGCTTGTGCAAGCGCCTACACTAGAAATAATGGCTTAAGTGCGCTATTTTGCTAAATTATTGTTTGGTTTTGGGCGATACATGAATCTAGCAGTTTTTAGTACTTTTTTGCAGCGAGCCTGGTCCTGGCTCTGTTCGTTTTTGGTGACGCAGCTCTGTTTGTCGCTTTGCTCCTGGCCTATCCTGCTTTTTTGGGGCTTGCCCTTTGCGCCACTAACCTTTGTGGGCAATATGGTGTTTGGGCCTTTCTTGACCATCTTTCTCCTACTATCGCTTATCTTAACCCTCGGGAGTCTTTGTGCCATCCCAACAGATTGGGCCGCTTGTGCGCTTGAATACATGCTCCAATTTTGGCTCTGGATTACGCACCAGGTGCCAGAAGACTGTTATTGGGCGTATCCCCAGCCGCCGCTCGTGCTCGCGTTGCTCGCTCCTGTGGGGGTTCTATTAATTATGCATTTCAGGCCTCTTAAATCACAAAATCAGAAGCTAACGGCCCTGTTCAGCTTGACCCTCTTGCTCATGATAACGTTTAAGCTCTGGCCTTTGCCAGATCATGCCAAAATTCCATTAGGAACCCAGTCAGTCTGTGTTATGCGCGGGGGTGATTCGCGTCCTCCTGACCAGCTTGATCTTTTTGATCCCGGCTCGGCCCGTCGAATTGTGGGGAGCGACACCTGGTGCATGTATACACTCCTACAAGGGCTCGTGCGCAAATTTGGTGCTTTGCGGGTGCATACCTACCATATGGCCCGTGCAACGCCCTCAACTATTGCTCATTTATGCTGTATTTGTCGGCGCAAAATGGCTGATCGGGTTGTACTTGAGTTGCCCGTCGGTGACGGGATAAAGAGCCGGGATAAAAAGCGCTTAGAGGAGCTTGAGTCTCTCAAGTGCACTGCGGCCGAGAATGGGGTTATTTTGGAAATACGAGAAATTCCCCCAGAAGAGCCATGGGTTCAGAGACCAGTTGTTCCTGCTGTTGCCCCAAAACCATAACCTGAAAACTTTCTTGTCCTGCTGGAAAGCCGCCCTATCGTTGCACAATTATGCAATTGGAAGCTGTTTCGTCTAATAGTAGGCTTGTGTGAACGGGCTCTATCGGAGCCTGTTTTTGTCCAAGACTCTGCTTAAGTAGGTTGCGGTTGGGCGGGTATTGGGCTATCTGTTTCTGCGTGGTGCGGATGGTGCGAATGGTCTGCTTAAGTGTACTGGAGTACCCAAAGGGGTTCTTGGCAAGCGCTGGCTACGGTTTATGCGCTTGGGTGGCGGATGTGAGAAAAATCGGCTCAAAATATTGCACATGCTGTTTAAAATTTTTTATTATAAATAATAACGTGTATAGAGATATAAAATATAGGGATATGAAAAGGAGGGGGGGCGATGAAATACATGAGAGATATAGTGCGTGTCGCGTCGGTGTTGGTGTTGGTGGCGTCGCAGGCAAAGCTTTCGGGTGACTTTGTGCAGGATCGGATCCAAGTGATACGTGAAGCGCAAGCAATGGGGTTGATTTCTAGCCCGCTGGCTGATACTGCAGCAATAATGCCAATATCTGCAATGGCTATTGCAGTGATCAATGCCACAATGCCGCAATTGATAAATGCTAAAAGGCCCTTAATAGCGAAAGCGCGGGCATTAGGATTATTCCAGGGTAAGAGTGATGGAGATGTGGCCCAGATATTGTGTACAAGTGCCGGTAAAAATGCTTTTACAGAAGCATCTGATATCAACTCTGCGATATGCGAAGCGCTTTCTGTATACGATAGGTACGCTAAAGCGTCTCGTGTGACTGCTCAACAGAAGGACTTTTGGGGGCTGCTGCGTTCGAAGTGTAGGGGGTTGGCGTGTGTTAAGTACAGTAATAGTAATGAGGAAAAGGGTAGCGCTCTACCGCATTGCGTATTATAAGCGATCTATAGGTGATGTGTCCCCGGCGGGTTAATAATTCCTGCTGGGGTTCTTTTTGTGCCCTTGGTGCGGGCGCGTCGCCAAATTTGCTGCTGTCGAAACATGCTTCGCAATTGCGATTGCAAAGGCTTTCTCGAGTTCCTGCAAGCTCCGGAGGGCAGGCAGGATGAGCGCGCTATGGCGGGCACGGCAGGGTGAGCGGGTGGATAAAGTTTCTGCTGCTACGGTGGGCAGGCAGAGCGGTTGCCCAAATTCTTCTTTTTTCGCATATTTCCCATGAAGACTTATGGGTAATGCATAGTCAGGACGAACGGTGCCTGGTCGCGCTTTGAGTAACTTCTCTATAAGAGTTGAGTGATGAATTTCGGGGGGAGTGGCCTGTGTCATTATTCCTTGACTGTTACTAAATATTTTTGGAAATAATTGACTTTGACGGGATTATATTTATAATTAAATAGTATAATCTATATATTTTAGAAAAATAAATACTAATTAATTGGGATTGTTGTTATGAAAAAACATAAAAAAGCTGGCACTCAAAAAGCTATTCTTTTTCTGTCCGCCGTGGCCGTACTGTTGTTTACTGGCGCTAGCTATGCTATGGAGCAGAAGCCCGATCAGAAGAAAGAGATTCTTAAAGATGAGAAGGTTTCGTTTCGGCAGGCCCTCGTTGAGGCTCTCGAAAAGAACGATGAAAAAGCGGTAGAGGTGATGTTGTCACGCTGTTATGCGCAGATGTATGACATGCGCGAGATAATGGAAAAAATAAACAAACTTAGTGGTCAAGAGAAGGTTAATAAAAAGCTGCAGGTTTTGAATGAGATGATGGCGATTCGCAATATTCTTGCCGATACGCAAGCCGTAATAATAAACGTACTGCAGCGGAAGTATGCTGAAGCGTATAAGCGTGTAGGCCAGGTTGTAAAACTTAATGGTACGAAGTTGGGTGTGCAAACGCGGGTAGAAGAAATTCAGCGCTGTTTGACGGAAGAATATGCGGTGACGTTTAATGCTATCCAAGCGGCCTATGGGGAATTATCTGCATTGAAGAATGAGACTGACCATGAGAATCTGGAAAATTTACGCCGGGACTATAATGCATTCCAAAGAGCGGTGAACGAACTTGAAAGCGTGATAAATGTGCATACCGAACTCTTTGATCTTGTGACTGTTTGGAATACGTTGCCTGAGAAAAGCGAGATTGAGTACGGCTGGGATAGTATAGAGGTGCCGCTTTTTACTTCAAAGACCAGAAGAACTGAGCGTATCGTTACTCGTGGTGGGCTTGAATTTTTGATGCCACTGATCATTGGAAACTATTTTGGTAGTGAACCGAAAAATCAGAGTACGCACTGTTTCGAAGAGGATCAAATTCTAAAAGATCGCATTATTTCAGAAGAGCAGCGCAAGATTGAAGAGATCGGAGCACGGCTTTTGGTTGCGCTGGAAGGTGTTTTGCAGGGTGAATCTATAGAAAAATTGGTCGAGTTTTGTAGATTTATTATTCCCATGTTTAAGACGGGGAAGAAAGAGGCTACCAGAAAGACACGAGGGCTTTTTGGGCATACGGCTGAGCGATTTAATCAACTCATTTTAGAGTATGTAAAAGATCTGGTTAATCATCCCGAAATTTTGGGCACAAAGCCCCTGAAGGCAAAATTTACCCCAGAAAGTCTTTTTATAGTCCTGGGTATGCGTAAGGATTTGGGCTGGGGACTGTCTCCTGAGGTAGAACTCAAACTCAATGCGGACCTATTAAGGCTTATTGCGATCGGCGGAAAATGGTCTATCGTTATTCCGTTTATGAACTTTACGATTGATGGAGATGGCTTGTTGCAAATTAGGAGTGCAATTGAGACTATTCAGTGTTTGCAAAAATATGCACAGACAATTGATGAAAAAAACTATGCGGACCTGGCCATAACGGCACTTAAGAAAGCCAAAGACGAGGTGAAAAAGACAGAGTCTCCAATGACGTCAAGCATAAAAAACGTTGGCAAGAGGATGCGTCCAATGGTGAAAACGTTTGGTACTTTTGCGCTAAGCATACCATTGGCAAGGCTTTTTTCGTTTGAGGATGCATTTAAGCTGTCAAAGAGCCTTATGTCGGGAGTTATTTCCGATAGTCCAACACAAGAACAATCAGGCCAATCAAAATCGGGGCAAATTTTTACTATGGTTGAAAAGAAGTTAGAAGATGGCTTGAAAAAGAAAGTAGAACAGGTAACGCTATCAGAGGGTGACATTCTTAAGCAGAAGATTAATAAACTCAAGAAAAAACACCAAGAACAAAAAGAACTCGAGACGTTACAGAAAGAGTTCGATAAACTTAAAAAGCAGGATGATCCCTCAGATGACAAAAAGAGTCTTGAGGTGAAGAAAGAAGAAAAGAAATAGGTTGAAACCGTGAACAAACGGATCGATTTTATACGGGCGCGCAAATGCATGAGACGATGCATTTGCGCGTTTATTGTTGCCCTAACAGGGGTGACGCAGATCAGCCCCATGTTTTTGTTACAATCAAAAGGGCAAGAGCCGGTTATACAAGACGAAAAAAAACCCCCCTCTTCTTTTCAGGCATGGGCGCAAAACAACCGGACGGTTCTTCTTGAAACAATACTCAAGACTGATAATGACGTGCTCTTTTTGGCGTTTTTAAAAACGGGGATTCTCTTTCCATATGTCCCACTCAAGGATTTTCCTGAAAAAATTTCAGGCGGGATATTTGAAAAGTCTTATCAGATTACTCGTTTTGAAAAAACAAAAGAACTGTTCGGCGCAATCGAATTGCTTGCAATAGCATTCAAAGCCCCCGAATGTTTCAAAGCGCTTATTGAGATGCGTAGGCAAGATGATGATCTAACGAAACAGGCTCTGGGAATATGGGAAGAGTTTACCATAAGAAAATTTATGTACCGAGGCCCTGAAGATCCATTATCCCGTTCATTTATCCAATTTTTGGTTCAGCGACGTACTATTCCAACGGGGCCTGCAAAGGTTTCTAATGATATGAGCCAGGATCAGGTCAACAGAATGACATTACGTACTGAGGCCATAGAAAAAATACACTCACTGCCATTAACCGGTATACGAGCGCGTTTTTTAGTTGAACATGCCGGTCTTTCCTATGAACCATTGCAAGAGACGGTTGTGAAGACCCTCCAAACTGCTGAGCAGACGCCTTATATAGCATGTATGGTGCAGTGGTATCCGGTGCTTAAGAGACTTTCTACAATTTTTGGAGAGCTTTACTGGGGCAGCGACATACCGGCAGAGTTGTGGAAGACGGGCAAAAAAACATTTCAGGAGCTTATAACCAACTACAATACCCAACGTATTTCGTCACAACAGCTTGAATGGGTTCTTGCTCTCTTGCTCAGTGAAGCAAAATGGGAAGCTTTGCGGGGGCTCTCGGGAAAGCGGTCCAGCGCTCACGATTTATTGCAACTGCTCTACGAAACAGTGAAAGACGCGGGTGCTCTGAAGCTATTGCGCCAAGCAGTTGCCAAGCATATTGGTGTTAAGGAGCATACTGTTAAGATAGCCTCGTTTGGCGATTTTAAAGAGAGCCTTATTCCTGAACGGGCGCAGCAAGAACTTTTTTGTGCTTGTTTTGCATTGGGATGTGACTTTGAAAAACGGCTTGCCACAAAGAGTGTTTTCTATCTGCTATCCTTGTTTGAATCTGCAGCGCGTGCAAACGATCGTACCACGCCGCGCTTGATCCTTGATTTACTTGTGCAAAAAATGGACGCTCTCCAAAAGGGGAAGCGCGATACAAGTGCTCAAGAAGCTTGCTCAAACATCCGGCGAGTTGGTTTGAATTTGAAGCCAACCTACTATAAAAAATTAGACGTTAAAGAAGACCCCTGTAAGCTACTTAAAGCGCTCTGGGAAGACTCTCAAAAAGGCGATTTTATACTTATTAAAGAAGAACACCCATTGCGGGTGTATAAACGCCTGCGAAAGAGCTATGAGGTTGCAAAGGGACTGAACAATCGTGCATTTGGAAGGGCTTTTATTAAAGCGCTGGAATATCCTACGAATTTCACCAAAACGAACATATGGATCAGTGAAATGGCTGAAGATCAAGAGGGAAATATTGTTGAAGAAGTATCAGTTCCTGTTGCATTTCCTCCAGAACTCGTTCGCAAGATCTTTTCATATTAAAGCTTCCTGTAAAGCCTCAAGTAGCGAGAGGGCTATAGTTTCTGCATCTTTATATTTTGGCTTGGTGCCGCCTGAATTCGTTAAAACAATGATGCCGACTTTGTGGTTGGGATCAAGGGCAAGTGCCGCATTGTACCCCCAGCAGCCGCCACTATGAAAAACTGATCTTGTGCCTAGCTTTTTGTTGTCTTTGACTTCCCAGGCAACCCCGTGAGGGCTTTTTGCAAAAATGGGTGTAAATATTTCTTGGAGCGACTTAGGAGAAATAGGTATGCAGGTTTTATTTCCCAGCAGGAACTTTATATAGGCTGCTAAGTCTTCAAGGTTTGAGTACGCTCCCCCGACCAGAATATAAAAGCCGGTAGCGTAATTGTCGTTAATTTTTTCAAACGTGCCATTAGGGGTGATATTATACCCATAGCTTCGAATGTTTTGGTTGGGATCGTTCTCATGGAAGACCGTATTTTTCATACCAAGCGGCTTTAGGATTTTTTCTTTTACGAATAGTTCTGGTGCTTGCTGGGCAATTTTTTCAATAAGAGCTCCAGTAACGATAAAACCAAGATTTGAATATTGATAATCGGTGCCGGGCTCAAACGATAGGCGGGCATCGACTTTGAGCCATTCAAGCACATTTTTTGAAGAGGGATTTTTTTGATCATTCATCTCTTGCAAGGCCTTTTGCAGGAGCTTTGATTGCATCTCGTCGCCATGTCCTTGTGCCAAACCCGATGTATGTGTTATCAGGTGCCTGATAGTAACCGGTTTGTCTGATTTTTCAAAACGGAGATTTTTGCCTTCTGGTAGATAGGTTTCAATTGGGTCGTCGTATGTAAGCAATCTTTGGTCTTTGAGAAGTGCAAGTGCAAGTCCGCCAAAAGTTTTGCTGATTGAAAAAAGACGAAAAAGTGTCTCGCTGGTGACTGGTTTTTTTGTTTCTAAAGTGGCGTATCCAAAAGGATATTTAATCAAGAGGGCGTTTTTATAAACAACGCCAATAATGCCACCCGGGGCCTTGAGGGTGTGTATGTTTTTTTTGATGAAGCACTCGGCTGTCCTGGCAATTATATTTTTTTGGCAGGATTTGGTTTTTGCATGTGCCCCAAGCGCGAAGATTGGCACCATAAGGACGACTAAAAGCACTGTTAGGGGTAGCTTACTATACATAGAGTTGTATTCCTGGAATTAGTGTGAGATCGCTTTTCTATCCAGGCATGCCGACGCGGGATATCAGGTATTTGACGTCGTCATCAGCAAAATTGATCCCCATCCCGAAGATTGCGTTTCTGTTTGTTCTGCTGATAAAGTCATCGGCGCCGAGTATGACATAGAGATTTTGAGCAAAATCGAACCTGTTGAGCCACTTGAGATGGATGCGCTTGTCGTCTATGCGGTTGCGGCCCATAAAGTCATACGCCTCAAATGTTGTCGTCCAGCTGACGCGGTCATCATTAAGTGGCACAGCAAGATCAACGCCAACGCCAAAAGTACTATCAAATAATCCAAACCGGAACGTAAACGGATCGAATACTTTACCAAACTGTGCGGTGTAGAGTACCCCATCTTGCCGGCGTGATTGCAGATCAAACTGAGGCGAGAAGCGTAGCTGGTCGCGACCCGAGAGATCGAGATTTTCGGGCTTAATTGGGTAGCCTTCGCTATCGCGCCAGACGCGATATTCGTTCCATCGGTTAACATAGCCACTGTACGCGCCGACGATACCCAGTCGATAGAAGTAATCCTCTTGTGGGTAAATATTAATATTAAAGTAGCCTTTAGAATCCCTAAAGTTGATCTTGTTGCCCAACCCGTACATGGATTCGCCATGGGCGTCAAATTCAATCGCAAGCTTATCGATGAGGTTAAAGTATTTCTTCACGCCATCAACCGCAACCTTGACGTCATGCGACATCTGTTTGTCGGTGATAAGCTTACCCAGCACCCCATCGCCCCTGTTGATTTTTTCCATGACGTCGTTTAGAGGTCCAGCGCTTGTTTCGAATTGATTGGTCAAGTGATCTAGGTCGCGCTCGACGCTTTCTGAGATGCGCGAAATGCTCTCGCGAATCTCGCGAGTTGTCTCAGGGATCTCGGATTTGAGGTCTTTGGTGAGCGTTCGTACATTGACGATAATATCATCAAGTGCGTTTTCATTGCGCTGGAACATCCCGTCAAGGTTTTTGGTAAATCCAGCTATTTGGTCGGCCGCAGAAGTGAAGCCTTTAATTGCAGATTCGAGTCGCTCTGCCCCGGCATCGCCGCCCAAAACTTCTTTGAGCGAAATCGATACAGACTCAAGATTCTGCATCATGCCCTGCAGTTTAAAGAGAATCTCATCGACCGAAACAGCATCCTGGCTTGGGCGCGTCAAAGAGCTGTTTGGTGGAATAGTTGGTAGTCGCGGGTCCCCAGGAACTAACTCGATATATTTAGTGCCTAAGAGGCCGTCTTGCCTTACGATGCCATAGGCGTCGCTGTGTAATTGATATGCTTTGAGGACCATAATCGTTGTACGAACCCGTGCATCGGCACCCAAGAGATCGACCGCCTCAACCCATCCTACTTTGACCCCGGCAATCCGTATATCGGCCTTTTTGCTGAGCCCGGAAACATCGCGGAAGAATACCATGTACTGTGCGTACGAAGCGGTATCAAGGCGCCACACTCCTATCTGGAAGCTCATATACAAAAAAGCGCCGATTGCAAGTAATATGAATACTCCGACAGAAGTTTCAGTTTTTATGCGCACGGCACTACCCTCACTCGCTAAATCCAATACAAAGACTTTACTACGTACTCTACGCGCTTATCGTCAACAACTTGTTCGCGCAACACAGCGTAGAGCTTTTGTGTTACTTTGCCAAATTTTCCGTAACATACCACAGAAACATATTTCGCTCTACAAGAATTTCCAAACTTGCTCGGTAAGAGTCCATTATCGATCTGGGCAAATTTTTTGCCAAATATGGGTGCTAATAAAGTGTCCCACCACTGTTTCCAGTCAACAGTTTCTGTGCTGAGTGCTTGAGCAACCTGTTTTGCCACTTTCCCCCGCTGTTGTTTTTCGGTTGGCCAGCCGGTGAGACCTAAATATTTTTGTATGGATCGTGAAAAAAAGAGTGGCTCAATAGTCTGAGCAGGATTCGTTGCGGTCGTGAACGCGTCAAAGAGAGCCGGACTGGATTCTTGCTTTGCGTTATCGCCAGGGGAGTTTTCCCCGGCCAGATTTGCACTTGTTTGTTCTGGGGGGCTTGTGAAAAGAGCTATGGTGAGATCGGTTTTTTCACCAAACTTTTCCGGGACCATGAGAGAGACGTCATCAAGTAACGTCTTCTGTTTTCTAAGCGCGTCCTGTAGGCCTTTGGTGAGACTCTCTGCGTCGCGTTCTTTCGGGGAAAGAATCCCGCCGAGTTTTTTGAGCATCTGCTGCGCAGAGCCATCAAGGGTAAAAGATTTTTTTTGGGCGTCAAACCACATGTTGGGGTTTAATTTTCCCTCTTCGCAACTTATATACAGTTGTAATTGTCCGTCTGCCTCATCGGTTTCTTTTTGTAACTCATAGGTTTGCCAGCTGTTGATGCGATTAAACAGCCATTCGTAGGTGCGTGCGCATGCCTTTTCGTCAGTTTTATCATAAGATAAGTTGCTTTGTACGATCTTGATGCCTAAAAGGGCGATTTGCTTAGCATGTTCTCGCTTGTAGACATATGAACTAAGAATATTGCCAGAAGTCACCTGGACGAGTACGGTCGTTACAAGGCTAAGCCCCGTGGCAATAATAAACATGACCATTAAGATGGCGAACCCGGAAGAGGATTTATGATACCATATGCCTGTTGCTTGCATAGCCGCTTCTATACCCTTTTTCGTATACGTCTTGACCTGTGACATCTGTGACGAGCATAGCTATTTTTTACCACGACGTAAACACGGTTTTGAAAAAGCTGGTGCGTTAACTTGACAAAGGAGCACCCAATACATAATATTATTATTAGAAGTGAGCCGCTAGCTCAGGTGGTAGAGCACCAGCCTTTTAAGCTGAGGGTCGTTGGTTCGAGTCCAACGCGGCTCACCAGTTCTTTGTATTATCTTGTGGTCCCCATCGTCTAACCCGGTTAGGACGCCGCCCTTTCACGGCGAAAATAGGGGTTCAAATCCCCTTGGGGACGCCATACTTCGCTAAAGCTTCGTATGGCAGGCCATTAGTGGTTTTTAAGAAATCATTAATATACAAAAGGGTTGCTCAGCGCCAAGCGAAGTATGCCCTTCGAAGCCCTGCGGAGCGCCAAAGGCGCGAAGTGTGGGCGTAGTAGGGCCGTTTCCTCAAACACTAAAGCCAATCATGTATTACGTATATCTTATTCGATCGCTAAAAGATGCGTCTAAAACGTATATTGGCTACACAGCTGGTCTAAAACAGCGTTTAAAAACACATAATTCCGGTAGTTCGATTCATACCAAGCAATTCAGGCCTTGGAAGTTAGTTGTGTATGTGGCGTTTGATGAAGAAGAAAAGGCTTTGGTTTTCGAAAAATATATAAAAGTTGGGGCTGGATATGCTTTTGCTAAAAAGCGATTTTGGTAAAGTCGTTTTGCGCGTTTACGCGATCTGGAAAAAGAGTATAATAAAATAAAGAGATTTTGGTTCTTAGGTATCATTTTTGGAGTGTCAATGTATAGTGAAGATGATCGCTCCACGCGTTTCACGCCATTTATCAGCTTTTTGTTTTTAATCGCTGGCCTTTTGCTGTTGCTTTTCGTTGCGCTTAATTTTGTTTTTTGGGCCGTGCTGACCGTGCTCGGATTCTGGTTTGTTGATACGGGCTTGCGCATGCGTGGGTTCCCGCCGTTATATACCGTTATTAGTCGCTGGTTCGAGTAATCCCAATTCTGTTTATATTTTATAGAAAAGCGTGCCTGTAAACCTTGCCGGGCGCTCAAGATTTTTTTGTGCGTTTACGTCAACGTAAAAACATATTATAGTCAAAATAGGTTACGTTGTGGAGAAATAACCAATTTCAAGAGTATAGGTTGCAGTGGTATGAGAGTAAGCGGTAAGGCAATTTCGGTTCTTCTTGGACTTGTTATTGTGTATGGGGGCTATCGTGCAGCCCGGTATTTTTTTGATACTTCAATTCCAGAAATTAATGTGATAGGGCTTGAGGAGCAGGGATGTTACGCGAAGAAGATTGCGTGTAAGTTGCTTTTCGAAGACGGGTATAAGCTCGGTTCTTTTGTTGTGGAGCTTGATGGAGCACCGCTTGCGGAGCCCCATGCTATTGGGCGCAAAAATTTTGAGGCCCCTTGTCCTCTAGATACGACAGTATTGGCTGATGGGCTTCATACGTTGAAAATCACGGTCAAGGACGCTGCCTTTCATGTGCATACAGCCGAAAAAGAGATTCCATTTATTGTCGACAATGCGGCGTTAACCGCGGCTTTTGTGCGGCCTGATAAGGTCTATAAAGTCTTTCAGGGGCAGACTCTGCACGTCCAATTTCAGGCAAATAAGTTAATTAAAGAGGCTTTTATTACGCTGCCGTCGGGGCAGTATTCTTGCATGCAAGAAGGACAAAATGCCCCTATTTATGAGTGTTTTGCACCTATTGGTAGCGAAGAAAAGCCAAGTGAGCATCTATTTACTATCACGGTTATTGATAGAGTTGGTAATAGTGCCAAACTTGAGGGTAAGATTCAGGTGGTCATGTTCCCGTTTAGCGAACAGCTCTTAGCGGTTGGCAAAGAAAAATTTGAAAAAGAGGCTGCGTTGGGCAAGCCCGAAAAGCAACTTGAAGAAGATTTATTGCGCATAACAAAAAACTCGCCCAAAAAGAAGCTCTGGACAGGTGCGTTTGATAAGCCGTGTAACCTAAAGGGCGTCTCCACCGCCTATGGGACGCTGCGTACTACGCATGAACGAGGCAAATATCGGCACAATGCTGTTGACTTGCTGGCGCCACCAAAAAGCTCTGTCTGGGCAAGCCAGGATGGGGTTGTTGCGTTGATTGATCGCTATGCACATAGCGGCAACACCGTTGTGATTGACCATGGTTATGGCGTTATTTCGCTCTATTTCCACTTGGAGACCGTTGCCAAAATTGCTGTTGGCGACGCGATCAAAAAGGGACAGCCGGTTGGTACATTAGGTATGACGGGCTATGCGAGTGGCTATCACTTGCATTGGGAGTTGCGCATTAACAATATCTCCGTAGATCCTATGCAGTGGACCCTGTACGATTTCTAAAAACCAGTATTCGTTTGTGATTTTAAGTTCCCCGTGCTCCTTGGAGTACGGGGCTTTTTATGTACATTTATACCAAGCTCGAAAAGTAATACCAATCCTACAAACTAACTTTGCATTCAAGAAACCGTTCGTCCTGAGCTTGTCGAAGGGTTCGAACGCGCCAATACAAATTTATATCGCGTGTTTGGTGTTATATCCCCGGAATTGGCTTGATGTGCGGGCTTGTGGTGATTGGATACCCACCAAAAAAGTCCCTTCAACTTTGGGAAGCTGAAGGGTTAGGGGGTGAACAATACTTTCGTATTGTTCGTTTAGGGACACTTAATAATCTTCGGGAAATCTAACATCGGCAATATGGTGTGTCAAGTGTCCCGGCAAAATCACTTGTTTTTCCCGCAACGTCATAAAAAACTATTGAACGTGCCACTTCTGTTTTAGTTGTTCGATGGTCCCATCGGTGATCATTTGGAGCAGCGTTTCGGAGACCATTTTTTGCAGGTGTGGGTACGCCTTCGAGATGCCCAGGGCCGTGTCTTCTGCTGCATCCGGAATAAATGTCACGTTAAAGTTTTCTTTGCCGTATTGGGCAAGAATTTGTCCTACGGTATGACGTGCCGTTACAAATGCGTCTGCTTCCCCAATTTTGATAAAGTTTACGGCATCGGCGAGTGTCGGAATTCGAATAATGGCGATGCCAGAAAGTTTTGTCAAATAGGCGTCGGCATTATAGCCCGTGTTGACTACTACTCGTTTACCTTCGAGGTCTTTGGTTCCTGCCGGGGCAGATTTGCTGCTGAGTGTTATTATGGCAAGCTGATCACTGGTGAGATATGGCGGGGTAAAATCAACTTCTTTTTGACGATCAGGAGTTGGCGCTAAGCCGGCCGCAATAATCTGTGCGCGCTCAGCTTTGGCGTAGGGGATAAGGGCTTCAAAGAGCACGTCTTTGATTTCGATCTGTTTGCCGAGGCGTCGTGCAATTTCGGTTACGACGTCAATATCAAATCCAATAATTTTCCCGTCTTGCTTGAATGACATGGGTGGATAATCGGCAGTTGTTACAACCTGAAGGGTTGTGGGGATTCGCGGGTTGTCTTTGTGTGAAAAATGGCGCACCCAAAAAACAACTGAAACCGCTATGACGGCGATAAGTACGGTGCTGATGATTTTTTTACGCATGCTAAATCCCTTCGAACCGGACATTCCGGTGTAAAAACAGTTATAGAATAAGACGCATTATATACCATATATCATGCGTACAAACAATCGAGATAACGGTACCACAACCGACTTTTCTTGGCAAAGAGTTACTCGCTTTTTTGCATGCCCAGTTATACTGCTTGATGGTTGGTCTTTCTGGTTTTAAGTGGGAGCTTATGATGAAAAGTAGTATGATGGCATTGTCGCTGGTTACCCTGTTGGGCGCTGGGGTTGCCTGTCAGGTGCAGGGTATGAACGAGCCAGAATCAACAAAAAAGGATATTAATGGCCGATGGAGCGATCCCTTTAGCGATGGCGAAGATTCCGGTGATGAGGTATTCCTGCGAGAGAAGGTGATAGAGCAAGAGGCTATGCAAAAACGCAAGGAACTGCAACAACATCTGAAGGATCTTAAAGAAAATGCGGATTCTATTGATGATATGTGGACAATAGAAAAGGTTGAGCTGCAGTTACAAGATTTGCAAGCGCGGTTTCCAGATAAATAATTTTGTGTTGTGTGTATCGGGCCAGGGTTAGTTTTATGTCTCGCGTGAGGGATTTTTATGGTAAAAAAAGACGTTGTTTTGATGTTTTTCGCAATTCTGGGCGCTGGGGTTGTATGCCAGGTGCAGGGTATGAACGAGCAATTGTCAAAACAACAAGGCGATAAAAACGAGCCAAAGCAAGATAGCTTAAACAAAAATACGCTTAGTCCGCTTATGCTCATTCCAAACAAGCTGCCTTCGGAAGAGTGGCGTGTTGATTATCGTGATTTAGAGGCTGCTATTCATTGGGCAATGAAAACGTACCCCAGTGAAAAAACAGTGCCGCCGGTTATTTGGTCCAGGCCAGACCAGTGAACATTATGATATTTAGGGATTTTTTATGACAAACAAAATGATCTTATTTGCACTAGGTGCGCTTTTGGGCGCTGGGATTGTATGTCAGGTGCAGGGTATGAAAGAGGGGCAAAAACAATGCAATTCTCTGAAAGGTGTTTATCTTTGGCTTATCTATGGGAGTGAGTCAGTGACGGGAAAGGTTAAAGTACCGCAGGCAGGGCTGGGCCCGGCTGGTTCGCGGCATCGCGTTTGGGTTCCTGGTGGAAATCAGGTAGGGCAACAACAGCAAAATCAGCAACAGCAAGGTAATGGAAATCAGAATCCTTCTGGTAAATAACCAGTAACCACTATTTTCTTTTATCGCCCGCAGGTGTGGCCCGGCTGGGAAATTCCCAATGGTTACACGTGGGCGATTTTTGTGTAGCGATATCAGGCGCTTGCAAATTTATTTTTTTATTGTATAATTATATTTGTATATTTATTGTGTAATAAGTGGGGGCGGTTTTCTGTCTCGCATTAAGGGAATTTTTATGAAAAATAACATGACATTATTGGCGCTTATAGCGCTTTTGAGTTCAGGCGTTGCATGCCAGGTGCAGGGTATGAAAGAGGGGCAGCAAGTGCCGCAGCAGCTGGATGTTCAAAAAGAGCGAGATAAGTGTCAAGACAAGTTTGCTTGGGTGTGCGAAATCTATTTCGACAGGAAGTCTGGTCTGTACATGTATCGGGCTCTGGTGGATCCACGCCTATCGTCACAGCAGGGGTCTTCTATAGAGCCAGTACTCCAATTCAATCAGTATGAGCGGACGGAGGAAACGAGCGCGAACGATTAGTTGTTTCTTGAAGGCCGAGCTCTATAGTAGTAGCCAATAACGCTTATTTTCTTTATATCGCCTGCATACACCTCCAGCTAGGTCTATGTGGGCGATTTTTTGTGCCATGGGAAAAAGAGATTTGTTTTTTTATTTGCGCGCTTGGGTATACTGCTCTGTGATTAGTGTCTTACATAGATGGGAGACAGTGGTATGCTCTCTCTGGGAGATATGTTATGAGAAATACGATAACCACCCTGGTGTTTTCTATATTCTGCCACAACTTACGCAACCCATGTAAAGCTCTCATTTAAAAGGCTCTTTGAAGAAGTGATGTAATTAGTTTTTAAGTCTTGCAGGATATTTACGGCATGATCGACACTTTTCAATCTTTCGTTTCTAGCAAAAACACTGGCAACAGCATACGCATGCATCGCGTAAGACTCGTGTAGTAGCTGTTTTTCCGATAGATCACTACAAATGAAGTATGAAGTGCAGTCAGGCTTAACTTTGCATACGTAAAAATAGCATTGAGTGCCGCAAAAGCTTCCTGTCACCATGGCAGACTTGCTATTTTTTACAAGTCGAAGTAGCTTTTGCAATTGCCCTTTCTGGCCATTGATTTCCACAACTCGATTGCGTGCTATCTTTATCAAAAGGAACAAATCGATGCCTTGGAGATACTCAATCCCGCCAAGCTCTGATCTCTCACTATAGAGCTGTTACCTAAAAAGCAACTAATCAACCAGGACTTAACTCGGTCCCCTGCGGGTACAGAAGCTGGGGAGATGGGGCGCAGCCCCATCAAACTTCCCGCTCATAGACTTGCGAGTGAGAGTACCCCGGGTTAGTTGTTTTTAAAGTACGAGGTCTATACTTCCATCGAAACCCATCGCTAGTCCATCGATATAGATTGCGAAGTGCTTACAGTTCATCGTGTCATCGAATATTACGCGCATTTGGCCGCCAGTAAGTTCTCTCTGGTTGAGGCCAATAATGCAACTGCGAACTTGCTCTGCCCTTTCAATGGGATTATTCAGGCCACGATACATCGAATCATGCGAACGATGTATCGATTTGGCGAGATTAGTACAAGTCTTTCTATCTGGACAAAAAAGTAGCGCCATGGAGTATTATGAAAGTTTCTTGGCGTGATATGCTTCACTGCGACGAGTCATTGATGCATCAATTTTTATTTTTGGCTAGCCCCAGTCGTGCATTTCATTTTTTGTGTAAGTTGTGTCGTGTATACCCCTGCTGGAAGATATCAGACTTGGTGCATGCGGGCGACTTTTTTTATTAAGGGGCGAATCATGCGCACCGCAGTAGTCAAATCGCGGGAGGTTCAGTAATATAAGAGCAATTGTAGTACTATTGAAACGGGGTTTGGTGCATGAGAATTAACGTACTGACTATTGCTCTTCTGGTGAATTTTGCTTGTGGGAGCTGTATAACATCCTATCTTGAGGCGCGCGTTCTGCCGTCTTTGCCGCGGGCCATCGTGTCGACGGCATATAGTTTTGATAAACATTGTTTTTTTGTTGGAACTCAGAAAAACCTTGATGACTCATCGCTGCAATGGGCGCTTGCAGCTGCAGGGAGTGGCAATACGGAGTTTTATGCAATAGCGCCCGAAAAAGTTACGATTAACAAAGAGGCCGACCAGATAAATCCCCTTTACAATAAGACAATCCCATATGTCGCAATTATGAACGGGGTGCCCTTGGTATCGCCGGATAGCGACACGGCGGTCTTGTACAGTGTGTATGATTTTTCTCAGCCGGAAAAGGTTAGGATGCTTGCGTCCAAGCCGCTACCGGATGCCCTGAATGCACCAGCAAAAAGTGTCTTTGGTCTTGCAGGTATGACAAAATACGATGACTCGCTTTTTGCTGCTGCTGTTAGGCCGTCAACTGGCTTGGCTTTTGGAACAGCCGGCTCGGCCGTCGTTTTTGGTGGGCTTACGAAAGACAAAGATAACCCAACGCTGGCGGCTGGGGCTATTATGCCAGTGGTGGTATCCAGTATTGCCTTTAAAATTGGCGGCGATCTTGCATCGATTGATAATGACACGTTGGTTCCCAAGATTCCGGTTGCGCTGTGCGGCGACGAAACGCTTGGGACTTTTTATACGGGAATTTGTGCAACGGCAGGTGGTGTTGGTACTGGAGTTCGGGGTGTCGTTGGCGGTTTTGGTAGCCAACTTGCACCAGATGCAGCCATAGGGGCTGATTCGATTATCGGGGGTATTGGAGCAGGCAAACAGGTGGTTATTCACAAACTTGCCATTTTGAACGCCTCAACGCGCCCTCGTTATCTGGTGGTCTGGGGTGGCATTGGAACACCTGCTGCGACACAAAATATGGTTTGGGCTTTGCCGCTGGTATCAGTTGCTACTGGCCGTGCGACTCAAAAAGATCTTGGCAAGCTTGCCAAAAAGACTGCGGTTCCGGTAGATCAGTGGGGAGAGCCGCCCTTGGTGGCATTTATGGGGCGTGGCTTTGCCGAAGCCGCAGCGGTTGCAGGTGATTTGTTTAGTCCCGGAGATGCCGATATTTATCGCGCGCAAGTTGGTGGGCTTGACCTAACGGTTTTGCCAGGACCAATAACAGACCTGTGGGCCGAAAAAGACGCCATTTTTGTCTCGGTTGCTGACCAGGCTGGCGCAAAGGAGCGAGGGGGCGTTTTTTATTCGCAGGCTATTTTTGATGCCACGGGTCGTATTAACGGCTGGACTATCTGGCAGCGCTCTGCGGGTTATCTTGGGTCTGTCTATCAGCTTGTTTTGGATCCAAAATATGCGCATATGTGGAATGTGATCGACGATGCTCAAGGAGTTCGCAATACGGCAATCCGGACAGAGTTTACCCAAGGGGAAGCCGATTTTGCAAAAAACGTCTCTGGGTTATTGGGAAGTCATGGCGGTGTCCAGGGCATTCTCGACGTGCCCTTCACCAGTACGTCATGCACCCTGACGCTCGGACAACGCATCTCGCCACTCTGTTGTACCGGGTACCAAACAGTGGCGCTCGTGCAGAGTGGTGCAGATGCTGGGAATATATTTGAGCCGACAAAACAACTGGTGAGCGTCAAAACGGTAACTGACGGGGCTGTCGGTGTTTTGCCTGATGGTTGCGATGGTATTGTTTTTAACGGTGGCTCGTTAAGCCAGCTTGGCGCTATTATTACGTCGACCATTGTGTCAAATGCAACCTATAGTTGGCTTGTTGTGGCAGGCAATTATGGGGTTGCAGTCTTAACAAAGCCTAATGGGCAGGGGTGGCTTCTGGGTGGATTAAGCAAGAATTTTGTCGGGCTTGACGCCGACCTACGCTGGTCGATCATGCTCTCGAATGTACAGGTCCGGCGCGTGTGGGCTGACCAAGAGTATTTGTATGTTTTGACTACTAATTCACTTATTCGCTATGTCGCCGATCCGGCACTTTTTGCCGATGGTAGCGCGGTTGCGGGAACGGTTATTGCACGGGCCGCAAACCTGAGCCCTGCGACAACAAGTTTTGCTGATGTGGCGATCTCTGGTCCTGTTGGGCTTTTGGCCACTAATGGCGGGCTCTTTCAGGTTGCACCAGGATTAAGTGCGCAAGCTCTGGCTGACGATGCAGGTACAAACTGGCAGCAGGTAGTGTTTGGCGAGAGCGCTGGGCCAGTTACCCAATTATACCCTATTAGTTCGTCCAATAAGATCAACGAATTCGCGACCAGTGATACCCCAACGGGGGGTACGGTCTATGTGCTTTGCGCTTATGCTGGGTATCATCAGTCGCAAGTGTATAGGCTTGCGATCGCATCGGTTGTTGAGCCGGTTATACTTGCAGATCCTGTGGTTGCGGACGGTACGGTTCAGGTGATTCCTGACCAGTTTGCCCAGGATACCCTTTCATATCTTTTTAGTAGGGCTAATTATCGTAACTATTTTGCAACCAGTGGGGCAGTTTTGCTTATGAGCCGTGCCCGCTATTACCCAGAAAATCAACCGCCCTTTCTAGAGGTTTTAAACCCTGGGGTGCGCAGCGGTATCCGGTTTTCAGCCATTGACGATGTTCCCGTGGTAAAAAACCTTTCTGGCTCTAAAATGGGACCGATTATGACACGTTCGGCAACGGGTAGTTGGTTTGTGGGTGGCGACGTGGTGTTTGTTAACGAATAAGTGAAGAGTATGCCCATCGATATAGGTATATCGATACGGTTATCATAAAAACGAGTGCATGAAAACGAGTGTAGGTAGGTATAAAAATGTGTAAAAAAATCACCTGGCTGCTAGTGGCCATGAGTCTTGGGCTGGGGGTTGCCCTATCAGTTCAGGCGCGGGTACCCCGAACCAACTTGTTCGATGATTACGGAATTGACTGCAAAATCCCCCGACGTCCGGGGACGCGGTTTAATATTACCGCTGGGGTTGAACACGCCGTTAAAGCGCGCAGCTACCAGGCAGATGAGGATGATGCTGGTTATAGCAGTTCATTTCGCAAGCGGGGCGATGTTTTACAGCTCTATCAGGATGAGCAGGATTTTATCGCGGCACTTAAAGGCGAAGAGTACACGACGGCCTACGGCCAACTCTCCCAGAAGTTTAGCTGGCAGGACGATGACGGCACGTATGGCTGGTATATTCCCGACGGAAAGTTAAGTGTCCAGAATGCCTATGTTGCCGGCTGGTTCTATTTTCCCCGCAATTTGTCGTTGGCGATTACGCTGCCGATTATTTCTATGCGCTTGCACGATGTTACCTGGCGCAAGTCGCCGCGCAATAATAACCAATCGTTCGAGAGTATTCTGGCAGAGGATCTGGTGGCTGACGTGGAAAAATTTGCGCAAATAAACCTGCATGACTGGGCAATTCGGGGTATTGGCGACTTGAGCACTATTGTCTGGTGGGAGGACTATTTCCCGCAGGCCTATTCGCGTATTCGCTGTGTCGGCCTGAACGCGCGTATTGGGTGTACGTTCCCAACGGGCAAAAAAGCTCAGGAAGATGACCTGCTAACCCCAGTACTGGGCCAGGATGGCGGCGTAGGGATTGTGGGTGGCTTTGGGCTCGATATTTTTACCCACTCATGGTGGCGGTTTGGTGGCGATGTAGAGTTGCTTTATCTCTTAAGCGACACGCGTTCACGTCGAATCAAAACTGATCCGGCCCAAACAGATCTTCTGTTTTTGCAAAAAGATTGGGTGATGAAAGATCCTGGTTTTACGCAACGCTTTAAGCTCTACTTACAGACGCAAAATGTCTGGCGCGGGCTTTCGGCGCGGCTCGAATATTTGTATTGCCGGCAGCAGGAAGATAAATATTATTTATCGAACTATCACTTTGACCCCAAAATATGTAATTCGGCGGAATCCCTTCAAGATTGGACGACACACTCGGTGCTTGCGGAGCTTAATTACGACTTTTACAGTTGGCGGGGGCCGGCGGCGTATGTGCCGTACGTGAGCCTGCGGTACAAGCACGGATTTAATGGTCAGAGAGCCATTCTCTTCGATACAGTCAGCCTGGTGTTTGGCGCGGACTTTTAGCGATTATTTGCCAATTGAGTAGTGTCTTGGTACACTAAAAATCTGGTATAGGCTTGGAAGGGTCTGTAAAAGTTCTTGATTAGCAGTTTAACCCATAACCCTGGGTATATCGTTAGAGTAACGGTGTGCTCGTAGGAGCTTTTTGATGGCAAAGGAACGTATAAAATCTTCCCAGTTTTGTGCAGCAGGCGCAAATGAAGAAGAACTCTCTTTACAGCTCTCTGATGAGGCGCGTAAAGATTTAAGCGAGTTATACGAAGGGTCGGTCGTCTCCGTACGTCCAGATGCAATTGTTGATGGTACCATCATCGATATTTCTTCTGACGGTGTAGTGGTCGACATTAATTATAAATCCAGCGGCATAATTCCTCTTCATGAATTTCATGAATATGAACTAAAGACCCTCACTAAGGGTTCGGTTGTTCAGGTTGTTGTTGATGAACTTGAAAATTTTGATGGCAACGTAGTCCTGTCGCATGAAAAAGCGAAAGCGCGCAAGGCGTGGGGCGAGATTATCAAGTTGTTTGAGGAGAACAAACCTGTCGAGGGTATTGTTTCTCATAAGGTCAAGGGTGGTCTTAGTGTTGATATTGGTGTACCTGCGTTCTTGCCTGGTTCACAAGTTGATGTACAACGTGTCTCTGACTTTGACCAGTATGTCGGTCAGAAGATTACCGGTTACGTGATCAAGCTTAACCAGCGTCGTGGCAATGTCATCATCTCCCGTAGAAAATATCTCAACGAGCAGCGTTCAGAAGTTCGTAAGAAGGTTCTTGATACGCTTAAAGAAGCACAAGTGCTCCAGGGTGTTGTTAAGAACATCACCAACTATGGCGCGTTTATTGATATTGGTGGGGTTGATGGATTGCTCCACATCACTGATATGACCTGGGGACGCATTGCGCATCCAAGCGAAGTACTTCATATTGGCGACACTGTGACTGTTATGGTCTTGTCGTTTGATCCAACTAACGAGAAAATCTCTCTGGGCATGAAGCAATTGACTGAAAATCCATGGAAAGTGCTTACTGAAACGGTTCAGGTTGGCGCAAAAATCAAGGGCGCTATTTCGAGTATTACCGACTACGGACTCTTTGTTGAAGTTGGCAAAGGCGTCGAAGGATTGGTCCATATTTCTGAAATTTCCTGGACTGAGCGCATTACTGATCTGCATAAGCATTATAAAGTTGGCCAAGAAGTCGAAGTGCTTGTTGTTTCGCTGGATAAAGACAATCGGCGCATGTCACTTAGTGTGAAACAGCTCCAGGCGAATCCATGGGATGCGGTTATTGATCAATTCCAGACGGGGCAGATCATTACCGGCACCGTGCGCAACATTACCGATTTTGGTATCTTTGTGCAATTGGCTCCCGGGCTCGATGGCTTGGTACATATTTCTGATCTTTCCTGGACTGAGCATATTAAGCATCCTGCTGATATTTTCAAGAAGGGCGACGAAGTCCGCGCTGTTGTGATTGATATTAATCGTGAGAAGCGCAAGATTTCGCTCGGCATTAAACAGCTTGAAGAGAATCCATGGGAGAATCTCGAGCAGAAGTATCCTGTTGATTCTATCGTTGAAGGCGAAGTGGCGAAGATTACCGACTTTGGTGCGTTTGTCCGTTTGGCAAGCGGCATCGAGGGGTTGGTGCATATTTCTGAACTTGGTGGCAATGTCAACAGCGTTGACAGTGTTCTTAAGGTTGGCGACATGCGTCAATTCCGTGTCATTAAGGTGAATCAAGAAGAGCACAAGCTCGGGCTCAGTCTCAAGCCAAAATCGGCTGAACGTGAGCAGCGCGAACCACGCGAGCCGCGTGCCGCAGGGGCTGCACCGGCTGCAGGAGCTGCACCAGCAAAACGTAAAGAGCGTAGCGATGTGGGTGGCGGCGAGCGCAAAAAACGAGATCGTAGCGAAGTCGACACAAAACAGCCATCTTCTAAGATGAAGTCGGCGTTGCAGATCGAACTTGAGCGTCACACTACTCGTTCTGGTGGAGAAGAAGCAACTTCTGTTAAAGCAGAAGAAGTGACCGAGCAACCAGCGGCTGAACAAGAATCTGAGGACAAAGAATAATGCAAAAGACATTTGCGATTATTAAGCCCGGAGCCGTTGCGGCAGGACACACCGGTGAAATTATTCGCTTAATCGAGCTGAATGGTTTTACGATTGTGGGTATGCAAAAAATACGCATGTCGCAAGCTCAAGCAGAACAGTTTTATGGCGTTCACAAAGCGCGTCCATTTTTTGGCGAACTTATTGAAACCATTACGTCAGGCCCGGTAATTGTTATGGCGCTTGAGCGCGATAACGCAATTCAGGAATGGCGTACACTGATGGGCCCAACGGATCCTGCAAAGGCGCCGGTTGGTTCATTGCGTAAAATGTTTGGTACGAGCATTGGGGTTAATGCGACGCATGGCTCAGATGCGCCAGAAACGGCTGCTTATGAACTTGGGATCTTTTTCCCCGGCTTGTAAGATACAAAGCACCCACCCGCTTGCCCGCTATAGCCATTCCAATGGCGAAGGCTGGGTCTCGCTTCCCCTACCCCGCTCATCCTGAGCGAAGCGTAGCGGAGTCGAAAGACATGTGCGGGGCGCTGAAGCCAATTCGTCAAATTAAAGAATCCCCGGCAGGTTAATTCTCGCCGGGGATTCTTATATCACACCCGAAATGTAACCTTGCATGCCAAAAGTCCGTTCGCCCTGCTTATACCAAACCCGTAAATTAATCTTGTATGCCCACCCACCGCTCATCCTGAGCTTGTCGAAGGGTGCTAACCGCAAGACACAAGTTTATATAACGTGATTGGTATTACCTCTACCCCGCTCATCCTGACTATGCATTACCCACAAGTTTCCATCAGAAAACATCTGAACAGAAACAAGTGGGAAAGATGTAAAAAAAAAGAATTTGGGCAGCCGCTCGTCCCGAGCGTGGCAATGTCAAATTTGAAGTGCAACACATGTTTTCTCCTGAAAGAAATGTTTTAAAGTTCCTACCTTTATCGCCGGTACGGCGAGCTTCACCCTGCTCTCCTCATTGATTTGTTTGCTCCGATTCGCAATGTCCTATGGAGCTCGTACTTTAAAAGCAACTAACCCTGGGGCCTTGTATTTGTGAAAATATAGGCGGGGAGTTTGTGGGGCCGCAGGCCCCACGCCCAATTTCTATGCCCGCAGGGGGCCGAAGGCAGCTCCGAGCGATTGGTTGTTTTTTAGATAACAGCTCTATAGTTCTGAGCGGCGATTCGCCTCTTTTGGTCTTTCAGAAAGTAGGACTTTGCCTTCGATAGGCTTCTGCTTTTGGTATCGACGCAACCCCGCTTCTTTTTATTCCTGGCCAAGAATCGGAATAGGTACAGCGCCTTGTTCTTCGAAGCATAGATCCACTTATAGATTGATTCATGGCTTATTTTAATGCCTGTTCTCTTTATTCCACCTGCCGGCGATCGCTTCTGGCGCCCACCAAAGGGCCAGCTTTTCTAGAATGTAAGCCTTGAGCTTTGGGTTGCTCCCTATCTTTGAGCGCTCTTGCGTATGCCTGCGATTTACTGCCGCCTTGTGCGCAAATTCAGGGCTATAATGCAAAGAATCCCCATTCTTTGCAACTTCGCGCAAGGTCGTTGATGGGGAACGACCAAGCAGTCGCCCGATTTCTCGAAATGATTTTCCCTCGAAAAGATGATTGTCGATCATCGCACGTTCCTGGTATACTAAATACTTGTAACGCGTCATAAATTTGCAACACCTTTCTGTTTTTAGAACTCGTTTTTGTCGATAAAAACAATTCTATCAGAATGGTGTTGCATTTCATTTTAGAACTTGCCTCACAAAATTTTGTAGTTGGTGTGAAAAATGCTTGCGATATCGCGTGTTTTTCATGCAACCAGCTCAATCTGTTTACTTTACTCAACGCACTGAGTAAAATAACTCAGTCTATTGAGTAAAATGGCCAATGCTTTGAATCGATTGATTGTTGGCTGGTCTAGCGAGGGTGTTGATATGCAAAGACGTCTAGTCTTATAAAATCTTTATGGGACGCAGACACGCGCAATGGCGTCAATGTCTCGGCGATGATTCTTGGCTCATCGCCCTGGCTTATG
>Ga0351961_1006_pt1 | contig 42635 bp, 13 predicted proteins | sample TotcelT113001M15_FD_205806 | JGI IMG/M metagenome (GOLD analysis project Ga0351961, IMG submission 205806) | Enriched cells from coal bed in the Powder River Basin, Montana, United States - Total cells T11 rep3 HSBNCT.T11.300.1.M15 ...
TTAATGGATAGGATATTGCCTGGATTAGTTTTTCCGCTAATGCTGACACTGTTTTCGTTGGTCAGCGTTTTGCTTGCTTTAACTTCAAGAAGAATCTCATTGGGTTCGGGAGCATCCATGACATGCACTTCGTTGTAGCCTTCGCCCAAATCTTTATGATCCACCCTAATCGCAATAATACCTTTGGATTTTGGCATGATGTCGAAACGCGCTACACCTTCGCGGTCGGTGCGAGCAGTCATATCAAGACCAGCGCCGGAAATACGAACGGAAGCATCGCTGACTGGCTTTTTGGTACCAAGCTCCATTGTATAAACAATGAGCTGGGCAGCTTCACCAGCTACAGGCTGTTTGTTAGTTTTGACTTGAATTTCGAGGGAACGAACAATGTCAAACTTGGCAAGATCCCATACAAGAGCACGGGTATCTCGAATATATCTGGTTCCTCGCCAATCATTTCGGAAACCAAAATACTTTAGTTGAGCCATATTTTTCCAGGATCCAGTGGGAGTAAGCATCAGGGTAGTATAAACCGAGGTATTTACTCCAAATTCTTCGGTAGAAGTAGATCCCCAGACCATATTTTCAGACTTGCCTTCAAAGGCGGTATCATCAGGGAAATAGTAGTCATCAGATATAATCATGGTGCCGGATGCAAAGATACCAATATTGGGTGAGGCTGTTGGAGAAAGTTCAACTTTAAGGTGATTGGCTTTACCATATGTAAGGTCATAATTTCGTGGGTCGATGAGCTCTTTTTCGAGTAAAACATTACGGCTGGCATCATATACCTTTGCCACAGGACGCCCTATACGAGCATCATGACTTGGGAAGGCATCCCAATCGAGACGATAGGTACCGTCTGCATTGGTAAAGCCGGCAGTATCGCTCAAATATTGATTGTAGCGATAGCGAATATCTCCAGGATTGATGGAGCGACCGCGGAAATTCCAAAGATTTCCAGCAACGTCTCCAAATATGGTGTTGGAATAGGGATTTTTACCTATCAAGCCACCATACTCGCCAATATCATCAGCACCCATCATCACGTAAGCCTGGCCCTCCTGGCTGATCTGCATGCTATCTTCATGATCAATGAAAGCTTGACCTGCAGTATTGGCAAACAAATACCCGCCTTTGTGAGGAGAGTTATAAATAGCTCCGCGTCCAAAACCTCTAAGATTGTTGGCAGGGGGTAAATCGAGCACAGGATAAAGCTCCCACTCGCCATTTTCCCATTGCCAATTGGTGGTATTGTAGTAGGTAGCTCCACCGAATAGAGCAAAAGGATTGGTCCATCCGGTTTTAAGGTAGATGGGTTGATGTCCAAAGCTGTAAATAAGTAATGTATTGGGGTCAATTTTGCTGGGCATGACTACTGTGTTGTAGTATCTTGGACCCAAAGAAGAAATGTACATGGCGGGGCGATTAAAACCAAAAGTATAGTAGCCGAAGGTATAGTGATTGGTCATGTGGCTGAGTAAAACAGGAAAGTAATTGAAATTGTCAGGTTTAGTCATATAGGGAGTAAAACGAGTTAGGCTTTCGCCGCTTTCGCAAAGCTCAGACTTGACTCCGCGGATGAGATTGCCTTGGGCATCTTTGATAACAGCAATAACATGATATGCGCTCATATTGGCAGCGGTCATGACAAAGTCAGTATCCTGACCTGCAGAAAAAGACCAAGAATTTTCAGCATAGTATCTTGCACTATTTAGATAAGAATCCCGGATTGCATAAAATACTTCAGGAAGCTTAACTTTTACATCGACAACACCGCGACGTCTTCGATCAGGAGTATCCACAAAGACCTTGAACGAACCTTCGTCGTTTGCACAGAAACCCTTGAAGGCATAGATACCTTCTGAAGCTCTGTTGAAGTCAATTTCGATAGGTTGGAAGGGGAAACGGGAGAAACTGAACTGGCGGAAATTATTGACCATCGAGCCATCATCGTTTTGAAGGTCGGTTCGTATCCAATAATACTGAGGTAGGATGGCCTTGGGACCAAAGAAAGTCTTGTTGTCGGGATGGGGATCCTTGAACAAAACATTCCAAATGACTTTTTCATCTACGACATTACTGCCATAAGCATTGGTCAATCCTTTGCGAAGATCTACCGGACTGCCATCAGAATCCAGGACGGTAAAGGTTAGCGGCTGTTCGTTTTCAAGTAACTCAGGAACACAGCCTGCGGTAAGGGGATCTGGTCCATAGGAGACAATAAGATCATTCTTGGGAGTTACAGGAAGGTGCTTGAGTCCTGCCATATAAACTTCGTGTGAAAACTCGTAGGGTTTGTTTAGGCTATAAAGCGGGGTAAAAGCGCGGTCATTATTGTCGTCGCCAAATTTATAGGCAGTAACATAAACAGGCAATAATTCGTAATCATCAATGACATTGTCAGGTTGGTTGTTGCGAGTAACAGGACCACCAAAATCAATACCCACGGTATCGACTAAGGCTCCGTTGGAAGCATTGAGGTCAAAATGATAAGCGCCATTATTGCGTTGGAAGGTACGGGCATCAATGACGCCTGATTTCCAGGTGTTGGAAGCCAGATCGTAGGTACCGATAATCTCTGTTTCCCAACCCTGGTAAGAAATTTTACCATCCTTGTTGAGGTCAAAGAAATGACTGATCTGAGTAGAGAAGCCTGTAGCATCAGAGGATCTTGGAGGTACGGTAATCCAACCGTCACCAGCACCCATAAGCTTGCCTTCGACATCTTTAATACCGCGATCCTGCCATAGCAAGACCAGGGCATCATTACAGGGAATTACATGTTGATCGGCAGGATAGGTCTTGGCATCAAATTCCTTGAGTTGAACTTCGATACGCGTTGGAGTATCCACTTCAATAGTTTCTATATTGCTACTAAGCTCGAGACCATTGACCGGAATATCATCATAGATATCCTGACAGCAGTCTTCATATTTTTTGATAGTGCCGTCGAAAAGCTCTACCACTATCGAGATTTTGCCATGCCCAATAGGAATAATTTCGTCAATCCAATTAACGGTATGAATAAAGCCAGGACCTTCATGGGAAGTCATCCACTGAGATACAGGGGATGCAGTTGGATTGCGTCCATAATACCAGAGCTTTTTGCTTTCCAGCAAGCGCTGATTTTTGGAGCTATAACGGAAAGCATCGATCGACATCGGAGAAGCAAGATCGGTAAAATCGGGGGGATAAACGCTGGAAAAGAGGGTATAGTTGGTGGTATCGATGACCAGCTTGCCACTGAAATCATATTGGACAGGAAGGTTTTGAGGATAATTGGTCTTGAGGGCTCGGGTAAGAGCTCCAGTACCACCCAGACGTTCATGTACCTTAGGCATCATGAAGGGTCCTTCGACGGTGATGGATTTGATGTTTTGATCAATAGTTTGAGCATACGGATCCCAGAAAATTCGTCGGTCCATGCCATCATGTAGAATGAAGTAAAATCCATAATCCGTAAAAGGCATCATTTCGGTACCCAGTTTATTAAACATGTTTTTCCAGATAGCTGGCATCGAGTTGAAGCCACTATACCTCTGGCTATTAGCAACGCGCCCGGTATGGGTCTGGCCTCCGGGATAGACCCGCATATCACGTTTTAAATCTTTAAGTAGAGGGTCATAATCCGCACTTATAAGGGGAGAGGGGAAATCCATAGGACTCAGAGGGGAGCCACCTGTAGTGTAGTTGACTTTGGAGTTTTGGAGACCATGATCCACAATGTTAAACTCGCCAAAATTGACTCTGGGGTCGGGTTCAAGGACTTTGATATCCTTAAGACCCACATAGTCGATTCCAGGCGCCATATCATTAATAAAAGCGGGTCCATGGGGATAGCGGGAATTGTAATCAAACATGACTCTGGCTGAATACATACGGATAGTGACCGGGGTGTCCGTCTTGAAAGGTTTGATAGGCACTACCGCGCGTCCGCCTTCGTCGTCGTCAGTATAATTGGTAAGTTGAACAGGAATACCATAGGTAAAGACCGTACCATAAGCTCTGGCGGCGATGGGATTGTTTTGAGTTCGATCGCCACGTTGTCGCCATATAGTCACCTGAGGATCCGGAGTGCGACCATCAAAGGAGGGGGCAGTTGCATTCTGGTTGATAATCCAGTCGCCATGATTCCAGATGGAAAGACCTTCGATATCACCAGTCTTGTAGGCAAATTCATAGTTTCGGTTGTTGACTTCACCTAATTTGGGGAAGCCGGGTTTGTCGCCAGGAATGGTGCAAACGGTCTGACCAAAACTGCAGTCGATATCCCAGATACGGGCAGGGAAAGGAGGCGCCTGACTGGAATAGGGATTTAAGGGATCGCCACCTACTGGCTTGAAGGGGCTGTTTTTGTTGTGGTCTGGATTGGTCATGAGGAAGTCGTTGGGATCAAGCACGCCATAGGGATGGTTGTCGTACCAATACCAGAAGACGACCGTATCGTCTTCGTTGTATTGACCAATATATTTTTGATAGGAAGGGGGCTCACCGATAGCAGTAAAGAAGAACTTGATACCTCCGCCATGGGCATTAAAGTTCATAATCAGACGCTCGTGAGGATCCCCGGAAACTATGACATTGGCGGGATCATTGACATCATTAGGGTTGTCAGCGTCAATCATGCGGATAGTCAGATTGGGGAAACGCTGCTCATTGAGATTGAGACAGTCCCTTTCGGTTTCAATTATAAGCTCCTCGGGGGCTATGTCATATTTTTCCCAGGCATAGCAATCATAGCCATCATAGATGTGGAAGGGAATCAAGGGATCGGGACCCGCTTGAGGGGTGGGTCGGACGGCCTTGTAGGGGTTGGCATCCAGCTCCAGCTTGGTCCAGGGGTGTTTGGCCCAATAGGGGTCAAACATAAAGTTGGACTGACGATCAGGGCTATCGATCACTACGTGAGTGCCCTGATGCAAAATACCAATTTCGGTCAGGCGAATATCGCCCACAGCTACCGAGCTATGTGAAACGCCCCGATTAAGATAGACTTTATTGTCAGCAGTAAGGCTGATAGTAGGAGCCTGGTCCCTCTCGACGGTACCAGGGTTGGTCATGAAGGGGGGAGTCATCAACCAGGTAATGCGATGAATATTGTCCACGGTGGTACCCCAGGGTCTGCGATACGGTTTTGCTGGAGGTGCTCCAGGAGTATAATCCCAGACATAGGTGTTGCTGAAGACTACAATCTTGCCGGGATCAAATTCTTCCAGAAGATAATAGTATGGGAATTGATACCAGATTAAATCTGTACCTGGTCGCCAATCATAGTAAAAGCCATAATATTGGAATTGCTGACGTCCCCGGGCAGTCCATTTGTTTTTAACCAAACGGACGTCTCCCGTGGAAGGCAGACCATTGTCGTCCATATCCAGATAGACCCCGTTTCCATATTCAGAGTTCCATACAATCACTGGAGGGTTGTCATAGGAGTATTGGGTACCTTCATCCAGGTCGCCTGCACGAACCATAGTGCCTTTGTTGTATTTGCCAGTGATCTCGGTGCCATTCATGACATAGGCATCGGTCAGGCGAATATCGCCAGCTTTGACAATAGGCATATCGCCCATGTTGACATAGACATTGGCGCAAAAATTAGAGCTGATATTTTCCATGGCCGATGGATAGGCTTCAGAAGACTCTGTGCCATTCATGGGATCAACTACGCCCAAACGAGCATCCAGGATGGAATAAGGAGTGTTCATGTCGGCATCGCCGCTCATGACCCGGGTACCATGCTCGTAGGACTCAATTGGAGTCAGACGTACATCGTAGGTAGTCAGTGTCTGGCTGGCATCGCGATCCCAGTAAACATTTTTAAGTATGCCGTTGCGGTCTTTCATGACACCAAGGGGAGCACGAGCTGGGAAGAGGACAGTTTCACGAATTTGCCAATTGAAGTAATTTTCCCAGTCCTGGGAGCCAATCAAAGAGCCATGCTCGTAGTTGGCAAAGGCTACCAGACGTACATCGCCTTGATCGGCAATGCCATTTCGGTTCATGTCGGCATAAACCAGCAGTTTGCCGAGCTCTGCGGGATTGGAAGAGCCATCATAGATAGCTCCGCCCAGGGGAACATCGTATTGGCTGAAGATAAGATCGTTGTCGCTGTCTCCCGCCTGGACAATGGTGCCTAAGGCAAATATCTGCCCGGCCTGGATACAACGGGTGAGTCGAATGTCTCCTGGAGAGGTGAGGCGATTGCCATCGACGTCCACATAGATGTTGTAGCCTATTTCAGACTCGATAGTGCCTACTTTGGGATCAATAAGATCATAAAATACGTCGGCCAAAGGGGTGAGGGGTACAGGATTGGTATAGCCCCCACGATCCAGATAGGCGGTAATTTCGAGGCGGGTGCGGGTGCCGTCTTCGTTGCAGGTACCACGATAGGGAGTGTATTGGAAGGTAACTTCCTGATTTTCGTGATCGAGCTCACGATAATCGACAAATAGACGTTTTTCGTCGGATTTGTTGATACCAGGGAGTTCAACATAGTTCCAGCGCACCGAAGGAGCATTTTGAAGGTTTTTGTTGTTGTGCCAGCTATAGACCCCAGGTATGATAGCAAGTTGACGCAAAGTACGACGTCCACCGTACCATCCAACTACAGGAGAATTGGGGGCATATTGATAGTTGGTGTTTTCATAATAACCCCAGAAACGGTTGCCTCCATCGTAATTGTATTGGAAGGTACCGTCTTCGTAAAGAATGATCTGTACGTTGTAGGGTTGGTAGGCAGTATCGAGGCGATTGGTATAATAGTACATGGCGGAATAGCGATAATCATAGCCATGGTTGACTCGCCAGGTGATAACCACCCGACGGGGAGTAGAAGTCTCGTCAAGATATCCATAGACGCCATTGCCAGGCATCTGATTTTCGTGGTTATATTTTCCAAAATGGTCTGCGTGGTAATAGGTAGCATTATGGGAATAAGTGGATGAATAATTGCCAAAAGGACTGGGAATTTGAGAGTTTGGATAATAGCCTGGCACACCTTCGCCATGACCTGTTGCTTTTTCAAAGCGCGCAGGGGAAATGGTCATAAAACTGCGTTCAAATTGATCCACCCAGGAGCCGTAATACCACTTGTACCATTCTCCGTAGAGCTGTTGGTAGTAGTTCATGTAGTAGAGATAGTAGTTGTAGTAATACCATTCGCCATATGCGATCAAAGCAGGTGTATTGCCATAAGGAGGGAAGCCGGTGTAGGTAGTGGTCATAACATTATAAATCTGATATACACTGTTCATGGTGGGGTCGTTGTCGACATACCAGGGTTTGTTGGGGGCTCCATTAAACAGACTCAAACCAGGAAAGGGAGCTATCCAAAGTTGATGGTATTTGTTGCCATCAAAGGGAAATTGGAATTTGCGACCGGAGGTAGGCGTAGGAATACCCCAGGGATAGGGACCTCGACGAGGAGCGGAGGCTGGATTGTCGTCGCTCTGGGGTGAAGTATTGTAATAAGTATTAAAACTGTTGCTACTAATATTGGCACTGGTGCGAGAACGCCACATGCTGTCCCGACCATAGGCACGAGGATTGGACCAGGGGAGGTGCTGGGTGAGGACATTGAAGACCCCCCAGGTATTGCCAAAAACATCGCGAATACGGGGATCGTAGGGATAGGGGGCAATCAGATAGTCTTTGGGATCCTGACCTTCGGGAACGATGGGCAAGAATTCATGAGGTACCATAATAGGGGGGGAATAAAAAGCTTCAGGCCGTAGACCACCGAAAGAAGGTACTACGGGCTCTTTGATAGCAAGATATACTTTTTGGTCTTTTCCGAGGGGAGTATTGACTTTGGCGCTAATCTGCGCAGTTTGTTCCACCTTGAAGGGACGGTCAATCTGAATATCAATATCGAGCTTGCCGGGGACCACGGTCATGTCAAAACAACGACCATCGCCGTTGAGACCCATGGTAAGCATATGGACAGGGGTTTCGCGAAGCCAGAAATCGTATGCTCCGACGTCGGTGTTGCAGAGGTATTGAATACGCCCATACTCGATTTCAGTTAAGCGTACATCGCCCGTGTTGACCACGCTGTCGTTGGAGCGATAAATGGGATCGCCTTCATTGTATTCGATATTATCGGTAGTTGCGTCACTCATATTGAAGTATTGGATAGTGGCTGGTATGGGCTTGAGCCAATAGTTGGGGTCGAGATCGAGGTCGCCAGCAGTGACTACGGAGTTGGCTGGATAGCTGGCTCGTTGGCCATTGCGCTCCATAGTTATAGGAGTGAGACGGATATCGCCAGGCTCAAGAACATATTTTACAAAAAAATCTATACCCAACATTTGAACGATTTCCAGTTGATAATCAGGGGGAAGACTTATTTTACGGTAAATAGGAGTATTGCAGCCAAAGTCCTGCTCATTCAGGTAGGAGCAATTTGGATCGTTGACTTCCAGATTGGGCTTGAGGGGATCAGTATAGTCTTCTTTTAAGTCAAAGAAAAATTCATTGCCCTGAAAGGTAGTGAGCATGCGATTATAATCGAAAGAATAGTTGCCGTTGACGGCTCCTAAAAATTCTTCGCCCGTACGACCGGTACGGTAATCGTCACTGCCATTTTGGGCAAAAAGCGTATCACTTGCCAGATTGGCTCCGAGATTGACATCCAAGCCGTTGTCAGCAAAGATCTGGACGCCAATGTAAGAACGATACTTAACAGAGACATCATGAAAAGTGGTAGCGGGGATAGTGAAAGTGCGACCATCAGGATCCAGAAGAGTGGATTTCTGGATACGCTGGGTTTGAGCAGGCACATCGTCGTTGGGCGAGAATAGTCTGGCAGTAGCGACAGAAGGGGAGCTACCCAACCATATATCTGATTGAACAGATAAATCATAACGATTAGTACCATCGCAGTCAGCACTTAAAACTTCAGAAAATATCATCACATCGCCAGCGAAAAGACCACCAGCGACTGCATGTTTGTCATTGCGGGTATTGACATTGGTGCGACGCATATCGCCGACCTGAACAAAGGGCTCGGGTAGGCCATTGAGCTTGAGATAGATGGACTCACCAACGTCATAGCTATCGTTTCGAGCTCCTCGAATGGTGTGCCATTCTTCGCCTGCATCAATAACGGGACCGCCATCATCCTGGAAAGGCACGAGCTTCATACCGATGTCTTTATCACCAGCCATTACAAAAGAAGCAGGATGATAGGTATAAACGTCCAAACCGTCAGTCATGGAGATATGGGCTAAGCGATAATCGCCTATCTGCACAGAGTTGCGCTCTGGTCCGGGTGTTTGAGTACTACGATCAGCAAGACGATAAATGCCTTCACCAACATCGTAATATTCATTGTCGCGTATGTGGTCGGTGTGCCATTCTTCGTTCCAATCGGCATCTTCGTCACCGTTGTTGTTGAATTGCTCCAGATTAGCTCCAATATCCCAGTCGCCTTCTTTTACGATGCCTTCAGCATACTGGCCATTGGGAAGGAGCGTATCGGAAGCAGGGAAATCTACCATATCCACCCAACCGATGCGGAATCCTCGACCTGTAACCAGCTTGTCAAAAAAGTAGATTTCTTTTTTGTAGCCAGGATCGGATGGATCGAGAATATAGGGACCCTGAGTATTGGATGCAGGATCGCGTTGAGCTCTGGGGTTGTTTTCGCAGGCACCGGCAATGTATGCAGGGTCCTTTGGATCTGCCAGGCGATCGTAGGAAGAATCATGAAAATGACCATCAGGATCGAGCCAAAGCTTGCCATGGCTGTCGATAACACCTACCCATCGGTGCTCCGGGCGGCTCTCGCCAGCTTCAGCCCTAACGGTGAGATAAAACTCAAACCAGTAAAGGGGTCTGGTCATCATGACGACTTCTTTGCGTCCCCAACTGCTTCCACGGCGAAATTCCCAGGGAAAGTATCGGGGGCCGGAATTTGGATCTTTGGGATCCACTCGGACGCCCGGATCGATCTCTTTGCCGTCTCTATCGTAGCCTACCTCCAGCAAGCGTACTGCAGCAAATGTTGCAGGGCGATTGCCTTCTTTGGCAGCTAACACGATTGTAGGATAATAGTTGCTCAGTGGTACAATACTGAACCATAACAAAAGCGACAAAAATACACTTAATATCCTTTTCATCCTACCCACTCCTTCTCTCGGTTGCCTCTATACAAGTTTTATAATCTTGACTGTTCGAGTCGATTCAATCCATTCAACTTCAAAACCCAAGGCTTCCGTAATGAATCTCAGCGGTACAAAGGTGGTTCCTCCAACAATTTCAGGAGGAGCATCCAGGACAACAGGAACTCCATTGACTGTAGCTTGAGTGGAACCAACACGCATAATTACAATTTTGCCTTCCATGCTAACAATAATCTCTTTGGTGCCTTGTAGCCAATCGACTTTTGCGCCAAAAGACTCAGAAACCAAGCGCACAGGCACCATAACGCGACCCCCTTTTATGTAGGGGGGCACGGTCAAAGGCTGTTGGGGTACTCCATTAAGGTACACATTGGTGCTTCCAATCTGGATTTCCACCACCCACCTTTGGTATACGTAAATTTCTTTTTCTATAATACTTTCGTTTCCTGCCATATCTTTTGCTTTTATGGTCAGGATATTCTTACCATATTTTACTTCGATATTCAACTGCCAATTCAAGCCGATAAGCTCAGCTTTTATTCCGTTGACTTCAATTTTAGCCTCTTCGGAGCTTGTGCCTCGGAGAATGCTTTGGGTAACATCCACCAAAGTGCCTGGATCATGAAGTGTTATCACAGGCGGAACGGTATCAAGAGTAACTTTTTGGAGCTCTTCTTTGCTTTCAATATCATCACTGGCACGGACTAAAATCTCGTTTTGGCCCTCTTTGAGCATGATGTTTTGTTCGAATTTGCCAGTAGCATCCACATTGACTTCTGTCTCGTTGATCCAAACTCTGGAATGGGTCTTGGTATAGCCTTTTATTAGAATAGAAGCTTGATTGGTAAGTCCTGGTATGGAATCAACGTGTAAAAAGAGGGGACGAGTATCTTTGCCAACAAAAAGGATATCTTTTCCTTCTAAGTAGCCTGTTTTAGTAGCATTGATCTCAATGATGCCTTCCTCGGTAGGAGTTATTTCTATTTCACAGATACCTTCAGCATTGGTACGGGTATTCTCGTTAACTCCGGCCCCACGGATGCGTACTCTGGCTTCTGCAATCGGACCTCTGGATGCAGCTTCGACTATTCGTAAGCGCAAAGTGGTTTTAACCCGGGGATGCAAGGTGCCCACCGATATTATCTCAATACCAAGACCGTTGGCAGAATCGAAATATTCATAGCTAAACAAACCAAGGGTGATGTTGTTGTCAAGCTCGCTGAAACCCATCTTTTCGAGATAATAATTGATATAACCAAAGAAAGAACCAGTACCAGTAGGGGTAATTTTTACAGTAGCTTCGGGAGTGGCTCCATCTGAACCTTTCCTGAGGTAGGCTTGAACATGCATTTCATCTTTTGCGCCAAACATTTCAACTTTCCCACCCTCTTTGATAGGGAGATCGCGGGAGTCAGCGGGGAAAATCTGGACAATAATATGGTTTTCGATGCCGTATTGGAGGTCGTAGAATCTTGGGTCAAGTAAATCTTTACCCAGAGGTTGACGATCTTTGGCATTTAACAGACGGAATCCCGGACTCTTGATTGAAATAAATTGATCAGTATGAGCATCCCAGTCAAGTTGGAAGCAAGACCATTTGGTGACATAGGGGGAAGCATTGGCACAATTGCCTCGCGCTTCGTTGTAACGTTTTCCACCATAACGGAAACGTTTCCAAACATTATTAGGGGCATAGACATCACCCTGGAAGTTGGGAATACCTGCCACATCGCCAAACTGGGGGTTGATACTCAGAGCATTCAGCCCAGTAAGTCCTCCTACAAAGCTCTCAACTAATCCAAAATCATTAACAAAAAGCTTGAAGCTGGCCTTGCCATTTTGATCAAGAATTAGTGAATCAGCGTTGGTCAACTCTTTGATGTCATCGGGACGACCTGTTTTGTCAATATTGGCAAAGAGGTAGCCTCCTTTATACATGCTGTTGTAGATAGCACCCAAACCCCAACCAGCATAGTATTCACCTTCACCGGGAATATCTATAATGGGACCAATCCAATAACCACCGGTTTCAAGGTTCATGTAGGTGCCGGTATTGTAATAAACCTGAGGATACCAGATACAACCACTAATAAGCGTAAAACCAGCCATGTTGATGCGTTCGTGATTGAGAAGGTCAATTTTACCATTTTGATTGCGGTCGTAGCCTAAAAGATTGTAATAGGGGGCAGGAGTCAGGGCGGTGTTTCGGTAACGGAGGTTGCGGACAAAGGTGGTGAAAGGAGTAAATCTTGCTGGAACTGCTTCGCAATCTTCGTCGCCTGCAAAACCCACTAAAGGTCGACCTAACGCATCAAAGACCTGGGCTTCAATGGTATATACGCGTTGATCCAAGGCAGTTAGCACAAAATCGGGACTGCCAGGTATTTCATAAACAGTTTTATTGGGATCTTCATCGTTGCTAACGGTATAGCGGACACTGGGGATCTTGACATTGACGATGGTGTCGCCATAGCTTCTGCGGTCGGGGGAATAAACTCTGACCATAAAACTACCTGCATCGTTGGCAGTAAAACCATAGAAACGATACAAGCCCTGATCAGCATCAGAGAAATCTGGTCGAATAGGCTCGAAGGGTGCCATGGCAGATAGGTAGATGGAATGGTTGTCGTAAAGGGTTCCATCGTTGTTGTGAAGATCTGTTCTGACCCAATAAAATTGAGGCAGACGGGCATCAGGTCCATAGATATCCTTGAAATCGGGATGGGGGTCCTGGAAGAGGAGGTTGTGAAGATTGCGTAAAGCTATTTGCCTGTCGCCTTTGATATCAGGAACTCCTTTGAACAGGTCAATAGGATCTCCCTGCTCATCCAACACTATAAAAGTAAGAGGGTTTTCGGGATCCATCAACTCGGGAGTGACGCCTGCAGTAAGAATATCGGGAGAAGTGTTGATCACCAGACGGTTGACTGGAACAGGGTCTATCTTTGCCATGCCTGAAAGATAGACTTCGTGGGAATATTCATTGGGAGGTACTTCTTTCCAGAAGGGTGAGAAGCCTCGATCGTTGTTGTCATCGCCATATTTGTAGGCATTGATATAGATAGGAGCTATTTCGTATTGACTGATGATATGGTCAGGTTCTTTTGCAAATTCTGCTCTTGCGTCGGGCATTCCACCGTAATCATATCCTATGGTTGTTAATTGTGATCCATTGGAAGCGGATAGATTGACAATAAATTCGCCATCTTCCCGCATAAAGGTACGACCATCGATAACACCGCTGGACCAGGTATTGGTAGCCATGTCATAGGTACCCATAACTTCAGTTTCATAGTCTGCGAATGATATTTTACCGTCACGATTAAGATCGTGATGAGCGGGAAATTGCTTGCCTACTTCAAACCAGGTGCTGGATCTGGGAGGATTGGTGATGTGTCCGTCGCCCATACCGATAATTCGACGAGTCATGGGATCCATAATACCGCGATCCTGCCAGACCATAAGATAGGCATTGTTGGCGTATCGGGTGTCTTGTTCGGGAACGCTGGCTTCAGTAAGAAGAAGCGATAGTTCATGGTCTTGTTCAATTTCGAGTTGTGTAGGAACACCATCAATCTTGATACCATGGACGGGTAATGAAGTGAGAGGAGGATCCTGACAGCAGTCGGTATAATGATACTTTGCACCATTAGTGAATTCAATCATAATGTCAATTTTGCCATGTCCTACGGGGATAAGTTCATCAAAAAGGAAGAAAGTATTGGGAAGCCAGGTATTACAACCGGTATGACCGTGGCGACCAGCTCCATAATAGGACCACTTATGATCATAACCGCCGTATTGATTTAGAATCCAAGGGTTGAGCTGTTGGCCGGTAATCTGAAGGAAATCATAGGGGGCCGTGGGGTTGGTCACGGTAGCCAGGTTGATACCTGATTGAGAAGGAGTCATAATCTGATAATAGCCAAAATTGATGGGGTCCACCGTAATCTTGCCTGAAAAATCATAGTGGAGCGGGACATTTTCGTGACCATTGTAGTCGTAGCGAGTATTTAATCGGAAGAGATAGGGGTCATTACCTCCGCGTAATTGGTCTTCCATGACTTTCTTGGGGGTCGCAAAAGGACCAGTCACTTCAATTTTGCGGATGCTGTTGTAAAAAGAAACATGATCGTAAGCATTTTGCCTCTTGAGATAAAAAGCAAGACCGTAGTCAGTTTGGGGCATAAACTCAGTACCAAGTTTTACAAACTTGTCTCTCCAGATGGCTGGATAAGCATTCCAGGCAGAGCCAGCAGAATGCTCTTTATTGAAAAATTTGAGTCGAACTCTTCCTGCATGGCTCTGGCCTCCAGGATAAGATCGAATATCATTGTTAAAGTTTTTGACCATGGGGAAGTATCGGGCACCTATTTGAGGATTGGGTGGATTGAGGGGATGAAGCGCGCTGGTGCCAGTGGTGTAGTTGATCCATGAATTTTGAAGCGCATGATCGATAATGGATACGTCAGTAAAATTGAGATCAGGATTTGCAGGAGCAATTTTGATGCTTATTTCGGAACAGTAGTCAATGCCCATGCCAGGCTCAAGGATATAATGTCCGGGATGAGGGAGAGAACTATTATAGTCGAGTAGGGTTGCAGTAGTGTAGAGCCTGATGTTGAGGGGAGTAGAGGGATCAGTGGGCCAGGCAACAATAATTGCTTTGCCTCCATCATCATTGCGGTAGTCGGTTGGGTTGGGATAAGACTTGGGGCTCAACAAAGTGGGGACGCCCCAGGTAAGAATATTGCCATAGGCTTGAGGAGGAACGCCACGGAAGTTGGGAAAGTTCCAGTGTTCGTCAACAAAGTTGCCAAACAAACCGTAACGATCGCCAAAACTCCATTCGCCCAAGCGGGGGAAACCGGGTTGGTCGCCGCAAATCTGATTGATGTTTTGGCCTATGGAACAATCCATGTCCTCCAGGCTGAGTGGGGGTCTGCTCATAACGGTTGGAAGAGGAGTGCGGAGAAGGTTGGGATTACACACATAGGGAGCAGAATCCCAGCGATCATAGACATAAGGATTTTGCCAGGAATAGATCCAATCAGTAGGATCGAGAACACCCTTAACCTGACCGGGGACATTGGGTTCATACCAACGCCAGAAATCGTAATTGCCATCGTCGCGTACCTGAACAATATATCGTTGACCTGCAGCGCCGATAGTAGTAAACATGCCATTGATACCGCCACCTTTAACATTGTAGTTGGCAATCAGAGCATTTTGCACGATTTGGGATCCATTAGGGACAAATACATGGATAGGTAAATCAAAGTATAAATCATTGCCGGAAATAGCCACAATACGACGATACATGGGAGTAGGTAGTCCTGTTTCGATATAGACATAGTCGCCCACACGGAAAAGCCCTACCATGCCTGATTGGACTCTAATGTAGGGGCTTCCATTGGGAGCTCCTGTTGGAGGATGATTGACAAAAGCAAAGTCCACATCAAGACCTTGATAAACCACCGTCCTTCGCGTGGAAGCTACTGCCATGGAATTGGGATCATTGACATCCAGAGGATTGTCAAAATTTTTAATTTCGAGAGCTACGATAGGTTGGCGCTCATCAAGAATGCTAATGCATTCTCTTGAGGGCAGTATTTCGAATTTTTCAGGCTCTACTTGCAGTCTTTCGAGACCAAAGCAATCGTAGGTACCTGAAAGCTCTCTTGGAATAAGATTTTTGGTAGGAGGATAGACGAACCAGCGAGTTTTTTGGAATTCACCCCAGGGGTATCTCCAATATTCCAAACGCTCCCATTTGGAAGCCCAAACGGTAGGATCCGCATAATTGAACTCAGGTAGATAAGTATAAGTGCTATCAGGAGGAGCTATCGTGCTTCCGCCGCTATCTTTGTAGGCCCTAACCTCCACCCACTCGGGGATGCCGACTTCTCGGGCAGTACCACGGTATGGGGTAAATTGGAAGGTAGCTGTTGGTTTTTCAGCGGTAAGTACTGCAAAATCTTCGAAAGGTTTGATTTCGTTGAAACGGGGATAAAAGGCATGGGGCTCATTGAAAGGAAGGACATTCATGGTCCATTTTTCTGCAGCAAGCGTACGTAATCTGGGGGTTACGATATAGCTAAATGGCACCCAAACACCATCTACCGTAGCTATATTCTTTAAACCGCTATAAATTGGTGAAGCCTGATAGAATCCCATTCCATCTGTAATACCGACCAAAGGAGCACCAGCAATAATACCATTAACTCCGGTATATCCATTGCTGGTAATATTGTTGACTCGGTTGAGAAGCTTGTAGGTTTCGTTGGGAGGATTGGGGAGTGGGTTGGGAACGTCCATATCCGTCATGTAGTTGAGCAAAAAGTCACCCGTATCAAAGAGGGTAACCTGAGCATCCACCAGACCAAAGCGAAGACCACTTGGAGATAAATAGGATCCTGCGCTTCCGGCGGGAACGGTATATTGAGTTTGAGCTCTCCAACGAATGGTGATGGAGTCATTAGTCTGTGAGATATAGATACCTAAAGGCTGGTTTTGGGTGCCGTTTACAAAAAACGTGGAAGCAACCGCAGCAGCTATGGAAATATTATCGGTAGGACGAGTGATCCTTAGCGCATCGCCATAAACCAATAAACGAGCATCAAACTGATCGAGAGGTCTGGCGATTGGCTCCCCGGAAGAAAAGTTAATAAAACCATTGGTGGATACATAGATCTTTCGATAGTTTTGACCAAGATAGGAAAAATCGAAAGGTAGTTCGTAGGTAAAAGCCTTGTCCATGCCATACCAATTCATGTTCTTGCCAGTAATAATGTATTGGGCTTTTTCATAGTCACGAATATAGTTGTAAACATGCTGACGTCTAAGATTGACTTCGTTGGCCTGGGGCTCCTGAATAGAAACATAGACTTTTTCGCCTTGTCTTGGAGGAGGGTTGACAGAAACAGTAATGGTAGAAGTTTGCTCCACCATCAGAGGGGGGTTGACATCCACTTTAAGGCCAATGTCACCAGGAAGGACATAGGCATCCATATAGTTGTAATGCCCATTTTGACCCATAGTAAGCATATATACGATAGATTCCATAAACCAGACATCCCCACCACTAACTTCGGAACCGCATGCATAAACCACTTCATTGATTTGCATGGTGTTGAGACGAATATCGCCAAAATCGACAATTCCGTTGTCGTTAGTGTCGTAGTAAATGTGGGTATAGATTGGATCATATTCAAAAGGAGCAGAAGTATCGGGAGTGATTTTATTGTAGTTGGGTATATATATCTTTTCTCTGGTAAAGCCAAGAAGAGACAAACCAACATCCACATCGCCCTCAGTAACTATGGTGTTGCGTTGATATTTGGTAATAATTCCGCCAATATCAAGCTCCACATCCGTAAAGCGGCGATCTCCTGCTTCGACTACAAGATTGCCGTTGATATCTGTTTTTCTGCCTATATAGGCAGGATTGGGCAACCAGTAGATGGCTTCGCCACAACCATAGCGAGGGTTTTGCTCATTTCCGCCTGCATTGTTGTATCGATAGTTTTCGGTAAAGGGGGTTAAACGACGGGAAAGATCCTGGGTGCTAAGGTAATTGCGGGAACCAATAAATTGCTCCCCTGTGCGACCTTCTTTGTAGTTGTCGGTCAAATCGAGCTGAAGGATAACATCATGAGCCTTTTTTGGAATCATCATATTGTCGATTCCATTATCAAAAAATATTTCCAGCCCAATAAATTCGCGATATTTAAATTTTACGTTATGAAAAGTAGTGCCAGGGAGAGTCTTGTAGCGGTTAACATCAAGACCTGGATCAAGCACGGTAGATTTTTGAACGCGTTGGGCAGCAGCGACTAAATCACCATTCTGGGAACGCAATACTGCTGTTGCAAAACCTGGATTTTGACCCATAAAAACATCGCTTAACACATGAACATCGTAAGATCTATCCTCCACGCAGTTATTGTCAGTAACTTCGAGCATGAGCAAAGCATCTCCGACAGATAGACCTGTGCCATACTTTTTGAACACACCCTGCGCATTGATGATACATTCACCGTTGACATTGGTGAGTCGAACGGAATTTTCCATGATGGTTTCGGACCCATAGGGAAGACGATAAATCCATTCCAGAGGATCATAAATAGCATTAAGAGCAATATTGTCGGTATGTTTTTCGAAAGAATGAAAATTGATTAAGTCCAAACCAATATCCCAATCACCCGCTTGGACCATGGTATCATGAGGATAAGTTTTGACTTCATCGTCAACCTGAATGGACACGGGCGTAAGCCTCAAATCGCCAATCTTGACTGCATTGTATGGCATCTGAGAGGCTCGATAAATAAATTCGTGCAACCGTCCAGTCTTCATATCGCCAGGGGTATAAAAACCGTTACCATCCTGATCGGTATGAAGCTCATTGCTTAAGAAGGGAACTACTGGTAAACCATAATCCCAGTCTCCTGTTTTTTTAACGGTATCGTATTTTACTATACCGTCAGAAACAGTCATGTCGCCTTTAACGGCACCCATGAAGGGATAATCTATCATGTCCACCCAGCCAATTTGCCACATACGATTGGTGGCTTCAGAAAACTGGTCTTTTTTGTAATCCCAGAAAAATTGTTTGGTGTTGTAGAAGGGATTTTCGCGATTGAGGAAGTAGGGACCCTTGGTGTTGTTGTTTCCGGAATAGTCAATCAGACCTTTGGGGTTGGTGTTGCAAGAGCCCGGAACATAGCCTCCATTGATAAAAGGCTCATAAGGAGCTCTGGCAAATATAGGATCTGCGGTTGAGTTGTAACGGCTATCATTGAAATAGCCATCCTGATCGTACCATAGTTGCCCATCGGTATCGACTACAGCATAGAAAGGGCGTTTGAGGGTGGAGGTACCGCCGTCAGCTACCACATCGAGGTAGATCTGCGTATAGTAGACGGGATAGGTGCGGGAGTTGTCAGTCTTTTCCTGAACAGGAATGGGCTGACCATCCCGTCTGGCACGAACAGCGCTGGGAATGTAGAAACCTGGTCGACCCCAAACTTCTTCGCCTGGTCGCTGCCAGGGAAAATCTCTTGGAGGATCGAGTTTGGTAACTCCATCCCAATCATATCCAATCGGACGAAACCAATTGGCCTGATGAACCAGGGTTTCATTTTTACTAACTGCGCTAACCTTTTGCCTGCCAGCAGACATAAAAGCAGAAGGAATCAAGCTCAACGAAAAAACGAGCACTAAAGCCAAAGTCAATAGTTTCTTCATGCTTTACTCACCTCACCCTTTTGACTTCACTATATAACATAGTTATCGAAAGCAGTTTTATTAACATGGTAATTTTTTACAGCAAAAATTCAATTAAAATCATTTTAATCCGCTCATTCCACTCTACTTTTCCTCCCAGCCATTCTGAAACAAAACGAACAGGAACAAAAGTACGCCCATTGCGTAAAAGCGGAGGAGCATCCAAATCAATGGTGCGATCGTTAATGACCGCCTTATGTGAATCAATAGTCATGTAGATTTTGGTATCGCCTTTGATAAGTGAAATGCTTCGAGTGTCCTGATTCCAGTTTACCTGGGCTCCAAATTGCTCGGAAACGATTCTTAAGGGTACGTAGGTGCGGCCATACTCTACAAAAGGAGCTTGCTCCATGGTAAGCGCCTGGCCATCTATTCGTGCAGTGTTGGAACCAATAATAAACTCAATCTTTCGAAGTGAAAAAACATAGAGCTCCTGGCTCAGATGAGTTTCATTATCAAGATCATCTTTAGCAAGGATGCTTAGCTTATTGGAACCTTTTTTTACAGATACTTTGACAGTAAAGCGATTGCCTTCCACTTGAGCTTCCACTTGGTTGATCCAAATGCGGGAACCAGGCTCTACAGTACCCATTACATCTATAAATTCAACTTCGATGAATTTTTCAGTTTTGAGATAGTCGTCAAGAATCAGCGATGGACCGGTAGTTTTAAGCTCTATGCTGAGGATTTTTCTATTAACACGACCTTCGTCATCTTCCATTTCAATAAGGATGGTATTTTGACCTTCATTGAGCGTAATACTTGCTTTGAAAGACCTATCTGACTGAATAGGTATAAGAGCTTTGTTGATAGTCATTTTGACTACATGGTCTTCTACGATGCCTGAAACCTCATGGACAGGTTTGTTGGTACGGGAGCTGGTGGAATTGATGCGTATCCATTCTTGTTTTCTGCCTGAATTGGTGCCAATGTCTAATACATCGCGACCATCAATATAGCCTTGTTTTTTGGCTAAAACAACAATGGCTTCCTGCGAAGTGGGAGTAATGCCATCAAAGAAACAAACACCATCAGTATTGGTAGTTTTGCTTTCCTGGATGCCCGCACCGCTAAGACTAACACTGACTCCCTCGATCACTTTTTTGGATCCGATTTCAGTAATCAATACCTTCACATTATTCTTTTTGTTGCTGGTTAAAGGACCAGAAAGCGTTTGAACCTGGACCCTCAAACCTTTGGCTGTATCAAATTTAACTAAATCGAGCAAATAGTAATACTCTGGAAGCGGAGCATCTTCTGTGCGTGGATTCCGGGGAGAGCTCATCAACTCTTTTAATAGATTTTTACTGACAGTATCAAGACTGATAGTAGTGAGACCTGTACCAGTAGGAGTAATCATCATCGTAGTGGAAGAAGGGTCGCCCGGTTTGGATCCGAGTTGCTGTAAGCGGCCAGCTACTCTGTATTCACTGTTGTTGCCAGCCAATATCAACTGCATATCACTCTTGACGGGCAGGTCGCGTGGATCAGCAGCAAACAAGTTGAATTGAATATGGTTTTCCTTGCCATATATTAAATCATAGGCTAATTCATCCATAAATGATTTGCCCAAGGGCTGAAGGGTTTCTGCATCGAGAGCTTCAACCCTGGGAGCACTGACCTTGGCAACATGGGAAGGCATACCGTCCCAATCAAGGCGATAGGTATAATCAGCGGCAGTAGTATAAGCTATGCGACCTCGGTAGGAGGCAGGTAAAACGATTTGGCGTCCGTAGCGAGTAGTTACTTTGTTTGGAGAGCTGGGCATATAAGCAAAAGGAGACCCTGCTACGTCAGCCCAGGAAGATACGGACCAGTTGTTTTTGCCAACCAGTCCTCCGACTTCAAATACATCTTCGCCAAAGACATAGAAAGCTGTTTCTCCGTTGACATCAAGATTGAGTGAGTCTCGATTTGAAACAGTTTCCCATTGATTGTAGATAGAGTTGTTGCCGAGGCGATCAATATTGGCAAACACCATACCATAATTGCCTTCGGTGTAGTAAGGACGATTGTAAATGGCACCAAAGCCCCATCCAGGCTCAGGGTTGAGTTGGCGGTTGGTGTCGTACATGGGGTTAATAGCAAAGGTATTGTTGTCGTATTTAACGTTTTCGGTGTTGTAATAGCTACGTCCCAAGGTCTGAGAGAAGCCATAACCGCCATACATCGTGGTATAAGCCACGATGGAATAAAAAGTTTGGGTACGAATAATTTCGTCGTTGATCAGATCAATTTTCCCGTTATTGTTGGCATCAACTGCGATATGAGCGTTCCAACGATTACCCCAATAGGTGGGCATCATTAAATACTTGCTAAAGCTACCTGTGTAGTAGCCGCTTCGACGCCAGGTACCCTGACCTGAACCATAATAATGCCAATAAAAAGGCGTAATAGCTCGATAATAGTTTTTGTGGGTGGTAACAAAGGGGGTAAATCTTGAGATTTCAAGATTACCTCCACCACAGATTGAAACTGATTTGCCAACGCCGGTAAGCTTTCTGCCCTGGGCATCACTTACCTGAACACGGATGTGGTAGATGTTGTTGTCGCCTGCGGTCATGACGAAGTCAGGATCGCCAGGAGAGGCATGATAAGACTTTCCAGCATCATCGTAGTTGGAAATCTGGTAGCTAACCTGGGGTAATTGAACTTTTACGTTGACGAGACCCATTTTTCTGCGGTCAGGAGTATAAACAAATACGTCAAATGATCCTGCATCGTTGGCGGTAAATCCTTTAAATACGTATTTACCTGCCTGGCCCTGGTCTGCATCGAAACTAATCGGTTCGAAACGTCCTGCTTGATTGGAAAACAGGTAGGTATTGCACACAGGGGTGCCGTCATCGTTGTGGAGGTCGGTACGAGTCCAATAATATTGAGGAAGAGGATTGGGGTGGGGGTCTTTAAACAAACCGTTCCATAAAGCTCTTTCAAGAGCAACAATATCAACATCTTCATAAGACAAGCGGGTAATATTGCGTCGAGCAATATCCATAAGATCAACTGGCGCACCTGCTTCGTCTGTAACCACAAAGGTCAAGGGCTCGGAAGGATCTTGAAGCTCAGGTTGAACTCCCGCTGTCAATACATCAGGAATAGTTGTGACAGATAGTACTGCCTGGGATTTAACTGGGATTTCTACGCGACCGGTAAGATATACTTCGTGGGAGAATTCAGGGAATCTGCCGGGAAGGTTGTATAAGGGGGTAAAGGCGCGATCATTATTGTCGTCGCCAAATTTGTAGGCATTGATGATAATGGGTAGGACTTCGTCGTCGCTGACGACTCCATCTGGAGGAGTAATCGTATTCTTCTGACGTAGATTGAGACCTCCAAAATCAAGCCCGATAGTATCAATCAGGCTCTTGTTTTGAGCAGTGAATTCCATGCGGTACTTGCCATTTCCACGCTGGAAAGTACGGGCATCAATAAGCCCTGAAGACCAGGTGTTGGTAGCTAAATCGTAGCTTCCAAGAATTTCGGTCTCCCAGTCATTGAAAGAAATCTTGCCATCACGATTGAGATCGTCACTGGGAAGATACATTTTGCCAATATTAGTAAAGTCAGAAGATCGGGGAGGGTTGGTAAGCCAGCCATCGCCAGCTCCAATAAGATCTCCGGTCATGGGGTTGATTACGCCACGATCCTGCCAGACCACCATCAGTGCATTGTTGGACACCGGCAGAGCGGTCGGATGATCCTGATCTCCCTTGCGATCGTATTCTCGCAGGGTGAGATCGATGCGATTGTCCTGATCGACCACAAATTCTTTGGGATAGTCTGCTATTTCGAGACCTTCTACCGTAATGCCCAGAGGGGCATTTTCCTGACAGCAATCCTGATAGTTTTTGATGGTGCCGTCGGAGGTTTCGACTATGATCTCGATTTTGCCTGGTCCGGTTGGAATAAGCTCGTCAAGGACAAAGACAGGTACACCTCGATTATTGAAGGCTTCTGGAACGGTATCTAAATAGTATGGATTGAGATAGGTGGCTGAGGGGGACCAGAAACTAAAGCCAGTGAATGCTGCATTGGTGAACCAGGCAGATGACTGACCCTGACCTCCCCCTGGACGCACAGTGTCGCCTTCAAAAAACAATCCCATAGGACTTCCACCGGATGTTCCATAGTAAAGATTGTGAGTATATCGAGCGTATTTGTTTTTATCCTGGCCAGAAATATTATAAGGTAAAGATCGTGCATTATTGATAATTCTATTAAAGCCAGTTCCAGCAATGGCCCAAAGGGGACTGTTGGTGGAATCGATAATAATCTCACCACTGGTGTCATATTGTATTGGAACATTTTCAATACCTTCATAGCGATAGGAAGTGTCAATCTTGGCATCCGGCTCGCTGAATATTTTAGGGAACATGAAGGGTCCGCGCACGATTACGCGTTGTAATTGTAAAGATTCCGGAACAACCAGCAGTGGGTCGTAGGTGTAATGGTTGCGTCCAAGATCTCTCAGGGCAAAAAACACGCCATAATCGGTCATGGGGAAGAACTCGGTACCCAATTTATAGAATTGTTTGGATTGAATGGCGGGGTAGGCATTGCGACCACTACCTTGGTGTGGGATGGAAGGATCTAAAGGTAAGGCTCTACCAGTATGGGTTTGACCTCCAGGGTAGGATCTAAATTCTGCCCAGTCTTTGAGTATGGGATCATAATGGGCCCGGATCTGAGGATTGGGGGGAGGGAGTTTTGACCAGGGATTGGAGCCAGCGGTGTAGTTTTCTCGGGAAAGCTGAAGTGAACGATCCACAATAGTCATTTCAGCAAAGTTGAGGACTGGATCGGTGGGAACTACTTTGATTTGTTTGTATCCCAGATAGTCAATGCCGGGACCCTTGTCCCAGACATAGTCGGTGGGATGTTGATTGGAAGAATTGTAGTCAAATATAAGGTTAGTGGAATAGAGTCTGATAGTTAGAGGGGAATCGGCATTTTTTGGATTGGCAACGCCAAGACCCACGCCTCCATTAAAATCTTCTTCGGGGCTCATGATAGCAACAGGCACCCCAAAGGTAACAATGGGGCTTAAATAGGCATTCATGAGATTGGTATTATTGTTTTCGGGCATATTGGCAGCACGATCAGTATTGGATGGATTGCCCGCAAATAGTCCAAATTTGTCTTGAGCGGTAATAAAACCGAGAGAAGGAAAGCTGTAATCGTCTTCAATAAGATCCAGTAGTCGATCCATCACATGGTCGGAACAATCGGTATCGGTAAAGCCTGTACCTCCATTGAAGGGGTCAGGGACTTTGTACCATAAACTTGTGGGGTCGCCGTTTCCATTAAGTGGATCGAAACGCCCCTGATAAGAGATACGCTGTGATCTGATGGAATAGAGCATATCGTGTTGGTCTAAAGCGCCGAATACCTGCCCGGGCATATCAGCTTCAAACCAACGCCAGGCATCGGCCGTGCCGTTGCTGTTGACCTGAACGATATAGCGACGGAAGACACCTCCACCTGATAACTGGGCAGTAAAGAGATAGTCTATACCTGCCCCATGAGCGTTATAGTTCATGATGGTGGGCTTGCCATAACGACCCTGCCCATCGAGGGGGATGCCCCAATTGTAGGATCCGTCGGGATCAGGGGTAGTACCGTTGCCGGCATACCATTTGGGCACCACCATTTCGGTATTGTGGGGATCGTTGACATCGTTGGGATTGTTGGCATTGAGTACTTTGTAGGAAATGATGGGCTGTCTGGAAGATACCATGTCCAAGCAAGTCTTGCTGGGTATGAGGTCAATAACTTCAGGAGCAATGTCATACTTAAGGAAAGCAAAGCAGTCGTAGCGATCGCGGATATAGTCCGGCATGGTATTGACTGGCTCGACAGGAATGATAAAGAAGGGCTCCTTGCGATAGTTTGCCTGCCATTCAGCTTTGTTGAAAACAGCACGTTTCCAGAAGGGATCGATATAGTTGGTAGTGAAGCTACCGGTAAAATCGGAGTCGGTGGGAAGGGGTCGAATAACACCGCCACGCTCTGAATAGACGCGAATTTCAAACTGGTTAAAGATCGAAGTTCCGGCAAGGTGGCCATCTTCACCATGAAAACCATCATGGACAGAGCCACGGTAGGGGGTATGTTCGAATTCGTAATAGGGATTGTCTTTGTCGAGTACTACATAGTCTTCAAAGATGCGGGCGTTGGTCATATCCAAATCGGGATCTTCGGGGACAATCCATCCAATAGTCATACCTTCAGGACTATCAAAGCTACGGGAATTTGGAGTAGTGCTGTATTGGTAGCTACGATGAGAGAAGGCACGAGCGCCTTCGATACCATTGACAATACCGATATAGGGAATATAAGGACGACCAGTCCAAGTGTTGGAATTACAATTGCCAGGATCAGTATCAACAAAGTTGGTATGATCCAGATCATAAGGAGCATTGTCATTGTCTAGCATACGGAATCTGCGGGTGGGTATACGGACACGGTTGTAATTGAAAGTGATGGTACCATCTCGGAATAAAGTTACGTCAAACTCCGATGTCCATTGTTTGATTAGAGGAGTGGCAAAACCAGTGGCTGAATGAAAAGGTTCATTCCAATTCCATTGTCCATTATTGAAAGGCCAGGTAACGACCTTCCAGACGACGCGAACGTAGTCGTTGGTCTTTTTGTAGTATACACCGTAGGGGAAAAGCGGTTGATCAGCATCTTTAAGCACATAGCCATAATAGCTGGGAGGATAGCCATATTGAGAATAGAGACTGGGACCACCAGGAACGTGCCACTGGCCACCCAGAGGCATAATCCAGGCAAGATTTTTTTGGAACATTTTTTCAGCCTGAACATATCCTTGTTGCCAGACCCAATTAGCTCCATAATAATAAGAACTTGTATTGTAATAGCTATTAAAATTGAGCATTGGCCAGGAGGTATAACATCTTTGAGAATAGGCTGAGTATCCTGCGTAGCTGTATGGATAGGGACGACCACCTTGATATGCATAGCCATACTGGACATAGTCGTCGTATCTATATTGATAAAGCAACATATAATCGGTGCTTGACCGGGAAGGAGCTAAGGCCATCATGCCATCTTCACAGAGATACATATGGCTGAAAACGGTATTACCCACTTTGAAGCCATCGGGACCAGAGCCCCAAAGCGCTATAGCAGAGGAGCGAATATTGTCACCATAACTCCAGCCATTAAGCTGTTGGTTTCCAGTGATCGACCAACCGGGGGGATTGAGGTAGCCATTGTCGCGATCGGGGGGCTCGAAGCCATCCAACATAGCTTCAGCGGCTACAGCAAAGGGGCGATCTTCTGCGCCTTCTACTTCGCCAGGCTTTGGCCCTCGGATGGAGACATATACTTTTTCGTCTTTGGCAAAAGGTCTGCCAAGGGATATTTTGACTTTGGAAGTTTGCTCGACCTTGAGCGGAGGATCGAAGCTGACTTCGACAGGTAGCTGGCCAGGCAAGACTTCGATGTCGATGTAGCGGGGGTCGCCATTGAGACCCATGCTGACCATACGGGCAGGGTATTCGTGATACCAGGTCTCTTGAGCGAAATCGAGAACAGAGCCACATTCTACGGGTACATTGGAAAAAGTGCCTGAAGTGAGACGGACATCACCAATATTGAAGATATTGTCGCGATTGAGATCGAAATAGATCATTTCACCAACGTCGTATTCCTGGTTTTTGATGTATTTTTGATCGACTACATCGGTAAAAAGCTGATTGAACTGGAAACCGTCGGCAAATTTCCATTGCATACGCACAGGGGATCCCTGATCGTCAAGGTAGGGCTGACCGTTTTCGTCCAAGTCAGAATACATGGGATGCAAGCGCCAACCGATATCGGCATCGCCGGGGGTAACGATAGTGCCGGCGGAGTATTCGATTAGATTTCCGCCACGGTCGACGGCGACATCAGTGAGGCGGGTATCGCCTTCAGCAACATAGGGATTGCTGGCATTTTTGTCTTTTTTCTGGTAAAGGGGCTCCCCGCAACCAAAATGAGGTGCATAGTTTGGGGGAGGATTGTCAAAGCGAGAGTCGTAGTACATGACATAGTTGGGGAATAAAGACAATTGCTGGCCAAAGTCGAGGTAGTTGAGGCCAACTGCGGTGTTGTTGGCGCCTAAATATTCCTCGCCAGTGCGCTGGGCTTTGTATTCGTCGGATAAAGACTGGGGAAGCACCGCATCAAAAGGCAGATTGGCTCCACGGTTGTTGTCGAAACCGTTGTCGTTGAAAATCTGGATGCCAATATAGCTACGGTAATCGATGCGTATATCGTGAAAAGTACAGCCTGGTACTATAAAATCGTCAGGATCGGGACCCAACACCGTACTTTTTTGAATTCTTAGGGCATTTTCTTTGATCTCGCCATTGGGAGATCGGAGTCTGGCTGCGGTGGTGGAGGGGGTAGAAGTACCCTTCCAGACATCGGCTAAAACGGTAATATCATAACGGGAATCATCACATTGGGCCTGAAGCACTTCGAGAAGAGACAGAGCCATTGTAGGCTCGTGTGCAAGAGCTGTGCGACGGTTGGTGGTGAGGCGGACATCGCCAGGAGTAACAAAGCCAATGGGGAAAAACTGGTTGGTGGCGGTATGGGTATAGGGAATATCATGATAGATGGGTTCGTTGATGTCGTATTGACCGTTGCCGTTTTTGTCGATAAAGCGAATTTCGAAGTTGGGGGAGCTATAGGTAAAAGGAAGTAGAGTTTTGCCAAAGTCTCTTTCGAAAGCTTTGACGGTAGTGGAAGCGGAAGCACGGTAATTATAAACTTTGTTTTCATGAATCACGGAAACAAAGCTGTAGCGATAGTCGTCTTCTTGGACCTGATTTAGGGTATTGCCCGTACCTTTGCGGTAGATAGGCTCGTCTGCATCGTATTGACCGTTGAAATTGGTATCACAGTAGCGAAATTGGGAAGAAAAGCGGATGGTAGGGTCGGAAACAATGACAGGGTTGTAAGGGTCAGCTATGTTTAGGAAAAATTCTTCGTCGCCGTAAGCAACGGTGGAGTTTTGGTCGTAGTAGTAGGGAAGATCAAACCAACCTACGCGAAAAGCACGATCGGTGCCTTTTTTGTAGGAGGTGTTGCGATCCCAGAAATAAATTTTGTCGCGGTATCCGCCACCCTGGGTAATGCGATAAGGCCCCTGGGTGTTGTTGGACATGGAAGGATCCATGCGAGCCAGAGGACTCACGACACAGCGCTCGGAAATGTATTGTGGATGGGATGGGTCTGCCGTAACATCGGTACGACAATCGTTGAAAACACCATCGGGATCCAACCAGAGCTGGCCGTTATCGTCGACTACTGCGTACCATTTGTGGTAGGCAGTGGAAGTACCGCCGGATGCATCGACCGTCAAATATACATAGGCCCAGTACATGGGCACAGTATATTTGGCGCGATCTTTCTTGTTGCGGACGGGATAAGGTACCCCTGCAAGCGTTCTTGCGTTGTTCGCATTGGGCATCAGGTAGGTTTCTGATTCGTTGTCAGAAAAATACTTGCCCCAATAGCTGGCGCCCTTGGGCTCCCAGGGAAAGTTGCGTTCCCCTTCCAGCTCTTTCCCGTCATGCTCGTAGCCCACGGGATTAAGGTTTAAGAACATCATTGTAGCGGGGATGTTCCTGGAAACTGCGCGAACACCAAAGGACCATTCGCCTCGATGGGGGAATGAACCAAAAAAGAGTAATGCAATAACTAAAATACTCAATAATTTTCTCATCTGCCCTCTCCTTTACGCAAAGAAGATCTCAACATAAGTTACCATTCCTATTTAAACCAACAACTCAACCTAATTTTTTCATTTTTTTCCAAAATGTCAAGACAATAACCACCAAAATCAATAAAAATTAGCTCTCGCTGCAGAGCAACAATTCATCTTCTTTATCTCATATATAGATACCATCGTGCAAACTATTATAAGTAAAAACATCTCAAGCTCAATACAGACATATGATTAATCTTGAACAATATTGGAAAAATATACTTTTTGATCCCAAAAAACTTCTGCTCGATTAAATATGGGTCTGCTAAATTTATAGTGTTCATCACTTACCTGGAACTGTATAAGTTTAAAATCCCGGTTGTTTTCATTAATTTTTCCGATTTGTATGAGTCCTGCTTCCATTCGATATATTAAAAGACTTCCATTGAGCACTAAGGGGATAGAGCAGCCTTTCAGGGTTTCGTCAGGATTTTCTTTTCCAAGAAGCTGAATCGGAAAAGTATTTAGAGTTTCTCCTGATCGAGCATGAAAAGCATATAAGTTGCCTCTTATACTGCCCAGAAATACTCCAATATTGCCTGCGTTTTCTGCTATGGCCGGAGATGAAAGCAAGTAATCATCCCTGAATGAAGCTCTCCAGGAAATAAAACCCGTAACTACATCAATGCATACCAGACGAGTGTAATCTGTCCAATAAGCCCAGGCTCCATAGGCTTTATGAAGAATAGCGGGAGCAGTACGCTGGAAACAGTACTGCTTGCACCAAAGTCTTCGGACTCTCCAAAGTTGCTCTTGATTATGAGCATCCCAAGCAATCATGTCCAGGTCGTCGGATTGGAAAAGATAGCTTTTCCCTGCCAGACTCACTACGCTTGAATGAGAAGCAGGTGTAAAAGAGCGAGAAATGAGTTTTCCAGTTCTTGCATCAATTTTTTTGGATCCGCAAAAAACATAGGCCTGGGCATAGATAACATAATATACAAACTGGTGGCTATCCACTATTTCTCGAAAAATAGTATCTCCCGAATCACTGGCAACTGCAGTCAAATAGTTTCGCTCATCCACAAAATAGAGCGTTTTTCCAGAATCATGCTCTGCCTGAATAAAGGTGGAAGCTTTACTGTTAAGATCTCTTCGCTCCCACAGTCGAACCAATCGTTGAGTATGAATATTCCACGCCCAGGATTGAAGTACTTTTTCGCTCAGAAGGAAAATTCTTACTTCATCTTCACGAATAAATTCGAGAATGGGGTTTGCATTCATTCGACCTGCCTGCAAATTTAGTCGATACCTTTGCTTGCCTTGCTCATCATATAGAACAATATCTCCTTCGGGGGTACTGGTAATCATAAAAAGCTCTCTACTTTTTGGAAAAAACAAGACTCCGGGTTTTGGAAGTACTCTTTGCTTATCTGGCACCGAAAGACTCACAGGATACAAGCGAATGCTTTCTGCAGATGGAAGACGGTCGATATCATTTCGGTAGTTGGATTGCGTTTGCTGATAAGAGGAGAGCTCACGAAAAGAACGATCCATAGAAAAAGCTTCAGGGCTTCCAACTGCAATAAGCCCCTTGCCAGGGCAAGCTGCAAAAAGAGCATAGTCTGTCAGCACCATTCCTCCGCTTTGATGCGGATAATAGGATCCTGGGTAAAGGCTCAAGCGAAAAGGAAAACCTCTAACAGCACGGGACGAACCTTTTTGAATCATCCACAAGCCCCATAGCTCATCGATCAGATAATAAAAAGTTTCTCCGTCTATTCGGGTACCGATAGGTCCTAAAAAACGTCTTCCTGGAAGGGATACTTGCCCAACTATGCGTTGATCTGAAAAAAAATGATCTGTGATCATATAGCTCTTGTCGGTGTTTTCTGGATCTGCCACCACGATTCCAAAGCTAAAACTACGGGCATCGACAGAAAGCACCGAACGTGGAAGTGCTGGGATTTTTTTTCTGGATAAGAGTTGTCCGTTGGCAGCATTCAGGAGAAATACACTTTTTGATATCGTTGCCCCTGCAATATAAGGCTTTGCTTGGGAAACAAAACCTACAAGGCAAGATAGATTTGATGAATCGCTTGATTTTTGCCAGATACTATTTCCTTCGAGCGATAGCGCATGAATATTTCCTGAGATGCTACCCACGATGATGAGCATTTGCCTGCCCACTTGTAAACTGAATGGAGAAAGACTGATTTCTTCGGAAATTGTTTTTCTCCATTTTTCTTTTCCTGCTTCGATATCTATACAAACCAGTTCTCGTTTGCTTACAGCTATTAATCCCGTCATTTCTTCAGACTTAAAATAATGCAGTGGAGCGTTTAGGGGGCTTCCCAGACTAATCTTGTAAAAAAGGGCTCCTGTTTCCGCAAGAAAAAAATATATATTGCCCAAATTGGTGCCAGCAGATAAGAGCAAACGATCCTGGTGAACAAAGGACGCCATAGCATTTTGAATGCTTTCACCCAGAGGAAACTTAAACTCCCATTGCGTCCTCCCTGTATTGGAATGAAATGCCGAAAGGCGTCCATCCATCGAGGCCGCAAAAACCCATTGCCTTCCTTTAACCAGGTCAACAAGGGGGGAGAGAGCTCCATAAGAATAGTCCTTTTCCCAGGCAACGGTAGTTTCCGGAAAATGCAAAAGATCCTCTCTGAAGTTTATTCCTGCATCATGAGAGGTTGAAAAATGATCTTGAGAATATCGAAAGCGTTGGCTTGCCTGAAGCTCCCATTCCAGTTGTGTTACTGAGGGATATTCGCCAGGCAGAGGATAACCGCTCCATCGCTGGGATCCAATATAATAGGCTGAAGGAGTATAGTTGAGCAAATCAAGTTGAGTTTTATTGCTGAAGCGATCTCGTATCGTTGGATTTCCTCTAAAAGTTTGCATGTTTTGTTTCTTGAGCTCCAGGCTATATGAAATACGATACGGCTCTTTGGCTAACTCGGATGATTTTTGGAGTAATACTTCATTTCCTGAGCTGACTACAGGAAGTATCAGCAACATAGCACAGATGAGCTGGCTGAGTCTAGCTGGGAGCATCTTCCAGGAAATAACTTTCATAAAAACTTCGGGCGATCATGTTGCTTGGATTAAGCTCCAGGGCTTTTATTAGATACTCTTTTGAAGTAGGAAGAGCTCTTTTCAGTCGGTAGTAAGATGCAATTTCAACATAGACCTGACTGAGAAGTTCTTCTTCTGTTCGATGCCTTCCAGAATCCTGTAGTTCACGAACAGCGAAAATAATCTCATCGCTGGCCTTGGATAAGCTATTCTGTTCCAGGAATAGGTAGCTTGCATAAACTTTAGTGCGATAATAGCGTAATCGTTTTCCTGGGTCAGAGGAAGAAACAAGCTGGCTTTGAATTTCAGTGTTTAACGCTTTGAAATTGTCTGTTTGGGAAGTTTCAAGATAATAGAGCAAACGAGAAAGCTTAAGGTCCAGGAGCTGAATATCATATAATTCGTTGCGGGTAGAAAGTTTTTGTTCGGTATGATGTAAATATTCCAAATATTTTTTGCCAGCTCGTGGATATTGGTTTAATTGGAGCAATAATAGGTCCTGCGCTTCATAATGAAACAATTCCGGTGCTTGAAGTATGCCATTGAGCTTGGTCTGGGCAATAATCTCAAGCCTACCATCATGATTCAGGTCTTCCAAGTGGATTTGTGCATAATTTTCTGCCATCGTCAGTTTGATTGGTTTAATTGAAAGGTTTTGGATATAAAAGATCTGAATTCTTCGACCAACTTTTGACTGTACTTCAACTACTATCTCCAGGTTGCCGTCCTGGTTTAGATCCAGGACTCCCTTAAAAAGGATCTCGTTGTTATCTTTACTTTGGTATGGAGAAAGGCGGTATTCACTGAATAATTCCTGGGTTTGAGCATCGTACAAACGGATCAGATCTTCTTGACGCGTGGTATCGTGGAGAAAAACAAGATAACATTCACGATGATTGACTACTCGTATCTTAGATAAAGCCTTCCGCCTTAAACCCAAGTATTCATCGTATTCTCCTGGCAATATAACATAGTTTTTCGGGATAGTGGATATCATTTTTCGTTGACCTTTGTCGTAGAGGGTAAAAAATTGAATTTCTGCCTTCCAATGCCACTGAGCAATGAAAATCAACGCTATCATGAGGATAAATAAGCCTTTTTTCATAAGTACTATTGTAGCGGAAATATGGTTTTTATTGAAAAAAAAGCATTTTTTTTGCATTTTTTTTGAAAAAATACGAAAAAACATGCCTTAAGGTATTGAATTGTTAGAAATTTGTTGTATTAATGAGACTAACCTAGTTAAAAGGAGGAAAAGAATATGACCAAGACTGATTTAATTAAAGAAGTTGCGAAGAAATCAAAGACTTCCCAGAAAGAAGTCGAGCTGGTGCTGAATTCTTTCTTTGACACTGTAAAGCATACAGTCAAGAAAGAAGAAAAGGTTGCTATTATTGGATTTGGTAATTTTGAAGCACGTACTCGTGCCGCACGTACTGGTGTCAACCCCAAAACCCGTAAAAAAATGACCATCCCAGAAAAAAGAGTACCTGTGTTCCGTCCCGGCAAAGCTTTCAAAGAAGCAGTTTCTTCAAAGTAAATTGCAACTCACCCCGAGGGTAAAGCACCCTCGGGGTTTTTTTATTGCTTATGATGCGGTTTTGGTTTAATCTGTAAACTCAAATAACTGGTCCACCATTTCCATTACAGAGGAAACTGCGGTGACCTCAGGGATAAGTTCGGTAGATACTCCTTTGAGTACCATATCAAGGTAATCCCAGCGATTTTCTTTTGGGATAAAGACTCGTTGAATATTTTTTTCAAAGGTAGCTTCAATCTTTTCTTTGATGCCTGCAACAGGCAACACATCGCCTAAAAGGGTAATTTCACCGGTTATGGTGATATCCTGCGGAAGAGCTTTGTTGAGACAGGCTGAAAGCATAGCAATAGCAAGACTACTGCCAGCAGACGATCCATCATAACGTGGATACCATCCAGGCAAATCAATAATAAGGTCTTTTTGGTTTAGAAGCTCCTCTAAGCCTTTTTTGTTTAGCACTTGTCTGATAAACCCAAAAGCGGTGTGTATTGAGTTTCTAAAGCTTTCTGAGATATTGCCTGTAATATGAATATTTCCGTTTCCGTTTACCAGCACTGTTTGAATTTCGCCAATATGACCTTTTGAAAAAATAGCTTTTTCTTCAAGTTGGCTTTCATCGCTTAAAGGAGAAAAAACAGTTAAAATTTTAACGACTCCAACTCTTGCTTCGGTTTCAAGCCAGGTTCGGGATAATTTTTCGGCTTGAAGCTCCGTGATTTTTTCGGAAAGCACTGAGGCTTCTGCTTGCATGCCAGCGGTTTCGTACAATTCATGTATGTATTCAAGCATCAGTCTCGGAGAATTGCTGAGTGAAATTCGTTTTGCATAAGCTATGGCTTCCATGAGATACTCTCTGGATGAAAACAGCATATCTTTGTATAGTTGATAATAAGATCGACTTATCCACAAATAGCAATTTTCTTCGGAAGCAAAAGCCTCTCCCTTTTCATTGTGCAGACCACCCAGGACAGCCTGGCTATAGTATTTGATAGCTGGAAGAAACTGTCGCTTGGCATAGGCTACCTGCCCCAGATAATACAAAGCTTCGTTGTGGTTTCCATACAACAAAACAACTTCATTTAAATGATCCTCGGCTTTATCGAGCGCAACTTCGGATCCCACTATTTTAGCCTCTTTGAGATAAATCTTGCCAAGGGACAGATGCACACGATAATCTTTTGGAGACATTTGTCTTGCAAGCTCAAGGTATCTTTCAGCTTCTTCGATCCATCCAAATTTGATGCTGATTTCAGATAGTTGCATATAGCTTTCCATAAATAAATCGACATCCGTATAAGCAGCCATGAGCACCTGAGAATAGGAATCAAAAGCCTTAAGATAGTGATGCGAAGCAAAATACATCCCAGCTACTTCAAAATGTGCTAAAGTATAATCAGGACATAGTTCAATCGCCTTGAGAAATAGAAGACTTGCATTGCGAGGATCTTTTTCTTGAAGAGCCAAGCCCTTCAAATAGTAGTTTTCGGGATTATCAGGATCAAGCTCCATCAAGCGATCAAAGCTATATCGCAGCATAGCATGAATTTTTTCTTCACTTCCTTTAGTGTCCATCGTTAAAGCTTTGGTCCACTCGGAAGCTTCATCCTGATCTGAATCGGTAGTTTTCCATAAATAAGATTGTCGCAAAAGATTGTCGCAAATTTCTATTAAATCCTTGTAGAATGAAGGGTTGTCACTGCTGGCTCGTTTCCTGAAAGCTCCCCAGATGTTTTTAGCCAGACCAATATGGTTGAGCTGGAGATGCAACATCTGCACAAAAGACAAAACTGGCAATTCATTGAATGGGAGGATGCTCTCGAGTTTTTCGTAAAGTGGTGGAGCCTCGCCAACTTCATTGATGATGAGTAAGGCACTTAAAATTTCTTTCATAAGAAAGGAATCCTGAATATGGTAGGATTGGGCAAGTTTAAAAAGAAACATAATTTTTGTAGGAGCTTTGAAAACCAGGGTGTAAAGCTCCAACAACAAGTGGAAAGCATCAACTTTTTGAGCGTCAAGACGCAAAGCTTCCAAACAAAGATACTCTACCTCATCACGAATGGATGAGGTAATTTTGGGTTCATGAAAAAGCAACTTTGCTCTGATCAGGTAGGATTCGGGGTCTTTCATTTCTTTGCATTTTTGAACACTCAGAAGCTCAAGTGCCTCCTCAAAATTGCGTCCATCAATTAATAACTCCAAATGGATTAAAAAAAGGCGATCCGAGTTAAAATCGTTTTGTTTGGCTTCCTGCAAAATTTCGAGAGCTTTTTGAGTTTCATGGGTATCGCGAAGATATTGGAGGTAGTAATAGTAATCTTCCTCTTTTTCAAAGCTAAGTTTTTGCCAATGGGAAGACAGCAGTTTGAGAAACTTATGGTTTTGTCGAACAAAATGCCAGAAGAATATTTCGTAAAGGAGCTGGGATGGAATAGTTTCCTGACGGGAGTAATGATCACTGAGGGTCTGTATCAAATCATCCGCAGGAGCATAGGATTTTAATTGATCTAAAATAATGAGAGCAAGCGCAACATTATCACGATCGCTCTCCCAGCGAAGCGTAAGCTGTTCCAGGTCTTGTTTTTTGTCCTGCGCTTCTTCCACTTAAACTCCTTTTTTTCAAACTTACTAATAAGCTATGCCTTTATGGCTGTTTTGGAACTATTTTAGCTGTCTTTATAATAATGTCTTCCAGAGGCTTGTCTTGTTCATCTCTAGGCGCATTCTGGATTTTTTCAGCAACTTCCATGCCTTGCACCACTTTGCCAAAACCCGTATGTTTGCCTTCCAACCAGCTAGTACCGTCTTTTTGGGTAATAATAAAAAACTGGGATCCATTCGTGTTTGGGCCAGCATTTGCCATGGCCAGAACGCCGTATTCCAGTTTAATGGAGGGGAGCTTGTTGTTATATTTGTATCCTGCGGTGACATTTTGCTGAATAGCTTCCTGAGAAAGACCCAGAGCATTGGGATTGATTTCATCGCGGAAATCAAAACCGGGATCTTTAGGTTCGGTGGAAGTGAAACCACCAGTCTGAATCATGAAATCATTAATAACCCGATGAAAAATAACCCCGTCGTAGAAACCATCTTTAGCTAATTGACGAATACTTCGAGCTGTTCTGGGGGCTGCATCAGGATTGAGCTCCATAGTGATATCTCCCATAGTGGTCTCGAGGACCAGCCATTCATTTTTCATTTCATTAATTTCAGCCTTGCTGGGCATAGGTACCTGGGAAGGGAATCCTTCATTGGCGATTTTAAAAGCTTCCTGACGAGCATTAAACCAAACGATCCCACTCATGATTAAAACCAGGGCGAGAACTGAGGAAGCAACAAGCAGGAGCTTGTCTCGTTTTTCTTTTTTTTGCATAAGTGAATGCTCTTCGCGACGTTTGATTTCTTTTTCGGTGAGACGAATTTTGCCAGTGGCAAGATCAAGAATTTCTCGTTCTTTTCGATTCATTCTACTGTAAATCCCCCTTTTCTAATACTATTACTACGGTATGGATAAAAAACTCCCTTGTACTTTTAAATTTAATTAAAGGAGCAACTATTTTCCGCAATGGTATCAATTTAAAGTATTTCAATTGAAAATCAACCTTCTTCAAAATGCTTTCTGCTTTTTTAACTGTCATATGATTGATATAATCCATTTTCCACTGCTCGCCATCTTGTTTGAATTTTAGCTTTCTTCGCTTTTCGCCATCCTTCCTCAAATAGGATAAATGGATATACGCTTTGCTTAATGCTTCTTCGGTAAAAAAGAGATGAACCCAGGGAAAAGGAAGCAAATCGCTCACATGGGCTCCCTGAGGATGATAATAAGGGGGGAAAGAAATTAAAACTCTTCCTCCAGGCTTTAATATTCGATGAGCTTCAGTCAATATTTTCTCTGGCTTGGATAGATGTTCAAAGGCATCCAGCATAGTCACCAAATCCAGGGATGCATCGTTTAAAGGGGTATGGGAAGCATCAGCGCATATAAACTTAGCCTTGCCGTCAAATTGATGGGCATATTGCCTGGCTTTTTCAATAAAATTTGTGTCCATATCTATGCCGATCAGCTCTTTGGGTTTGTATTTTAGAAGAGCTAAACTTTTACCTCCTCCTCCACATCCAACATCCAGTACCATTTTATCTTGAAACAATTCACTTAAGGGGAGAAAGTCTTCAAAAACACTCCAGGCTTTTTGAGCAAAACGATATTCCCACTCTTCAAAGCTTTCGATGCCTGCAAGCTCTCTCTCGAAAGGGTGTTTCATGTTGTGTTTCTTTTGAAATAATTTAACTAAAATAGCTTCACTGTTAATTTTTTTCATCAGCTTTAAGTTCCTTTCAAATTTGGACTTTTGCTTCAAATTGAGCTTGGATTTGGCCGAAAGATATAAAATAAGGATCCACCTGCGCCCTGTAGCAATCGCTAATAACACGATCCACTTCCTGCCAGTCACATTCCATGACAAACCCTTGCTCCATGTCGGCCAATGAGACGCAACTCAAGGTGTGTAAGATATCGCAAAGATCCGCTGACAAGGAGATACCTTTTGTGTTATTCCTGGAAAAACAAGACTTGCAAAAGACTCTGCCTTCATAAGCATCCAGATAGGCTATGGAATGGATATCGGATAGCAGGGTATGACAAACAGAACAATGTCTCCATGCCTGTGCATGACCTTGTACAGAAAGGAAAAACAAAAGAAAGGAGTATAAGCTATATTTCAGAGGTACTTTTTTGCTTTTCCACTGAAAAAATAGTGATTGAGCTCTTTGAAACAAACTTATCTGAGGAATAGCATAAGGGGTGTATTTATCAAGTATCATAGCTAAAAATTGCCAGGCAAAAAGATATTCCATGTTTTGTCGGTCTGTAAGAAAGGTTTCGGCAGAGCATATCTCGGTAAGTGTATAAAAACCATTTTTTTCATAAAACTGAACACAAGCAAAAGCTGGCGGCTCAGTGGCGCAAGCCCAACGATGCATAGGTGTTCTGGCGCTTTTGCATAGCGCCATGATCTTGCCTTGTTCCAGGGTAAAAAAACTAAGTAGTTTATCTTTTTCACGATACTTCCGACTCTGTAAAAGTAAGGCTGTTGTTTTAATCATAAAAAATGTTTCTTCCTATTGAACTTTAGCAGGACTTAGGCTATAAAATGATGCCGAGAAACAAGACAGAAAAGAGGTAAATACTTGGAAGAAATACTTGAAGGCCTGCTCCGGCAATACAGTAATTTCCGTGAACAGTATGACAAGCTTTCTACCCTGCAAGCTTTTCGATCGCGTTGCATAATCGTTATTTTGCCTTCCAAAGATGATTGCATTAAGCGCTCTTACATCCCTTTTGGTATTCTGCAAAAAAATATGATGAAAGGACGCATTGAAACCATGGAACGCTGTCTGGCAAAGCTTAAAGCCTTTGATCGTGACTTTATCAGTCTGCGTTACTTTGAGCTTCAATCCAGAGACTTTGTGATGCAATACTTGAAAATTCCGTCGATATCTACTTACAAACGAGTACGGCACCGTACCTTGCTTAAATACTATTTTTATCTCATCCAGGATCCAGGCTTTGATCTTTACTTTTGGGATTATATGCATTTGAAAAGCAAGCTCATCCAGGCTTTTTCTGAACAGTATCCGATAAAGGGCGTAATACAATAATGGGAGTTCGCTGATCCCCGTTGCCAGCTGGATTGTCACTTAAGGCGTTTTCTATTGGTTTTTTGAGTAAGGGATCCGATACTCCCACAGCCCAGGCAACCTGAAGATCGTTAGCATCAACCACTGCCGCCTCATGACCTGTACGTTCTTTGATGGCATAGCAAGTATTGCGAGAATTTTTGGGACCCAGTACTACGTAATAATCAAATGGAGGGATAGCGCCAGGCATGTCATCGATTAGAGCTGCCTGCTCCCCAGCCAAACGATAAAACATTCCACTTCCAGGGAATATTTTGCTCAAAACTCCCCCAAATATTGCAGAGAAAAGAATGCGCAGAGCTCCGGTTTCATTGATTGCGGCTTGCATGGAAAGGGGATTGCACAAGGGAGCATTGCCACCAAAGGGAAATTGATCGTCATGGACATAGCGCGAAAGAAGGCGCGAAAAACTTGATGCCTGGATGCTATCCACTGAAAAGATTCTTCTTTCAGAAACTGCAACTACACAGGAGGCAATCGTTAGAATGTCGCCCTCTTTTCGAATATGTTTGGTGTAGCTATCGATCTCTTTAGCAATATCCATGCCTGGCATTATGATGTCAGTTTTGATTGAAATTCTCTCGTAGCCGGCTTTAACTGAGGGAAAAGGAAGAATTTCAACAGGATCGGAGCTCAATTCATTCCATGCCTTTTTGATTTCACGACTAAAAGAATGCTTCAGCCCTAAAGCAAGTACCTCAATAGCTTTATTTTTTTCTCCACTATTTACCAGTGCTTTTGCATACCTGACAAATTCCTTGTCGTGAAAATTGGATGGCTTGAAAGAGATGAACCAGGAGTAATAATGTATAGCTCTTTCCCAATTTTCTTTTTCATAATAATGATTGGAGACTCTTTTTAATAAGTAGCGCAGGGGTGAAAGTGTACTGGTCTTCATTCTGTCTTTGGCATGAATCAGAGGTAATTCGTAATAATGAAGAGCTTTATCTGTCTGCTTGAGATAGTAGCGATAGATATCTCCGATGAAAAGCGGATACCAGTCATGTTGATCATCCTGAGCATATGCCTTTTCAAATAAAGCGATACAAGCTTCAAAATGTCCCTGCTGAAGGAGTAAATCTGCTTCCTGCCACACTTTGTTGCGCTGAGTAAAATTCATTGTTTTCATTCCCATTCAATGGTTCCGGGGGGTTTGGAGGTAATATCATAGACTACTCTATTAATTTCATAGACTTCATTGGTAATACGATTGCTAATCATTTCGAGTACTTCATGAGGAATTTTGTGCCAAGTGGCAGTCATCCCGTCCACTGATTCCACCAGACGAAGGGCAAGTGTCCATTGATAAGTGCGTTGATCGCCCATGACCCCAACGCTACGGATGGGAAGCAATACGGCAAAACCTTGCCATACCTTTTGCCTGGTGTCGTATATTTTAAGCTCTTCGCGAAGAATCGCATCTGCTTTTCGAAGCACAGCAAGTTTGTGTTCATCGACCGAACCAATAATCCTGATACCAAGACCAGGACCTGGAAAGGGATGCCGTTGAACAAACTGTTCTGATAGCCCAAGCTCCTTGCCAATTTTTCTGACTTCATCTTTAAAAAGCATTTTTAAGGGTTCCAGTAGGTGAAGCTTCATATCTTTAGGAAGCCCTCCGACATTGTGGTGGCTTTTTATTTTAGCAGCCAAGCCTGATACACCACCAGAGCTTTCAATAACATCGGGATATAAAGTACCCTGAAGGAGGTATTTTGCATTGATCCTGCCGGCAACTTCCTCAAAAGTTTCAATAAATAATCGACCAATGATTTTTCTTTTTTCTTCGGGATCTTCAATGTCTTTTAAAGCATTTATAAATAGCTCTTTGCGGTCTAAAACTTCAAGCTTGATGCCAAGAGTGGAAAGCATGACCGAGACCTCAGAGCATTCATTTTCACGTAAAAGCCCATGGTCCACAAAAAAACAGTGTAATTGTGGTCCAATAGCTCGATGAACCAATACAGAAGCTACTGTTGAGTCGACTCCTCCGCTGATACCAGCTACAACCATTGCTTGTCCAACGCTATTACGGATGAGTTCGATTTCTTGTGAAACAAAATCGCTCAAATTCCAATCTTTGTCGGCTTGAACTATCTTTTCCGCAAAATTACGAAGGATTTGAACGCCATCGACGCTATGATAAACTTCAGGGTGACATTGAATGCCAAAGCGTTTCATTTTAATAGACTGCATTCCTGCAATAGGAATGGAAGCAGTGTCAGCTATAGCTTCAAAGTTCTCGGGAAGTGATGCTACGCTATCTTCATGGCTCATCCATACGGTGGTGGGATTGGATATGTTTTGCATCAAAGGCGAGGAATGAAGTAGATGAAGCTCTGTTCGTCCATATTCTCTTTTTCCTTTGGCTATGCTTGCGCCGTAATGAAGGGCCATCGATTGAAAACCATAGCAAATACCTAATATTGGAATATTCAAATCCCAGATTCCGGGATGAATTTCAGGATGATGATCGCTAAGAGTGGATTCGGGGCTTCCGGATAAAATAAGCCCCTGAGCCTTATCTAAAGCTTCAGGGGCTATAGTGTTAGGGAAAATTTCAGCAAAAATGCCCATTTCCCTGATTTTTCTGGCAATTAACTGCGTAGTTTGCGAGCCAAAATCGATTACAGCTATCATTGCTTATCTCCCTGTTTTTTACTATTCAGTATAAAGCAAAGACAGCGATGTGCCAATGAGTTATTAGAAAGTAAAAACTGCCTGCACCGTCACAGTGATGTCGGTCTGACCTGGCATCAGCTCTGGAGCGCTGTTTTCGGCTTTACCCATATCGCGTCCATAAGCTGGAGTTGGTGGGGGATTGCTTCCACTGGATATATTTAACTGGATCATCTTTAGTGCGCTTTCTCCATCAGCATTTAAGGCGACTTCAGCACGTTTTCTCGCATCTTTTACAGCAAGTTCCAGGGCTTGCATTTGGGCTTCTCGAGAATCAAAAACCCCAAAGCTAATCTGATTAACTCTATTGGCTCCAGCCTTTACGGATAGATCCAAAGCAGAACCAAGCTTTTCCATTTGTCGAATGGTGATGCTCAGATTTTGGGTAGTTTGATAGCCAATCAGCTCTGGTTGACGATTTTCCTGATACTTGTACATGGGCTGAATGCCATAATGCATGGTTCGAATGTCCTTTTTCTCAATA
>Ga0351961_1009_pt1 | contig 34136 bp, 25 predicted proteins | sample TotcelT113001M15_FD_205806 | JGI IMG/M metagenome (GOLD analysis project Ga0351961, IMG submission 205806) | Enriched cells from coal bed in the Powder River Basin, Montana, United States - Total cells T11 rep3 HSBNCT.T11.300.1.M15 ...
CAGAAGGGTTAAGAGCGGCGCTTTTTTTATGTTCGAATTGATTGAGTACATGGTTTGTTCCCTTTGCTATGGTAGGTTCTAAATTTTTCTCCGAGAGCCTTCAATCGACTAATAATAATATAATATAAAAGTTTTCGCGATATGTCAATTTCAAAAAGAAATAGATTTAAGTTAAATCGATAGGGTGCGACACAATGAGAAGGGCTTGCTGACGGTAAGATCAGTAAGCCCTTTTTGATAAAAGTATCTATTTAATCGCGTTTATTGCGTGAGCCATAGGACCCCTGCCCCGGCCTGCTTGGGCGCCCGCCGCCAGCATTGCCACCAGGCCGCCTTCGGGATCTTTTCGCGGGTGGCCGCCCGTAAGGTTGTTCGCCATCGCCACGTGGTGTGAATTCGCGTCTTGGTCGATCTTCGCGCTCGCCTTCAGTGCGTGGAGTAAAGTTTCTTGCTGGCCTATCAGAGCGTTCGCCACGATCTTGCCATGGACGGGGTGAGTAATCTCTTCTTGGCACGGGTGTCTGCTCGCCTTCGCCAGGCGTTAGTCGTGACCTATACGGCCTTGTAGGCCGATCTTCACCGTCGCCTCTTGGTGTAAATTCGCGTCCTTCGACAGGCTCAGGACGAGTGGTTTTTCGATCATGCCATGGGCGGGGTGAGTATGGTCTTGATGGACGCTCGCCATCGCCACGTGGTGTAAATTTACGTCTTGGTCGATCCTCACGATTGCCTCTTGGTGTAAATTCGCGTCCTTCGACAGGCTCAGGACGAGCGGTTTTTCGATCATGCCATGGGCGCGGGGTATATGGCCTTGCTGGTGCTGCTTCGTGTTCGTCTGCAGCCTCTCGGGCTGCGCGCTCGCCGCGACTGCCTTCGTTTTGGGCTAATTCCCTGCTTGGGCGGGTATAGCGATCACGCCATGCGGGCCTGCGTGCTCCCCGCTCGTATCCTTCGGCAGGCTCAGGACGAGCGGTTTTCCATGCGGGTCTGTGCGTTTCCCGCTCGTATCCTTCGGCAGGCTCAGGACGAGCGGTTTTCCATGCGGGCCTTTTGCCCTGTGTGGCGCCTTCAGCTCTAGGGGTATACGTTCTTTCTGGTTTGTGTGCTGCCCGCTCGTCTCCTTCGACCCTTCGACGATGCTCAGGATATGCTTCGTTCAGGACGAGCGGTTTTTGGCGATCTTGCCATGGACGCGGCGTGTAGGGCCTGCTGCCAGGCCGAGTATCGCGACTGCGAGTTTCATAGCCACTTTGTGGGCGCTCTGCCGTCGCTCGTGGACGAGCTATGTTGTGACTATGGCCGGAGCCTTGGCGTTGTGGCCGCGCTCCAGGACCCCTGGATGGCCGTCGTTTTGGTGCTGCCGTTGGCTCTGGCGCGCTCTTGAGCATCTCAATCTCTTTTTCTGTTAGCAATCTCCATGCCCCGATCGGTAGCCGCTGGCAGGTAATGCCAGCATATGACTTGCGATCAAGTTTTTTTACAAAGAGCCCGACTTGTTCAAAAAGCCGGCGTACGATGCGATTGCGTCCGCTATGCAACGTGACAAGCCACGACGTGCGTCCTTGGGAAATACAGCGTAGGCTGTCCGGTTTTGCAAAGCCATCATCCAGATGGATTCCGCGACGAATTCGTGCTTCAGATTCAGGGATGAGGGGTCGGCTTAAGTTGACCCGATATATCTTTTCTGCATTAAAGCGGGGATGCGCGAGCTTTTGTGCCAAATCACCGTCATTGGTCAAGAGTAGGGTGCCGGTCGTGTGTACGTCGAGTCTACCAACGGGGTACACACGTACGTTGTTGGGCAATTTGACCAGATCGACCACGCGTGGTAACACTTCGTCTTCTGCAAAGGTGGTAATAAATCCGGTTGGCTTGTGTAAGACAACATAGGCCAATTCCTGCGGCCGCAATACGTGCGTACCGTGGGTGATCACGTCATCAGGTTGTACTTGATAGGTTACGTCGGTTATGACGCTATCGTTAATTTTTATTTGTCCGGCCTTAATCAGGTCGTCCGCTTTTCGTCGCGCACAAATCCCTGATTGTGCTACATATCTATTTAAACGCATTATAGTCCATATATATTTAAAGTTTTTCGTCTGCCCCTTAGTAGTTTAGCACAAATTGCTTAATTTCGGCACTTTTTATGCCAGAAAGCGGAACTTTTCGCTTTGCCTCGGCAGTGCCCTGATAGCGCCCTGATAGCACAGGAGTTATTTATTTACAATATTTTATTATTATGTATAATTAGTTGAAAGTGCAGCTTTTTTTAAAAAGCACGAATGTTTTATTAATTTGATTTGAAGTGAGGACTGAAAGAAAGCTCGGTGCGGTGCCGAGGGTTATAACCAAACAGGGAGGAGCTGCGTTATGCGTTCAGTATCAAAATCACAAGGGACAACGCTGATTATACTTACGCTGATTATGTTTATGGTTCTGATATATTTTGGACAGAGCTGGCAGACGCGGGGTATGAGTGGCAATGCTCACAGTCCGGGAATTCTTGCTTGGTTTAGAAATAGTAATTATAGGGTGCCCATCAGGGCATTTTTTTTTACCCTGGCGGCTGAGTCTGTTTGCTATAAGGGAGTTTCTTTTCATCACGACACAGGTATTTATTAATTTGACGCAAGTTCAAGCTTGAAAATAATGCAGTCTAATGCCGCAATACGCTGGATTTGCGAGGCGTGTTTTGCAGGTCGGGTAGGATGCGCCAAAAGTCTTTGTGCTGGCTCCTGGCGGGTTGGATGAAAATGTACCGGTTTCCTGCTATACTGGTACGTAGATGTTGTGGAATAGCGCGTAGTTGGCAGGTTGCCGGGGTACGCATCTTAAAAATTTTTTCTGGGTTTGGTTTAGTATGTCACCAGTTTTATTGCATGTGTATGGGCCCTTTAATATTAATGCGTATGGCGCTTGCATTGCCATTGGCCTGGCCATGGCCGTTTGGCTGGGGCTGCGCGACCGGCTTGCGGCGCTACTGCTTCGCGATAACCGTTTACAGGCGATTGTACTTATTGGGGTAATTTCAAGCGTTGTCGGTGGACGACTGTTCTACGTACTTACCAATTTGTCCGAGTTTTCGACCTGGCGAGACGTTTTTGCGGTCTGGGACGGCGGCATGTCGGTTTCAGGAGCGTACATTCTGGGGCCCCTGTGCCTTGGGCTCTATCTGTACTTTGCTCAGGTCCCTGTGCGCCAAACGTTCGACCTGATTGGTGTCTATGTGCCACTAGTGCAGGGCTGGGGCCGCATTGGTTGTCTCTGGGCTGGTTGTTGCTGTGGCGTTGTTACGACGAGCTCATGGTCGATTGTCTATGAAAATCCCCTTTCGCTTGCTCCTCTTGGGGTGCCGCTCTGTCCAGTCCAGCTGTACATGGCGCTCGCAACGTTTTCACTTTGGCTTGTGCTCTGGCTCTGCTCGCCGTTTATACGAGTTCCCGGGGTGACCTTCTGCCTCTCTATGGCTGGCATTGCGCTTATCCGGTTTGTTACAGACTTCTGGCGCTGGGAACGCGATTCATGCTGGGCTCTTGGCAGTACGTCTTTTTCAGTGCACCAGCTCGTGAGCCTAGCGATTGTTCTCGTGAGTGGCCTTTTGATTTTTTTGCTCGTGCGATACCACCGGCCGCGTCGTTTCCGTCGGGCGCACTAGCATAGATATGTTACTCGATCCTGCCCCGTTTTTTTTCGGCATAAATAAAGAGATTCCAGAGTTCCAGCGTCTTGTTGCTCAGCGTTGCGGCGAGGGTTGTTCCATTAGGGCTGACATCGATTCCCCAAATGGCCTGGTTTACGAGTAGCGTTTTCATGCAATGCAAAGTGCCGTTGACAAGCTGCCAGAATTGTATGGTTTGGTCCCACGAACTTGAGATCAAATCGGGCCCATGCGGGAGAACGCGTGGAGCAACCAGTCCTGTCAGATAGTTTTTGTGTGTCTTTAATTCCTGGATCATCTCCCATGTGTCATTTTTTTTAAGATATACGTGCAGAATGCCCTTTTCGTCAGAGGTTATGAGCCGGTTTTGGCCTAAAAATACCAGGGGAAAGCCGCCATCACCCTTGAGGGTCTTGGTACATGCCCAAGAGGCATTAGATTTTATTTTTGGTGGTTGTTCCCATGTTTTGACCGTAGCGTCTCTACCGCTTGAGGCAAGTATGGAATCATCAAGATTAAACGCAATATGGGGGATCGCTTTGGGCGCGTGTGCGTTTTTGCAGGATTCGTTGGTGTAGGACCAGAACTGATTTTTATCCAGGCCGTGTTTTGTGTAGCGGTAGAGTAAAATGCCCCCATATCCGGTGCCATGCGCCAGTAGGTTCCCCCGATGGTTAAATCGGGCACAATTAAAATCCCATCCGCCAGATACGTTGTCTGTATAGGTATGCGCCCAGTGCCATGACTCATCATTTTGTTTTTTTTCCTGTTTTTTTTCGAATATCTCTACTCCGCCCCAGACCGGGGCTACAAGATAAGCCCCATCCCGGCTAAAGGCGAGATCGAAAATGGCTCTGGTTGTCTTATTCTTGAGCGTGTCCGTTATGCGCCAGCCGAACGGTTGCTTTTGTTGTATGAACACGACCTTTGCGTTTACCTCAGTGGCGAGTAGGTCGTTGTTGACCGGGCTGAATTGCACTGAGTGAAAGTCCCATTTGGTATCAGGCGATGGTATGACCTGTACTCGGGTTGGGTTAAAAACAGGGATCTGCTCCATGGCGCCGATAGTGTTACTTATGAATGCGCACCATGCGAAAATAAAGCTTAGTGACATGCAATTTCTGGCCAAATACATCTCTTTTCTCCGGTAAACGAGCTTCGCGCTGCCGCCGTGCGGCAGCCTCTCTGGTTACAGGATGACAGGAATGCGGGAACAAGAGCTAGGGCTTGTCCGGCTTTTTTTGGCGCGCTAGTCTAATCGTGATGCGCGGGCTTTTGTGCAAATAACTGCTGTATGGCTTTAATATTGGGCGTGGTATCAGAAAGACTGTTTACCCAGTTGATCATATCGTGGGTAATAGGTACTTTGCCTGAGTCAAGCAGGACCCTGACCGTTTCTAGGTGCCCGCCATGATATGCCCAATGTAGTGGCGTTGCTTTGCCTTTATCGGGGGCATGGATAGATGCACCCTTGCCTACTAAAAATTTGACGATTGGCGCAAATCCCCAAATACACGCTATGTGTAGGGCTGTTTGGTTGTCTTGTGGAGCGCAGTGGCAATGTATATCGGCACCCCTGTTTACCAAGAACTTGACCATGTCAAGCTGGCCTGCCAGGCAGGCAGTATGCAAGAGCGGCTCACTCTTTTCGCTTTCAGCCAGGATGTTAATTCCGGTGCTTGCCAAGAATTTAACGATTTTTAGGTGCCCATGCACGCAGGCAATTTGTAGAGGCGTAAGCGCTTGTGAGTCTGGTGTGTTTGTGACCGTCGCTCCATGGGCCAGCAAAAACTTAACGACATGTAGATGCCCAGACCGGCATGCCCAGTGGAGGGGCGTGAAGCCCTGTGGGCTTGTGCGTGTATCGATAGATGCGCCATTTTGTACCAAAAACTCAATAATACCCATATTGCCGCGATCGCATGCCCAATGGAGTGGTGCGCTGCCATCGTTTGCTTGCGTGTTAACATCGGCGCCGGCGCTTGCCAGAAGCTTGATTGTTTCGAGATTGCATCGCAGGCATGTGATCTGTAGCGCTGAAACGTTGTCTTTGTCGAGTGCATGGATATCGGCGCCTGCATGTACCAAAAATTGTATGACTTCGGCGTGCCCCTCGATGCATGCCCAGTGCAAGGCCGTTTTGTTATCGTTGCCGGGAGTATCGATGTGTGCGCCGTTGCGTACTAAGAATTGGGCGATTTCGAGGCGCCCTTGGATGCAGGCCAGGTGCAAGGGGGTATAGCTATCTTTATCCTGGGCGTTAATCTCTGCGCCTGCTTGCAAAGCCCTTTCGGCCGCTTGTACGCTTCCGGTGAGCGTTGCGTAATAAAGCTCTCTGGTTGCTTGTGACATGGTTTCGGGCATGCTAATAATCCTGTTTGGTTGCGAGTTTTTGTGTAAGCAACAAACAAGTTATTATTGGTTGCCCTAGTAAAAAAAGGGGGATATACGTTCTCCGGTGAACCCCTAGGAGACATAAAAAGAATAGCCTGCTTTTGTTGAAAGTTCAACGCACGCACGGGCAATCCCATTCTGTAACGGTACCGCTGGAAAAAATTCTTCTCTTTGCTATAATTAACATAAGAGAATTATAAGCTCTTGAAAAAGCTTGTTAAGCTTTGGTTGTCTGGGGTTGCTGTATTTATGTTAGTATATAAAACTTTTCGCGGGTGGGCTCTGGTAGCCCTATGTGGGCTGGCGAGTGATGCTGGTGCCATGGAAAGCGTGGGGAATGGGTGTTGCAAAAAGGTTTTACAGTGGGCGAAAGCTTATCCCATTGCGACGCTGGCACTGGTGATTGGTGCGGGGACGAGTCTTTGCGCGTTAAGGAAGCTTTGGTGGACCTGGGCATCGATCAAAACGGCCAATAAAGAGCAAAAATCACGCAAAGAGCAGAAAAAAGAATTTGTTCGTGATATGGTCGTGTTGCTTACCAGTGGCAGAGAGTGCGAGATTGCGTCAAAAGAGAATTTAACTCGGTACCGAGAGCTTTTTAAGTTTGATGGGTGTGATCAGCACCAGGAGTTTTTGCCCTGGATATTTCGCGATGAGAAAACGAATCTATTTATGCCACGGGCATTGTCGCATAGGTACTTGCTGCTGATCGCAGCCGAAGCGGGCGATCCTGAGTCCGTGAAGGGGTTGATCGATCGCGAGGATCAGGAGCTGGAGAGAGAAAGTAATAAAAGTGGGCCTCTCCATATAGCTGCGTATTATGGGCATGCCGATGTTGTCAAATTTCTGCTTTCACACAAGCGCATACGACATCAAGCTGGAGATGGTAAAAATCGCCATGCGTTACAGTATCTTATGGCGGGGGCACGCTTTGAGATGTATCCTAAAGAGTATTTAAAAAATTATGCACAGTGTGCCGATTTATTAATTAAAAAGGGCCTGATGAATGGTCAGTGGGGTTCTGGGGCTATCACCCCGGATAATTTTTTGGGTACGGTTAAGGCGAAAGTTCAGGGATTATGTAGCTGTACGAACGGCTGCGCCCAATGCCGCGGGGCCTACAAGCCGCTCTTTCAGGCTTTTGGCAAAAAGTTCTGGCCTCATCAAAACGAATTTGACGAGTAGCTAACGGGCTAACGTGATGGCGATTTCGATGCCCGCGTCATGCAAGTCTGAGAGCGTTTCCAGCGTTGTCGTGATTTTGTTTTTCGCGACCAAGCGTACGCGTTTATCATGATCATAAAAGACAATTTCAAGCGCCGTGCGCCCGGGTAAAAAGCTTTGCTGTGCCGGGATAATCACCTGTGGGTCTTTGTCTTTTGGAATCGTGAGCGTGAGCCGTTCGACGCTTGACCAGTTTTCCAAAACGCTTTCAAGGGGTTGTAGGGTATTTGCTTTTATTTTGCACCCTGAGGTTGCCGCTTCGTCAACTTGGCCTTCTACTAGAAAGAGCGAGTGGGTTGACAGGATGTCTGTCGCTTTGGCGAAAAGCTTAGGAAAGACGACAATCTCAGCTTGGCCTGAATAATCTTCGAGGCCTACAAACGCCATACGATCGCCCTTTTTGGTCGAAATAACGCGCGTGGTTGTGAGTGAACCGGCACACATAACCGTCCCCTGGCTCTCGCGTGCCGTGCGAAAACTCACGGTCTTAAGCCACTGGAGCTGTTTCTTGAATCGATCTAATGGTCGCGCACTTAAATAAATCCCGAGCACTTCTTTTTCTTTTTCAAGCTTAACCGTATCGGCCCATTCGGCCGCCGGAGAGAACATATAGTCAGGCTCTTGGGCTTTGCTTGTGGGTGAAAATTGTGCAAAGAGCCCCATCTGGCCCGTTAAACGTGCCTGCTTGTGTTCGGCCGCTTTGTCCATAACCTGAGCAAGTTCGTCAGTCTTTTGTGCTCGATTGCCCGGGAGGCTGTCAAACGCGCCGGCGGCGATTAGGCTTTCAATAAAGCGCTTATTGCAGGTGCGTAAGTCAACTCGAATGCAAAAATCGAGCAGATCTTTAAAAGGGCCACCGGTGCGCCGCTCTTCAAAGCAGACATCTAAACCGGCCGAACCGGCATTCTTGATGCCAATTAATCCAAACCGTATCGCCGTGCCTTCAGGTACAAAAAAGTGTTCTGATTGGTTGATATCAGGCTGTAGAATCTCGATATCCATTTCCCGTGCAGCTTGAATATAGAGCGCCATGGTCTCGGGATCGCGAGATTCCAGCGATATTAAGCTGGACATAAATTCAACGGGATAATGCGCTTTTAAATACGCTGTCTGGTAAGCGATAAGCCCATAGGCAGCAGAGTGTGATTTGTTAAAGCCATAGCCGGCGAAATAGGCCATCAGGTCAAATAGTTCCCCGGCTTTTTTGGAGTCAAAATTGCTTTTAGTGGCGCGCTCGACGAAAACAGCCCGGTTTTGGGCCATGACGTCGGCTTTCTTCTTACCCATAGCTCGTCTGAGAATGTCAGCTTCTCCAAGCGAATAACTACCAATAGCAGACGCGATCTTCATGACCTGTTCTTGATAGACAATAACGCCGTAGGTCTCTTGTAGAATCGGCTCAAGCTCAGGGAAAATATATTCGATTTTTTGCTCGCCGTGTCGACGTTTAATAAAATCGTCGACCATGCCGGACCCTAATGGTCCCGGCCGGTAGAGGGCGTTAACGGCGATAATATCTTCAAAGCCTTCAGGCTTGAGGCGTCGCATAACGTCTTTTACGCCGCTGCCTTCAAACTGGAAGACCCCGGTGGTGTCCCCACGGCCGAGCAGCGCGAACGTTTCAGCGTCGTCCAAGGGGAGATAGGCGACATCGAGATCGATCTGCCGATTTTTTTTCAAAAACTCCACGACGCGCTTGATGAGGGTGAGGTTCTTGAGCCCTAAAAAGTCCATTTTTAAGTAGCCGAGAACTTCAAGCTCGGTCATGGCGTATTGGGTGACCAGATCATTGGTCTTTGGTGGGACGTACAAGGGGAGAATATCTTCGATAGGCTCAGGGGCGATTACGATACCTGCAGCATGTTTTGAGGCATGTCGCGTCAGGCCTTCAAGCCGTGATGCAACGGCAAACAATTGTGCTGCCGTCTGGTTTGAATCTCGTATCTGGGCGAGTTTTGGCTCTTGCTCAAACGCCTCGGCAAGCGTTATTTTCAGTTGATCGGGAATCAGGTTGGTAATCGCGTTGGCATCTTCAAACGGTATCCCCAGTGCGCGGGCGACGTCTTTGACGACACCTTTTGCCTGCATGGTCCCAAACGTGATGATTTGGCAGACTTTATCATGCCCATATTTTTCACGAACGTATTCAATAACCCGTTCACGGCCTTCAATACAAAAATCGATATCGATATCGGGCATGGAGACGCGTTCAGGGTTTAAAAAACGCTCAAAGAGCAGATTGTACCTGAGTGGGTCGATATCGGTAATGCCGGTTGCCCAGGCAACGAGCGATCCTGCAGCAGAGCCACGCCCGGGACCGACCGGGATGCCATTGTTTTTGGCCCACTGGATAAAATCGCTCACCACCAAAAAGTAGGTAATAAATCCCATACGCCCAATAAGCGCCATTTCAAGCTTGAGACGATCCCAGTAGGCTTCTGGCGTGTCAGTGATAATACGCTTGGTGTCGAATAATTTTTGGAGCCCCTCGGTACAGATGCGCTCAAAATAGGCAGGCTCTGTCTCTTGGTTTGGGGTGGGGAACGAGGGGAAGAAATATTTCCCCATCTGGAACTCGAAATTGCACAGGTCGGCAATCGCGCCGGCTTGCCATATGGCATCAGGATTTTCGGGAAATGCCTCAAGCATCTCTTGGGGTGTACGCATGTAGGTCAGACACTCGCCAAACGTCATGCGGTCAGGATCGGTCATTTTATGATGCGTTTGGATCGCCAGCATGACCTCGTGAGCGTATCGATCTTCTAGCGACGCATAATGGCAGTCTGCTGAGGCAAAAATGGGGATGCCCATTTCTTTGCTCATCCGGAAGAGTTGCGTATTTACGATCTTCTGCTCCGGCTGGTCTTCCGGCTGTACTTCAAGGAAATACCTATCTTCTCCAAAAATACTGCGCATTTCATCTAGGTAGCGCGTAAGGGCTGGCTGGTTGTTTTGTAACAAGAGCTGGGGAATATGGCCCCCTAAACAACTGGACGTTGCGATCAGGCCTTCTGAGTATTGGCGCAAAATCTTGTAGTCGATACGCGGCTTAAAATAGAACCCCTTGGTGTAGGCAATATGCAAAATTTTACACAAGTTCTTGTATCCCGTTGCATTTTGCACGAGCAGCAACAAGTGATAATAACGATTTTCGTTATCTTTGACGGCAATATCTTCGGTTAGGTAGGTTTCAATACCAATGACGGGCTTAATACCAGCTTTCTTGCAGGCCTGGTAAAAGCGTACGGCTCCAAAAATATTCCCGTGGTCTGAGATGGCCAGCGAGGGAAGCTGGTGCTTTTTGCCAAAGTCGATCAGTTGATCGATACCAATGGCGCCATCGAGCAACGAATACTCAGTGTGTAAGTGTAAATGCGTGAAATACTGGGACATGTATTACTGCTAATTTCGTTTTTATAAATTCTAGTTTTATTGGGTTAACCGTTCGCATCCTTCGACAAGCTCAGGACGAACGGTTTTTTATTGTGCGTCTGTTTTGCATGTTTGAGATGTCCTCTGCCTGTCCAGCTCATTTAGTCCTGTTTGCCGTGAGTTGCCGTTACTAACACTATGGCGAGATTTGTTTGGTACAATCAGCTTTCGTTAAATTATGACGGGCACCCCATCCCCGTTCGTCCTGAGCTTGTCGAAGGGCTCGAACGGGCGAAAGCTTCCAGCTACACAATATTTTGGACCTGTTCGCGTGCTTTTTCGAGCTCGACTTTAATAGTAATCGCCAAGTTGCTCAAGATTGCATCAGCACATTTGCTACCCAGCGTGTTTATCTCCCGGAACATTTCTTGGAGGGTGAAATCAAGCTGTTTGCCCTTCTCGATTTTTGAATTCTTGAGTATCTTTTGGGCATTGGTCAGATGATTGGCAAGCCGCACGACCTCTTCAGTAATATCAAGTTTATCAAGCTGGTTATAAATAAGCTGCATGTGATGATCTTTTGTTTCAGCCGATGCGGTTTCGAGCATAAGGTGTAGATCAGCAAGAAATTTCTTACGCTTCTCTTCAACCACTTCTGCGGCGCGTACTTTGATAATTTTAATGGTCTTTTCGACGCTTGCTAGGCGCTTGCGCAGTTCAAGACGTAGGGCGTCGCCCTCAAGGGCGCGTTGCTCAGTGAGTTTGGCAACCACCTCGTCAATGCCTACCAACAACTGGGTAACCAGTTGGGCGTCGAGTGGCTGGTCAGCAAAATCAAAGACATGCGGCAATTGGACGATCGTGTTCAGGTCCAGCGTCCCCTGGAGTTTATATTTCTTGCCAAAAGTCTCTTGAATATGGACAGCCGCTTGCAGGTATCCTTCTATGGCATTGAGTGCTGGCACTGGCCTGCTGCTGAGTGCGACCGAGGAATTGAGATAGACCGTGCAATAGATGGTGCCACGCGTCAGTGCATCACGCAGTTTTTTTATAATAGTAGTCTCGAGGTGCGCAAATGCATACGGCAATTTGCACGAGGCTTCAAAAAACTTCGCGTTAAGCGACTTGATCTGGATGGTAACAACGACGGTGGCGTCGGGAGAGGTCAATTCGATGCTTTGCGTTGCAAAGCCGGTCATACTCAGCAGCATGCGCAGGTATCCTTAGGCTATTTTTATATCAATTCTCATAACAAACTCCCATTTTCACTATACAAATTCTGGCTTATCAAGCTAAATTAGTGTGAACATTTTGTACATCATCAAGCTCTTCGAGATTTTCAAGAAAATCGAATACTTGTTGTTCCTGATTCTCCGCAATATGAACCGGGGTTTTTGGCACCAGTTCAAGTTCTGCTTCATCGATAGTAAAATCGAGAGTCTTAAGTTTCTCTTTTACTTTTTCCAAATCCCGAGGATCGCACGTGATGTACCAGGCATCATCGGCCTGATTGATAGCTTTAATATCAAATTCAAGCAGCTCTTCCAAGAGCTTGTCTTCGTTTAAGTGTGGAGCTGTGCCGCGCACGACGCCACAGCGATCAAACATCCAGCTTACTGCCCCATTTTCTGCAATAACACCACCCCTACGGGTGAAGAGATTGCGAATATCAGAAATTGCCCGATTTTTGTTGTCAGTTAAGACATCAATAATTATCGCAACGCCGGCGGGGCCGTAGCCTTCATACTGATACGATTCATAGTGCACGCCGGGCAATTCACCCGTACCCTTCTTGACGGCGCGTAGCGCGTTGTCTGAGGGCATATTGTGTTCGCGTGCTTTTTCCAAAAGACTACGCAGAGTAGCATTGTGATTTATATCGCCGCCACCCACACGCGCAGCGACCGTTATCTCTTTGATTAATTTAGTAAAAATTTTCGACTTTTTCGCATCTTTAGCCGCCTTTTGATGCTTAATTGTTTTCCACTTTGAGTGTCCAGACATTGGTGCCCTTTCTCTTTTTCCAACGCATTACCGGTACGTTTTCTCAAGATACCCAAACCCGATGCGCTTGTCGATGAAAAACGTATCAGTTTATGAGAACGTGCGTGAACGATCTTCCTGCAAAAAGTTGGCAGTTACCGCAGGGCCTTTTCTAGGAGTTCTCGTATTGCTTTTGCCTTCTGAAGATCTTCATAGTGCAGGTTTTCTTCGGGGTTCATGGTGTCGGTCCGTATGAGGTGTGTGGTTTGCCGTATGGTGGCTTCGCACTCCTCAAGGTCTTCTTGTGTGGCTGGCACCTTCTTTTCGAGCAAAAACTTAACGATGGCAACCTGCTTATTCGCTATGGCCCAGAGGAGTGGGGAGTATTTATGGTTTTTTGATTTTTCGAGCGCTCCTTTGACGTTTTCAAGACGCTTAGCGAGCATTGTGAGTATGTCTAAGTGTCCCATTTGGCAGGCCCAGTGGATAATGGTAATAGCGAGATCGGTGGAGATCTCTGCCCTAGCGGCAATGAGAAGCTTGGTTGATTCATAAGCCTCGTTGAGAAATGCGAGTTGAACGGCGGTTCGACTATGACTGTTCTTGTGATTTATTTTTGCGCCGCGCTCGAGAAGAAACTTGACCGCCTCGTGGTTGTTATTGGTGGCTGCGCAGAGCAGGTACGTATTGCCATATTCATCTTCTTGGTCGATATTAAGCTCTTTCTGGCTGAACATCCACAGGAGTATGGACTGCCTAGCAGTATGTCTTTCAGGCCTACTAGCTTCTAGGTAGTTAAAGTTTACGGATTGGTAGCCGTGCTCAACCGCAGCTATGAGCGTATGCACAATGGTGCCGTTTTGTGCGCTTGGTAGCTTTTGATTTATACCAAACTTTTTTTGAGACAACATCTTTTTTATGGTTGCTTCATCGCCCATTATGGCTGCATAGACGAGTTCATCATGGGGCTTCATCGGCAGTTCTTTGGGCTTAAGCATGCCGGCGCTATGCCCAATGGATCCCAGGGCTACGATAAGCGCGGCGACATAAAAACGTATTTTTTGATGCATGGCAAGCTCCCCATAGATAAATATATAGTTTTGTGTTTTCTGAACAGATATCTGTCAGTGACGAGCAAATTCGTGGCTGGTCCCCGTACTTTTGTAGTATAGTATACCAACTTTGGACCGTAGTGCGAGCGTGCGGGACAGCTTTATTTTGAGAGACAAATCTAACGATTTATTACTTCGGTGGAACTAAGGCAAGAATGCGTTGCGCCATGTGGTTACAGATTGGGTACGTGTGTGCCCAGCGCGACTAATTCGCGCAGTTCCCGTTCAAGTGGTGCACGTTTATTTCCATAATCGGGGATGAGGTAAGATTCTTCGGTTGGGCCTGTTATTTTCCAGATTCCATTCGCGTAGGAACTTTTATAACCGCCCCGCTCGGTCTTTTCTATGTCTTCGTTGAAATGTACGGTTTTTTTTACCCGTTCAGTAAATTCCTTGAGCAGCCCAAGCATGCGTACATGGGCTTTTTGGTAGCCAAGGGGAAGATACATCTCCAGGCCTGTGGTTGGAGATGTATCGGGCTTCTCTAGGGTAAGACTTGCGGAAATGGCCAAAGGGAGTGGGTGGAGACCATTTTTGGGAATGGCGATTATTGAGCAGTACCCAGTTGCTGTGCTGGTCCGACGTTTGTTGTGTATTTTTCTGCCAATGACGTGAAGGATGAGGGGGATGGTCCACCAGATATTATTGTTCTCATCAATCCAAGGGAGGGAAAAACCGAGTTTGAAGATGCGGTCGAGTACCGGAGGTGGAATATTGTTGCGGCAGATAGAGAGCCTGCTATTCAAGGAACTTCGGTTATTAAGGTAGTGGCGCATGAAGGCGAAACGAGCTAGGGGGAGCGCAAAGGTAATCTGATTAGGTAAAAAATTGTCGAGAAATTCCTGTAATTCCCATGGCTTTGTCTCAACTTTGAGGGTGCCCCAGAGTTCCATATGGTTTATGAGGGCTGGTGCGAGTTTTCTGAGCGTGCATTGATCGACAATAATGTGGCTTGTTTTTCCAGCTTCGCTTTTTCGTAATTTCTGCCATGTTGCCACTATATCGGGACATCTTTCTATGGCTACTATCTGTCTATCAGGGCATGTTCATTTAAAAGCTTGGAAGTAAGAGGTTTTTAATATTTTCTTTGTCAAGAGGGGCGATTCGAGTAGATTTGCAGATGCTAGGGGTTTGCTGTTTGAAAAAAAGAGTGTATGTTGCTCACAAAACAACTTTTCAACCTTTTTCAAGGAGAAAAAATGAGCAACATACACCTGCAAACTATAGCGTCGTCGGAAAAATTTGTAAATTTTTTTGAAGTAATTGGGGCAATTCCAGATCCACGGATGGATCGCTGTAAAAAACACTCACTTGCAAATATTATCGCAATCGCAATCTTTGCCATATTGGGACAATCAAATACCGCAGTTGCAATCAACAAGTTTGGCATTCGGCACAAAGAAGAGCTTGAATTGATGCTCGATATGCCTTTTGGTATACCTTCAAGGAGCACTTTTTCGCGAGCATTAAACTTTATAGATCCACTCGAATTAGACTTCTGGCTGCAATACTGGGAAGAATCACTCTGTGAAAGTGTTGATTGCAAGCATATTGCGATCGACGGGAAAGAAGATAATGCTTGTGGGTTCAATTGTTTAAGAGCATTTGATGTTGCAAATTGTCGAGTTCTTGCTCATGAGAAAATAGCGGAAAAAAGCAATGAGATAACGGCGGCTCCACCCCTTCTAGAAAAGCTTAATCTGGTTCGTGTTGCCGTAACTGCAGACGCAATGCACACACAAAGAAAAACTGCTAAAAAAATTATTGATAAAGATGGCGATTATCTATTGGTCTTAAAGGGGAATCAACACCAATTACACGCAGACGTAAAGCTTTTCTTTGATGACGTTGAAAGAAATGGTGATCTAGAAGGCATTTGTAGCAGATGTGAGATATTTGAAAAATCGAGAAACCGCTTCGAAAAGCGCATATGCATATCAACGGGATATATCAAATGGATCTATGCCCGCAACCAGTGGAAAGGTTTAAGATCAATAAGCGTTATTATCAGTTCCAGGACGATTGGAAAACGTACCATAACCGAGAGGCGATATTTCATAAGCAGCCTGGAATCTGATGCAAAGAAAATTTCTGCGCTTGCTCGAGCCCATTGGGCAATTGAAAATCAATGTCATCGTTCTCTCGATGAGGAGTTTGGCTCGGACCGATCAACCATTAGAAATTGGAGAGCAGCTTTAAACCTCAGCATATTGAAGGATTTTGCACTATTTATTCTCAAAAAGATTGATTCAGGAGAGTCTTTGAGGGAAAAGCGAATCACAAACAACTGTCAGTTCGACCATCTCATAAAAATGCTGTATCTTTGAGGCTTTTAAATGATCACGCCCTGTCTGTCTATTGACGATTGTTGTGCAGGTCTTATACGTTTGGCTGAGATAGAAGACTCGATTGCTATTCGGGTCATTATTCTTGGAAATGTTCTTCCCCCCAAGAATAATGAGAATTGCCATAGGGTTGTATTGGTTTAGGGCGATTTGAAAGTTGTGTGGGAGGGTGTTGGCGCGCTCTCCCTTGTTGAGGAGCGGGAATCGATTTTTCAGCTTTGTGAAGAGGTTCTCGTTGGTTTCCATGGCCCCTAACACTACGGGCAACCAGAGTAGATAGAAGATACTCGTTCTTGCGCTTGCCATAATAAAAGCCTCGTTTGGTCATGGCCGTTAGTCGTGGCCACATGGATAGGTCTCTATCATGTTATTCTAACGCGAAAAAGTGTTTCTAACCAGAATATGTGCCGATTTTCTGGTTGATCGCCTGGATTTGCTTACGAAATTCGGGTACCCATGTTGGTGTACTGATCGCCTTGGCTTTAACAAGTTCTGGGAATAGTACTACGTGAACCTTCATGCCGGTCTTGGCAATTGCCGCGATAACGCGAGAGTCGGAGAGTGCGTTGATCGTTTCTTGCGGGTGTGCACCAAAGGATCCGCAGCCCAATAGGGTCATGTCAAGCTCATCTATACCATGTACGGCAGCAAAGAGTATGGTGCCGATGTTCTGGGCTTTGTTTAGGATTTTCGCCTCTGCTTTCTTGTTGGTCCATTGGTTGATATTAAGTGCCGAGGCAAAAATTTGGGTCACCCGTTCGACTTTTTGGCATTCTTCTCGCGTGTTAAGTGGTACGCGGGAATTAAAGATAGCCATTGGATTGCGCCCGTATTGTACAATCCCGGTATCAAACATGTACTGAGCGCGATCTTTTGATGGGCCTAAATCGCGTTCATATTTCTGGTCCCAGCGCCAGTTTTTTTCCCATCGGATGGTGCTCAAATCCTTCGTGTTAATATAGAGTGGGTAATAGCCGCTCGAGATTGGCACGTTTATGTGTCCTGCAATCAAAACATTGTTAGCATCTTGCTCAGTTATGTTGCCAATGCTGGTTAGATTGCCCCCATCCTCGGCTGTAACCTGTGGGAGCTTTGCAAGGAGCGTAAAGTCTGTTCTTTTGCCAAAGCCCGGAATCTTGCCGGCAAAAAGGAGTAGCTTGCGTATGATAGCGGCAACTATCGCCGATAATACCGCATGTTCGCCGTTCGTTGCACGATGTTGCATGCCCATCAGCAGGCTGGTTATTTTTCCCATCCCGCCTTCGAGCATATTCCAATTCGATGCTATTTGAGAGGCAAAATACTTGCCGGATCGTTGCCTATCTTTTTTTGCTTCTAAAAGACGATAGCGAACGTCAGTACAGCGTAACGCTTCTTCAATGTTCCCCGCATCGGCAAGCGCATAACCGTCTATAAGATCAATACTACCTTGAGTTCCTGTCTTTTTCTGTAGCTTGGTCATTTTGGTCTGCAAATCGCCGAGTGTTTCAAGAACTAGCCGCGATTCCAAGAAAATATACCGCTGGGGGAATTTTTTTAATTCTTCGGCAATGGCAGCATCGTTAATATCAATCCCGTTTGGATGTTGTGTGCTCTTGACGGTTGCATCGCCACCAGCTTCGATGATAGCCTTGAGTAGTGGAAATTTATCCAGACCTTGGTAGATGCCATGGGGGAAAACAGACTCTTGGAACTCGCGTTCAGAAATTCCCATGACATGCTCAAAAATGTCCTCTCGCCAAAGGCGATTTTCTTGTAAATCTTCTTTTGCCCAGTGTTCGGGTTTTTTTGGTTCTTGAAAGAGTTGCCAGAGGGCGTATATCCCCACGGCGGCTGCTCCAATGCCGGCGAGTGTCCAGAAGACTCTTTGGGCGATCTTGGAACTCATGGCATTACTTTGATGGACGGTCCCCAGGCCTATGAGGAGTGTAAGGGTAAGGAGCGTTGTTTTCTTGAACATCGAGTGGAGCCCTATGTTGTTGGGATGCGATTGAGGAGTGCGTCAGGTACGTCAGGTCGAAAATCAAGCAGACTATAGTTCCTTTTTTTCGCCAGCATATTGTCGCATATGCGCGTGTTGTCATCGCTTTTGGCTTTAATATCCGCCCCGCATTTGAGCAGCTCGAGGCATACCGCCCAGTTATTGTTGTCGAGCGCTGTTTGCAAGGGCGTTTTGCCGTAAATGTTTTTGGCTTCAAGGGGGGCTCCCTTTTCAACGAGGAGTTTCACTATATTCGCCTCATCGACGAGGTGGAGGGGCATGTTCCCTCGCGCATCAACAGTATCAATTCCGGCGCCCCTATCTATGAGCTCTTTGATAACATCAAGCTCTATGTATGGCCAGGCACAGGCAAGATGGAGCGGAGTCTGGCCCTTGTTATTTTGCAGTTTTATATTGATACCCTTTTCGTATAGGAAGCCGATGAGTTCTGGTGTGGGGCATGCATAAGACCATGTAAACAGGGTATGAATAATGCTATTTCCTGCATAGTCGCTGGAGTTGATATCAAAACCTTTATTGAGTGCGCATTGCACCATGTTTTTTGTTTTGTTTATGTCGTACAACTTTCTCCAGTTGCGCCATATTCTGACGATACTGCGATTGATATCCTCAAAGTGATCTTTTAAACCGTTTAACTGTTGGTGGTTGTTTATGGTTTGCTTTCTGTGCGAGTAGCTTTTCCACATCCCCCACAGGAAGAAGCCTCCAATAAGGCCTACGGTGGCGATTGTAAGAGTTCCAAGAACTTTGGAACTAGAAAAGCCTTTGCTCTGGGGCATACTCCCCAGGCCTATAAGGAGTGTAAGGGTAAGGAGCGTTGTTTTCTTGAACATAGCAATCTTTCTAAACGTTATAAACGGTATAGTCGGCTAAAATTTTTTAATTATCTTTTGAGTCCCGACTGTTTCATGCTGGTTGTTTTATTTATTTTTAATATATCGAAACAAGCAGCCTGTTTATATTTTATCAAAAATGACAAAAGGTGTAAAATTTATGTCGTTGGCGCTTAAGGCGAGATCTTTTATTTATAAAAAATTAAATAATAATTTGGTGATTTGGCAATTTAGTTGTTAATTCGACAAAAATCATCGCGCATGATATAATTTAAAATAATATTTTTTAATTATAATTTGGCCTTCTTGTGAGATTTATAAAGGGCTTCGGAGTTTTTTTATGCAGCTCTATTTTAGCATGTGCTTTAGAAGAATAAGAATCGCACTTTTGTGCGCAATGGTGACCGCTATTGGTACCAGTGTGCCTATGTCGGATTGGCCGTATGTTGCTCTTTCCAAAAGTATTATTGGCCACCGTTTTACCAAGAAAACGGTGGCTGCGCTAGTTGTTGGTCTTGTTGCCTGGCGATGGTGGCCATCAGTCCTTGGCGTGGGGATGGGATTCCCAAAGTTGAGTGACAACCCAATGCTTAAAACTCAAGGCATCTCATATCAACTTAAATATTATGATTTTTTTAAGCCTCGTGAAGAGTTTGGTACCGAAGAGACCTGGGAGTTGTCACAGAAAATGGCTGTTGATGCGCAGAGAGTTTTAGGTTATAACACCTATCCGCTGATTGGAACTTACGAAAACAATACTCACTATGATATTAACAACAAAAAAGAAACGATCTTAATTACTGCTGAGGGTTGGCCAGATGTCCCGGCTGCAACAAAATATTCACCTGATCACTTCCGTTGCTATCGTAGGATCGTATCGGTAAACTTTCGTGACAGTGGCTATTGTTTTAATAATGGTATCCTTGCAAGAATCGCAGCACTTCGGTTTTTTAATTTAGGTGGCACGCGCGATCAAATGACGCTTATGCATACGGTTGCAAGTATTTATAAAGCGTATCCAGACGCTCCTCTCAAGCTCTATGGGCAGTCTCGGGGTGGCGGGACGATAATTCGCCTGCTGCACGCACTGTATGAATATGATGCCTATGCTTCGTGGTGGAAAGTGTTGGGTTGCTCGCGAGAAGATGTTGCAAAGATTCTGGCGAATATCAAAAAAGGCGGCGTGGTACTTGCTAAGCCTGCTGTTAATCGAGCTGCTGCCATAAAGCAGTTTGTTACGAATGTTTTAGATGATCTCTTGAAAGATCGAGCGCCATATGCGCTTACAAAGAAAGGTAAAGTTTTGTCAGTTATAAAGAACTGCTTAAAAAGCCTTATTGGAGGAATTGTTCGTCCCCTTGCACCACTATGGATGACTATAGCAACCGACTATCATTTTTGGCAAACAGAAGCCATAGATCTTCTTGAGCGTTTAGTTGCAAAAAAGAACGATCTTTCGTTTGTTTCCATCTATTGTTCCAGGGTAGATGAGACGATTGGCAATAGCCAAGACGAACGAATAAAAGCGCTTGCACAGACGGTTGTTGATGAAAAGGGCACTGAGAAAAAAAAACAGGATCAGGTAAAAGCGGGGATCGGCAACTTTGTTGTTGACTGGTTTTACGGGCATAACGAGAATGATTTTGTCATCGAGCACTCAAAGCTTTTTGCTATCTGATCCAACCCTTCAACTATAGAGAAGTTACTTCAAGTGCGACCAAGCGCCGTTCGTCCTGAGCTCGCTCATCCTGAGCCTGACGAAGGATCGAAGGGTGCGAACGCAACTTGATTAGTTGTTTTTAAAATACGAGTTCCATACGCTCAGGACCAAGCCTTCGCTTTTCACAATCGCCCCCTTCGACCCAGCCTTCGCTCGTGGACGAGCTATGGTGGGCGGCAGAGCGGTTGCCAAAACCCTCTTTTTTGCATCTTTTCCCCCACGGTTCAGTCCAGATATTTTCTACTAGGGACTTGTGGGCAATGCAGAGCTGGGTTGAAGGGCAACTTGTGCTTGCGCACTCGAACCAAGCGGACAGGTAGGATGAGCGGGCCGTAGGAATGCCCCTTTGGGCAACGGGGTTGGCATTATTTTTCTGGAAAAACTTTAGTCGTGATCTCGATCAGAGCGTCCTCCATTGCGTCGATCTTAGGCACATTGGCACATGCTTGGATCCAAATGTCTTCGCCGACCTTTTGTGCGATTTTGGAATCCATACAGGCACTTTGGTGCATATTCCCAAGCCCCATGAGCAGCATGAGGACAAGAAGCGTTGTTTTCTTGAACATAGCAATCTTTCTAAACGTTATAAACGGGACAGCGGGCTACATTGTATGGAGCTCGTACTTTAAAAGCAACTAACCCTGGGGCCTTGTATTTGCGAAAATATAGGCGGGGAGTTTGTGGGGCCGCAGGCCCCACGCCCAATTTCTATGCCCGCAGGGGGCCGAAGGCAGCTCCGAGCGATTGGTTGTTTTTTAGATAACAGCTTTATAGGCCAAAAGTTTTTAACTTTAAATCAGGAGGCCGTGTTTGTATTTTGCCAAGAATGACCAAAGGGGGCAAAATTTGTTGTTTTTGGCATTCGGGTCGAGAGCTTATACTTTACAAAAAATTAAAATTATGAAATATTATTATTGATATTTAAAATAAAAGTTTCATCTAATGGGCTCTTGCGCGACAAGCTCGCTTGCATGGCAGAGGTCTTTTTGGAGGGGGGTATATGAATTCAAGCAAATACTTGGCTATAAGCGATACGAGATTTTTGTTCTGGTGCTTGGCGCGCGTTTTTCTGGCGAGCTTGGGCTGCTGGTGCGTATTGGGTGCGATGGATAATAATAGCAACGAAAAAGAGCTTCTCTTAAATACCAGTACCAGGGCGTCGGTCTCGTCTGTTTCTATTGTACAGAAGCTTGATCGAGCCGAGCAGGGCATTGCGCCTCTGTACAATGTATCTGTTACAACGACCGATGGCCGGGTCGTGTCGCGCTGCATATCATATCGAAGTTTTGCGGCACTTATGTTTTTTTGCAGCCGGGAGGCTCTTGGGGGCCAAACCCAATCTGAGCATGGCATACCGCTTCGCGCTGAGGGTCTTGGTGAGGGACTTGCGCCGTTTTTTGAGCAAGCTCCCCTGCAGGTTGCTCGTGCCCTGTGGGCCCGGTGGACGCGTATGGCCGTGTGGGCGGGTAAAAAGATTTTAAGGGAGGCTGTTGTCTCCGCGGGACGATACTCGCGTCTTGGCTCTTATGAACGGGCGTTGCTTAGAAAGATAGTGTGGCACAGTGTTGCGCAAAATGGTGAAGTTTTGTCATCTGTGCTCTTGTCTCAGACGGGGGTTTCGTGTGGCGCTTTGGGGAATGCTTCACAGCAGCATGAGCTTGATCGCCTGTTGACTCGTGCGAGCCAAGCTATTACAGGGGCCCAGAAGTCGTGCTACCCAGAGCATGCGTCGCGCACGTATCTTGCGCGATATCACTATCTATTGGTTCGGGCCATTTGTGCGCAATACGGCGTGCGCGTCGAGGACGATCTCGAAAAAACGGTCTTGCGCCTGGTTAATAAGTTTTATAAGGGCAGTTTTTCTGGGTTTGAATTGGCACAAAAAATTTCCGGCGATCTTTGCCGGGGCCACAAGCAGCTTGCCTTGCTACAAGAGCCTGAGTATCGAGCGCTTACAGACGAGTACAAGCTACACGTAATACTGCAAACGGTTCCTGACACGCTCTGTGCGCTCATGCGTATTGCACAAAATCTTATCTTTCTGCCGGAGTTGCGTTCGTGTAAAGTTTTGATTGCGTTGCAACCGGAGAAAAAAGAGGGGCAAGGGTATTTGGCGACCATGGTCGTGTATACGAGTACTAAGCGCGCAGCCCAAGCGCTTGCACAAAAATTAGCAATTCTCTTAGAGGGGCTTGCGCCGTTTTTTGACGATACGTATAGGCCTCAAGAAACGCTTTGTCGGTACAGTGCGCCGTTTGCGGGCCCTATCTGGGTAACGTCGGGTAATAGTGATCATAAAGCATTGCTCAAGGGTGTGGCGTTGGGGGGACTTTTTAATACCACAAAAAATTATGCCTTCTGGCTCAGGCTAAACGGGACCTGTGCGCGAGAGCATGAGATTATGCCCCTACCGGGATACTCAGTCCTGCCATTGGTGCTTGATCAGCTACGTCGTTCCGGTGATACAGGCAAAAGTACACCCTGTTTTGCATCGTGCATGCGGCCGGCTTTGCGTGTTATAAAAGAACGGGAAAAGAACTTGGCGCGACGAATCGGCTCTTTAGCCCGTGTGCTGGCAGATACACGCTTTTCCTATAACGCCGAACATGTTTTTACGTACGCCTAAATTTGCGAGAGCTCCTGACGAACTTTTATTGCGCTCGCGAATGCCATTTTTTGATCATTCCTAAAAACCAGGTACCCTTAATGGGATATGAATGGTATGTGGGTGGTACAAGTATATGGGGTACCTATGGTACAAGTTACGATTACAAATAAACCAGTGAGAGAATTGCGTGCCGAAGGGTACGTTTTTTTTGTCTCTCCCGACGGGGGTCATCACGATCCAACATCTGCTGAAGTCGCCCTTAGTAGGGCGGTTATTCCCGCTGATGTGCAGGTTCCGACTGATATTGGCGCGCTCTTGAAAAAAACCGGGTGGCGTGCGGGCAGTGGTACCGTTGGCGAGGTTATGGGCTTGCGTGATGGCAAACCGGTCTATCTTTTTTATGTTGGCTTAGCGGCCGCATCGGTCGATAAAGCCGATCGTATTGAGTTTTACCGGTGTGGCATTGCGAAGATTGTTCGGCTTTGTGAACGTCTAAAAATTACGCAGCTCGCGCTTGATCTTCCTGATCCAGTGCTTTTGGGTGTTGATGAGTGCGATTGTGGCAAAGAGACGGTGGCGACCATTATTATGGCGTCGTACCAATTTAATCAATTTATTACTGATCCTGCCAGGCATCTGCCCCAGGAGTACGAGCTGACGCTCAGTGTTTCTGAGCCACTACATGAGGCGCTGCAGGTTGGCGTTGAATATGGCCAGCGTATAGGCCATGCGGTAAACCAGGCGCGCCAGTGGTGCGACCTGCCGGCAGATACCCTCACCCCCGTCGAATTTGGCAAATGTATCCAGTCAGTCGTGCATGGGCATGATGGCTTGACGTGCCAGCTTTTTAATCGTAAAGAGATCGAGGCGCTCGGCATGGAGGGTCTTGCCGGTGTTGCAAAGGGGTCTCAGCACGAGCCTCGTTTTGTGGTAATCGAGTATGCTTCGCCCCATCCAAATGCACCCCGTATCGGGTTGGTGGGCAAGGGCGTGACGTTTGATTCCGGAGGTCTCAGTATTAAACCGTCGGCCTGTATGGACGAAATGAAAGACGATATGGCCGGGGCAGCTGCTGTTGCAGCTACAATGCAGGCGATTGCGCATCTTAAGCCACATGTGAACGTGGTGGCCTGTATGGCGATTGCCGAAAATCTCCCCAGCGGCACGGCTATGAAGCCGGGTGATATTTTGCGCCATTATAATGGCGTGACGTCAGAAGTTAAAAATACTGATGCAGAGGGCCGGCTTATAATTGCAGACGCGTTGGCGTATATCGTCGACAAATATAAACTTAATGCACTGGTCGACCTAGCGACCCTAACGGGGGCGTGCTCCCATGCGCTCGGGCCGTTCTTTGCGGGTATCATGACTAAAAACCATGGCTTGCAAGAACAGCTGTTACGGGCAGGGCGTACGAGTGGTGACTGGCTCTGGCCACTACCATTCCATGATAATTATAAACCGGCGGTTGCCTCTGATGTTGCCGATGTGTGTAATATTGGCAAAAGCCAGTATCGCGCGGGAGCTATTACGGCCGGCTTCTTTCTCGAGCACTTTGTGGGCGATGTTCCCTGGGCTCATTTGGATATTGCAGGCGTTTCGTTTAATGTTCCTGACAAGGCCTATTTTAGGCCGGGGGCTACGGGCTTTGGAGTGCGGCTTTTGATTGAGCTGCTCATGCGCTGGCACCACGAGAATGGAAATACTATTGAAAAGCGTGGCTGAGTAGGCTGTTATTGTACGTGATATGTTTTTAACCCACAACGATGAGGAGTTGGGTATGTTGTGTCGAAGAGGTTTAGTGGTGCTGGGAGCACTCTTGCTGGTGGCGCGTATCGGGGCCATGGATGTAAAATTCGAAAAGGTGAAATTGCCGGTTACTAACAACTACCTGCGTATGCAAAATAAAAACCTGGTGCAGGTGCAGCCCGGGTATTTTAAAAATACGATCTACACGCTTGAAGTTGTTGGGGAGGGTAAAAAGCTTGAGACTGAGGACCTGAAAACATTTGCAGACACGGGGCTCTATTCCCAAACAAGAGAAAAAGAGGTTACATATATTTATGTCGCCGAAGCGGCTAAGACGAGCTCGTTTGAGTGGCGCTTTTGGCGCTGGTTTTTCGGTGGAGACAAAAAGAAAACTGAAAAAACTGATATTAAGAACGTTAAGAATCTGGTAGCGTATACCCTTGCCAAGGTGGAAGGCGAGTCAAAATCTGTTTTAGACCTTGGTACCAAGCAAGTACCCGTTAAAGTCAATTACACTGGCCTGCAGTCGAAATGGAATAGGTTCTCGAAGCTTGGGGCGACGGCGATTACGTTGAGTATTGGGTCCGTGCTTGCGAACAAGAGCGGGAACCATAAGTTGATATACTGGAGTGGTGTTTGCGCTTGGCCAACCGTAGGGGCATACCTGGGGGCCTTGTGGACGCTGATAAAGCCAAGCCATCGGTAGGCGAACGAGAGTAATACCAATCACGTTATATAAACTTGTGTCTTGCGGTTAGCACCCTTCGACCCGTCCTTCGCACTTGCCATGGCAAAGGGTTTCTCGAGTGCCTGCAAGCTCCGGAGGGCAGGCAGGCTCAGGATGAGCGGTGGGCATACAAGATTAATTTACGGGTTTGGTATAATTTTTATAATAAGAGAGCGCCGGGCATTTCACCGGCGCTCAATTTTGACACCCCAGAATTACGTTTTCACGTAACTTCTCTGGAGTTCAGGGGGATACCCCTGATAGGTGCAGGAAAAATGTCCTGCAAGACAAGTCTATTTTTTCATGAATGCATAATAAACGATCATGCATACGATAACGGCTGCTACAGCAACGACTATGTACATCATTTTTTCCATAATATACTCCTTTAGTAAGGCCCTTTTTATCAGGCACTCAACCTATTGATATGCTCGAACTTACGAACACCGGCATTTTAAAAAATAAATAAGTGCCACGGTGCCGACCAATACTGCCAAAACTATGAGATAGAACCACATTTGTTTCATGTACGTTTATGGTCTCCTTTAGGTAGAGAGGTGAGAAATATAGGTGTTTAACGTATCGCGTGCCTCATGGAGGCAGGTACGTTCTTCGGTAGAGAGCTGTAATAGCAGTTCCTGCTCGACACCGGCGCACCCAAGAACCACTGGTAGGCTCAGACAGACGCCCAGGCTTGGGTGGTAGCTTGATACCGGGAGGATGCGCTTCTGGTCAAACAGAACTGATTCGTAAATATCGGCGACACAGGCTGCAATGCCATAAAAAGTCGCGCATTTTTTTTCGATAATAAGATAGACTTCTTGCCGTGTTTTTTCAGCTATGCAGACCCGTTGTTCGGCACTCAAATTTGTTTTTTCAAGGGGGGTGCCACCGACGGTTGCCTGTGACCAGGCGACGCACTGAGAGTCGCCGTGTTCGCCAATAATAAAGGCGGTGATTGACTCAGGGGCTACACACAGTTCTGCTCCCAGATAGCGACGAAGTCGTTGGGTATCGAGCCAGGTGCCCGAACCAATAACACGATTTTTGGGCAGTGAGCAGCATGATTGGGCGACCGAGGTCATAATGTCAACCGGATTGGTGATCATGAGCACTATGCTGTTTGGGTTAATGGGCTCCAGGTTCTGCATGATCGACCTGATAACGGCAGCATTTTTGGTGACCAGATCCAGGCGGGTTTCTCCTGGTTTTTGTGCAAAGCCGGCAGCGATAATAATAAAATCGGCATTACGTGCTTCGGCGCAGCAGGTCTGTTTGACGGTGGTGGTCCGTGAAAATGCGAGCGCATCAGCAAGGTCGTGTTCTTCTCCTTCGCAGCGCTTGGTATTTGCATCGACAAGCATAATATGTGCTGCAAGGCCGCGGAGAATAAACGTATATGCTATCGTGGCTCCGACATTCCCGATTCCGATGATCGCAACTCGATTACTCATACTGCCGCTCTCCTTTTTTTGACCCAGCTGTATTTGTTGGGTCAAGCATACTTATTTTGGCTCGCAAAAGCAAGGGGTCCACATGGGTACCTACCCCCGCTCTTCCAGAACGCTATTTATAATAATTCCCAGCATCAAGAAATTGCACAACAGAGCCGAGTTTCCGTAACTGACGAACGGAAGCCCAATGCCCTTGGTGGGGGCAAGCCCGCTGGCGACTGCAATATTAATAAGGGCCTGAAGGCTGGTAAGAAGCACGAAGCCGTACGTGGCAAGCGCAGCAAAATTATTAGTAAAGGACTGGGCAAGCTTGGTCCCCGTCAGGAGCAGCGCGATAAAGAGTGTAATGAGCAAGAGCACCCCAATAAAGCCCGTCTCTTCAGCAAAAATAGAGAAAATAAAGTCTGTGTGCTGCATGGGGAGATAAAAATATTTCTGTTTTGAGTTCATGATCCCCGCTCCCCAGAGGTTGCCGGAGCCGATGGCGATAATTGATTGAATTATCTGGAACCCTTTTCCTTGCGGGTCATCCCAGGGGTTGAGAAATGTCAGGAGCCGTTGGAGCCTATAACTTTTAAAATAAATTAAAATCGAAGCGCCTAGAAGCCCAGCGATTGCCGTTATGGTCAGGTGTTTGCTTGATCCATTGGCGATGAAAAAGAGGCAGAGGGCCGTACAGGAGAGGGTTACGGCTTGTCCAAAATCAGGTTGCAATAGCAAGAGGGCGCAGGGGGCGCCAATAATGCACAAAAATGGCAGATATCCGTACCAGAACGACGTGAGCTGGAAGCGCTTGCGGTCGATATAGTGGGCTACAAATAAGACGGTAGCACACTTTAATAGTTCACTTGGCTGGAATAAAAACCCGCCAATCGAAAGCCACCGGTGAGCGCCATTAATGGTAGTGCCATGAATGGGTAGATACGAAAGATTGGGAATTAACGTTGCGGCAGTCAGCGCGAGCGTGCCAATGAAAAAAAACGGTGTATATTTTCTAATCGTTTGTGATGGGAGTATGACCATGGCTCCCAGTGCCCCAAGCCCAAGCAGTAGGCCCATAAGCTGTTTTTTAACAAAATAGCCGGCATCGCCATACAACTCCAGTGCATAGACTGAACTGGCCGAGTAGATAAACACAAAACCAATAATCACCAGCGTGGTGATTATGGTCAGGAAATTGGTTAAAAGTACCGTTGTGCGTTTCATAGTAGTGCTACTCTAGGCATCGACAAGCGCCGCTGTCAAGATTTTGCCGAAATTATACGGGAGGGACGCAGGTGGCATCTGTTTCTGTCTTGACCATCTTGGCGAAAAACAGATGGAACAGGTTCCTGTGGTGCTGGAACAACTGGTCTCCTGGCATGATGATGAGGGTAATACGGTATTTCATTATCTAGTGCTCGATAACGATGTTGCAGGATTCCACCGTTTGGTTGAATTTATATCTTGAAGAAGACTATTTAAAAGAGAAGCTCCTCGGTGAGAATGATCGTAAAGAAACCCCGTTGTTTTTTGCAAAAACACCTGCTATGGTCGACTGTTTGCTCAAATACGGATTTTCTCCTAATGATAGCAATAGGAATTTTGAAAGCGCGTTCCATCGTGCCTGTAGGACCAGTGACCCTTGCTGTGTAGAAAAGCTGTGTGAGGTTGGCGTCGAGCCTAATAATTTTTGTGGCTTCGGGTGGACGGCCTTGCACCGTGCTGCAATGCGAAAGGGGCTTTCTGACAAGTTAGAAATTATGGCGTTATTACTTAAGCATGGTGCTGATTGGTCGGCAACGGTGATGGAGCTCGTACTTTAAAAACAACTAATCGCATTGCGTTCGCGCCCTTCGATCCTTCGTCAGGCTCAGGATGAGCGAGCTCAGGACGAACGGCGTTTGGTCGCACTTGAAGTAACTTCTCTATAGTAATGCCTTTGCCAATTCAGTAAAGCGTGTCCCGCGTTCTTCGTAATTTTTAAAGAGATCAAAGCTGGTGCCACCAGGTGACAGAAGCACACAGGTATTTTTTTGCTCCAAACGCGCTTGCTCATACGCCAGCGTGACGGCCTCTTCGAGTGTTGCGCAGCACGAAGCAGGCAGGCCAGCCTGCTGGCAGCCGGCAAAAAGCGCTTGCGCCTCTGCCCCGAAACAGATGACGTGCCGGACGGCGCCAGTTGTTCGTAATTGCCCCAGGTAGGGGATGCGGTCAACGCCCTTGCTTAGGCCACCCAATAATAAAATAATACTTTGTGGCGCAAGCGCCTCTATGGCAGCGATAGTCGCCTGAATGATTGTCGATTTTGAGTCGTTTATAAACGTAATGCCCGGTACTGTTGCGACCGGCTCGAGTCGATTATGGGGCAAGTCAGGGACGCGGGCTCCGGCGATAAATGTTCGAGCGTCAAAGCCCAAGAGCGTCGCGGCTGCGGCAATAATAAGCCAATTTTCGGCAAACGAGATTGACGGAATCTCTTCTGTAGACAGGATGTACTGGGTGTTTTTGCGTTGGTGATACATGAATGCCCCGGTGGCCGTATTGCGATAAAAAAAGTTTTCTGGGGCTGGCGCCGCCGGTTCTGGGTTTGAACTAAACCAGGCGTGCAGGGGCTTGCTTGCTTGTGGTTCGCAGGCAATAACTGGTTCAATAATCGCGCGTGCAGCCAGGGGAAGGAGCGCCTGCTGGCCATTCGTTTGGCGACAAAAAATCTGGGCCTTGGCCGCCGCATAGGCTTGCATAGTTTTGTGTCGGTCTAGATGGTTGGCGTACAAGTTGGTCCAGATTGCCAAATCAGGCGCAAACTCACGGCTTTGCTCAAGTTGGAAGCTTGAAAGCTCAAGTACAGCGTGGGTTGCTTCTTGGTGATCAAGCAAATCAAGCATGCCGGTGCCGATATTGCCACCGGCAATAGCCGCTACCCCTGCCTGTTGGAGCAGATTGGTAAGTAGGTGCGTGATCGATGTTTTGCCGACGGTGCCGGTAATAGCGATAATTTTTCTCTCAATGCCCTGCGTGTGCCCGGCTTCGTGCCAGGCCTGATAAAATATATCAAGCTCTGTAGAACACTTTTTTTGCCATTCGGGCGGTAGCTGGGCCAGATCGATCCCCGGGCTGGGGACAACGGTATCGCACAATGCAAAAAACTTGTCACGGTCCTGTGGGTCGTGGTAGAAAATACAAGCATGTGTGGTTAGAAATTGGGCAATTTCTGGTGATGGCGCATGTTGGTTGAGAACGACGACACGGGCATGTTGCCCGATGCAATAGCGCATGATCGATTGGCCAGAGACGCCAAGTCCCCAGATGCCAATGGTATGTTCAGGAGAAATTTTCATATGGGTGGATACTTGATAAAGGGTAGTTGCTTCTATTTTTAGTATAGCAGAAAAGCGGGGACTTAAGGAGATTAAACGTTTTGTGGTTGGTAAAAGCCTGTTTTTCAAGAGCATGGGAGGTGAATATGCGATATGGCATGTTGAGCCGGGCCGTCCGGGTTTTAGGATTGTGTGGCTTGCTGGTGGGAGTGGGGTTGCGTGCAAAGCCAGTTGGCTTGCCTAATGTTGGCGCAACTTGTTGGATGAATGCGCTGTTGCAATCGATAATGGGTGTGGAGCCGCTTTGTGAGCGTTTGCTTGCGATTCCCGAAAATGAACAAAAAGATGATGTACGTGCTTTTATTGCGCTGATTAAAGCGTGCCGGGCTGCGGCCCTCAAAGGGGAGAGCTCGGTTGCGCGAAGCTTTGTAGAAGAGATGCGCGCAATGTTTATGCGCAGCCGTCCTCAGATGGCGGAGGAAGGCGGCGCCGACCAGGATATTGGCGAGGGGTTAGCCTTGTGGCTTGATTATTCTGATCGCGAAGAGTTGCATAAATACGATCTACAAATAGGAAATTCTTTTTACGATTTATGTTGGTTTTATGAGGGTTTTTTGACGGCCTCTCAGTTTTTTACAGCGAATCAGCCGGTTAGGCTGCCTGAGAGATATGATCCTGAGATCTATGTGATGGTTAAGCCGGGCTATAAGGGAGCGACACTAACCGAAAAAATAGGGGCTGACTACGAGTCTGTGATGTTTTTTGGTAAAGAGCAGTGGTATGATGAGCGGCAGAAAAAACATGTTGATGCGGAGCAGAAGCGCTATATTGTGCCCAATCAGGCGACGGGGGAACTTCCCGAGTTTTTCATGGTCAATTTTGCCCGTTATGATCCTTTTAATCAGAGCCATTGGAAAAAAAGCATACCCGTTGATTTTGAGATCGATATAGCCCCGTGGGTACTCCCGGGGATCAAGAAACAAGATACCGCCTATCTGTTGGTGAGTGTGGCGGAATACACAGGGGGGCATTATTATGCGTATGTCAAAGACTTGTCTGATCCCAAGAGGCCCTGGTATGAGTGTAATGATTCTACGGTCACGCCTATTATTGATATGAAAGCGATGAAAGAGGATATTGAAAATCGGTGCTCTCTTCTGATCTATCGTAAAAAGACGTCGGAAACGCTCAGTATTGAAAACCCGAAACAAAAAAGCGAGTTAGACAAGAAGCTTTTTGAAAATTTCGTGCCGGGACGCATTGCGCAGAAAAAACTTGCAATAGAGAAAAAGGCCATTAAGGGGGAGCAGGGGCAGCAAAAGCTGGAGAAGCCTTTGCGCGACTTCAGCGACAGCTTGGCGGCGCTGCAGAAGCAGCTTGCTGGGATAAAAGAGGTTGTTGTTGACGTGCCACGCATGAAGGCACTCAGCGTACAGGAAAAAGTCGCTCTGGCAGCCATTGTTGCCACGGCCAAAGAGGGCTGGGAGTCATGGTCGTTTTTTGAGCGAAAACAGACGCGGCTTTTGCGGGTTATGGGCGCAATGGGTGCGGCAATCAGGCCGTATATCCCCTCAAAAGATTCTCAAAAGCGCCGGTCCCAAATTGCCGATTTTTTCAACACATTGGCTGGTTTTAAAGTGTTGCGCGGGGAGATTTTAGCGTTTTATAGGCTGCACAGCCCAGAATTTCTTACGTCGATTGCGTGGATGCCAAAGGAACAGCGCGCAAATACTGATCTCGTCTGGCTAATATGTGCATCTGCAACCGGAAAATTCGTCTAAAAACAGGCGTCCGGCATGTGTGAGAGTTCTCTCCCCATGCCGGACGTTTTTTCTGATGCGGGACCTACCTGTGTGGCAGGCGTGCCTTGAGCGATTGGAGCGAGTTTGAGAAGTCTGCGAGGGCTTTCTTGCAGTTCTTCTCAAGGTCCCTGAGTTTTCGCTCTTTTTGGAAGTTGTCCATTATGTCGCTTATGGTTACCAGAAGCGCGTTTACCTGATCATTCTCAGGAAGCTGGGGGAGCAGACTGTTCATAAGAATGTTTTGGGTAAATGGTCCGGCGAGGTGCCACCAGGGATGTTTTTGTGTTGTTGCATATTCCAAGAACTTTTGGAGCTCTTTCTCCTGAAGTTTTTTTGTAGGATGGGTTACGAGGTCGACAAAAAAGATCTCTCTATTTCCCATAATGACGGTATCTTCAACCAGTAATTGTACATAGGTCGCCAGAGTTTTTTTGTTAGTGAGGAGTTTTGCAGTCTCCGATGGCAGGTACATTTCGGCTAGCTCTTTTATGTGCAATGGGACCGTTGGGGGTTGCGATTTGTTGTTGAGCTGATTATAAAAGGCCCGATACATCGTTTGTGCTTCGGGAGATGCAATCGCTTTTAGGGCGTTTTCAAATGTCGAGGAGTCGGCAGAAAAATCGATGTCAATGAGCTCGGGTGCTGGTTTTGCCAATGGCAAGAGGTTTTTGCCGCCAATAGTTCCCTTGAACGCATAAATGCCACTCTCTTTTTTATCAACTTTTCCTGCTGTATTAACTTCCTCAACATCAATTTCTTGGAATTGAAGGCTCTTGCGATCTGGGGAGAGAGAAATTTCGACCCAATAGCCGCATATCGGGCAGGGAAACATTCCTGGTTTGGTCTGGCACGGGTACTTTTCGGCTTTTTTATTTGCATAGACGACGCATTGATTCGTTCTTGTCTGGTCATAAAAGGGTATTAAAAGTTCCCGAAAGAGTGTTTCTGGAATGTACGGGAGTCCTTCTTTCGGGTCATGCCCCAATAATTTCAAGAGGCATCCTGGGTGCATGCGGTGTTCGCCAAAATCGTGTTGTGCTCCATGTATTTTAAAGGTGTCGTTGTGCCAGTGAATGTCTTCCGCCTGGCCGCTTACTTCATTTATGGTAACGTCTGCTACAGGTTTTCGGCAGACAGGGCAAAGTGTTGTGCCGATGCATCTATAGGCGCTGGTGCACCCAGTTCGGTCTTTTCTCTCGCGCTCTCGTAGGCATGCCCAGCAAAACTTGAATCCACAGGTTGGGCTTGGGCAGGTCATTTGCGCGCATCCGCCTGCTTTTTCAATGGAGAAGCTGCACTTGGGGCAGTTTTTCGAGAAAAGTGCTTTTTTGATGGTCTTTGCTGCCGCCAGGTTAGCCCTACGAGCTTTGAAACAGTCTTTGCTGTTGGTGCCCTCGTGTTGATTGCTGCAGTCAAAACAGTAGGATTTGTTACAGGTGTCACATTTGACTTTGCCGGACGACGCTCTTTTGATTCGTCCTTTGCATGCCCTGCTCCCATCGAGGTTTTTTGCGGGGCATTCGATATATTTAGTTTCCTCGCTCAATTTTTCTAGCTCCAGATACTCCTGCTTGAGTTGATCAGCGGTTTGTTTTGTTGCATCGAGTTTCTTTGTCTCGCTGAGAGCGTTTTCAACAGCTTTTTGGCCAAGAATATCAAGAACATCTTTTTTGGTGAGGCCCTGGGTACACTTTTCGGCCGGGCAGGTGATAGTGGTGGTTCCGGGTTTGTAGTCGCCACTTATTGACCCCATTATTTTACTCTGCAGATGGCCCGCCCACATGTCGGGGCAACAAAAGTGCCCACATCCCAGGGCTATTAGTTCCCCTGCTGGTTCATCATGGCAGACCGTGC
>Ga0351961_1011_pt1 | contig 28557 bp, 30 predicted proteins | sample TotcelT113001M15_FD_205806 | JGI IMG/M metagenome (GOLD analysis project Ga0351961, IMG submission 205806) | Enriched cells from coal bed in the Powder River Basin, Montana, United States - Total cells T11 rep3 HSBNCT.T11.300.1.M15 ...
CACGCATTTCCGGTACGTGTTGCTTGCACCAACGTGCAGTTTCACGCGAAATTCGTAAATCTCGCACCATGGCATTGTTGCCATACACGTCACAAGCTTTCTAAGTTTGTTTGCGTGAAGCGCGATTAAGTAGATTCATAATGCCCCTTGTAAAAGAGGGGCATTATTTTTGAGAAAGAAAGTTTTTTATGCATGAACTGAGTGGTGAACAACGCTACATGATTCGTATTACCTATGACGGCACACTCTATCATGGGTGGCAGGTCCAAAAGGGCTTGCGATCTGTTGCGGGTACACTGCAAAGTTCGTTTAAAAAGGTTTTTGCCCAAGATATTACTTTGTACGGTGTGTCGCGCACGGACGCTGGCGTGCATGCATGTGACCAAGTCGCGGTCTTTAATTTTTCACGGCCTATTTCACCTGAATCACTCATGCAAGCGTGGAATAATAAATTGCCTAACTCGATTGTTATTAGGTCTATTAAACAGATTCCTGTTGAGCGTAATCCTCATCATGGTGTGATTGCAAAGACCTATTGGTACCATATTTTTACCGAAAGGCCAGTACCGTTTAATGAACGATATGGTTGGTTTTTTCGCTATCCTCTTGATAGTGAAAAGTTAAAGCAGTGCTTACAGTTTTTCGAGGGCACGCACGATTTTAGGTCTTTTTCTACGGGAGATGACAGGGGAACTGATACGATTCGGCGTATTGATTCAGCCCGACTTGAGTGGAGTGAGCAATTTTCATGCCTAAGGATTGCTATTAAAGGTCCACGTTTTCTACGCTATATGGTACGAAGGGTCGTCGGTGCGTGTGTAGATGTTGCGGCTAACAAAGATTTGTCGATTGAGACGTTAAAAACTGTTTTAGAGGCGCGCAACCCAGATCACACGTTATTGAATGCTCCCGCACAAGGGTTAATGCTTGCACAGGTTGACTATGAAGAAGGGGTAGATAATGAAGTTGTTGACGATTCTTGGAAGCGTTAAAAAAAGAATTCTTCTTATTTTAGGGATAGTTTTTTTCGTTGGTGCTGGTATCCAGTGGTATTACTGGTCGCACACGAGAGTAGCTGCTCACGGCTCAAGTGGACTTATTGTTGATTTTGATGATGCACGTGATACCAAAGACATTCTCGATCTTTTTGAGGCAAACTGGCACTGGCTGGTTGCATCGCCTGACTATTCGCCTGCGTATATGCTTAAAAATCGTTCACCACATGAAAATCCACTCTATCATGGCAAACTTACCTTAAAAGTTCTGCGTGAAAAAAACGTTTTTGTAGGGTTTATTGCCTACTATAAAAAGAAACCCCAAGAAGGTTTTATTCTTTTTGTGGCGGTGAAAGAACACTTTAGAGGTAAACGTTATGCTGAAAAGCTTATGGACTATGCCATGGACGATCTGAAAGCTCAGGGCGCACGGTCTGTCTGGCTTATAACCCGTTTGAGTAATCTTCGTGCACAAGCGCTGTATAAACGCCTTGGCTTTTATGAGTTGCAGCACGACGAAGAGTTTATCTACTTTCAAAGAGATTTATAAACAAAAACTCTCTAATTAACGCGAATATGAGCTAAGAAATTGTCTAACCCCGATCGTCCTGAGTGTTTTTGCGTAAGCAAAAATGTATCGAAGGATAAAGGGGTTTGTACACAAATTAAGATCATTTTTGTCCCTCAACCCATTCGATACATTTTCTCGCTTAAAAAGCTTCGAAAACACTCAGGGTGATCGGGACGGAGCTAGAATTTTTTAGTAAGTCTCTTTTTTTTAAAAAAAATATTAAACGATTTCACGTTATTATATTGTTTTAACTTCTAACTTTCTTTTCTAATTCTTTACGTATTTCTTGTATAACTGGTCGCCAGTCGCCAACCGTTGTTTGACGGAAAAACTTCATGCTTGGATACCATGGCGTATCTTTTTTATCGATCATCCAGCGAACATCAGCAGCTACGGGTAGCATGACCCATACAGGTCTGTTAAGAGCGCCGACTAAATGCGCGAGCGATGTATCTACGGTAATAACGAGATCAAGAGCATACGACACTGCCGCTGAGTCTATAAAAGCACCATGGTCTTTATCGAACGAGTCGCCAAAATTCTTGAGACCTAAGCGTTGCATAGATTCGCTTATAGGATCTAGTTGCAGACTATAAAAACTAACGCCAGGGACTGAAAAAAGAGGTGTTACCAATGATTGATCAAGCGCGCGGCGTGATTGTGGAATCGCGACATGGTCATGGGGTGTTTGCCAGCATAAACCAACTTTAAAGTTGGTGTCAGTTGAAAGTTTTTCTTTCCAGGTATTTTTGAATGAATCTTCAATAACTAAATAGGGTGGTTTAGGGAGTGTTTTTGCGGTTGTTTCAAAGTGGAGTGGCAAACTTTCAATAGGCACTAAGTAATCATGTGTTGGTAGAGCTGAACCAAAGGGTACAACCTCGCTCAGATAGTCAAGGCGTGAAAACAGAGGTACTAATGGCTTTTGTACTGAAGCTACTAACGTTGCCCCCATTTTTTTAAGCTTTGGGGCAAAGCGAATGAATTGGATCATATCGCCATAGCCATTTTCGCAGATTAAAAGAACTCTTTTATCTTTGAGTGAGTCAGAGCCGTTCCAACGTTGACCAATCGTTGGTTGTTGCCAAAAATTAGCTTGCCAACTTTGGCCTTTAAGGCGCCATTCAAACTCTTGTGCCCAGTGTTTGTAGTCGCCCATGGCAAGATAGGCACAGGAAAGAGCTGTGTGCATCTCTTCACGCTCAGGGCAGAGATGGACGGCTTGTTTATAAGCGTCAAAAGCGGCGGCAGTATTATTTTGTTTTTCGTATACAGCGCCTATTTTGCTTAAAATGGTGGCACGACTCGTGACATTATTTCCTGGCGTTATAGAGAGCGCTCGCTGGTAACAGTAGAGCGCATCGTCGAGTTTGCCATTCCAATAGTGATTTTGTCCTTCGTAAAACCAGGCTTGTCGTTGATCGAGCGCAAAAGCATGCTTTTTTACTGTTTGCGCTTTTTCATGCAGACCTTCACGTTCAAGAAGATCGCTTACGCGCAAATAGGTTTGAATATGGTGTGGATTTAAAGCGAGGGCTTTTTTATAGAAGTTAAGGGCGGCTGCCGAGTTATGCTCATGATCTTCAGCAATAATACCCAGACCGCAATAGGCGGTATACAGGCGTGGCTCTTTAATAAGAGCTTGGTGGTAAGCCTGTTTTGCTCGAGCAAAGTCGCCTACTTGATACATTTTTTTTGCATGAAGTTCATAGAGCAAAGCTTCTTTGTGGAGCTCATCGTGCGCCTCTTGATGTATGCTAGCTCTTTGTGATCGATAGATAAAATAGCTAGCAATACCAATGGCTGTACAGGCGCTTAGTATGCTTGTTATGAGTATGATTTTTTTTGTAATCATGAGTGTGTCCTTTTGGTCATTTCAGACGGTAGTGCAAGGCCCATAAGCGAGAGTATATACGGAGCTATATCAGCCAACTCTTGGAGGTCAAGATGAGTTGTTTGACGATATGTTTTTGATGAAATATGCATAAAAGGTACAGGGTTTGTGGTGTGCGCAGTCAAAGGTGCGCCTGTTTCAGGGTCGGCCATAAGTTCTGCATTGCCATGATCGGCAGTAATCAAGAGCGTTCCTTCCTGTTTTTCGACAATGGCTTCATAGAGTTGTGCAATTTGTTCATCAAGGCATTCGATCGCTTTGACCGTTGCTGCAAAATTACCTGAATGTCCAACCATATCAGCATTAGCATAGTTTATGAGATAAAAGTTTTTGGGACTTTTTTCAAGTGATTTTACAACTGATTCAGTGATGCGTGGTGCAGACATAGCTGGGTGATCAATATAGGTTTTTACGGCAATCGATGGAATGAGCATGCGAATTTCATGAGACAGCGCTTCTTCTTTTCCGCCAGAAAAAAAGTAGGTAACATGGGCATATTTTTCAGATTCAGCGATAGTAAAGATGGTTTTGTCATGAGCAACAAGAACTTCTTTAAGGGTGTTAGGCACAGAAACGGGATCGAGCATCCATGTTTGACAGAGTTTTGTTGAGTTTGTGCAAGGAAGCCCATAGCTGACCGGTGTTAAAAAAACACTGAGTTGTATTTGTTCGGTAATTGTTGTGCTGGTGTTGTCTGTATAGCCGTTTATTTTATCGGTGTTAAAAATAGCGATTTTGTCGCACATGGTTGCATCAAGAAAAAGCCGGGTTAATTGTCGTGCGCGATCAGGGCGATAATTAAAGAAGAGTATACCGTCACCATCTTTGATGCCAGGGGCACCAAGTGATGTTGGTGGTATAAATTCGTCAGTTATGTTCTCATGATAATAGTGTTCGAGCGCTACGCGCCATGACGTGAAATTGTTTGAATTGCGCGTGTTTTTTGTGGGTGCAGTAGAATTTTTTTCAGAAAAAGTCGTACGGTCAGTTACCGTGTCTTTTAAAAGCGCTGTTTTTGGTGTTACAAGAATGTCGTAGCAGGCTGCCGTTCGCTCCCAGTTATGATCGCGATCCATGGCATACCAACGACCGTGAAGTGAGCCTATACTACCAACGCCAATTTCGTGTAGTATTTGCTCGAGTTTTTCTAAGTAGAGTGTGGCTGATTGTGGCGGCGTGTCGCGTCCGTCTAAAAACGGATGCACGATAATCTTTGTAAGTCCAGCGTCTTTTGCCGCATGCAAAAAAGCAAAGAGATCTTCGTCGTAGCTGTGTACACCTCCATCAGAAAGTAAACCCATAATATGAAGTGTTGAGTCTTTTTCTTTGATGATAGAAAGTGCTTTTTTGAGTTCGTTATTTTCAAAAAAAGAGCCATCAGCGATAGCATTGTGCAAACGCGTGACGGGTTGAGGGATAACTCGTCCAGCGCCAATAGTTAAGTGGCCAACTTCTGAATTACCCATAAAACCAGGTAATAATCCAACGGCTGTCCCTGATGCCTTAAGCAGTGTATGTGGATAGGTTGCCTGTAAAAAATCGAGATGTGGCGTGCGTGCATGCTGAATAGCGTTGTAACGTGGATCGTTGCGATAGCCGAATCCGTCTAAAATGACGAGTGCGACAGGTTTGTTTCTATTCATACTTTACCCCTTTATTGGTATGTCACCCATGATAGCACAGTCGCATTGTTTGCAAAGAGGGAAAAAGAGCGTTTGAAGTTATTATTGAATACCAGGGATCTTTTTACTAATGTGTTAGAATAAAGGTTCCAGATAAAAATAATTAGATAGGCGATTGTATGGCTCTTAAAAAAACGTATAAAGATGAACTTATTGCTCTTATTACTAAGTATGTGCCTCATTGTGAAATGTATCTTTTTGGTTCACGGGCAACAGATACTGAGAGAACAGGTTCTGATATTGATATTGCTTTGGATGCAGGCAAGCCTATCCCTTATAAAACTATGTTGAAAATTCTTGTTGCTATCGATGAAACGAATATACCTATGAAAATTGATTTGGTGGATTTGCATGTGGCTGATAAAGCTCTCAAAGAAGTTATTCTTAAAGAAGGAATAAAATGGACAAATTGAAGCAAAAATATGATCAGCTTGGTAGGGCTCTTAAGTCGCTTGAAAAAGCTCTTGTTGATTTTGAGCAATTAGAAGCAAAGTATGCGCCATTTAAAGAAGAATTTGATTTTGAGGCAATTTATAAAACGAACAGAGACTCTGTTGTGCAGCGGTTTGAGTACACGATAGATCTTTTTTGGAAATATATAAAAAAATATTTAGAGCAAGCTCATGTTGGTGGTGATATAAAATTTCCTAGCGAAATAATGCGCGAAGCTTATTCAACAGGGCTTTTTTCTGAAGAAGATGCTGAGACTATACTACTTATGATAAAGAGTAGAAATAATACTTCTCATCTTTACATAGAAGAGGTTGCTGAGCAGCTTGTTGGCGCAATTCCTAGTTATTACAAAACACTTTCAGGGCTTATTGAGAAAATTAAGCCAAAATAGGGGCTTTTTCAAATTTATGAGTACTTGTGGTAAGCTGGTGCTCTAATCTTGAAAGGATAGGTATGAAAAAATTCTTAATGGTCGTAGGTATGGTTCTCTGTGTTGGTAATGGCATATATGCTGTAGGTGCTAAACAACAACTTCCAACGGCAGTGAGTGATGACGCTGAATTAATGTTTGATGATGCGCCAGATGCGTTAGATGATGTTACTGCTAAAGATTGTGATTGTTCTCCTTTAAAGACTTTTACGGGTGAAAAAGAGACACTTTTTCAGGCCTGTTATCAAACGGCTCTTATGTATCTTTTGAGCTCGTATTTGTCCCTTAAAAGTTCATGTGAGTCAGCCAAGCAGTATATGGCGAATCTTTTAGTCTGGACACCAACGACAACGGTATCGGCCTCTTCTTCTGTGAGTAAGTAGGGATGGCACGTCACGAATTTGCGTTGTTTGTATCGCAGCAATTTGCCCAAGGCGCCATTGTTACGATAAACGATCCTGACAGTCTTCGTCGTTTGACCTCTGTTGTACGGTTGCGTGAAGGCGAAAGCGTGCAGCTTTTTAATCATGAAGAATCTATTCGTGGTACGGTAACTGTTATTACAAAAAAACAGATAGACCTTGAGGTGCATGAACGAGTTCAATTACGTCCTCTTGAGCCGGCAGTAACTGTTATCTTGCCAACGCTCAAAAAAGATGATTTTGAAGAGGCTCTTTCCCGTTTGTGTGCTCTTGGGGTGACGACTATTCAACTTGTTGAAACTGAAAAAGTTCAGCGTTCATGGCAATTTGAACGTGAACGTGATCGTTTTGAGCGGGTTATGATTGCTGCTGCCGAACAGTCAAAACAGTTGGTTTTACCAGATTTGTTAGCACCAATCTCATTAGAAGATGCTCTTAAAAAAGTGCAGGCTTTACCGTACAAAATCTTTTTTGATCCCGATGGCGAAAAACTTACGACGGTTATTGACCGTTTAGTTACAACAGCAGGCGCAACAGTTTTGTTTGTTGGCCCTGAAGGTGATCTTACCGATCAAGAAAAAGACCTGCTTACACACAACAGTTTTGTCTTTTGTGCATTAACTCCCTCTATTTTGCGCGCATGCGAAGCAATTGCCCTTGGTGCAGGAATAGTGCGCTCTATTATGCGATAATTGCGCATCTTGCTTTTAAAAACTGCTTTTTAGTACACTCATGATGAAGCTTTATCAGGGGGGATACTATGAAGCGAATTTTTTATGTAAGTGTCATTGCCGCGTGTGTGGCATCGCATTATTTTGTTGCTCGTGAAGAGATGCGTCGTGATGAAAGTCTTTTAAAAGTACCGTCATTTACAGCAATTGAACATAAGTCAGAAGCATCGTCATCGTTTGTAAATCCAGTTATTGATGCTCCCATTCAACAGGTGAAAAGAGCGCTGTTGCCTTTGCTTGATTCAGAAAGTGTTGAAAAAGCAGCTGAATTATTAAAGGGCGTGCCGCAAGCTCAAGCACGTTCCATTGTTGAGGCTGTTTTGAGCGATCAAGTTTTTAAAATAAGTCCTTTAAATAGGCGTCTTTTTGTAGCAGCAGTTGCTGAACAGTACAAAGACAATCCGAAAGAGCAAGCATCTTTTTTTGAGATTTTGCTGAAGTATCCCGATCTTTATCAGGGTGAACCTTTTATTACAACGTTGCTTAATAATGATTATGAACGTGCAGTGCCTTGGGTTATCAGAACGCTTTCTGTGTGGGAAAAAGAGAAAAAAATCGCGTTGCCAGAAGGTCTCTCTTCTCTTGTCATGCGGTCGTATTCGTGGATAGTCGATAAAAATGACGTGCATGCGGTAAGTCATTTAGTGCAAAGTAGTATACCTCTTGATGCTGTAATGGCATCTGAGCTTTTATGGCGAGCAGCGGCTGTACCAAACTCTTGTGTAAATTTTGTAAAGTTGTTTGCTGATAAAGGCGCAGATCTTTCGTACGCCAAAGATGGTTATACTCCGTTGATGAAAGCGGTAGCAAATAATAATCTACCCTTTGTAAAAGCGCTTGTTGAGCGTGGCGCTCCTGTTGATAGCTTGATTGATCCTACTATTGGCACTGCGTTACAAATAGCTGTTGAAAAAGGCTTTGTAGCGATCGAGCTCTATTTGCGTTCAAAAAGTGCGCAGTTGTAAATCGATCTAAAAAACAGCAAAAACCGTTGTTATGTTGAAATTTGTATCGACATTGAAAAAAAATTTTTTCCGTTCGCCCTGAGTGACGCGCACAGCGCGTTGTATCGAAGGGTAAAGCCTTATAAGATTTTTGGCAGCATTTTTTTACACGAAGTTTTATTCGGTGTTGTCTCTCGATACATTTTGCTACGCAAAACACTCGAGACGATCGGATTGTAAAATGTTTCTGCAAAAAAACGCCGTAATTCTTAAATCGAGATTGCTCTGATTTATAATGTTTTTTTGAGATAGAGTGGTTGGACTTGCACGTGGATTTTTTTAGCTTGCCACTGTTGCCATGCATGTTCACCAAGAGCAGTGATCGAGGCATATGTCTGTACTATTTCAGGTATGACGATACGATCACCAAGGGATTCTTTAAATAAGTCTCGGTGCATTGTAGCACCATTGCCAACAAGTACGTAGTTCTGAGAGCTCTGCTTATTCAGCTGTTCGATACATTCCTGTAACGATACACAGCCAAAGAAAAACGCGTTATCAGGTTGCTGGTAACCGCAATAGACATCGTTGCCAAAAGCATGTAATACGACCACAGGGGTTTGCTGTGTGCTTTTGTAGCGCTGTAAACTTTCGTCTAATAAAAGCGCAAGGCCGTCACTACCTACGAGTGGTATTTTGGTTGCATAAGCAAGACCGTTGGCAGTTGTGATAACCGTTCGCAGGGTAGTAAATGGTGCTGGTCCTTGGTTAATCGCAATGTATGAAATATCGTTGAGAGATTTTTCGACTTCCATTAAAAGAGCTGAGCAGAGAGGTAGAAGCTCTCTGCTTGCAAGTGTTTTATCTTTTTCAGCGCTCAGAATGAGTTTGCCATCTTGAAAAATGCCAACATCACAGTGAGTGTATGTTGCCTGTAAACCGAGAGAGTAGATCATGAATGTTATTTACCGTTATTTTTATGTTGCTGATAAAAGATGCTGAACGAATCATATTCGAGGGTTTTCTCTTTGCGGACAATAACTTTGCCGCAGTTGAGGCACTTCCACCCTTCGAAATTAAGAAAGTGATCAAAGAACGACTGCAGGACCATAAGGCCGCTACATTTTTTACACTTCATAGTATCTCCCTTTTTTACCACCGTTTATAACTAATGTGTTGCTTCATCCACACATCAGGCTCAATTTCAATGGTATGAAGTAGCGTCTCAAACAGTGCTTCATTACGTTGAGCAATTACTTCAGCAGTAAATCTAAACTAAAACGTTTACTATTGTCAACTATGTGGCAAAAGTCGCAGCTCAACGTGACATCAAATAGGAGGATAAAAATACAGCCGCTGCAATCGAGTGTGCGGCGATTTTGTCTTCTTTGTTTTTTACCGTACCACGTTTGAGGTGTGCAGCTTGTTGGCTTGTCATACGTTCATCCCACATGACAATTTTGATAGTAGGAAAGGTTGCCGCTATCTCGTCTTTGACCACCAAAACTTTGTTGGTTTGGTCACTGTGGGTGCCACGCATAGTAATCGGTAACCCAATGACCAACGTAGAAACGTTTTCGACCTTAATAATAGCTGCAAGGTCTTGTATGAGCGTTGGAGTGGTGAGTGTTTTGTAAGGCCGAGACGTAATGCCAAGCGCATCAGAGATCGCTGTGCCTGTCCAAACATCGCCAATATCAAGTGCAAGTGTTCTCATCGTCGCTTATCCCATCGCTTTAGACTCTTATAAACAAATTCAGTATACTTGCGGCATAGTTGTTGTAAACAAACGGTTATAATCTAAAGGAAAGTCCCATGGACGCAAGCCTTATTGTGCAAACATTGAACCAGTATATTCTTGGTTGGCCATTTCTTATTGTTGCCCTTGGTGCGAGTGTTGTTTGTACCATTGTTCTTAAGGGTATACAGTTCAGGCATTTTTTTACGGCATGGCGTGAACTTTTTAATCCATCACAACAACAGGCCTCTGACAAAAAAGCAGATATGACGCCGTTTCAAGCTTTTTTGAACATGTTGAGTTCAAATTTAGGTAATGGTGCTCTTATTGGCGCTGCATCAGCTCTTTTTACTGGTGGTCCGGGCGCTGTGTTTTGGATTTTAGCAATTAGTTTTCTTTTCATGGTCCTTCGTTTTGCCGAAGTCTATTTAAGTGTCCGTGCTGGTCGCGATCGCGATGCTTCATCAGTACTTGGTGGCCCTATGCTGTATTTGCGCAGTGTTCCTGGTGGAAAAACATTGGCATACGTCTACGCTCTTTTTGCCTTTTTTTATTGCCTTATTATTGGCGATGCTGTGCAAACCAATACTATGAGCTTGAGTCTTGTTACCACGTGGCAGGTTCCTGAGCTTGTTTCTGCGATAGTATTTTGTCTTTTTATTTTGGTTATTGTGCTTGGTGGTGCTCAGCGTATTTCAAAAGCATCAGAAAAAATTGTGCCGCTTAAAATGGTTGTCTTTGTGGTGTCAGCTTTAGCGGTGCTTGGCTATCATTATCAAGCAGTTTTTGGTGCCTTGGCACTTATTATTACATCAGCGTTTACCTCAAAAGCTGTAGCCGGTGGTGCCATTGGTTACTCTGTTCTGCAAGGTGTTCGCCTTGGTATGACACGGTCGTTAATGGGAACTGAAGCTGGTCTTGGCACAACGGCCATTATTTTTGGTAATACGGGTAGTACATCACCAGTAAAAGACGGTATCGTTTCGATGCTTGGGACGTTTATTACGTCGTCAGTTAGCTTTATTATGGGTTTATGTATTGTTGCTTCAGGTGTTTGGAATTCTGGCGCAATCAGTTCTGTCTTGGTCATTCAATCCTTTGCAACAGTATTTGGAATGTATGCTGGTTGGGTTGTATCGTTCTTGTCAGTAAGTTTTGGCATAGGTGTTCTTGTGGCTTTTGCCTATGTGACGCGTGAAGTATGGCTTTTTTTAACCGGGGGTCGTTGGTGGCCATTTGGTATCTTTCTCTATTGTTCCGCAGCCTTTGTCGGTGCTATTGTTGATGCCAAAGTTGTTTTTGCGGCAGGTGATTTAGCGATAGCTATCCTCTTGCTGATAAACTTGTTCGGTATTATGTGGTGGTTACCAAAGATTAAAAAAGATGTTGACGCGTTTCGCGTATAAGAGAGCTTCTATGAATATTCCTACAATACTTCCTGTTGCATGTCATACCGATAATGTCGGCAAAGGTACAGTCTTTGTTGCTATTAAAGGCAAAAAAGAAGACGGTTCTGCCCATATTGTAAAAGCGCTTGAGCTTGGCGCACGAGCAGTGTACGTTGATCAAGCATGTGAGCTTGATGATGCAACGCGCAACGAGCTTATTCGTCGGGATACCCCCTGCATAGTTGTTGATGATGCACGTTTGGTGCTAGCACAGTTGAGCGCCATGGCACACGATTATCCTGCAGATAAACTGCGTATTGTTGCGGTGACTGGTACCAAAGGCAAAACAACAACGGTCTTTCTCTTAGAACATATTTTGCGCACAGCTGGCTATAAAACAGCGTTGTTAAGCACCGTACGCAATAGTATCGGTGATACTATTTTTAAAACTAATTTGACCACCAGGCAGCCTGATTATTTGCAGGCATTTTTTGCACAATGCGTGACTGCTGGCGTGCAGATCGTTGTTATGGAAGTTGCTGCACAGGCACTTTCGTTACACCGTGTTGCCGGATTACAGTTTGATGGTGCGATTGTTACGAACTTTGAAGCAGAGCATGCTGAATTTTACGCAACTATCGACGAGTATTTTGCTGCAAAATGCAAACTGATTGACCACTTGAAACCAGGTGCTCCGTTATTGGTTAATGGCGATGATGCTCGTACACGTACACTCGCAATAGCTGTGCCGCAAGCACTGACATTTGGAACAGGCAAAGATAATAGCTTGCGTGCTGAGCGCCTGAGCGCCCCACAAGATCCGTTGACGATTTCTCTGTCTCGTGACGGGCAATCATGCAAGTATTCGTGCCCTATTTTGATGGGCGATTTCAATGTCTACAATATGTGTGCGGCAGCAGGACTTGCCAGTTGTCTAGGTGTTTCGTGTGAGGCGATAGCGCACGCAAGTGCAACGTTCAAACCAGTACCTGGTCGTCTTGAAATGTATACGTTATCAAATGGTGCTCGTGGCTGTATCGATTATGCACATACACCAGCTTCGTATACCTCTATACTTTTAACGCTGCGTGCGCTGACTGACCACTTGATTGTGGTTTTTGGTGCAGGTGGCGAGCGCGATAAAACTAAGCGTCCTATTATGGGCAAAGTAGCAAGCGATTTTGCTGATGTGACCATTGTGACGTCAGATAACCCGCGCAGTGAAAAAGCTGAGGATATCGCATGCGACATTCAAGCGGGTATTCCTGAAGGGCGTATTGTGCTCCTTGAACTCGATCGTGAAAAGGCTATTCAGTTGGCCTACTCTCACGCCAAACCTACGAGTATAATTGTGCTCTTAGGTAAAGGTCCTGATGAGTATCAGCAAATAGGTTCGATCAAATATCCGTTTAGTGAAAAAGCTATTTTGCAAAAACTGTAATATCTGAACTTTATACATTTTTCTTGAAGCCCTTTGTAATAGTTTTTGCAAAGGGCTTATTATTTTTAGTTGGCTTGTTCGAAAAATTGTTCTTCAGCAAGACACTGACATCTCTCGTCTGATAGGGGAGATAGATTCATGGGTTCAGCAGAATTGTTTACCGCAGGTTTTTGCTCTTGATAATCAATTTGATTATGGCGTTTATACTGTTCACTATGGGGGTTTTCAAGACAATCTTTGTTGAGTTCTGGTGTAATTAAAGCTGCGTCAAAACAGACATAAGGCGTATCTCTTTTGCCTCGAGCAGGTAGGGTGATGCCGCATTGTGTACATAAAGGAGGCAATTTTTTTGAAATAACAATCGATCTTTCTGTAGGACAAAAGTAGGGGGTTGTAGGACCTTCCTGATAAAAATCGTCAACAGAAGAGGCATCGCTCTCTTCTTCTGTGCGGTAGATTTCGCGCAATTCTTTTACTTTCGCAAGCTCAGTGAATAAGCCATGGACCGACTCTTTTTTTTGTAGACGATATGAAAGAAGAATTTGGGTAGCAATGTGTGTGCGTTTGGTTTTTTGATGGCAGACCGATCTTTTTTTTGAAAGAGAGGGTTTGCCACTTTGAAGAGTATTACACGATAAGGCAACAAGCACGGTTAATAAAAAAAGGTAATGCGTCATAAGTAACCCTTTAAAAAAGAGCAGGTGTGCAGATCAAAAAAGTTTTTCATGTCTTTAGTGTATGCGTCAGAGGACCTTAAGATCTAGTTTTTTTGACAAAAACAGATGTTTTAGCGAAAATGAATACTGTTTTCTTGTAAAAATCAGTTTTTACCTTTTTATCAGGAGTGTGTATGACAACCATGCACTATTACCAGCTTTTCATGGGACTTGTCGGTCTCTTAGGCTTGGGCCTTGTAGCGATTTTAATGGGTTTGATTAATCGTCAGCCTGCAACTGAGCCAAAGTCAGCAAAAATAGCTGCTGCTATTCGCAAAGGCGCTATGACATTCCTGCGCGAAGAATATCGTATTATTGTGGTTGTTGATCTTGTTGTTGCTGCTATTTTGGCTTTTGTAAGCACACCTCTTATGGCCGGAGCCTTTATTGCCGGATCTATTTTGTCTATGTCGACAGGTCTTATTGGCATGCGTGCAGCGACTGCTGCTAACGTCCGCACGGCTCTTGCAGCACGTGATAAAGGTGAGCGCAGTGCTTTTATGATGGCTCTCTTTGGCGGTGGCGTCATGGGCTTTGCTGTAGCAAGCTTTGGTCTGCTCGGTCTTGGCTCGCTTTTTTACTTTTTTATTGATCATGCTGATTTTGAAAAAATTATTACAGCGTTCGGTTTTGGCGCCAGCTTGGTAGCATTTTTTGCTCGTGTTGGTGGTGGTATTTACACCAAATCAGCTGACGTTGGCGCTGACTTGGTAGGCAAGCTTGAAGCGGGCATTCCTGAAGATGACCCACGCAATCCTGCAGTTATCGCTGATAACGTAGGTGACTGCGTTGGCGATACCGCTGGTATGGGTGCTGATATTTATGAGTCATATATTGGCGCAATGGTTTCTTCTATTGTCTTAGCTGTTTCAGCTCATGGCCTTGATCTTGCCTATGTGACCTTCCCTCTTATGCTTTCTGCTATTGGGCTACTCAGTTCTGTTGCAGGACTGGTAAGTAATCTTTTCTTGCATGTTGAGCCTGCCGCTATGCTGCGTAACGCACTCTATATTGCTATGGGCGCTTTCTTGGCATTGACCTATGGTTACATGCTCTTTGTGGGTATTGATATGGCGCTTTTTGTGTCTATCGTTATCGGCTGTGTTGCCGGTATTTTAGTTGGTCTTATAACTGAATACTACACAGGTCATGGCCCAGTGCGACGTATTGCATTAAGTTCTGAATCTGGCGCAGCTACCAACATTATTTATGGTCTTTCCGTTGGTATGGAATCAACGGTAGCTCCTGTGGTGACTTTGGCTATTGGTGTTTTGTTAGCACATACTTATGGCGGCGGCTTACTTGGTGTTGCGCTTGCTGGTGTGTCGATGTTATCAACCGTGGGTATTAGTATGACCGTTGATGCCTATGGCCCTATTGCTGATAACGCTGGCGGTATTGCTGAAATGGCTGGATTTGATCCTTCAGTGCGTAAAATTACTGATAAACTCGATGCATTGGGTAACACCACAGCTGCTATGGGTAAAGGTTTTGCTATTGGTTCAGCTTTATTAACAGCTTTGGCTTTCTTTGCAGCTTATGCAGAAAAAGCTCATATGAGTGTTATTGATGTGCTTGATCCATTAGTTCTTACCGGGCTTTTTATTGGTGCAGCAGCGCCATTCATGGTTTCAGCGTTGACTATGCGTTCAGTCAGCAACGCAGCACTGTCAATGGTTATGGAAGTGCGTCGTCAATTCAGAGACATTGTTGGTCTTATGGAAGGCACGGGCGAACCTGATTACGAAAGCTGTATCGCTATTAGTACTAAAGCAGCTTTGCGTGAGATGATGTTGCCGGGCATTATTACGGTTTCTTTGCCCGTTCTTATTAAAGTTGTCTTAGGTAAAGAAGCGCTCGGTGGCATGCTTGTTGGAGCAACCCTTGCCGGAGTGCTCTTGGCACTTATGATGGCTAACGGTGGTGGCGCTTGGGACAATGCTAAAAAATATATCGAAGCAGGTAATCTCGGTGGTAAAGGTTCCGATGCACATCGCGCTGCCGTTGTTGGCGACACGGTAGGCGATCCATTCAAAGATACATCTGGTCCAGCACTTAATATTTTGATCAAATTAATGTCAGTACTCTCGCTCTTGCTGGTTATGTAAGGCGCGATGATATTGATACTAAGCTAAAAAAAGCTCCTGGGTGCATAAAGCATTCAGGAGCTTTTTTTTTAGGTCGAGTTTGCGTGAGTTTATATTTAAAAATTCTTTTTCTTGTTTGAGCAGCATAGCGACTGCTACGATAAAGTAAGAAGAGCAGTTCTTGCTAAAGTAGGTGCTCTTAAAATAAGGCTTATCGTAAAAAAGGGGAGTACGATGAAGCTCGGGGGAAAGGATTTTAACGTAGTAATGCGCGTGAGTGTTTTATGTATGCTCGCTGTTGGTGTGCCAAAACTTTTTTTTGTTCAACAATCTCAGGCACAACAAAAATACTCTGTTGGTGCAAGAGTGAGCTCTGTGCCGTTTAATTGTTCTAAGAATAGGAACAGTCTTAGTGATTGTGCTTGTAATGGTGCAGGTGGCGGGTCTATTTCTTCTGGAGTTAGAGCTGAAACAGCTCGAATGTCTAGCGGTTTCTTTGGCAAAAACGTTGCGCTGGTGACTAATCAGATGCAGTCCTGGGGGACTTCTTCAGTAGAACTTGAGCATCTTATTGCTTCGGGTATGACCGTGCATACCATTTTAGTTCCCTTTGCTTATCAAACAGATTTAGTTCGAAAACGAGCTACAAAAGCACATTTTTTCCCAAGCACGGTTTCCATAATTACGGGTAAAGCTGACGTTCTTTTTTCAGCACATAATCTTGCTGGGTGTGATGCTCTTTGCCTTGACTTGCAAGATACGGGCGTGCGCACGGATGGCTACGTTGCTGTTGTCTATGCAGCATTGCGTGCAGCGCGTGAGCATGACAAAGAACTTATTATAATTGATCACCCCAATCCACTTGGTGGTGCAATGGAAGGTTTGTGCTCTCGCAGCACAGAGATAGACAATGAGACGCTTTTTTTAGCACGTATACCATTGCGTCACGGCATGACGCTTGGAGAGCTTGCTCTTTACATGAATCGTTCACTTTTGTCACAGCCAGCACAGGTGTCTGTTGTTCCTCTTTCTCTGTATAATCGCTTTAAACCGGTTGATTCACGGACTATATCTCTGCCGTTTTCGCGCAATATACAATCACTCGAGGCGTGTCGTGGGTATAGCTTTTTAGGGGTGATTGGTGAGATTGCACCATTCGATGTAGCGTTAGGAACAAAGTATGCTTTTCAAGCGCTTTTGTTGCCTGAAAAAAGCACCATCTCTCGTGCTGCTTGGGAGCAGTATCGGGAAGTTCTTAAAGACCATGCTATTAAAAGTCGTTTATGGCGTTATTACAGCAAGCGTAAACATCAATGGCTTACGGGAGTGCGTCTCTTTATTCCCGATGGGGCTGATTTTTCATCGACGAACGTGTTGATGGTAACCCTTACCTTTTTTAAAAAACGTGGTGTTTCTCTTGTGCCCTCGGCTCATATTGATGAGTCGGTTGGGTCATCTTTGGTACGTCGATTTATAACGGGAGAAGTTTCTTTGGCAACAGGTATTGATGAAATACTTAAAGCGAAACAACTCTTTTTTAAAGAAGCTTTTTCGGCATGTTTGTATAAACCGCTACCAAAAGATGTGCTGCAGGGGTAAAAGTTTGAAAGTATTGTTTAGTACAGTGCTGTTACAAAAAAATATGCTTATAAAAGTACAATAGGTTGTTTGTATGAGATTCTTAATAAACTGTTGCTGTGCGAGGGGAAGCTTGTATTGAAAGAGGTGTCGTATGAAAAAGTTACTTATTGTTTCTCTGGTGCTCGTGAATTTTTATGGCGAGAGCACGGCTTATCAACTTGGTATTGATCAGGTGACGGTAGCGTTGGTGCAAAAAACTGCTCATTGTAATCAGCCACGCATCGGATTGTTAACGAATCAGACAGGGCGCGATGCACAGGGGCAAGCAACGGTGGACATACTCCGTTCGCGAGGGCTTCTTGTTCAGCGTCTTTTTGTTCCTGAGCACGGGTTTTACGGGACGTTGCCTGCAGCGTCACGAGTAAAAACAGTGAAAGATAAACGTACGGGGCTTGAAGTAGTTGGGCTTATGAAGAGCGATGGCGAACTTGCTAAAATTGATCCATCAGAGCTTAAAGATATAGATCTATTAATGGTTGATTTGCAAGATGGTGGCATGCGCCATTTTACCTATAGCGGTTTTTTGTTTTATTTTATGGAAGTTGCAGCACACTATAAAAAACCGCTGATAGTGCTTGATCGACCAAATCCGTTGGGAGCTGTCGTTGAAGGTCCTGTGGTGAAACGGGTTGAAAATTCGCTCATTGCTCGTGCACCCGTACCCCTGCGCCACGGCTTGACTATGGGGGAGTTAGCACATTTTTATAACAACGAGTGTCTTTCAAACAAAGTCGTTTTAAAAGTTGTGCCATTAAAAGAATATAAACGAACGGATGTTGTTGACGATGCACTTGTTGCGCAGTTGTCGCCCAATATTCAGCATAAACAAGCGGTCTATACCTACAGTTTTTTGGGTACTCTTGGTGAAGTTCGTCCCTTTGATATTGGTTTTGGCACTGAGCATGCTATGAATGTCTGTGCATTAAGCATTGACGTGATGCCGCATGAACATTTTTGGGTGAATCTTGCGACAACGCTTAAAAAGTTTGGGCAGGATACAAAAATCTGTTGTTATTGGAGCCCGCGTAAAAATGCCTGGTGCCGCGGTTTGCAATTAGTGGCTCAAGACGAACCACCACGCAACTCTTTTGAGGTGTTATTGGCAATAGTGACCGCTGCTCGACGAGCGGGAATTGATGTAACGTTTGCGCCTTATTTTGATCGCGCAGTAGGCGATACGCTGGTACAACGTTATTTGATGGGGAAGTTAAGTAAAGAAGATCTAGCAAGAAACATTAATAAACAGCTTGCTCGGTATCAAGAACGTGTTAAGTCGATACTTTTATACCAACCAGGGCTTGCGATACAAGATCTTAAGTGAACACAAAAATATAAACCCCGATCGCCCTGAGTGTTTTTGTGTAAGCAAAAATGTATCGAATGGGTTGGAGGGACGAAAGTAACTTTTTTTGCATAAAAAAGGGCCACGTAATTGTGGCCCTTAAAATTAGTCTATCTTCGTGATGGTTACGAAAGAGCAGCGTTTATCCATTGTTTTAGAGCGCTTTTTGATTTGCCGCCAGTAGAAGTTGCTACTTCTTTACCGTTCTTGAAAACTTTTAGCACTGGGATGCTTCTTACACCGTATTTTGATGCGAGAGATGAAAAAGCATCAACGTTGATAGTGATGAATAACACGTCATTCATTTCATTGCCTAAAGCTTCAAAGTGAGGCTTCATAGCCTTGCACGGTCCGCACCATGGAGCGTAAAAATCAACAGCTACTTTTGCATTGTCCGTGATAAGTTTGTTGAAGTCGTCACTTGGACAGAGAGAGCAAAGTTTTGCTTGTAGTGGTGGAACAGGAAGGGCGCCTAAAATGAGGGCCGTAACTAAAAATAGTTTTTTCATAGGATAATCTCCTGTTAAAAACATTAAAGATATCTCTTTAACTTTAAGGTGCGCTTTGTTTGATGTCAATGGATAAAGAAAAAGCCCGTTAGCGAAAGCTTAAAGATGCGATCAAATGGCTCTTTAAACTAGGTACGAGCTTTTAAAACATAGAGAAAAATTTAGCGTGCTATCGGTGGGCATACTTCATCTTGTGAGCATGTTACGATCGGTGGAACAGGCTGAGCTTGTGCAATTGGTGGAACAGGTTGTGCTTGTACTGGTGGACAAATAATGGCGCCTAGAGCTAGGATCGCACTCAAAAGTAACTTCTTCATAGAAAGTCTCCTCATAAAATTATAGAGTATCACCCCTACTTTAAAAGGAGGCTCTTATTTTGTCAATTGATTGGATTGTTCTTATTGTTTACCGAGCCTTTGCTTCAGTTCTTAGTGCGTTTACCAGCATAGGACAGACAAGCACCGTATGATCGTTTCGTGTATGAGCCCAGACACCGTGATCAGGTGCTTGACATGAGGTGATGTCTCGAATTTTTATCCATTCAAAATCTCTGCCCTTGAGTAGTTCGCGTGGTGCAGTGAAGCCATGTGTTTGAGCTACATAAAAGGTGGTGCAGCGATTTTTGTTGTGTGGACATACAGCGTGTAAACTGCGGAGTTGATTTTTGGGGGTATTGTTAATTTCAAAGCCACCAAAATAAGGAACAGGAACACCAGCGGAAATTTTTTGCTTCTGTACTAAAATCCACGGCGTATCAGTTTTTGCCTGGTAGTAATGCCAAATCATACGTTTTTGATGATCAACCGTCGACGTTGCCGCCAAAGCAGGTTTTTCAAGAGAAACTTCAGTCCCAACTGAACGAGCAAGGCAGGTGATTAAAAAGATGACGAGCAGTGGCACGGTCAAACGCGTCTTCATAATTCCCCCTTTTGGTCATTGTGCGTTCTCTCTTCATCTTTAGCTTATCTTATTAAATATTCTAATTGCAATAAAGTTTTAAATATTAGATTTAAAACCTGTTCTAACTTTAACTTTAATAGAGGGAGATTTTCTTGCAGAAAGTAGTGGTTTTGAAGAACTTTCTTGATTTTCATACAGTTCTTCATAGGAGGGGGATGGGGTGTTTTGAGGGAATTGCGACGGTTCTGGTCGCGGATAGGTGTTTTTTTCTATCTGTTGGTAGTCGACATGCAGGATTCTGGGTTTAGAGGAGGGAAATTTTCGTAGAGGCAATGTTGATTTGGTTGATTTATATGACGGGCAATCGTTTTTGCCAAAGAAATCTTCACAAGAAGAGGGGGCTTGTGGGGATATCTCTGGTGAAGGGACTGCTGGCAAAGTAGAGCTCTGTTTTTCTTTAGGAGTTTCTTTTTGGTAGTCGTTGGAGAAAAGATCTAATTGTATACGTGAATTGACTGATTCGTGTTGTTGAGATTGTATTTTTTTAATCGTCTTTGGTGTTGATCGTGAGCTTCTATCTTCGGTTTTTATTGTTTCAGGGTAATCTTCGAGCCACGAGTTGAATTCTGAGCAAAACTTGGTTTCTCGGGGGTAAATATATTCAAGAGGTTGTTCGTTTTTATCAAAGGTAAAATGGCTTTTTATCAGATAAATATCGGTGAGTGGCAGAATAAGTGCAGCATATTCAGGACAGCTTGAATCAGGGTCCTGTGTTTTTTGTATAATAAGTTGGCAATTTCCGCCTTGATAGTCTGTTGGTGCGCATACTGCAGCGCAGAGTTGTTCACTGCGCCGTAAAGGAAATAACACCCATTCGCCGCCCTTAAAATCTTTAAATAAAGGCTCCGGTTTGTTGGTATGAACGGATTTTAATTCTTTTTTAAAAAGTTCAATCGAAGTTGGTACTTCTTTTTCTTCATGAGGAGGAGTCTTTTTTTCGATCTTTTTGTTTTGGATAGTGCCAATGACGCTTATTACTCTGCCTAAATCTCTATTTTTTAATGTGAGAGTACGTCGAGGAGCTTTTTCTTTGGGATTATTTTTATTTATATCTTCAAAAACACAAGACTCCGCTTGCATACTCATGGTGCTTTGTGGAGGGTAGATAAGACTTAGTGTGAGTGAAATGAGTATTAATCGTATCGGGTGCATATTTATATCTTAGTGCGGTTTGTAATAGAGTTAAATACGAGCTGGCTCCACTGTTCAAGATCTTCGTAATGCGCTTGGCAGGTAGCCTGATCGGCTAAAACGCCTGACTTGAGCTCCGATTTTATCTTGATATGAGGCGTTGTGCCGTGTACCAAGAGCACGAGTCCTAGATGTACCCTGCCAACTTCGTTCGTATCGTCGTTTAAAAGACCCAGAGGTTCGATAGTCAAGTCGCCTTGGTAGTTTATCTCTTCAGCAAATTCGCGACGAGCCCAATCGAAAATAGAAGTGCTTGCTGTTAAATCTTCTTGACGAACATGGCCGCCAATACCGAGTGAAAATTTATTACGCAATCTAGTTTCAGATGCGGTGGAACGACGTTGCATTAAAAAATATTTGTTGTTATGGGTAAAGATCAAGTAGGGGATAATTTGTTTGTAGCGTGGGTCATGTTCGGCGATAGAGCGGGGCATATAGTCTTGGTGGGTCGTTATAATATCGATTGTCTGTTCTACGTCGATAGGAATTATGCCATGCCATCCGGGAGTAGGAACGACATGTTCGCGTTTGACAACAAGCACCAGTTCATCGATTTTTTTAGTAACGATTGGGGATGTTTGAGCTTGTTGTGACACGATGGTTCTCTCCTGGGGTTAAAGGCGTTTTAAAGACGGGGTTTTTCTGGTAGTATGCTCAATAAAGATACTCGAAGTTTGCCCTATGCGTAAAGAAGGATATTCATGCGTTACGATGTTCAAGCGATAGAAAAAAAGTGGCAAGCCTATTGGGAAAAGCACCCACAGGCTCTTGCTGCCGAGCCCAATTCTCGCAAAAAATTTTACTGTCTTGACATGTTTCCGTATCCATCGGGCGCAGGGCTCCATATTGGTCACTGGCGCAGTTACGTATTGTCTGATATTTACACCCGCGTAAAATGGCTTGAAGGGTACAATATTTTGCATCCTATGGGCTATGATGCTTTTGGTCTGCCTGCAGAAAACGCTGCAATCAAAGAGGGCATTCATCCCCGCGTGAGCACTGAACGTAATATCGCCAATTTCAGGCGCCAGTTGCACGAAGTCGGTGCATTGTTTGATTGGAGCAAAGAGATTAATACCACCGATCCTGACTATTATAAATGGACGCAATGGATCTTTATTCAAATGTTCAAAGCAGGTCTTGCCTATGAAGCAAATTTGCCGATCAATTGGTGTCCGTCATGTTTGACTGGTCTTGCCAATGAAGAAGTGGTAAACGGCGGCTGTGAACGTTGTGGCACGCAGGTTGAGCAAAAAAATATTCGTCAGTGGGCCCTCAAAATTACTTCATATGCCGATAAATTGCTTGAAGGTTTAGATCGTCTTGATTGGTCTGATAAAGTAAAGACCATGCAGAAAAATTGGATTGGTAAATCCGAAGGCGCACGTATTACCTTTTCAGCTCTTGATCGTGCTGGTAACAAAGTCGAGTTACCCATATTTACCACGCGTCCTGATACTATCTTTGGCGTGAGCTATGTAGCCATTGCGCCTGATCATGAGTTAGTAGATCGTTTAGTTACAGCAGAGCGACGTGACGCTGTCACAGAGTATTGCACGCAAGCCCGCGTAGAAGCAGAGCGTCAACTTGAAATACAAAAAGATGCGCCGCGTGGAGCAAATCTACGCAGTGTTGAAGAAAAAGAAAAAACAGGTGTCTTTACCGGCACGTATGTTACCAATCCTGCAAATCATGAAAAAGTGCCGCTCTATGTCGCCGACTATGTCTTGAAAGATTATGGCACTGGCATTGTTATGGCAGTTCCTGCACATGACGAACGAGACTTTGCGTTTGCTGTGCGTTATGATTTGCCGCGTCTAAAAGTGGTACTTGGCGGTGAGGGTGGTGTTGATAGTAACGGCAATCTTTCTCAGCCGTATACCGGCACTGGTCTGTTAGTTAATAGTGGCGCGTTTGATGGCCTTGATGCTCAGACCACAGGTAAAGCTGCAATTATCGATGCTTTGGCAAAAAAAGGGTTAGCTGAGCCGGTAACAACCTATAAATTACGTGATTGGATCTTCTCCCGTCAACGATATTGGGGCGAGCCAATTCCTCTTATTCATTGCGCACAGTGTGGCATTGTACCGGTTCCTGACAATCAATTGCCGGTTACGCTTCCTGATGTTGAACGTTATGAACCTACCGGCACAGGCGAGTCTCCACTTGCAGGTATTCCTGACTGGGTTAATACTACGTGTCCAACCTGTGGCGGGGCAGCAAAGCGTGAGACAAACACCATGCCACAGTGGGCAGGTTCGTGCTGGTACTTCTTGCGTTATCCAAATCCACACTTGAAAGAGAGTGCGTGGAGCAAAGAAGACATGGCGTATTGGTTGCCTGTTGATTTGTATGTCGGTGGTATCGAGCATGCAATCTTGCATTTATTGTATGCACGTTTTTACGTCAAAGTTTTGTTTGATTTAGGTCATATTCCGTTTGATGAACCATTTACCCGTCTTTACAATCAAGGCATGGTGCTGAAGTATTCAGAGAAATCTGGTCTTGTTGAAAAAATGTCCAAATCAAAAGGTAACGTCGTCAACCCTGATGATATTACTAAAGAATACGGCTCAGATATTTTGAGAATGTATATCATGTTTATGGGGCCGCCAGATTTAGATTGTGAATGGCAAAACAGTGGTCTTGACGGTATCAAGCGTTTTACCAATCGCTTCTGGGACTGCATGACTGCTGAAAATAGAATTGCTACGCGTGACGCTGATCTTGCGGTGCAAAAGCGTGTACACAAATTTGTGCGTGATTTTACCACACGTATGGATAGCTTTAAGCCAAATACGGCTATCGCTTCGATGATGGAACTCCTGAACGATCTTATAGCTTCTAACGCGGTACTTTCTCGCGACTTGGCAGAGATGATCATTGCCCCATTTTCAATCTTTGCGCCGCATATGGCGAGTGAATTGGCAGAGGTAGTGTTGAAGTCTGAACTTTCTGCGTGTACCTGGCCAACCTATGATCCAGCTCTTGCAGCAGATGATGAAGTAACCTATGCCATTCAAATAAACGGCAAAACACGCGGTACGCTTGTTGCACGCAAAGGTGCAGCGCAAGATGACGTGGTGCCCGAAGCGAATACTATTGTGGCAAAATGGCTTGCAAGCGGTACGATTATCAAAGTAGTTTTTGTACAAGATCGTATGGTCAACTTTGTGATCAAGCCTGTATAACACAGTCTAAAAAATAAGAGGGACATTGATAGTATGTTTTTTCAGTGTCTCTCTTACAAAGTTTTGGCGGGAGTAGTGAAGTGATTGAAAAAGAAGTTATAGATGAAGTCAAAAATCGTTTAGTAAAAGTCTATGATCCTGTTGCGATTTATCTTTTTGGATCGTATGCCTGGGGTTCGCCAACTGAAGACAGTGATCTTGATCTGTTGGTAGTTGTTGAAGACTCTGATGAAAAAAGTTATGAGCGACCTAGAGCCGGTCACAGGGCCCTTATTGGTCTTTGTATTTCAAAAGATCTTATTGTTTATACCAAACAAGAGTTTGAAAAGTACTCAAAAGATGTAACGTCTTTGTGTTACAAAATTGAGCAAGATGGAGAGCTCTTGTATGCAAAGTCATGAACCATGGCTGAAAATTGCTCGTGACGATTTGAGTGCAGCAAAAGCACTTGTGAAGGTAGAGTTATTTTCTCAGGCAACTTATTATTGTCAGCAGTCGGCTGAAAAATCTCTCAAAGCATATCTTGTGCTTAAAAAACAGCCAACAATCAAAACGCACGATCTCATAAAGCTTGTTGAGTTGTGCATGAAATTTGATAAGAGCTTTGCAACACTGTTTCCCGCGGCAGAGAATCTCAACGTTTTTTCAACAAAATTTAGATACCCGACAGAGTATGACATCCCTGATAGCGCTGATGTAATTGTTGGTATTAACTATGCAAAAGTGTTTTTGACTTTTGTTGTAGCAAAAATTGAAGTACAAGAAACGGGTCAAAGAGACCTGTTTAAGACAGAGTGATTAATTGTCTGATCAAGCCTGCGTAATTGTTTTCTGAGAACATAAAAATAGCTCATTGAGAAAAATCTCTCAGTGAGCCTCGTATTTTTAAAATCTTTTTAATATCAGTCTTGTTTATTTCTACGTTCCGCCAGAATTGCAAGAACAACTTCTTGTGCTACGCCTGGAAACGAGGTTGTATTTTTTATGATAGCGCCTTTAAAATTTTCTGCGTTAGTGATTATACAGTCGCTAAAGCGAACTCCCGTTAAATTTGCCCCTTCAAAATGCACAGTGCTTAAATCAATGTTAGTGAAAGTGGCGTAGCAGAGCTTCGCTTTACGAAAGTCGGCATTCTTCAGTTTTGAATCAGAAAATTTAGCTCTGCTCAGATTTGAACCATTAAAAGAAACGTTTGGAAAAATGACCTTATGAAAGAGGGCATAGGGCATGGAGCGATCTGCAAGATCTATGTTGTCACCTAAAACATCAGTAAAAAGAGCTTTTCTAAGATCAATATCTTCTGGGACTTCTGTTACGACGGTATCTTTAAATTGGGAAGTGGCAATGGTCGTATTATTATCTGAGGAGCTTTCGCTGTCGCTTGTGCCAACTATCGTTGCAAAGGAGCTTATAAGTACGAGGTATGCTGCAAAGTGCTTCATGAGATTCTTTCTGAGCTGATATAAAAATAGGAGCAACAAGTGTTTGTTAGACCTTTATTGTAACGACTTTTTTTATGAAAGCGAGATTTTTAGCGTCTGTTTTTTTGTTAAGCACCTACGGTAACTTTGTTGCATGTAAAATTAAAACGTTAACAGTTATTGTTTTTAGTCGTGTCAATTAGGTACGGTGAAAGCAGGTGTAAAAACGGGGGGAGCTATGAAGAGGGAACGTTTTGTAGGGCTACTTACAGGTGGCCTTTTACTGGTACTGGGGAGTATGTCGATGGTAAAAAAGCAAGAGAGTTTAAAGCGCTATCATGAGCGACGGTGAAAATAAGCGTCACGTTAACTTTAACGCCCTCGCGCGATAGACGACTAACAACTTCAACATACTCTTTGTGGCATGGGATTTTTACGACAATGTTGTTGGCAAGCGCTGCAATTTCTTTTGCTTGGCGATAGACAGCTTCTGGCTCTTTTTCTGTCACTTCAACGGAGACTTCACGAACAAGTGCACAAATTTCGGCAATAACTTTTTTCGGGTCATTACCTTCTTTGCTCAACAGTGATGGGTTGGTAGTTACACCATCAACAAGCCCCGTTAGCGCACAACGTTTAATAACTTCAACGTTGGCAGTATCTAGAAACACTTTCATTGCAATCTCCCTTCCAGTCGTTCGTTTGTTGTGATACAGTACAAGTATTCTTTATGTATAGAATATCAGGTATTTTAAGCAAGTAGAGTAGATAAAAAATGAATAAATTTAGACGATATGCGCTTAGCGTGATAATTAATAGCAGTATTCTTGTGCCACTCTGGGCAATGAACAATGAAAAAGAAATCCCTATAATACCGTCATTTGAAACCAAGCAAAATAAAGACACATTTCTTGGTGCACCAAAAAGCTTTATAAAAAACCTACTGCTCAAAAAAGTTATCGACACAACAAAAACTATAACCAACGCTGGCCAAGTAGAATACTTTATCTACCCACAACAACAAGAGTGTTTTGTTTCCTGGCTTCATGTACAACGCTTTTTTCGTAACAAAGGGTATGGTACACAGTTGATGAAAGAAGTTATTCAACATGCACACAAAGAAGGCTGCTCACATATTCGGTTAAATGCTCGCACTGACTACAACTCGCCTATACCTTTTTATGAAAAACTTGGCTTTGTTGTCATCTCCAACAAAAACAAGCACGGGATCTGTGCAACGCTTGAGTTGAAACTCACTCAGCAAGAAGAGTAAGCTTTTTCAGTTTTTTTATTGCATCTGTTAACGACTGTGCATGAGTATCAATATCTTTCCAGGGATCATCTTTGCGCGCTAATCGCTTAAAAATATTTTTTATCGTATACCTATCTGGACGTAATTTTGTTGAAACTTCTTGCCACGAAATTGGCGTTGCAACTGGGGCATTGGCTCGTGCGCGCACAGAATACGGCGCTACCCCTGTTTGACCATACGCGTTACGCAAATAATCGATAAAGACACGACCAGCACGCTTTTCTTTACGCACTTCAACCGTGAGCGTTTCAGGATGACGCTGGGCAAGTAATGCAGCGACACTGCGCGCAAAAGCTTTTGTTGCGTCAAAATCAGAACGGCGATTAAGCGGCACTACAATATGCAAACCACGAGAACCAGTCGACATGACAAAGGTGATTAAACCTAATTCTTTTTCAAGCAGATCACGTACGGCATGCGCAGCAAAATAGACTTTTGACCAATCATTATCTGAAGGATCAAGATCAAAAATAAGCCGATCTGGGTACTGTGGTTTATCAATTTTACTTAAACTTACATGATAGACAATAGCATCTTGCGACACCATATACACAAGCGCTGCAGCACAATCAGCAACAACATAACAAATACTATCGCCAGTCTTTTTTTGACTGCATGAACGCTTGATCCATGACGGAAAATAGTTGGGTATATCTTTTTGGTAAAACCCCTCTTTTTCAATACCTTCGGGATAGCGCTGCATGGTGAGTTGTCTGTCTGCGATATGTGGTACCATAATTGGGGCAATACGCTTATAGTATTCTGCCAATTCACCCTTGGTAATACCACTCGGAAAAAGTATCTTTTGGTCATGCTCAATAGTTATAGACTTGCCATCGCACGCAAAACGCTTCATACCACAACTCCCCATATTTCTAAAAGCCAACTCGATCTAAAATTTTTATGAAATTATGTTTTAAAAAAGAACTGCCATAATCCCGATCACCCTGAGTGTTTCTGAAATTTTTCGTAGAAAAATGAAGAAATGTATCGAACGGGTTTGAGGGATACATAATCTTAACCCCTCTATCTTTCGATACACCCGTCTTCGCCTTCGGCTACATCGGGCACTCAAGACGATCGGGGTTTTTACCACGTCATAACTCACTCTTTACTCTTTTTAAGAGCTGTAATCTTTTTAGAAGTAACTTTCTTTTTCGCTGTAATCGTGTCGCCAGAAATAACTGACTGCGGCTCTGAGATAACTATCTTTTTTCGTGCATCAGCATAGTCATCGGTCATTTTTATGAGCAGCCAGTTTTTATCCCCTGATTTCATGCGCACCAAAGCGTAACCGCCTTCAAGCTTTTCCCCATGCAAAAAGATTTCGATCGTCCCATCATCAAAACACTCTGCCATGGTTTTTGGCTCTTTTTGATTTTCATAGGTACCACGATCCCACACAATAACTTCTCCTGCGCCATACTCCCCCTCAGGAATTACACCCTCAAAATCTGCATACTCAAGTGGATGATCTTCGGTGAGCACCGCCAAGCGT
>Ga0351961_1010_pt3 | contig 28116 bp, 28 predicted proteins | sample TotcelT113001M15_FD_205806 | JGI IMG/M metagenome (GOLD analysis project Ga0351961, IMG submission 205806) | Enriched cells from coal bed in the Powder River Basin, Montana, United States - Total cells T11 rep3 HSBNCT.T11.300.1.M15 ...
GTAGATATGCGATTCATTAAGGCGCATCCTGAAGAAATTTTAGCGGACAAGGGAGATCCCTTGTATCCATTATTTAAGAACGGCGTCGAATCGGTTGATTGGAAGTTAGTCGAGGAAAAACAGAGCACAGCAATACGTTCAGGGTGGTGGTTAAAAAATGCAGAAGATGTGGTAATGCGCGAATTAGCAAACACCATAATCTTTTTTGTGGAGGCAAAGGACCACGCAACGAACAAATCGCTTGGCTTTATCGGATGTGGCATTAATGCCGATGATCCACAAGGAGCTGTTGCAGTCGAACCTCTTGCCATAGCGCCCGAAGAACAACAACGTGGCTTGGGGAAATTACTCTTAAGCTCAATTTTTAGGCTCCTTCCAGGAGTTACCTACATTCGTCTCGGTACAAACAAGACCAATGACGTTGCCATTGCGGCATACACCGCGTTGGGATTTACGCAGCGACCAGCTGACCCTACTGATCCTAAGAACACAAAAGTCATTATGGAATATCAAGCAGAAAAATCTGATATTTTGCAAAAAACAGCTACGTCCCTTGTACCAATAGAAAAGTAAGGGAATCATGCAATTCGAAAAAAAAAATCTGGTCATAAGTTATTTGCCGATGATTTGGAATACTTATTTTTCAAAACAATTTTGTCAGGAGTGAAGTAATATGCGTTCCTTTATCGTTCCATGCGGTTTGCTATTAGTAAGTGTGTTGATTGCAACCAACCTTTCTTGCATGTCTGGCAAAACACGAAAAATAGATCACTATCTTGCCGCCCATGAGGAAATAAATCAATTTAGTGGCGCTGTATTGGTGGCTCAAAAAGGGAAAATATTGCTCAGTAAAGGCTACGGCATGGCCAATTACGAATGGAATAATCACAATACACCAGACACCAAATTTAGAATTGCCTCCGTTACTAAACAATTTACCGCAATGGCAATTCTTCAATTACAAGAAAAAGGTCTTCTGTCTGTTTCCGATACACTCAACCAATTTATCCCTGACTATCCTCGTGGTAGCGAAATAACACTCACTCACCTGTTGAACCATAGATCGGGCATACCAAATTTTACCCAAATAAAAAATTTTGATGCCATCGAAGGAAAACTCTCCCACACTCTTGAAGAACTTATTGCGTTGTTTAAAAATAAACCGCTGGACTTTACTCCAGGTCAAAAGTATAAATACAGCAATTCAGGATATGCTCTTTTGACGTATATTATCGAAAAGACTACTGGTATGCCCTATGAAAAGTATCTACAAGAAAATATTTTTCAACCTCTTGGTATGACTCATTCAGGTTATGACAAAAATGAACTTATCATAAAAAAGCGGGCATCGGGCTACACATTAGATGGTTCAGGCATAAGGCGCAATGCAGACTATATTGACATGTCAGTTCCTCGTGGAGCCGGCGGACTTTATTCAACCGTTGAAGATCTTTACCTCTGGGACCGAGCTTTATATACCAACAAACTAGCATCAGCCTCTGCATTAGCTGCTACAATTGGATCATTAACAAAAGATCCTGTAAAAAATGAATATGCTTATGGTTGGATACTGGATGATTGGTTTTCACACACTCTCATGTGGCATAATGGCAGTATTAACGGATTCAGATCTTCCATAAACCGCTACATCAATGATGACCTCTGTATCATTATCCTCAGTAATCTTGAAAAAGCTTCGCCTGAAAACATGTGTGCCGACATAGCACGAATAGTATTTGATATGCCGTACGAGCTCCCAAAAAAAAGAACCGCTATCGCACTTGATCCAGCACTCTATGATGCCTATGTTGGCACCTACGAAGAAACACCTGAATTACTATTGAGGATTACCAAAGACAATGACCATCTTTTTTTTCAGGCTACAGGACAGCCAGTATTTGAAATTTTTCCAGAAACAGAGACAAACTTTTTCTACAAAAATATTGATGCACAGATTACCTTCATCAAAGACGCTTCTGGTAAAGTTACCCATCTGATTTTTCATTATAAGGGACGAGATAAAGCTGCAAAGAGATTATCGGATGATAAACCCTCCTAAGAACTCTCACCAGAAAAAGCTTTTGCCTCAAAAAAGAAAGAATACATAAGGTGATTTAACCATGCAATTTGAAAAAAATATTCTTAATTTATACGGCCAACAAGGGCAAGCTTGGTTGGACAATCTTCCCCGCTTAACAGAAACCCTGACTAAAAAATGGGGTTTGTCTGATGTCCAGGTTCTACCTAATCTGTCATATAATTATGTTGCTAGCTGCGTGCAGGGAAACAGACCAACTGTTTTGAAAATAGGTTTTAACAAACACGAAGTGCTCTCTGAGATGCACGCATTAAAACTTTTTGCTGGCAATGGGTGTGTTGCATTGCTACATGCTGATGCTGAACAAGGAGCTTTATTATTGCAGCGAATAGTTCCCGGGACCTCTTTAAAAACATTACCCCCAGAACAAGACAGACACGCAGCTGAGATTACAAGCCAGGTAATTAAAAAGCTCCAACATCAAAGTGCCAGAAACCCTCAACAAGAAGGGGTTCCCCGAGTTGAAAATTGGCTGACAACGCTCGATAAAAATTGGGATCTCCCCCAACAACATCTTGTAAAAGCTCGCGCATTAAAAAACCATTTGCTTGCAACAACAACACACACGGTAGTACTTCATGGCGACCTTCATAACGACAACATTCTTTCATGTGGCGACAATGAATGGCTTGCTATTGATCCCAAGGGTGTAATCGGAGACCAAGTATACGAAGTTGGTGCAGCTATTTATAATCCAATTCCAGAAGCAGTCGACAGAAACACAGCTAAAAAAATCATGAGAGATCGCATTGATATATGCGCTGAATCACTTGGGTTTGACCGCCAACGAATTGTTGATTGGGCTTTTGTCCAAGTTGTTTTGAGATCTTGCTGGGCTCTAGAAGACAACATTCAAGACAAACGGGATGATACTGCGTATTTTTTAAAAATGGCCGAAAACTTAGAATATTTGACACGATAAATAAAATAGGGAGAAAGGCTAAAAGGCCTTTCTCCCTCTACAAAATTTAAACGCTTTATGCGGTTAGAGATCCAACCTTAGAGAAATGTGTGGCGCTACTTCTGGTAGAGATACACTATCTTTGGCTCACACTCATAGGCTGACTCAGCTTTGACAAAAATTTTCATCACCTGTTTGAACCCTACATGCTCATAAAACCCTTGCGTATTTTTGTTCGCCTCACATCCAGGAGTGTCTAAATATATCTTTGTGATAAGAGGACGATGATCTAATACCGCAAGCACCAACTTCTTACCAAGGCCTTTCTTTTGTGTACCTGGCTTAACGGCAAGAACATCGACAAATACCTGGTCAAGTGGCGTAGCTACAGGAGCCAAAGCTGCAAGATCAGTTTCAGACAAAGGGGTGACAAGATTTTTTTCTTGAAGCACCTTGCGCACATCGATTTCACGTACTAAAACAAAACCAAGAATGTCTCCTTGTGCGTCTTTTGCAAGGCCTAGGTAACCCTTTGTATCCCCTAACGTTGTGTATAATTGCACCTTTCTATCCCAGGTGACATTAAGACCCTGCCTTATGCCAATATCCATTATTTTTTTTGCCTCTGCTTGCTTCTCTTCTGGCAAAGCTTTAATTCGTTCTTCGTAATAATTTTTGCTTATAGGTGTAAATGCATCAATAAAAATACCGCGCAAGCTTTCAAGTAACGGTGCATCGGCTGGCGTTACCTCGCGCCATTCTAGGGCGACGTCTTTTGGTGCAGCGTGTACACGCATAAGCGCAAAACCTGCGATGGTTACACAAGCCAGAGCTGTAATACCTACAACGATTTTCTTCATACGATAATTTCCTTATGAAACCGTTTTAAACATTCTATATCAACAAACCTTGTCCCAAAATGGTACACATAAACTTTTATAACACATTATACAAGATGAAGAGAGAAAAGAAAAAACCTTCATTATCTTACGACAGCATATCGCCTGTTGTTAACTCCTGACTAAATTGATCGAGCAAATTGCCTTTTGCGATCGATTGAGTAAGCTCTTTCGCTTCAATGCCCTTCAAGCGGTCATTAAAATAATGTGCGCGTCGGTAATCTGATGGATGATAATCCTCAAAAATACTTTCATGCATCCACTTGTCCCAATCTTGAGCTTTCGATTCATCAAAAGCCTTGGAAAAATCAAGAATTTCAGTCCCGTGAAACAACTTTTTATAATAAGCTAATTTACCAGCTGTTAAAAGTTCTGATTCTGAATCTGCCGATAACGCTGTTCTCATAAAGCTGCATGCGGCATGATGAAGAACCAAAGCGTTTCGTTCGGCCTTGAGCAATTTTTTATCGTCAGGAATAGCCGCATCGGCATATTGTTCTTGCTGATACACATAATTATACAATTCTTTTTTTCTCTTCTGAAAACCCTGAAACCATTGCGAAATGCGACTAGATTTTGATCCAAGGTCGCACACGTAACCATCTTCCTTTTCCATAGCCAACCACTTTTCTGGGCAACTCTCTGCAGATTTTGCATGTCCCAGTTCATGGTGAATAACAGCTAACGACCCATGAAGCCTAAAAAGTTGTACTCCTAGGCATAACTTGTGCACGATGGGTGGAAGACCCTTTGAAATGCTCTCTTTTCGACGCTCCACATTATCATCAGTCGAACAATCGTAGCGGCCTTCTTCTGAATAAAAGAGGCTTAGCTCTACTGAATCTACGATCACAGGAGCTTTTATGCCTTTTTCTTTTGCTGCAGCTTGCACGTAAGCCTGCACATAATCCTTAAGATTATATTGTTTGATTAAAGGAAAATCTTCGGCGCTTACGCCGTCATGAGCCCAGTCAGAAATATCGGCATCAAAGCCGCCGGCATTTAAACGAGTAACAATAAACCCCATAAGAAACAATAATGTATACAGTTTAAAAGAATTTTTCATCGCAACCTCCGTTGGAAAAAACATGTGCTTAATTAATTCTGTGCATTGCGGTGATGTGCACAGAGTTTATCTTGTTGTTCTAACTCATGCGCAATTATTCTCTTTTCTGCCTTAGACAAATAACCCTCTGAAACATGAGCATCGGTACAAGCTTGGGCAGCTTCATAGACGCAGGCAGAGCACTGTGTTGCGTAACAACCTTCAGTATCAGCTCGACGCTCACAATAGGGTTCATACTCCCCGCTTATAAAAAAACTGCCAACCGCGCCAACTAAAGCGACTAGTGGATATAACAGCTTTAATTTCCCTTGTGGATTCATTTTCTTGAATAAAAGAGTGCTGCCAATAATGCTCGTTATAAGAGGTACTCCAATAACAGGAAGAAATGCCGCACTATCATTGTATTTTGCATGAATGGCTTCGTGATGAAGTACAAAGCGCTTAAATCCATAGGAAGCTTTTTCATCAAGCAGCCTTGCCGTTACATATATCGCGTCAGCATTTGTATTTGCATTATGGTTCTTATCCTGAAGATTTTGCCGTATAGGCAACTGTCTTTCTATTGGAATACCAACATCAGCCTGTGCTTCGACGCCCAGTTGCTGCAGTTCAAGTGGGGCAAGAGGAGCTTGAGAAGGACCTTTTGAGGCAAGCCATGCGGTAAAGCTGTTCATGGCTCTTGATTGTCCAATCGATCCAATAATCCTATCAAAGAACGTTTTGCTGTTCAGCGATTGCTCTGTAGAATAGAGGGAAATCGAAGAACAAAAAAGAAGTCCAATAAAAATTTTCTTCATATTCATGAAGTTCTCCATTTTAACCAAAAATAACAGCGATCCTAGCTCTATAGCTTTCAGATATGAAGACATTATAGCAAAAAACACCGAAATCTAAACGTTTTATTATTATCTCAAATATCCAAATTGAAATAATAATAAAGACTCAGCTGATTTACTCATAAAAACAAAAATTGTTCATCCTCTTAAGTAAAATAACGGGGAAAGAGATAAAACTCCCTCCCCCCAACCATTTATACAAAATCTAAGCGCTTTTTAAATGCTACATACGACAATCGAGCCACGACACCTAACAAAACTAAAAGTACGGTACTGCTCACCCAAAATGGTAAATAACCTTCTTGCCCAAGAATGGCGGCTCTCATTCCTTAAGTTGTATACGTAATTGGATTTGCAAGCATAACATACGAAAGCCACGGCACTGAAGCATTAATAGCTTTCCAGGAAAATTGAAAGCCTCCCAAAAACCAGAGTGGAAAGATAAACCTAACCCATACAACATCAAATTTATCCATTGATGGCACGAGTGAAGCAACAAGAATTGTCGTCGTTGCAAAGACAAAATTTTAAAAAGCTCAAAAACACTCAAGCCGAACGGATTATTTGAAACAATTTCACAAAACTCAACAGAACCTAGTTCACTTTAGATGCTGCGGGCCACTCTATCTGACTATTTTAGAACGATCCGGGCAAGTTACTGTGTTCTTCTGAATTACCTGAATTGCTTGAAAACTTAGAAAGAAGTTTTCGTACTAACTGTTTATCTTGAGTACCAACAACAATAGCATCAAATTCTCTATCGTAATGATCTTTCAGAAGAGCGCTGATAAACTTTAGCTCATCAACCCTTCTAGGATTTTTAATTTTATAAGAAGGTACATATACATAGTTATTTCTACTGATGTCTTGCAGCGATTGTTCACTAATATTGGTCACAGCACTCAAGCGAATAAGTTCATTTCCTTTTGGGTAGTAGCGAAAAACATCCGTATAGCCAAAATAATTTTCTTTATCCTGAGACAGATCATTCTGCAGTTGCGCAATATGCCTCAGCATAGGTCGATTTTGTTTATTGACTTCTACAAGTTTTTCTTGATCAGCATATTTACTAGGATTGTGCATGCGATCAAGAAAATGCAAATCTATAGTTTGTTTCAAATCGTTAAGGAGGGCGGTCTCAGCTGCGTGATAAGAATTCCTAATATTCATATCTCCAATAATACTGACATAGCCAAGAGGGGAAGGTTTGCTTGTGCAACTGACCCCAAATCCTTGCACATCACATTTCATTCCAGCATATTCATTTACTGATGCATCACTTTCCAGCTTCGGATTGCTTGAGTGAACAGATAAATCTATACCTGCAACTCTCACATCTTTAATGATCGTTGTTTCAGGTTTTTGCGACGAAGCAACGCTAGCAACATCGTTATCAGTTTTTTGCAAAGCATCACCTTTTGCCTTATAACATTCTGCAATTTCAGATAAATCTTTTGAAGAGAGGTAATCTGTATTTAATCGTTCACTCCCTACACAGCATTTCTGTGCAGCAAGAGTATCGTTAGCATGACTGCAACACCATGCACGTTCACATGATAATTCTTCTTCAGGAGCTTTATACTCGCCCCTATTCGACCGCGCATATTTTCCTTTTGTTGACCCTGGTCCGCTTGTCAGAGCAGCTTCTACCGGTTGCATTAGCAACCCAATAGTTAGTACTACTGCCAGGCATTTAAAAGCTGGTGATATATGCAAGGATCTATCAGATGAGATATGGGGAGTTCTTAATGACACAAGAGATTCTATGCGCGCTTGTTTTGCGGCATTGCAGCGTTCAAGCCGCATTTCTTGGGCTGTTTGCCCGCTGCGACCATTCATGGCGTTCATGAGATTAAAAGATGCGGAACCAACTATAATAAAAAATGCGAAGAACCTTAACAGCTTGCTCATAGAAAATCCCCACGTGAAAAAATTAAAAGACTGTGGTAATTGTAGGAAAAAAGAGACTATACCGCAAGCTTTCTCCTAGTTTTTTCTCCCCTCCACAATCGAAAACACGACTCTTTGCTTTTCAATGCATAAGAGAGTACAGTGTATGTCGTTATTTTAATGTTTGCTCTTAAGTCAGCAGATTTAATTTTTAACGAAAAGGGCATCGCATGATACATTCTAGCCAATCTAAGTTCATTTTTAGCCTTGTTCTTTTACAACTCAGTTTTCTTTCATTTCATGATATCTATGCGATGCATGGTGCCAAAAACGAAATAACGAATAACGTTACTACTCTTTCGGAAGGTGCACCAGAAGAACAGGATTTGTGTAAACTGTTTGATAACGGCTTGATATGCGCATGCGGCCCCTGCTTTAAAGCAAGTAATTACACCTGTAAAAAAATAAGCGGATGCATTACTGGCGACGCAGAAATACCCTTAGCAGGAGTATGCCAATGTTGCGCAACAGCATGTTCTCTAAATATCCTGGCAATAACAGGACTCGTATGTACTGGAGACTATCCTATAGGCGGTGTTCAGAACAATGGATTTACACCAGGATGCCCATCTTATCTCGAAGCTATAACTCCATGTGCCACATGTGCAGCAAGCGCCGCTTGCATAGCATACCTCGCCCGCCGTCTTGAACGCCTCGAGAAACGAAAAGACCAAACACTCAGAAAAGCTGTGGCCATGGGGGCATCAACCAACACCGTTTCAAAAGCAGAATAACAGATATTATTTAAAGGATTTTTAATGGAATCAAATAACCTCTTGTCACTCGCATACGCCTTCATATTTCTTCCCTTTTTTGTTAACGCCATGGAGCCTGCTGTCCTCACCATGTATGCTGAAAAACCTGCTAATGCAGCCTCACTTGTCAAGCCAGAAGAAAATTCGAAAGGTTGGGGAGACCGATTTGATAACGGCTTAATGTGCACTTGTGGACCATGCTTTAAAAGCGGAGACTTCGTCAGTAAAAAAATAAGTAAATGCTATACCGGAACAGAAATACCCTTATCAGGAGCATGTCGCAGTTATGCTCTAACCAACTGTCTAATCGCTATACCTTGTATATGTGTTAAAGGGTTTCTACTAACTCTTAGTGGGAATCCCCGTCATGGAGATGATATTCTGTTTAATGACATGCAACTTTTTGCAACTCATATCACGGGCGCTGCCTGCATCTCATGCCTCGCTCGCCGTCTTGAACATTTCCAGGCAAGACAAAATCAAGCACCCGAGAGGGCTGTGGCCATGGAAACAACAACCAACACTGATGACTCAAAAACAGAATAACTAATATTTTTTAACAAAGGCAATCTCATCATGATGAAAACGAACAACCTCTTATCTCTCACATACGCCTTCATACTTCTTCCCTTTTTTGTTCAAGCCATGGAACCTGCTGTCCTCACCATGCATGCTGGAAAACCTGCTAACACAACTACACTGGTTAAATCTGAAGAATCTCAACAGAGTATGGGCGAACGATTTGATAATTCCCTGTATGGCTTATGCGGGCCATGCTTTTACGGGTGCACTTACGTCAGTAAAAAAATGAGCAAATGTTACTTCGATACAGAAATGCCTTTATCTGACACGTGTCGTAGTTGCGCTCTGACGTGCTGCCTATTAGCTACACCTTTCGAGGATTATGCTAAGCCCCTTTTTGATTCGAACTGTCCATTAGTTACTTCCGTAGTGCTCTGTAAAATAATCATGCCGCGTGTTCAAGGAGCCATGTGTGATGCTATGTATGCCGGCTGCATCTCATACCTCGCTCACCGCCTTGAACGCCTCGAGAGACGAAAAGCCCAAGGGCCCAATAGAGCGATTACCATGGGCGCATCAACTATCAATCGTGATTAACATTTTCAATATTTTTTAAAAAAATACGAGGCAACAAACTCATTAAAAGTCTGTTGCCTCAACTATTATAAGCCTCTTTTTTTACACAAAATCTAAGCGCTTTTTAAATGCCACATACGACCATCGAGCCATTACAAAAAGTAGTACCAATAAAACAGTACTGCTCACCCAGAATGGTAAATAACCTTCTTGCCCAAGAATGGCAGCTCTCATTCCTTCAGTTGTATACGTAATTGGATTTGCAAGCATAACATACGAAAGCCACGGCACTGAAGCATTAATAGCTTTCCAGGAAAATTGAAAGCCTCCCAAAAACCAGAGTGGGAATATAAACCTTACCCAAATAACATCAAACGAATCCATTGAGGGAACCAGTGCTGCAACAGCAATAGTCGCCGTAGAAAAGAAAATATTAGTAAGCAACAGAAAAAAGAGAAATGCCGCCCACGAAATATTCGCAAACACCAATTGATCCCCGAGAATAAACTTTGCCAAGGGCAATACTGCAATTCCCGTCGTAAAACCAATGATCGTGTAATAAGCAACAGAGCTTGCAAGCACCGTGAGCGCCGACGTAGGCAATGATAGATAATAATCAATCGAACGATCATTTTCAATATCAGAAACAATCGTTATCGCATTACCGTACAGCGCAAATAATCCAATTGATGCAAGAACCGCACATAACTGAAACACACCAAAGTCCTTACTCATGCCAAACGCTTGAAGCACATGACCTGAAATAAAAAGTGTACACCCTGCCCAAACGTAATAGTCGATACACTCATTGATAAGTTTTTTACGCAGATTTGACCCTTTAGCGCACAATAACCGCCAAAAAAGATCCCACTGAAAAAACGTTGAAAAACATTTCATATAAACTCCTAATTTTCTTGTATTAAAGCTAAAAAGACGTCTTCAAGGTTCTTTTGCTTAAAATCGGTTAACAGTTTTTCTGGTGTATCGATAAGCTTTATACGGCCTTTATCAATGATACAGACCCTGTCAGCTAAAAACTCAGCTTCATCAAGATAGTGCGTTGTCAAGATAACTGTCACTCCAGAAGCTTTAAGCCCTTTGATAATCGCCCACAATTCACGTCTAATATGCGGATCAAGACCAACCGTCGGTTCATCAAGAATAACTATCTTGGGACTATGCATTAAACAACGCGCAATCATAAACCGTTGTTTGTAACCGCCAGAGAGCACTAAGGCTTTATCTTGCAGATATTTTTTCAGCTCAAACTGTTCAACTAATTCGTTTAAACGCTTATCAATCGCTTCTTCAGTCATGCGATAATAGCGGCCTGAAAAACGCAGATTTTGCTCAAGCGTAAACATACTATCAAGATTTGGCTTTTGGGGACAAAAACCAAGATGCAAACGATAATAAACGAGATTGTCGTAAATCGAAGCACCTTCAAATGTAATATCGCCACTTGTTGGTGGATGCAGTGTTGCAATCAACGATGACAACGTCGATTTTCCGGCACCGTTTACTCCTAATAAGGCAAGTATCTCTTGCTCATGAATAGCTAACGATACATCGTCAAGGGCAACAATGGCTTGTTTACCGGTATCATATATTTTGGTCAAATTATGTATAGACACTAATGTCGTCGACATACAAAACTCCTTTAGCCCTAATGGTATAGGACTTTCTACTCACGCATGCAAAAGAGAAAAACTCTCTGGTTTAAAACACCAAGCAGGGTGCTGATACGTGTACACAGGAAAAACCTGTCATGCTTATTTTGCGAACAAAAAATTAAACGAAAGAAACTGCTCAGACATCGATAGATATGGAGCACGTGGATTGGAATTGTGGGCTAGAAAGCCCGAATAAAGATTTTCATGGACAAAATTTCCTTCTCATGAGGATATTCACTATGTCCCATAGTACCATGAAATAAAATAATTTCAAACTGTCTGCTTTAAAAGATACAAAGCTGTCTCGCTTTTCTAAATTCCACCTACAATTATAGCGTTATGAAACTCTCTTTTTTGTTTGTTTTGAGTTTTTTACAGCCACGGTTATCCTTAGTAAAAAGAAAGACATCATCAGCCAAGGAATCTTTTATGACCATTCGCCTAAACTCTGCTCATCAAGGATCTTTAGAAGTCGTGTGTGGACCGATGTTTTCTGGTAAATCAGAAGAGCTCATCCGCCTCTTGCGTCGCGCACAAATAGCAAAACAAAAAGTTCTCGTCTTTAAACATACCTTTGATGATCGCTATCACCGCACAGCGCTTGCATCCCACGATGGCAACACTATCGATGCAATACCTGTTTCAAATGTATGCGAAATGCAAACTTTTTTAGACAACAATCCAGCAACGGTAATTGGCATTGATGAAGTACAATTTTTTTCAAAAAACATAGTCTCTCTCATTTGTGAACAAGTAAACGCAGGAAAGCGCGTCATTGTCGCAGGTCTTGATCTTGATTTTAGAGGCGTCCCTTTTGGCTGCATGCCATTACTGCTTGCTATTGCCGATAAGATCACCAAGCTACAAGCCATTTGTTCAATTTGTGGCGGCGATGCACATTTTACGCAACGCCTTATCAATGGCATACCTGCCAATTATTCTGACCCTGTTATTGTCGTCGGTACCCATGAATCTTATCAGGCGCGTTGTCGAGCTTGTCATATGATAGATAGAATTCCAACCTTTACTGAGCACCCTTATAATGAGCAAGACACTCTATAAATGTTCTTCGTGCAATTATCAAACGGTAAAATGGCTTGGTTGCTGCCCTGAATGTAACGAGTGGGACACGCTTTCAGAACACACTCTAGCAAACACAAAAGCACCTGCAAGCGTAGCACGAAGAACAACAGTTCCAACCTTAACAACGCTCAATGAAGTACAGAGCATTGCTGCTGAACGCGTTCTTTCAGGCATTGATGAGTGGGACCGTGTTGCTGGTGGCGGCATAATGCCCGGCTCATTTTTAATTATTACTGGCGACCCCGGCATTGGTAAATCCACCCTTTTACTACAACTCAGCCACTCACTTGCTGCGCAGAAAACCGTTTTTTATTTTTCAACAGAAGAATCTCTCCAACAAGTCAAAGAGCGCGCTCGTCGTCTTGATTGCCTTAAACATAAACTCTATTTTTCTGACGTAGCAGATTTGGCTACTATTATTGCTACAGCACACGATAACAAACCAGATATTGTGATTATCGATTCTATACAAAATTGTTATACCGGCGAATCGACAAGTTTTCCCGGAAGCACGAGTCAATTACGTGAAGCAGGCTTTGCACTTATGCGTCTCGCTAAAGAAAATAATATTACGGTTATCGTCAGTGGACATATTAACAAAGATGGCAATATTGCTGGCCCAAAAACCCTTGAACATATGGTTGACGGCGTTTTTTATCTGCAAGGCGAAGACCGCATGCACATACGTGTATTGCGCTCTGTTAAAAATCGTTTTGGCAACGTGAACGAAATTGGTTTCTTTGAGATGGTCGAAAATGGACTCAAAGAAGTACCTAATATAAATCAACAACTTCTCGATGATTATACTCATTCACCTGGATCTTCACTTGTAAGTATCATAGAAGGCTCACGACCTCTTATTTTAGAATTACAAGCGCTTACTATCGAATCAAAAATGGGTATCCCCCAACGCATTATTTCTGGCGTTGATCACAAACAAGTAGTTTTAATTGCTGCTATTCTTGAAAAACATTTACACGTACGTTTAAGTTCACAAGATATCTTTTTTAAAGTCAGTGGTGGGTTCTCCATCAAAGATAGTTCAACCGATCTTGGTATTGCTCTTTCGTTGCTCTCAAGCTATTTTCAACAACCATTGCCTGAAAAAATGCTTGCTCTGGGTGAGATAAATCTTACCGGCCATATAAAGCCGATCAATCATATCAGTGCTTTTGTCCATGAAGCTGAAAAGTTTGGCTTTAAACAAATTGCCGTAGCAAAAACCCAAAAGCTCGAAAAGACCTCTTGCCTGGTAAAGCCATTGCAATCAGTTTACGAACTCTTAAGCTTTTTTAGCGAATAAAACCTTAGGCTCTGTTGAGCTTTTGAAAATTACTTAATTATAAGTTACATAAAATATTTTTCAGTGAGCATGAGTGAGATTAATGGAAAGAAAAAACATAAAGGCAATGATATTTGATGTTGACGGTGTTCTTATAAACAGCAAAGATGCATCGGGCAACTATTTATGGAATAAGAACATTGAAAAAGATCTTGGGCTGAGCAACGATCAAGTGCGCCAACTTTATTCTACCGATTGGTCCTTGGTTATGAAAGGAATCGTTGATACACAGCACTATTTTAAAAGGATGTTTAAAACATTGAACATAGAAATATCGGTTGATACTTTTATTAACTATTGGCTTGAGCACGATTTAAGCATTAACACAGAAGTAATTCAGGCAATTGAATCAATCAAAGAAGTAAGGATTTATATAGGAACCAATCAAGATAGTTATCGAATCGCCGTCTTGCAGAAGAAGTTTGACAAGTATTTTGATGGAATCTTTTCTTCGCATCACATAGGATTTATCAAACCAGAACCAGAATTTTTCAAATACATCGAATCAAGTCTTAACATGCAGGCTCAAGACATTGCTTTTATTGATGATTTAAAATCTAATATTCAAGCGGCTACACAACTTGGGTGGACGTGCCATCATTATCAAAACATCGAAGCTTTTAAAGATTTTATCCAGACAAAACGCTTAAAGTAAAAGTCCAGCCAGAAGGCCCCCTGCAGCCGTTGCCATGTATTTTGCTACTGTTTTTGACTTGCAATGCGTCTTGCAGTGAAACCAACTTCCCTTTTTTCCTACTTCAAGTTCCGCTGAAAAATGCTCTGACGAAGCCGAAAGCGTTTCGTCTTTGTCATTATTCTCTTCTGTACCGACACTTTTATCTGTTCTGTCGATAGTTATAACATTTGGTGTTATAGGCGTTGCAGCTCTGCTCAAATCAAGCGATGATCGAGATCTCTCAATAGTTTTAGCACAACTTACCCCTTGATGTGCGGCCACAATAGCAAAAATTTTATGCTGGTCATCTTGAACTGGCACGGAGGTTATTTCTAATTTTTCATTGAGACCTACATCATATGTCGCAACAGGTTCCGTTACTGGCACTGGTTGCATAGCACGTGCTTGCAAACAAGAACTCAGCCCAACAATACACATTACTTTCTGCAATCTAGATATCTTCATAGCGCCCCCTAAAAAACCCCTAAGATCTATCACTATGATTATAAATAATTTCAAAGTGAAAAATAAGTGACAGGTTTTTTATAACAAAAAAGATGGGAAGAATGGGACAAGATGCTCGGGATTTAGTTACCTTCTTAGCTCAATTTGGCATATTAGCGTATAAAAAGACCAAAAAAAAGAGCCTCGAAATTAATCGAAGCTCTTTTAAATTAGATCCTGGCGGTACCTACCCTCCCGGTCCGTCTCCAGACAAGTACTATCGGCGTTGCAGTCTTAACTTCCGTATTCGGAATGGGAACGGGTGTTTCCCTGCAACTAATCCCACCAGAAATTTTTAAGATCTATCACTTGTGATCGAAATATTTGTAGAAAAAATATCATGTCCGCATCGAATTTTTTATGCCAGATTTAGATTAGTGGTTAAAACATTCGACCTATTAGTACTGGTTAGCTGAACACATTACTGTGCTTACACACCCAGCCTATCAACCTTGTAGTCTTCAAGGGGTCTTAATTTCAAGTATCTCTACTTGAAGGGGTATCTTATCTTGAGACGAGTTTCCCACTTAGATGCTTTCAGCGGTTATCTCTTATAAGCTTGGCTACCCAGCATGCCCTTGGAGGACAACTGGAACACCAGAGGCTTACCCATCCCGGTCCTCTCGTACTAAGGACAGCCTCTCTCAAATACCCTGCGCCCACAACGGATAAGGACCGACCTGTCTTACGACGGTCTGAACCCAGCTCACGTACCACTTTAATTGGCGAACAGCCAAACCCTTGGGAGCTTCTTCACCCCCAGGATGTGATGAGCCGACATCGAGGTGCCAAACCTCCTCGTCGATGTGGACTCTTAGAGGAGATCAGCCTGTTATCCCCGGCGTACCTTTTATCCGTTTAGCAATGGCCCTTCCATTCAGAACCACTGGATCACTAAGTCCTGCTTTCGCACCTGCTCGACTTGTTTGTCTTGCAGTCAAGCTCCCTTGTGCCTTTACGCTCTAACGACGATTTCTATTCGTCATGAGGGAACCTTTGAACGCCTCCGTTACTTTTTAGGAGGCGACCACCCCAGTCAAACTACCCACCAGACAATGTCTTCAGCCCGGATCACGGGTCTGAGTTAGATTTCCAAACTCATTAGGGCGGTATTTCAACGTTGACTCTGCCACAGCTAGCGCCATGGCTTCACAGTCTCCCGCCTATCCTACACAAATCAATCCAGAAATCAATGTCAAGCTATAGTAAAGGTGCACGGGGTCTTTCCGTCCTGTTGCGGGTAACCGGCATTTTCACCGGTACTACAAATTCACTGAGTCTATCATCAAGACAGCGCCCAACTCGTTACGCCATTCATGCGCGTCGGAACTTACCCGACAAGGTACTTCGCTACCTTAGGACCGTTATAGTTACGGCCGCCGTTTACTGGGGCTTCAATTCAGAGCTTCGCCCTTACGAGCTAACCCCTCCTATTAACCTTCCAGCACTGGGCAGGCGTCAGACTCTATACTTCCTCTTACGAGTTTGCAGAGCCCTGTGTTTTTGTTAAACAGTCGGTTGGGCCAATTTATTGAAGCCTGCGAATGCTTTCTAGAACGAATCTAGTCACAATACAGGCACCCCTTCTCCCGAAGTTACGGGGCAATTTTGCCGAGTTCCTTAATGATAGTTATCTCAACGCCTTAGTATATTCTACTCGTCTACCTGTGTCGGTTTGCGGTACGATCACCTGAAAAGCTCGCTAGAAGGTTTTCTAGTCAGCGTGGGATCAGTCAAACACATCTCTTCCTAAAAATTGATGTGCCCGTCACACTTCAAGGATAACTGTCTCACGGATTTGCCTATGAGACACCTCTTTGTGCTTAGCTTGACATCCATGCGTCAAGTTGACCTACCCTCCTGCGTCACTCCATAACTCAAACGCTTTCAGGTGGTGCAGGAATATTTAGCCTGCTGTCCATCGCCTACTCCAATTGGCCTCGGCTTAGGTATCGACTAACCCTGAGTGGATGAACCTTTCTCACGGAAACCTTAGACTTGCGGCGAACAGAAATTTCATCTGTTTTTTCGTTACTTATACCAACATGCTCACTTCCTTGATCTCAGAATCTGTCCTTACGGTCAAACTTGTATCTATCAAGGAACGCTCCCCTACCTCTAGAGTAACCGTAGTTACTCTAGACCATAGCTTCGGTAATCCGTTTAGCCCCGTTCGTTCTTCAGCGCAAAAATACTTGACCAGTGAGCTATTACGCTTTCTTTAAAGGATGGCTGCTTCTAAGCCAACCTCCTGGCTGTCATTGCGTTTTTACTTCTTTTACCACTTAACGGATATTTAGGGACCTTAGCTGATGGTCTGGACTGTTTTCCTCTCGACTACGAAGCTTAGCCCTCGCAGTCTGTCTCCTGTTTTCAAACATCGCAGCATTCGGAGTTAGTAAGAATCTAGTAATCTTGCGACCCTAAAACTCCAACTGTGGCTCTACCACCACGATGAATCCAACAAGGCTATACCTAAATATATTTCGGGGAGAACCAGCTATTTCCTAGTTTGATTAGCCTTTCACTCCTATCCACACCTCATCCGAGCAGTTTTCAACCCACACCGGTTCGGACCTCCATCCCATTTCACTGGGACTTCATCCTGGACATGGATAGCTCACTAGGTTTCGGGTCTACCCCATACTACTAAACGCCCTATTCAGACTCGCTTTCGCTACGGCTCCGTTCTTTCAAAACTTAACCTTGCAGTATAGGATAACTCGTTGGCTCATTATGCAAAAGGTACGTGGTTGCGCGTACGTATACATCGCTTCCACCGCTTGTAGACAATTGGTTTCAGATACTATTTCACTCCCCTCCCGGGGTGCTTTTCACCTTTCCCTCACGGTACTAGTTCACTATCGGTCATCAAGAAGTATTTAGCCTTACCCGATGGTCCGGGCAGATTCCCACGGAATTTCACGTGCTCCATGGTACTCGAGAAATAAGTTATCACTCATTCTATTTTTTAATCTACGCGACTGTCACGCCCTATGGTTGTCCTTTCCAGAACAATTCGACTAAAATAGATTACATGACCCCGAATCTGTTTCTTCGAGACACTCACTCTCACTACCCCCATATCACAACACAAACAGGTTATCACATGATACAGGTTTAGGCTCCTCCCCTTTCGCTCACCACTACTTAGGGAATCACTTCGTTTTCTTTTCCTGACGCTACTTAGATGTTTCAGTTCACGTCGTTCGCCTCTCTGCCCTATATATTCAGACAAAGATTCTTTGGTTTTTCCAAAGAGGGTTTCCCCATTCGGACATCTTCGGATCAAAGCTTGATTGACAGCTCCCCGAAGCTTACAGCAGTCTTCCACTTCCTTCATCGCCTCTTGATGCCAAGGCATCCACCAAAAGCCCTTTTCAATTAACCATAATTTAATTTTAACTGGCTACCCTGACAGCTTTTTACAGCTGTCTTAGACATTGGTATTAATTTCTACAAATATTTCAAAGATCACAAGAAGTTTTTATCACTACTTACTCTCTTATCACGGAGAAAATTCCTCACCCCAAATTATTAATCTGGTGGAGGTAAGCGGATTCGAACCGCTGGCCTCCCGCTTGCAAAGCGGGCGCTCTACCAACTGAGCTATACCCCCATACTAATTATAATTAAGGAGCGTCCTGTTGAGTCGCTGACTCCACCAATATATCTACCTAAGTAGAAAACTTGGTGGGCCTAAGTCGACTCGAACGACTGACCTCCCCGTTATCAGCGGGGTGCTCTAGCCAACTGAGCTATAGGCCCAGGATATTCTACCTGCCGGTCTAAGATAGACCAGGCTAATCTATAATAACACCTTATAAAAGGCCGAAGCCTTTTGGATATCTCCCTCGAAAGGAGGTGATCCAGCCGCAGGTTCTCCTACGGCTACCTTGTTACGACTTCACCCCAATCATCCCCCATACCTTAGGCACTCGCCTCCCTAAAAGGGTTAGCTAAAGCGACTTTGGGCACAAAGAACTTTCGTGGTGTGACGGGCGGTGTGTACAAGGTCCGAGAACGTATTCACCGCATCGTTGCTGATATGCGATTACTAGCGATTTCAACTTCATGGGGTCGAGTTGCAGACCCCAATCCGAACTTAGACTAGTTTTATGGGATTCGCTTGCTCTTGCGAGTTTGCAGCCCTTTGTACTAGCCATTGTAACACGTGTGTAGCCCTAGACATAAGGACCATGAGGACTTGACGTCATTCCCACCTTCCTCCTGGTTTCCCAGGCAGTCCCACCAGAGTGCTTTACTTAAAAGTAGCAACTGGCAGTAGGAGTTGCGCTCGTTAGAGGACTTAACCAAACATCTCACGACACGAGCTGACGACAGCCATGCAGCACCTGTGTATCTGTCTAGACCGAAGCCTAGAAAATCGTGTTTCCACGACGGTCAAATACATGTCAAGCCTAGGTAAGGTTCCTCGCGTAGTGTCGAATTAAACCACATGTTCCACCGCTTGTGCGGACCCCCGTCAATTCCTTTGAGTTTTAATCTTGCGACCGTAGTCCCCAGGTGAATCACTTAACGCGTTAGCTACGATACTGATTTTGTCAAACAAAACCAACATCTAGTGATTATCGTTTACAGCGTGGACTACCAGGGTATCTAATCCTGTTTGCTCCCCACGCTTTCGTGCATCAACGTCAGGTATGGACCAAGAAGCTGCCTTCGCCATTGGTGTTCCTCTCGAGATCTACGCATTTTACCGCTACTCCGAGAATTCCACTTCTCTCTTCCAACCTCTAGCACGCCAGTTTCTACTGCAGATTTCCGGTTAGGCCGGAAAATTTAACAGCGGACTTAACATACCGTCTACGCACCCTTTACACCCAATAATTCCGAATAACGCTTGCACCCTTCGTATTACCGCGGCTGCTGGCACGAAGTTAGCCGGTGCTTTCTCTAATGGTACCGTCATATCCCGTCTGTATTAAAGACAGGACTTTCTTTCCACTTAACAGAAGTTTACAATCCGAAGACCTTCATCCTCCACGCGGCGTCGCTGCATCAGGCTTTCGCCCATTGTGCAATATTCCTCACTGCTGCCTCCCGTAGGAGTCTGGACCGTATCTCAGTTCCAATCTGGCCGAACACCCTCTCAGGCCGGCTACCCGTCATTGCCTTGGTGAGCCTTTACCTCACCAACTAGCTGATAGGCCGCAAGCTCATCCTTTAGCGACAGCAAAGAGGCCGCCTTTCCCCCCTTGGGGGCTTATGCAGTATTAACCTCGATTTCTCGAGGGTATCCTTCACTAAAGGGTAGATTCTCACGTGTTACTCAACCGTCCGCCGCTGTACTCATTCCCGAAGGAACTTTCTCGCTCGACTTGCATGTGTTAGGCGCGCCGCCAGCGTTTATTCTGAGCCAGGATCAAACTCTCCATTACAAAACCTAGCTTACTCTGGGACTACCTTAAAACGGCAGGTAATTTTCGAAAATTTTTATTTCTCCGTGAATTTCAAAGAACTTTTTTATCGCTTGCACCGCTTAAAGTTGCGATGCTTACTAACGATTGTGATAAAATTATACTTGCATTTTAAACTCTGTCAACACTTTTTTTAATTTTTTTAAAAGTTTTTTATTTCTCTTTTAAAACAAACTAAGAAGGCTTTTGGAGCCGTCTCCCGAAAACCGGAAGACTAATGCAGGTATACATGTCAAAAATCGTTCATAATTGAGCTATGTCATCAAGTTCAACTTGTATGATATGCTTCAGCTCTTTCAAAGCGACCTCGAAATTATCGTTTAAAATATGGTAATTGTAAAGAGGATATTTTATTTCGCGCTCAATTTCCCACTTAGCCTGCTCCAACCTACTCTCTATTTTGTCGACTGGATCAGCTCCTCGAGAGATTAAACGATTTTTTAATTCTTCAAAATTACTTGTGTATAACCAGATACTAATTGCCGAAGGAACGACCGAAAGTACCTTTTCCGCGCCAACCCTATCTATAATAAGCACTCGCGAGCCTTTACCAGACTCTACCTCTTCTACACTATGTCGCGGAGATCCATAATAGGCACCATAGGCATCACTCCACTCCAGAAAGAAGCCTTCGGCGAGCTTTTGCTCAAACTCTTTATGCGCTAAGAAGTGATAATCAACACCTGGCACCTCACACGTGCGCGGTCCTTTAGTAGTATAGGTAATGACACGTTCCAACTTACAGGAAGCCCCAACGTCAGCAACAAGCTGCGTAACAAGACTCGTCTTTCCCGCGCCAGAACAGGCCGAAACTAAAAAAAGTTTTCCCTTAGCCATAACACTATCCTCAAGAGTTCTATAATTTTCTACTCAAATGGTCATATTCGATCAACTACTTTTAAAAAAGCTTTCTTAAAAGAGCTTCACTTAGAAGAGTGACTCTCTCAATACAACAGTTCTCAACACCCCATTCGCAACAGCTTGCTCTTTTGATATATACTATAAAGAAGAAAGAACCCCTCTCTAGATACAAAGAGCTTCTATAAATAGACGCCTCTAGATAAGAACCTGTTTTTAAAAGAATACAACGAATTACCTAAAAAGGCAGCCCATGTTACTAGACGATATACAACTTCAGCTCAAAACACTTGAGCCAGACATCGAAACCATAAAAGCCTGTTGGGCGAATACTAAAACCGCTCCACGGCTTGAAGACCTCGAAACGCTGAGCACTCAAGAAGACTTTTGGCAAAACCCCCAACAAACAACCATTCTCAAAGAACTTCAGCGACTAAGGCTGTTAAACGAGCAATATGAACATGTCACACATACCTTTACTGAGACACGTGAACTTGTTGAACTCTTTCAAGACGATGAAGAAGAACTCAAAAAGATAGCCGCTGAATTACACAGCCTCAAAAAAGCTATTGTCTCTTTCAAGCTTTCGCTTCTTCTTACCGAACCAAACGATGCCGCAAACTGCTTTGTCAGTATCAACTCAGGCGCTGGAGGAACTGAATCGCAGGACTGGGCAAACATGATCCTGCGCATGTACGTCCGTTTTTGCGAACGTGAAAAGTTCTCAGTTGAAGTTGTTGATCACCAGGTAGGAGAAGAAGCCGGCATAAAATCTGCTACCCTCTTTATTAAAGGACGCAATCCTTACGGGCTTTTAAAAGGAGAACAAGGCATTCATCGTCTTGTGCGCATATCACCTTTTGATGCCAATAAGCGTCGCCATACATCATTCGTCGCTGTCCATGTAGCACCAGAAATCGCTGACGCTGAAATCACCATTGATCCCAACGACTTAAGAATTGATACTTTTCGTGCTGGCGGTGCTGGCGGCCAACACGTCAACAAGACAGACTCAGCAATTCGCATAACCCACTTGCCAACGGGCATTGTTGTTCAATCCCAAAATCAACGCTCACAAACGCAAAATAAAGAAACTGCCCTTAAAATGCTTCGTGCAAAGCTGGCTGAACGACAAGAAGAAGAAAAAATGGCTGCTGCTGGAAAAATAGAAAAAAAGAAAATTGAATGGGGTTCACAAATACGCTCGTATGTACTCCACCCTTATAAGATGGTTAAAGACCATCGCACCGATTTTGAATCTCCGCAACCAGACTTGGTTCTTGATGGCACTATTATGGACTTCATTGAAACCTATTTAATCTGGAAAAGCGCAGAAGACAACGCCTAGTTCAAAACCTTTACAAAGCTATTCAGGGGCAAGAGATCTCTTGCCCCTTTTTCATTCTCTCCTTTTTTTGCTACCATTAACTAAACGACTACTTTAGTCTTAAGTACTTTTTAAAAACCAATACCGACAATTTTTACCTCAAAGAAGTTTATTATGATAATGGTCATTGTTCTCTACGCAATTTTTGCGAGCTCTATATTAATCAGCAAAACCATCATGCCCTATACCGGGCTCATGTTTTTAACCGGTGCACGCATGGTTATTGGTGGCGGCTTGTTAATGGCTTTTCAATACTTTAGCCCCTCACAAAAATTCATCTTTAAAAAAGAGCACTTCAAATATTACGCACAACTCGCGATCTTTAATATTCTTATTACCTATACCGCGCGCTATTGGGCATTAATAACGCTCCCCGCGTTCAAAGTAAGTTTTTTACACAACCTTGCACCCTTTATAACAGCACTCTATGCCTACATTTTTCTCAAAGACCGCATGTCAGGCAAACAATGGATCGGTTTGGGTATAGGTTTACTTGGCATGATTCCTATTTTAATCACAACGACTCCAGGCGAAGCATCGCTAGGCGAAGTCTTTTTCATCTCGCTGCCTGAACTTGCCGCTATTGCCTCTGTGGCTGCAAGCTGCTATGGCTGGATCATTATGCGAAAACTTATAAAAGAAAATGGCTACTCTCCCATGATGGCGAACGGTATCAGCATGACCTTGGGCGGCATACTCTCGCTTGCCATATCGTTACCTCTTGAAGGTTTTTATCCCGTCACCAATTCAACGATTTTTTGGACGCAGCTCTTTGCTGTGATTCTGGTGAGCAACATCATTTGCCACAATCTCTATGGCCACCTATTACGCAGCTATAGCCCAACACTGCTTTCATTCGCTGGCTTTATCACGCCATTTTTTGCAGCGTTCTATGAATGGGTTCTTAATGGACAGGTAATCACCTGGCACTTTTATGCATCAAGCATCATCGTTTTTGCAGGACTATTCTTGTTCTATAAAGATGAACTCTACCACCAACACTTAGTCGACTAGAAGATTAACCACTTGATCGCAAATACTTCTTACCCTTAAGCTTTTCCGGCAACCCCTCTTCAGTATACTTTTCATACCCTTCGCCATACCCCAACTCTTTCATAAGCCTACCCCCCCGAAAAGACCTTAAATCATTACTCAATCGACTTATTGATGAGCCGTTTTACATTAAATATATAAACTGATACTTTATATATATGCAAAACTGTGCCGTTAAAAACATTAAATATCTTTAATCAGACGGTTGTCACTCATACAAAAGTAAGGAAATAAGATTATGAAGAAATTATTAACGATCATACCTCTCGTTGCAATACTACTTACTTCACCTATTCATGCCGAACAGTCATGCTTAGAGCAAGAATTACTCAATGCTGTAAAAAGAAATGACGCTATACGTACAAAAAACTTAGCTGCTCTAACAAATCCTAATATTTCTGATGGAAGCGGCACCCTTCTCATGAAGGCTTCAATAAACGGCTGTCTTGAAATTGTAAAAATTCTCATTCAAGCCGGCGCTGATGTAAATGCAAAAAATAACTGCGGGCAAACAGCATTATTTTGCGCGAGCGCCCCTGAAGTAGTAAAAAGTCTCATTCAAGCTAGAGCCGACGTTAATGCGAAAGATAGTTATGGTCATACAGCACTATCTTCTGCAGATAGTCTTGAAAAAATGACTATTCTTATTCAATCTGGGGCTAATGTTAATACAAAAGATAATGACGGTGTAAGCCCATTAATATATGTCCTCAATAACCTCAGAGATAAAGAAGGCAACGTTATTGAAGTTATAAAACTTCTTATTCAAGCTGGGGCTAATGTTAATGAAAGAAACAACTACAATGGGCAAACAGCATTGCTTTATGCAATAATGTTTCATACAAACACACCTGAAGTAGTAAAAACTCTCATTCAAGCCGGAGCCGATGTTAACGCTAAGAATAAAGAGGGTGAAACAGCATTATTTTATTGTTGTGAAGATAACGACACAGCTACTGTACTTATTCAAGCTGGTGCCGATATTAACGCAAAAGATTTTCATGGCAATACACCATTGATTGTTGCCTCATTAAATCACCATAATGAGATAGTAAAAACTCTTATTCAAGCTGGCGCCGATGTTAATATTAAAAACAAAGATGGCGAGACAGCATTATTTATTGCCGCTGATCGAGCTTCTTCTCTTGAGGATCTTGACACTTGCATAAAGGCTCTTGTTGATGCGGGGACTAACGGCTCTAAAACTATAGATAAAGATGGCCGCACAGTTCTCATCCTTAAAAACAATTCTAATGTTGAAGTTTTTATTAAAATTGACCAAAATTCAACAATAATAAGCGTTGCAAGTCCCTACCATGGAGTATCAAAAGAACTCTTTAAAATATAAAAAAGAATTACTCGTTCATTAAGCTGAAAAGGTCTGGAAATATCCAGACCTTTTTTTTATATCACCTCAAATAGCGCTTGCCTTTCAACGCTTCAGGCAACAAATCTTCTTCCGTGTATTTCTCATATCCCTCACCATACCCCAGCTCTTTCATAAGCTTGGTCGGTGCGTTTCTAATAGTCATGGGTATCGGCAGATTGCCCGTTCTTTTTACATCGTCCACTGCAGCAAAATACCCTTCGTACGATGCGCGGCCTTTGGGAGCCTTTGCCAAATAGCAGACACCATGGGCCAAATTAATCGCGCATTCAGGATAGCCAATAATTTCAACAGCACGGAACACATTGTTAGCGACGACTAACGCATTAGAGTGTGCCAAGCCAATGTCTTCTGAGGCAAATATGACCATGCGGCGGGCAATAAACTTTGGATCTTCTCCCGATTCAACCATCCGCGCTAAATAATACAACGCTGCATCTGGTTGCGATGCGCGCATCGATTTAATAAAAGCAGATATCGTGTTGTAATGTTCTTCTGATTTTTTATCATAGCGTAAAGAGCTGTTCTGCAACGTATCTTGTAAGCTTTGCACCGTGATAGTCGTATACAGCTTTGCCGTATTTTCAAGCATCGACAATGCTTGTCGCGCATCACCATTTGCCATCTTAATCAGCCATAATTGGGCTTCTTCATCAAGCTTATAGTCTGATCGCACAATAATTTCGCGCATGTCATCAGCTGACAATTCTTTCAAGACAAAAACACGGCAGCGGGAAAGCAATGCAGGAATAACTTCAAAGCTCGGGTTTTCTGTCGTGGCGCCAATTAACACAAGAGCGCCTGATTCAACATACGGCAACAAGAAATCTTGCTGTGCTTTATTAAAGCGATGTATCTCGTCTAAAAAAACAACTTTTTGTTGCGACGCCGCGCTGTCAAAAATATCGCCTTGATAACGACGAGCATCTTTTTTTTCAAGAATAGCGCGAATATCATCTTTTCCTGTTGATACGGCAGAGAATTCATAATAGTCAGCGTTTATACTCTGGGCATAGATACGTGCCAAGGTAGTTTTACCAACGCCTGGCGGCCCCCATAAGATAAAACTAAACACATGCTTTTGTTCGATAGCTTTACGTAAAGGCTTATCCGGACCAATCAGATGTTTTTGACCAACAACATCATCAAGCTTTGTCGGCCTCATCTTAGATGCAAATGGTCTCACGGCACACTCCAACAGACGTTAGTGTTCTATTTTTTTTCTTAAGCATAGCTGAACACCATGAAAAACTAAGACTCGTGCAAAACGATGACAGTAAAACAGACACTCACATTAACCTACTGAAAGCGTTATTTAACACCATACACATAGCGCGTCATCTTGATAAGATCACTCTTTGCAGACTCGCCTTGCTCTAACAGCGCAACTAATTCTTGCGGCGTTAGCCAATAGAATGCACAAAAATCACCTGGGTTATACTGCGGCACTTCATTTAAACGTATACGATAGACACGCGTAAAAGCTGATGTATTATGCGTATACGGAGTCATATAGGCAACTTCTTCATACGACGTCACGGTCAAATCAATGCCCAACTCTTCAATTGTTTCACGAATCAATGCTTGCTCATAGGTCTCACCACTGCCAACATGCCCCGCGCAACTCATATCAAGCGCTAATGGGAAAAGACGTTTATTGGCCACACGACGCGGAATCCACAATTGTCCTTTATCATTTTCGACAAAGACATTGATAGCGCGAAAATTAAGTTTTTTTTCGTAGATAATAAGACGTTGCTCTTGCCCAATCACCTTATCGTGCTCGTCAACAACATCAAGCATTTCATAATCACTTTGAAAAACTGGATTAGTCATATAGCCCCCAAAAAACAACTACTACTTTTTTGTCATCCCAGATTCAAATTCAGCTATTTTTGTTATCAATTGTTGTACAATCGTAGGATCTGCAACACAGCGAACAAGCATATAATCAGACGGACTGCCTTCCGAAAAACATCCTGTCTTCTTATGACACAATAGATTTCTAGAAGCACTGACTTCAAGCTTCTCATCACCCAAATACTTAATAACCGTTACAGCTATACCTAGATTAATATCTCGTTCATTATCATTATATCGTTCATTTTTAGCGTAGTAGGCCGTGGCAACTATTGATTTTAAGTTAGGGTTATAAAAGACCTCCGGCACAACTACATAGCCAAAAGTTTCTTTTTTTTCCATAGCATTGGCTGAAAAAACTGTCGCAAAAACGAATGCTATACATATCTTTTTCATTATATTTCCTTTTGAAAAACTGGATTAGTCATATAACTCCCAGAAGAAAATTAATTTTCTATTATATTGAATGTAACAGTATGACCTGATTTATTTGAAGTTCTTTTCTTTCCCAATAGCCTAACCAATAAAGGACTCGCCTCAAGAGATATTCTGCATGTACAATACCCTATAAGGGCTGAAACCCTTACACAAGAAGCAGTCGCGTAAACCTCGCCACTGTTTTTATTCTTTAAAACCGATACCCAAACCTGCAAGCCCTTTCCCTCGCATAAAAATTCAATCCATTTTGATTTTAAATCAGAAGAATTCTCTACCGTAAGTTCACCATATTTTTCTACATCACCATTTTTTTGGCACAATGCTGCAATTTTATTTTGAAGAGATAAAGCTTTATCTCTCTCATCATCCATTCGACATAAAATCTGGGATTCTTTTCGAATGATTTTTGATAACTCTTTATCTTCCATAGCTTTGCTTGAAAAAACAGAAACAAATAACACAATTACACATACTTTTTTCATGATCCCCACCTAAAAAGCTTCTTCTTACATTTAAATAACAGAAACGATTTTACTTTATCTCAATATCAAAACCACGAAGTAACCCTACCACTTCAGGAAAAGAAAAGTGCGCTTTTTTGACCTTATTCAATTGCGGGTCAATACTATAATTTTTTGCGCCACAAAAATTCGCGCGACTCAGATCACATGAATGGAACGTAGTCTCCTGCAAATCTGCCAAAGCAAAATTCGCTTCAATCAAATTTGTTTCTAAAAAGGTACACTCATGCAACGTACTGCCTTTGAACGATGTTTTTTGAAGTTTCATCTGCGAAAAATTACCGTACTTC
>Ga0351961_1013_pt1 | contig 22311 bp, 10 predicted proteins | sample TotcelT113001M15_FD_205806 | JGI IMG/M metagenome (GOLD analysis project Ga0351961, IMG submission 205806) | Enriched cells from coal bed in the Powder River Basin, Montana, United States - Total cells T11 rep3 HSBNCT.T11.300.1.M15 ...
CCGGAGCCATTTGTTGGTTTACCCATGGCAACTCTGATTCAAGACAATTTAAAAATCCTGCTGCACCATTAATCAAAGTCAGAGGACTTGGACTACTCAAAGGATTATTATGTCCACATTATCATTCAAAAAAATACGGCAAAAATAGAGTTTCATCTTTGAAAAACATGATGAAAAAGACTTCTGGCACTGCCCTAGCAATCGATGATTTTTGCGCCTTAGTCACAGTAAATGAAAAATATAGAGTTATTACCTCACGATCTAAGTCCTACGCATATAAAGTTTATTGGAAATGTGGAAAGTCTTATCATGAAAAAATTGAACAAGTTTCAACATTTAAACCGATTGAAGATCTTTTTTTAAAAAACGTATGAAAAATATTGTATATAGTCTATAAACACTCTTTATTAAACGAGCTAATTGGTTTATTCGACAAAAGAGTTAACGATAAAGGTACAACTATGGACAAAATTATTAGATCCATTTGTTATTTCTCAAAAAACAATCTTGAAGAAATACCGCACAAGCTTGCTTCCATAGAACAAAAATTAATTACAGCTGGGTATACCATTCAAACAAAGCGCATCTGTAGTCCAAGCACTATTAAAACGCTCAATTCGCTACAGGCGCCTAACACATTGCTCAGCGCTGGCACACTCAACAAAGCTCAGATACGCGATCAATTTGAAGATTTTTTACAGGCCAAGAATGTTTCTTTTAACGTAGAGCTTTGTGGTTCTGATACCATCGATGCATATTATAGTGATCTTTTATTTGAGCTTATACAGCGCGATGCATCGAAGACCTTTAATTTTACCTATGTTTTTAATAACCGACATTCAAGCCCCTTTTTCCCTTCCGCTGCATACCATCACGATGGGTTTTCAATCGGCCTGCAATCAACTGATTTGGCCAAAGATTGCACAACGCTGGATGAATGGCTTGAAAAAATGCACCTCTGTTGGACAGAAATTAATCAACTCTTTGGATCGAATCCAGACTTTCTTGGCATAGACTCATCGGTCGCTCCACTTTTTTCAGGCAACAGTAGTTTTATACATTTTGTAAACAAACTACATCCTAATAAAAGCTTTCCGTCGACGACGACAACCGATTTTTATCTTACAATAACAAAGTTTCTGAAAACTCAAAATCCTAAACCCATTGGGTTATGTGGCATTATGTTCCCTTGCCTTGAAGATTTTGCGTTAGCCCAAGCGTATGAAGAAAATCAATTTTCCATCGAACGAAATATCTTTTTATCGTTACACTCTGGTCTTGGTATTGATACCTACCCCATCGGCATCAATGAAAAAAAAGAACGAATTTTAGAAATTATGTCGCTTATGAAAGGCCTTGCAGAAAAATATGACAAACCTCTTGCTGCACGGTTTATATCTGATGGAAAAGCAAAAATTGGACAAAAAACCGACTTTAACAACCCGTATTTAAAAGATGTTATTATAAAGCCTCTTTAATCTCTGCCTTTAGAGCATATTCTTGTTCATTAACCGTTTTTTTGTATCTGCAGGCATAAGCTCGATTGCATAGCGTAACATCGTACGAGGCATCGTTTTTTTATGCTTTTCTATAAAAGACACAATTTCTTGTTGATGCTTCTTTGCCGCTTCTTTAAGCATCCAACCACACCCTTTTTGCACAAGATCATCAGCATCATGCAACAAAAGAGTAGCGATGTTGAGCACATCAACAAGATTGTTGCCTGCGCGTGCGGGTATAATTAGACTTACCGCTGCAGCGCGACGCACCCAGCGATTGTTCGAGACAGTCCATGCGTAGACCTTTGGCAGAACTTCAGGATACGTTGCAATACAATATCCTATGCAATGGTTACACAGGTCATCACAGATAGCCCAATTTGAAACATACGTATGTACCCAGCGTTCGAGGGTTGCAAAATCTTGTACGCGCCACTCTACTTTACGCTTATAGACTAACGCTATGGCGATAGTGGCGTTCTCCATATAACCAGTTTTCAACAACTGTTCACTGAGCAACCACAGCTCTGATAACGGCTCTTTTTTAAACAACAAAGCATGTTTCGCAGCAATTTTTCTGACCTGTGGTACGCGAACGCCATAGACCTGTATATTTTCTTTAAAATATCTCGTGACTCCTGCTTTATAAACAGGGTCAATAGCTGCTTGCAAATCTAGATGCATATCATGTATAAGCTGTTTTGTATTCATACAACCTTCCTCATCACTTTCTTCTTGTTTTTTACTCTTTATTATAAGATAAGTTTACCATAAGAAATAAGGGCACGTTGTCTCACATTAAAGGAAGTGAAGCTATGATCGCAGATACCGTTCTTACGACAATATTACTTGCAGCACATGTTGCATCCACTCCAAATCCTATCAAAAGACCTCAAGAGATAACCATCGATAATATTCTTGAGCTCGCTCCCGCGATGCCTGAACAGGTAAAAACAATCATAGAAAATTTTTTCAACCAACATCCAAAGCTTCTCCCGCTTTTATCGGGATCGGCCTATTATGAACAATTGCCAAAAACTGATCATGCTCCCTTTTCTATGAATTTTAATAAACCATCATCAAAAGATAAAAAGTTTTTTTCTACTATGAAAAAAGCGTCATCAGATGTCGAAGCGAAAATTCTAAAAAGAAAATACAAAGCGCTCTACAACAATTTGGTCATAAACGTCGATGGTCGTTGGCTTATAAAAACGAGCAGCTTGTTTAATCGTCGTGCAAACATTTATCATGAAATGGGATTAAAACATAGTAGCTCAAAGCTGCCAAAAACAGAGCTGGAAAAATTTATAACAACCAAAGGTGGCAGAACTTTTCAAACAATCAGTCGTATGATCTATTGGTTGCGTGCGCGACAAGCACAAGAACTATTACATCTTGACCGTATTTATTTGCCTCAAAAGTATTTCATGCATATCCCGGGAAGGCCGACTATTATTGACGATACCAACTATGTTGTCGTTGCTGAAAAAATAGCTGGCGCTCGACCCATTTTAGAAACAAATCTTCTTGACGATAGAGAAATTGTGGCCCAATTAACCCACGTCATAATCAATGCGTCACTCTTTGATATTCACGGCGATAACGTGCTTGCGAAAAACGGCCAAGCGTGTCTTATCGACTTTGAACAACCTAATTCATGCAAACCAAGCGAGTTCGGTCGCAAAAATTCAACGCAACGTGGCATAAGTGGTTTAAGAGCGCTTATCAACAGTTACGCAGAGAAAACTAACCAAGACCTTACCTCTTTGCACACGCTGGTAACCGAGATAGTAAACTCCTATACCAGGTAACAAAACAACCCCGCTATGAATATATCAGACACATGCATAGCCTGTATACCTGTCGTAAAAGTACCTGCCACCAAAAGGAGTCGTTGTTCCATAGATATCTACCTCATAAAAAAGATATAAGCAATGTACATGGCACTTTGCACAAAAAGAGATCTTTTATTTTGCAAAAAATACTGTACTTTAATAAGAGCAAAAGCTTATTAAACCAGGAAATCTTATGAAAAACCTTATCTTCATACTCATGTTGCTCGCAAATAGCTCTTTGTGCTTTAGTATGAGCCCCTTGAACCCTTCGTACACAAAGCCCCCTAGCCCCACAGAACCAGTATCTATCATAAAAAAAGATGTAAACAATTTACGCAAACGAGCTTTAAGTAATGCAACTCGTCAAGCCAATTTTATAAAAATTGAACAAAAAGAAACCCTTGAACTCGAAGAAAAAGTTAAAACTCTTATTATGAATCGTTACGAAGGCCTCGATACCCTCTCTAATGACGAACAACAAACGTTAATGCAAGACTATCAACGTAAAAAAGAACTCAGCGAAGATCTCTCATACACACGAGAAGTTTTCTTTGAAAAACTTGCTGAGCATGTTACTGCAAAAAAAATAGTACAGGTTTTTAAAGATTTACCGTATTGGCCAGAATACAACTCTACAGAGCATCAAAAAGCAACCGCTATGAAAGAGCTCTCTCAATTACCAGAAGAACCTGTGTATGAAAACAACGACCAATCTACCAGCACTCTTTTTGAGCAAGAAAATGCGCGACCAGTTCTTTCGCGAGCTGAGTTATATTCTCTTTTCACCGCTACCGATACGCCAGAACTCTAAGCTGCATACGATACACTGATTTTACATTCACTATCCTTTTTAGTATGAAATGGTGACATGACATTTCACAACAACACTGTTTTGGTATAACTACGTTGTACAAAATAAGTACGCCTACAAAAAGGATCGTTCATGAAGCTCCTCTTACAACCACTCGTATGCCTTTTGGCACTTTCACCCCTCTTTTATTCTCTCCATGCAGAAGAAGCTCTGCCCAACACAACACGTACCATTCAAGAACAAGTCTCGACAACAGAAACGACTCCCGCTAACACAGCTTCTCAAAAAAAACTTACCTATGGCGAACTTTTAGACCAAGCAAACGTCTTAGCGCGCTCTAAAAACTATACTGAAAGCATTACGCTGTATGAGCAGGCAATTGAACTTGAACCAAAGCGCATTGAAGCGCTGTTTAACTGCGGCCTTATGTATATGCGCCTGACACCTGCAGACAACATGCATGCATTGTCATACTTCCAGCGCGTTATCGCTTTTGAACCCAATCGCACTGAAGCACTCTTTAACTGCGGCCTTATCCACCTACGCCTGACGCCAGTAGACTATACTCAAGCACTTACCTATTTTGATCGCACTCTCATCAATGCGCCGACACATGCAAAAGCACTCCACTTTCGTGCACAGTGCTTAGCTCATCTTGAAAGAAAAGATGAAGCGTGTGTTGCCTATGAAAAAGCATTGCACTTTAACAGTTCTAACACAGATTGTTGCACTGAATACGCCCAACTCTGCTCTGACAAAGCCAACTACCAACGCGCAGCAGAACTCTACGAACAAGCCTACACCCTTAAACCAAGCGCTCAGACAATGCTCTCACTTGGCAACACCTACAATATGCTTAATGACCTTGATAAAGCGCTGGCCTGGTATAAAAAATTAGAAGCAAAAAACCCCTCAAGCGCTGCTGTGCTGTATAACATTGCGTATACTCTTAAAAAACTCGGCCGTGTTGAAGAAGCTTTCCCGTATTATCGCAAGGTACTTTCTCTTGAGCCAAATCATTCTGAAGCACACTTTGGCCTCGGTCTTTCATACCTCATTACCGGCGACTTTGAAAATGGCTTTCGCGAATATGAATATCGTTGGGAACGCGATAAAAAAAATAAACGCTCACCAAAATCACCCGAATGGGATGGTGTTGTCTCTCTTGAAGGTAAGACCTTTTTACTTATAGCCGAACAAGGGCTTGGTGATACCTTTCAATTCATTCGCTTTGGCAAAGTACTCAAAGAACAATACGGCGCTGCACACGTCATAGCTGCTGTGCAAAAACCACTCGTGCAACTGCTCTCTCTCTGCCCCTATCTTGATACAGTGATAGCGCTCAACCAACCCCTGCCAGCTCACGACTACCATGCACATACCGTCTCAATGCCCTACTTGTGCAAAATAACGCGCGACACCACACCAACACCAATTCCCTATCTTTTTGCTGATCCAACACTCATCGAATACTGGCGCGAAAAACTCTCCAACTGCGCTTCAGAACAGCTACGTCGTGACTCATCCGCTTTCGCCCATGAAGGGCTACAGCGTGACTCATCCGACCCTGCTCCAGTACAGCATGACCTAACTATTCGTACCCCACGTAACTTGCGCGTTGGTATCTGTTGGCAGGGCAACCCAAACTACTCAACACAATTTTTGCGTTCAGTGGTTGCTGCAAAATCGATCACCCTCACCAAACTCTTGCCACTGTTTGCTGTTAAAGGCGTCAGCTTTTATAACCTGCAAAAGATGACAGGCGAAGAACAGCTCAAACTCTTGCCCGAAGGCACACCACTCATAAGCTTTGGCGACGATTTTGACAAAGACCACGGTCGTTTTATGGACACTGCCGCCGTTATGAAGAACCTTGATCTCATGATTACCGTTGATACCGGCACCGCTCATGTTGCCGCAGCACTTGGTGTTCCAACGTGGACATTTATTCCTGAACCACCAGACTGGCGCTGGATGCTCACGTGCACTGATACTCCATGGTACCCAAACATGCGACTCTTCCGCCAACCAACCATTGGTGATTGGGAGACAACCATTGCACTTGTGTGTCATGAACTTGAAGCTCTTGTACGTGAAAAGCAGGCTAACGCATGAATAACAATTTTTTCATGACACGCTACTCAATCATTTCAAAAACAGTTGTTTTCATAACAAGTATCGTTCTTTTCTCTTCTTTCACTAACTGCGCTGAACCTATGACGCTAGAAAATGCACGTACGCACCTCTCTCTAGCTGAAAAAGCACTTGCAACTGAAGATTACGCTTCTGCACGCACAGAGCTTTTTGCAGCAACCACACTAGCAACCTATGATTTGCAAACACTCTTTGCTACCGCTATTTCCCTTATAAAAATAGGCGCTTTTAAAGAAGCGGTGACTACGCTTTCACGTATTCTCAAGCACAGCCCAACCAATACAACGGTGCTGTATAACATGGGCTACGCACTTAAATCAGGCGGTTGGATAGACGAAGCTCTTGTGTACTACAAACAAGTCTTAGCTCTTGAACCAGAGAACGATGCCGCACATTTGGCTCTTGGGTATGCGTATATCAATAAAGGTGATTTTAAAAACGGTTGGCCACAACACGAACGCTATTTAAAAAAATCAGGAAAATACGCACCTGAATTGCGCGCTTTGCTGGCACACGATTCACTCAATGGCACTCTCGTTACCGAGCAAAACAATCTTGCTAGCAACAATAATCTTGCCAATAACAATAATCTTGCTGGCAAACGCATTCTGCTCACACCCGAAGGTGGATTGGGCGATACTATTAACTTCATACAATGCGCACAACTTTTGCGCGATCGTGGCGCCTATGTTATCGCCTCAGTACAAAAACCACTCGTCACGCTCATGCGCTCGTGTGACTGTGTTGACGAAGTTATTACGGGCATACCAACAACGTTAAAATATGACGCACGAATTAGCTACATGAGCTTGCCAGCAGCACTTTATCTTGATGAAACAACCATGCCACAACGTACGCCGTATCTTTTTGCAAACAAAAAGTTAGTCGAGTTTTGGGACGAAGAACTAAACGCTCTTGAAAAAGATGGCCGCTATAATCACGCCATAACAACAGAAAAACAAGAACAGACATCTCTCGATATAACCACAGAAGAAGAGCGGGCATGCTACGCCGAAAAACCAATAGTGAAAGGGCGGGCTTGCCACGCCGAAGCACTGCAAGTGCGCAGGCGGGTTGGTCTTTGTTGGCAAGCAGACTTACCTCACGACGAATCACGATTGCCTGTAGCTCGTCGCAGCATACCTCTTGAAATGCTTGCACAGCTTGCAGATCTACCGGGCGTGACACTCTATAGTTTGCAAACACACGAACATAACGCAGCATGCCAAGCACCTGAAATTGCTGGCAAAATACAAACTTTCGAATATGCAATCGACACCGAACACGGGCCATTTATGGATACCGCTGCTTTGATTATGAACATGGATCTTGTTATTTCAGTCGACACAGCAACGGCACATCTTGCTGCTGCTCTGGGCAAACCAACCTGGCTTTTGTTACCCTATACAACTGACTGGCGCTGGATTGTTCATCGCACCGATTCACCCTGGCATCCAACCATGCGTATCTTTAAACAACAAGCTCCATTCGATTGGCAATCGGTTATTGATACTGTTGCACAAACGCTTATGCTAGAAAACATCCCAAGTCGCTAACGCCGTATAAATAAGAGAAATACGCTGCACACAAAGCACAACGTATTTCTCTTATAACTCATAATCAAAAAAGACTTTAACGCGTTAACCCACTACGCATGTGGCACTTGCCAATTGCTTGTATCAAACTCCGTTACTGGATGCTGTGTCTGAATAACCTCAACTAAACCATCTTGGCAATTATAGACTCTATTGTCCGTAGCAGCATTGGTAAGCGTGTCTACCACTATTCCTGAACCACCTATTACATCAGACACAAGCGTGTCACTGATATAACAGAGTTGCGATTGATTATTGAGAGCAAAACCGAGCACCCGAATCCCTGGATCAATATACGCCGTTGATCCTGCTGCTAATAATACTTGATCAGGGTACAAGGGATGACGATTCCACTGCACTTTGCCCACATTACGAAGATCGTTATAATTTAAAAATGATGTTAGCTGAGACGTATACGGATCAAAAGTAAAAATTTTCACCGTTTGCAAAAAAAGCTGCCCACCTAATGCCAAATAAATGGTGCTACCTGTCACCAACCAATCCACACCATGTGCGTCTGCTGCATAATTAGAAGCAGCAATTTGAATCAATGTTGGAGTTATTGTTTCATCATATTTCAATACACGCACCGTTGGTTGGCCTGCCGTATACTGAGAGGCCATCGCCAAATAATGTTGTCCATCGTACTCAAGCCAAGCAAGATCCCGTGTGCTCGCTATGGTAACGCTCGTAAAACTCGTTTTAAAGGTAAGCGCTTCTGACCCCTGTGGGTTATTGAACTCGTACACATACAGAATATTTCCCGTAGCACTATCTCGCTCTCCACCTGTTGCTATAAGCCATCGTCCCTTATAGTCATGTGCCTGAACGGTAAGCTGCGTTGTAGCCATATTCACAAAATTTGCTGCCACTAAACTCGTTCCACCAAACCGCAACACACCAAACTCATTCGCAGGATTAAACCCGGAACAGGCAAGATAGGGAACTGTTCCAGAGATGAACCAATCAATACCTGTCGCACCTTCCGTTGCATGATATACATAGGTGGCAACCGATGACAGCGTATTTGCTGCAGGATTATATTGTGAAACTATCACGTTACCTGCTCCGTTATCGCCAGAAGAAGCAATATAATAATTACCTTGCCAGGTAAGCCAATCAACATCATACATCCATGAAGAAAAGAGTGTTGTTGATACCGTAGAACCAAACCCACTGGCTGGTGAAAAACCAGAGACAAATAATCTACGAGATCCCGCACTCCAATCATCACTTGACACAATATAAGAGCCTACCGGCGTATTTAACCAATCAAGATGGCGCGCATACAATTGCTGCGCAAGGGTAAAATCAGAAACCGCAGGCGTTCGTACATAATCCCCCATAATAGAAACACCACCAGTATACAATGTTCCACGCACCCCATTAACCGCACACGCCACAACGCCAGTCTTTTGTTCCCCTAATGCAAGAACACCATAGGCCTCACCTGCAGACGATGCAACACCATTAACCGTACAACCATCAAAACGATTACCGACACCGCCTGTTGTTTTAATCCCTGCGCTCAAACCAGAACCGCTTGTATTAACTGCCCGACAGTTGGTAAGCGTGTTATAGTCACTTGAAGAAAGCAAGTACCCCTCTTGCGTATTATTTATCGCTGAACAGTTCGTTAAAATATTCCGATCAGCGTTTGATAATTCAAACCCTGTGACATTACCATACGAAACTATAGTATCAAGTAAACAATTATTACCCGTAATTTTAACCCCACTTGCACTGGCGTTGCGCACCGTACCGTTATGGACTGAAACATCATCACCAGAAATAACCAACCCATTTGCGCCACTATTGGCATTAATAAAACGACCTGCAAGATCAAGATCAATACCGGTACCCGTAATACTTAGTTGTCCTGTTATATTAGCACCTAAACAATACAAGCCATAGTCTGTTGAAAGTGTGCCCGCAGTAGCAACTACAGTCGACTCACACTGGGCTAAAACATCCAACTTGCTATCGACAGTAAAAACGTTATCTGACACAAGATCAAGCTGACTTTCAATGGTTGGCAATTGATCATCATGCATCACAGCAATTGTATCAGGCGTCGTTAAACTAGTATCAATATTATCAACGCCACGGGCATTCGCTTGAGAATCAATAAATTCTGTTAAAATGCCTGCAAAAGGAATATCACTGTCATGCACCACGTTATCCGCAACATATATATTAGGAGCACTTATACCAGCGCCATCACCATCAAGCGATGATACGCCAACAACCGTTGTACCCGTTACCCAACCAGTGCCGATGGAATACCGCGACCAATAAATTTGATTACGCGTACCATCACTTTGAGTCCAGACAAACAGAGCATTACCAAACGTATCAACTGACACCTGCGGAACACCTGCTGACGCAGAGGGCTGACCTGGTATAAGAGCCACTGAAGTCCAGCCTAACGATTCTGTATAGCGCGACCAACGAACTCTACTCGAGTATATCATTATAGCCATCGCATTGCCGGCTTGATCCATCGCTAGCTGAGGCGCTGAAGGAGTGGCCGACTGACCAGGTAGTTGCGCAGCATCAGTCCACACGGCACCCGTTGCACTATATCTTGACCAATAAAGACGACTATCTTGTACCCATAAGGCAACCGCAGTACCACGTTGATCCACAGCTACTTGTGGCGTAGTAGCAGCAACAGCAGGCTGATTAGGTATCTGTGCAGCATCGGTCCAGACGGCAGACATTGCAGTGTAGTGCGACCAATAAACTTTATTGGCAACACCATCAGATTGAACCCATACGGCAATCGCATTACCCTCTAGATCAACAGCTACTTGAGGAACGGTAGCCGCTGCAGCCGGCTGGTTAGGTATCTTGGCAGCAGTAGTCCATAGAGCAGACGTTACCGTATATTTCGACCAATAGACCTTATTAGCAACACCATCATTATGAATAAATACGACAGTCGCATTACCAGCTTTATCCACCGCTATATCTGAAATTATAGAACCAGCCGTCTGACCAGGTATCAATGAAGCATTAGTCCACGCCAAAGAGATAACAGAATATCTCGACCAATAAATTTTACCGTTTTGTGTCCACACAGCAATTGCATTGCCTTCTTGATCCATTGCTATCTGTGAAGACTGAGGACTCGTAGTAATCTGACCAGGTATCTTAACAGCAGTACTCCACGCCAAAGAAGCTGCAGAATATCTCGCCCAATACATCTGCGTACGTATGCCATCACTTTGTATCCATATGACAATCGCATTACCAGTTTGATCTACAGCAATTTGTGGAAAAGTGGCCGGAAGTATAGGATTTTGGCCAGGCAGCGTACTTGTGAGACTCCAATCAAGCCCCCTTGCATACTGTGCACTATAAACCTGCGTCGTGGTTCCCTGTTGCCAAACGGAAAAAGCATTGCCACTACCATCAAACGCGACCTGAGCATTTGTTCCTGACAAGAGCGGTTGATCAGGTATTTTTACCGCACTTTTGACTACTAACATTCGCGTCAATACACCATAGGCTGCAGCCGTTGTCGTCAATGACACAACAGCACCAATCTGATTATCTTGTACGCCACTTGCTACTTCATTATCAAGAGCAATTCCTGCAACTTCCGCTCCGACAGTAGATGAATTAGTCTGAAGATCTTTTATAACACACTGCGAAATACTATTGCCGCCACCATTTTTTGCCAACACACCATACACACTGCCTATACCATTAATACCACTAATTTCGCACTCACTGACACTGCTTGTCCAAGTACTTTGTAATGAGAATCCCGCTTGTGTCATATTCCGTGCACGACACTTTTCAATCACGCACTCGTTTGCATTTTGAAGCGTAATACCTGTAGTACACGAGACAAAATCACAATTTTCTATGCGGCAACCATTGCCTTGAATCAACACGCCGTTCTGCGCCATGCCAGTAATGGTACCGTTTGCAATAACAACATTCGTACCCGTAACCTGAATACCATTGGTGCCGCCAGTCAATGTGTTGCCACCCAAATCAAGCACTACGTTATTTGCTGTGATAGAAATATTAGGTATGCCAGACGCTGTTTTTGCACTCGTAAGTTGATACACGCCTGGGCGAGAAATAGTATAAGCAGCATTGTTCGAGGGAGAAATATCTCCTCGCGTGATATAGGTAACTTGATCAGAAACAGCATCGCTCGAATAATCACTTGGTTGAGCAAGTATGTGCGCATAAAAAGATGTCACCACACCTAACGCACTTAAAAAAACTATGCTTTGTTTTGCGTGCTTCATACGCTCACCTCTTTTTGCTTCATTCAAAATTCATCTTCTTAAGTACTCTTTACTTCAAATTTTTCTGTTCAAGACGAGCTTACAGAATAGTAACTTCGTTTTTTAACATCAAAAAAACGTTATCGTACAATTCTTTAATTAAAAATTTTTTATACTAACGTTGTTTTCATAGACACTATTTTATTCAAAAAAACTCCTGTAATTACCCTGAGACTATCTCATTACTTGGATCAAAACGATACGGCGTCCATGGATAATACGGGGTTGTAGCATTATAGACTTTATTGCTCAACGTAGGATTTGATAACTCGTTTATCGAAATACCCGTACCTACAATATTCAATACCGTATTATTTTGCACAATGGAGGTTGTTGAACCTATCAGATCAAATCCAAGTACTGATATCTCTCGAGTCAGACCAACTCCACCATTACGAAGAAACCCAACTCCCAACAAAGCTCTTCCTTGCGTTCCCGTAAACCATTGCAAAGAAATACTCTGTTGCGCATCAGAAAAGGCACTTGTATATACCGCCGTTAAACTGTTCGCTAAAGGATCATAACGATAAATATTTACCTCAGGATTAACTCCAGCAAACGTTGCATACAAAGTTGTTCCCGTTATAAGCCAATCATTTGCGCTTGACTGATTTGCTACACCTAAATCTTTCTTTAAAGTTAGCGTATTTGTCTCAACATCATACAAAAAAACCGTATATTGGGGTGTTGACGACCAAGAAACTCCTAAATAAACGTTGTCTTGATACTTACACCAACGAATCGCTCCACCTGTAACACCACTCGTACTATACGAGGCCTTCAAATCCAAAGCTGCGTGCACCGTATTAAATTCATAAATGCGAAAAGCTGGGTCGTTAGAATTAAATGCAACACTTAAAAATTGCCTTGAGCCAGTAACATACCAATCAAGATCGGATACTATCAATCCCGTTGTTTCCGTCGCAGCCACAAGCGAAAGATAATTGCCATCGAAAGACAGAACTCGTATGCCAGTATTTGGTGCCGTAACACTTCCTCCTATCGCAAGAAAAACATTTCCATCAATAAGCTGCAACCACGAGACAGCGAAAGAATATTTGTCCACTGCCGCATCATAGATGTATTCAGCATTAGGCAAAGATAGTAACGTCTCACTCACTACATCAAAGAAATAAATTTTTACATCAACTCCCGATGGTGAATTCCAACTCACCGCAAGATAAAAATCATTACCTCTGCGCAACCATTTTACAGCACTAACTGATCCAGAAAAAATTTGCTCATAACAAAGATTAAACACATTTGCTCCATCATAGCGATACAGCGCTACTCGCTGCAAAAAAGGATTAGAAGGAGCTCCCTCTGCAATCGCCAGATAAGCCAAACTTGGTTGCACTTGCAACCAACTAAGATCTGGTACATAAAAAGTAGTCGTCGCCGTTGAGGTTGACCATGAAAAACTGACGCTATTTTTTAGCCAAGAATCTTCATCTAGCGCCAGACCTTTTGCACTACCACCAGTTACGCTCACATCATTAACGTTATTGCCTGTAAAAATACTTTTTTGTTCTGTCACACCCCAGATACCATAGGCATCACCGTTAGTCGCAGCAACACCATCCACTGAACAGCCATTAAAAGCATTACTCGTACCATTAATGGTCTTGATACCAGCTATCGTGCCAGTGCCAACCAAACTCTGCACCGAACAATCAGCAAGTTCTGTGCGTGTACAATTTTGTAGTAAAAACCCTTCACGCGTACAGCTAGTAGCTGAGCAATTCATAAGCTGATTATTTTGTGCACTAGCTACTTCAAAGCCTGTGCGATTGGCAATCGAGCGTATGTTGTTCAAAAAACAATTGTTGCCGGTGACGTACACACCGCTTGCTGACACGTTATTGCGCACGGTACCGTTAGAGACCAGCACGCGATCACCGCTTATCGTAAGCTGCCCACCATTAATCGTATGTTCATTCAAGCACACCGTTATATCAGTGCCCGTAATTGATAACGTGCCATTGAGCGTATCAGCAAGACAATAACTCCCTGATGCAGAAAGCGTTCCCGGCGCGCGCACAGGAATTTCAACGCAGCCAGCAAGTTGGCTGTCTACCACCGATTCAAGCGCAGAAAACTGAGCTGGCAAAGCATCTACCTGACTTTCAATAAACGGTAATTGGTCGGTATGTATCTCTTCAATCTGGTCAGGCGTTGTTAAATTAGTATCGATATTATACACACCACGGGCATTAGCTTGAGAGGTTATAAACTCAGATGGAACACCCGTAAAAGAACTATCACAATCATAACAAAGATTGCTTGCAATATAGCTACTTGCTTGGTTAACAAAAACACCCTGCCCCCTACCACTACTTGTTGTTACCTGAGTAATACTATTATTAGTTGCAGTAGCATTGTTACCACCATTTACCCAAAGCCCATAGGCAGAAACCGTCGTAAGCGACTCAATAACTTGAATCTCGTTGCCATTCACGTAGCTTGCCGTTTCATCGCTCAAAACTATACCAACAACTTTGTCTGTACCCGTAGACGAACTCGTACGCACGGCACGAACCGTACACTGTTCAACACTATTATTACCGCCACTTTGAGCTACCACGCCATACACACTCGTAGTACCACTCACACCAGCAACTTCGCAGCTACTGATCACACTTGTCCAGGTGCTTTGCAGTGACACACCAGCTTGTGTTGCATTGCGCACACGGCAATTTTCAATCACACATTGATTTGCATTCTGTAGCGTAACACCCGTAGGGCTGGAAACAATATCACAATTATTGAGCGTACAGCCTGTTGCCTGCACAAACACGCCACTCTGTGTCATGCCTGTAACTGTGCCATTTTTCACGGTCACATTGTTACCCGTAATTTCTATACCATTCGTACCACCGGTCAGTGTGTTATCGCCCAAATCGAGCACCACGTTATTCGCTGTAATAGAAATATTCGGAACCCCTGAAGCGGTCTTTGCTGAAGTAAGCTTATACACACCAGAGCGATTAATGGTATATGCTGCATTAGCAGGCGAAAGATCACCACGCGTAATATAGGTAACCGTATCAGAAGAATAGTCGCTTGGTTGACTGAGTATGTACGCATAAAAAAATGTCGCCATACCCAACACACGTAAGAAAAAAACTTTTTGTAATGCGTGCTTCATACGCTCACCTTTTTTTGCTTCATCAACAACTATTTCTTTTATTAAAAACCAAACTAGTTACCTATACTCTCTCTATTTCTTACCCCAAAATTGTTTCGTTGCTTGGATCAAAGCGATATGGCGCCCATGGGGCATACGGCGTTGTTGCACTATACACATTATTACTCAACGTAGGGTTTGATAATTCGTTTACTGCAATACCCGTGCCAGAAATATTCGATACCGCATTATTTTGTATTACTGACGTTGTTGAACCAATAAGATCAAGACCATATAAAAAGAGAGGATTTTTGTTAGCGCCTTCTACTAAAAGTCCTGCTGCAAGATACGCCCTACCCTGCACACCAGTATACCAAGCCGACGAATAAGCACGTGCAGATGTTGGCAAGGCAATATCACGAAACACGGTTAAAGAATTTGCTTGAGGATTAAACTGTAAAATACGCACATAATCGGTTACGCTTGCCTGATCTTCTGGTACTGCTAAATAAATGGTTGACCCGGTGACTAACCAATCAGGATCACCGGCAGCGTTTCTTCCGGCAATTTGTGCTACCAATGTAAGTGGCGTGCCCGCGTCAGGATTAAAAGAAAGCACGCGACATGAAGTAACCGTAGAGACAAAACTACAAGCAAGGTAAGAAGCATCACCATAGCGCAACCAACGCAGACCATCACAGGTAGGCCCTGTATACGTTCCACGCGCAACCAATGTTGGCGAGCTCTTGGGTAAAAATTCATACGCTTTAACCTGTGGACTACTACTTCGCTTTAAGCCAAGAAACATACGGGTCCCGGTGGTAAGCCATTCAAGCCGGCCAACACCAGTTCCCTCTTCTTGTTGCGCCACCAGTCCAAAATAATTGCCATCAAAGGTTAAAATCTGAACTTCAGCTCCAGACGCTGCTTCACCTCCAACTGCAATATAGACCATTCCCTCATACTCAGTAGCATCAATATCGTAAGTGGTGGTACCCGCAGTATACGTAGCATTGGGTAATGGTAGTAAACACTCTGCTATCGGATCAAATTGATAAGCAACAACATTAACACCAGAGGTAAGCAACACATAATACTTGCCAAAGGCTTGCAACCATTGCGCTGAATAACTAGACGCAGCGACCGTTTGCTCTAGAACTAAATTAAAATCAGTACCATTAACCAACTTGAAAATCCTAACTTTTAATCCAGAACAGAGAAGATATGCCGTCTTTGGATCTATTTGTAACCATTCAACCGTATTAAAGGTGGACCCCTGTGCTGTACTAAAACTTGCCTGATAGCTCAGCGCGTTTTGCAGCCACATGTTCTCATCAAGCGCCAGCCCTTTAGCAACACCTGCAACAGCACTTACATCATTAATTTCATTATCATGGAGTTGACTACGCGATTCAGTTACTCCCCACAAGCCATAAGCATCGCCCGTTGCACTTGAGTTAACTCTATTCACCGTACAATCAACAATTTCATTGCCAATACCGCCAGTCGTTTTAATACCTGCAACCGTACCCGTGCCAACAATTGATGTTGCTTGGCAACCAGAAAGCGTATTATAGGTAGCATTGGTCAACAGATAGCCTTCGCGCGTGCAATTAAGAGCCTGGCAGTTTTTTAGAGTATTTTGATCAGCACCTACAAGTTCAAACCCCGTGAGACAATTGGATACACGCAGATCATTGAGCGAACACTTGTCACCCGTTAACAGCACGCCACTACCTGCTGTTTTTCCCCGAATGAGCCCATCATAGGCATGCACGCGATCACCGCTAATTGACAATGTACCGTTGTAGATTGTCCGACCATTCAAACAGAGCGTTACGCCTGTTGCCGTAACTGACAAGTCTCCATTACTAATGGTATTTGCTAAGCAATAAGCGCCAGGTGTTGTGATGGTCGTTGCCGTCAAAATCGGTGTATAACTACACGCATACCTATTATCAACTATCGTTTGTATCGGTGCTACGCTACTCACAAGAGCATCAACCTGACTTTCAATAACCGTTACGATAGCGCCAGCGACTTCTACTTGATCGGGTGTTGTAAGATTGGTATCAATATTATCAACACCGCGAGCATTTGCTTGAGAATCGATAAACTCTGTTGGAACACCGGTAAATGAACTATCACAATCATAGGCAACGTTACTGGCAACATAGCTACTTGCCTGATTAATAAATACACCTTGTCCACGGCTATTACTTGTTACTATGTTCGTTACACTATTGTTAGTAACCGTAGCATTATTGCCACCGTTTACCCACAGCCCATAGGCAGAAACTGTCGTAAGCGATTCAATTGCTTGAATCGTAGTACCGAAAATAGTACTTGCCACTTCATTGCTCAACACGATGCCAACAACTTTATCGCTTCCCGTAGACGAATTCGTCTGTACCTCACGCACAGCACAACCATCAAAAATATTAGTGCCGCCGTTTACAGCAACAAAGCCATACGCATCACCAATACTCTGCACACCAGAAACGCTGCACCCATGAATATAGTTAGTAAAACTTGCAACTAACGATACACCTGCTTGTGTTACGTTGCATACACGGCAATTTTCAAGCACGCACTGGTTACAATTTTGTAACGTTATACCCGTAGAACTTGAAACGATATCACAATTTTCTAAGCGACAGCCATTGCCCTGAATCAACACGCCATTTTGTGTCATATCTGTCATCGTGCCATTTTTTACCGTTACGTTACTGCCAGTAATTTCAAGACCATTCGTACCGCCCGTCAAAGTGTTGCCACCTAAATCGAGTGTCACGTTATTGGCTGTAATACTAATATTGGGTACACCCGACGCCGTTTTTGCACTCGTAAGTTGATACACCCCTGAGCGAGAAATGGTATAGGCAGCAGTATTCGCAGGCGAAAGATCACCACGAAACACAAGCATTTCAGTTGCATGCAACCAACTACTAGTAATCGCCATGACAAAAACGAATATGCGAACAAAGTTCATCGACATAAAAAAATTTTTAAGAAAAACTATGTACAAAGCAAAACTTTGCACACGCTTCATACACAAAAAAAACAAGCCCAAAGACAAAGCTTTTCGATTAGCATTCACCAAGCAACCATCTCTTTTTTTCATTACTATTCTCTCTCTCTTTTGTTGCTTATCGTACGCTTTATCAACTCACTTCTCTATTACTCGTGGCAAACTGTGGCACGGTATAATCAGTACGAACCCCAGAGACAAAACCTTCTTGACAATTATAAGTAGTGTTGTCGTAAGCAGCATTTATTACCTCATCAAGCAACACCCCATCACCAGCAGGCACACCAGACAGCATGCAGTCACTCACCAAATTGAGTTGCGATTGATTAGTAAAATTGAACCCAAAAACATGGAGGCATGGTTGTGAAGCCATAATCTCCTTTGCTGCGGCTAAAAAAATCTTATTATCTACTCCTGGGCAACGATTCCAAGAAACGCCTGATGTATAATAACCTGCAGGAGTAGTTTCTGCACTCAAGTTATAAAAAGGTTGTATTCGAGTTGTAACAGTTGGTTGATAGGGATCAAAGGTCAATATTTTTGTATATTCACCCGCTTTATTACCCCCAACAGCAAGGTACACGGTTGTACCCGTCACCAACGCATCAACCGAAACTGCTGCTACCGATGGACCATAATCATACGTAGCAAATAGTTCAAATTGTGACGTAGGATTTTCTGTATATTTTAATACACGAACCGTCGGACTTGCTGCAGCAGAAACACCAAATGCAACATAGGTTTCTCCATCAAAATCAAACGGCGTTAAAACATCCGCAAATCCACCTGAAATGGTATAGGTTGCAGGAAGCTTCTCTAATAATTCTGATCCATTAATATCGTTAAAACCATAGACTAAAATATCAGGGTCTGTATTAAACACGGTAACAAAAAGTCTATTTTTACCTTTATAGGTATGCGCCCGAACAGAGAGCAAATTAGAAGCGTATTCCAATCCAGACGTTTTAATCAAATTGCTGCCATCAAACCTTAAGGATGTTATTTCATTACTCGTTGATGTATCGGCAGTATAAATTAGATAGGCGAGGGTATCAGAAACTACCCAATCACACCCATCAGCAGATTCTGTTGGATGGTGCGAATATGAAGTTACCGTAGTTACGGTACCAGACGCAAGGTTAAAGTCATAAATAACTATATCATTACCAGCATCATTGTCCCCAGAAACTGCTAGATACTGTTTATTGTGCCATGAAAGCCATGCAGAAGTTCTAACACCACTACTCATACTAGGAGTTACCGTCACCGTTGTTAACGCATCTAACGAGGTAGTTGCAGTTGGATTAAATTTAATAATTTTGTAGTTACCAAGACCACCCATGGTTAAATATGAACCAACCGAGGTATTTAACCAATTAGGGAACCGCGAAAAACGTCCTGCGTCAAAAAAGACAAAATCGTTTGCCGTCGGTGTTGCAAGATAGTCACCAATCAGCGCTATACCTGCTCCATAGCACGTTGTTGTGATATTCATAATCGAACAATTATCAAACTTTGTTTTATTCTCGCCTTGGCCAAGTACCCCAAAAGCATTCGTATTTGAAGAGACAACGCCATTCACACTGCAATCAACAAAACTGTTTCCAACGCCACTCGTCGTTTTGAATCCAGCAATAACACCAGCTCCACTGGTATTAATCGCTTGGCACGCAGTAACATTATTTTTTTGCGCATTGGTGAGCAAGAACCCCTCACGAGAATTATCAAGCGCACTACAGTTGGTAATGGTGCAATTATCAGCACCGCTCAATTCAAAACCCGTTACATTACCCACAGAGACAATATCCTGCAACGTACATTTGTCACCGGTAAGTTTTATACCACTTGCCGTCGCGCTTTTTACTGTACCGTTTTTGACTATAACTTCGTCGCCCGATACCAAAATACCATTCGTGCCGCCTGAGATCGTATGGCCATTCAAACACAACGTAATACCCGAGCCAGTAATCGCAAGATCACCACTCATATCAGCCGATAAACAATAGGCGCCGTAATCAGTCGAAAGTGTCGTCGGCGCAGGCAGCGCATCGTAATCACACGCCATCAGATAATCAAGCTTACTTTCAATAGTCGCAGAATCAGAAACAAGCGCATACGCATCAAGCTTACTCTCAATCGTATATGCCTGATCGACAATCAATGGCACCGAATCAGAAGTCGTAAGATTGGTATCAATATTATCAACACCACGCGCATTTGCCTGAGAATCAATAAATTCTGTTGATACCCCAATAAAAGCACTATCGCAATCATAGGCTACGTTACTCGCAACGTAGCGATTGCTGGCACATATGCCAACGCCATCACCATCAAGCGATGATACGCCAGTAATCGCTGTACCTGTCACCCAACTGGTGCCAGAGGTATAACTCGACCAATAGATCTGGTTTCGCGAACCATCACTTTGAGTCCACACAACTATTGCATTACCAAAGGTATCAACGGAAACTTGCGGAAGGATTGCTGTTTGAACCAACTGAGCTGGCACTTGAGCTACATTGCTCCATCCCAAATTTGCTGTATAACGCGACCACCAAATTCTATTACTTTGTCTCCAGACCGCAATTGCATTGCCATTTTTGTCCACCGCCACCTGTGGAGTCGCACCAGCGGTAGCGGTTTGGTTAGGAAGCAGCGCAGTATCACTCCACACCGCAGACGCTGCAGTGTATCTGGACCAATAAATATTATTACCGGCGAGCCATACCGCAATTGCATTACCCAATGGATCAATCGCTATTTGCGAAACAGAAGCCGTAAGAGCAGGTTGATTAGGTATCTGGACAGCAGTCGACCAGACGGAAGACGTTGCAGTATATTTCGACCAATAAATTCTACTACTTTGGCTCCATACCGCAATTACATTACCGTCTTGATCAATGTCTATCCGCGGCGGCGCCGTAATAGAGGCAGCCTGCACCAGGACGGCATTAGTCCACACTGAAGATGTTGCGGTATATTTTGACCAATAAGGTCTAAGATTTTGAATCCATACCGCAATTGCATTACCGTCTTGATCAATTGCTATTTGTGGGACAGTTGCCGTAGAAGCAATCTGGTTAGGTATCTGGACAGCATCAGACCACACAGCAGCCGTTACAGAATATCGCGACCAATAAACCCTGTCACCAGCCCCCCCACTCTGTATCCATACAGAAATAGCATTGCCAAATTGATCCACTGCCACTTGTGGAACAGTAGAAGCAACAGAGGGATTTTGCCCGGGTAGCGTACTGGTTAAACGCCAACCCAGGCCCATAACATACTGCGAACTATAAATCTGTGTGGTAGTTCCCTGTTCCCAGACAGAAAAAGCATTACCGCTGCCATCAAATGCAACTTGAGCGTTTGTTCCTGCCAATAAGGGCTGACCAGGAATTTTTGCCGCATTACTCAATGACATTCGCGTCAAAACGCCATACGCGGCAGCTGTTGTCGTCAACGACACAACAGCACCAATCTGATTATCCTGGGCATTACTTGCGACTTCATTATCAAGAAGAATTCCTGCAACTTCTGCCCCCACTGTAGATGAATTAGTTTGAAGATCTTGTATAACACACTGCGTAACACTATTGTTACCACCATTTTTTGCTACCACACCATAGACGTTGACCCCACCATTGATACTAATAATTTCGCAGGATCGCACACTACTTGTCCAAGTACGTTGTAGTGAGACACCAGCTTGTGTTACATTACGTACACGACAATTTTCAATCACGCATTCGTTTGCATTTTGCAGCGTTACACCAGTGCCACCTAAGAGAAAATCACAATTGTCTACGCGACAGCCACTGCCCTGAATAAACACACCATTTTGCGTCATGCCGGTTACTGTACCATTTAAAATGGTTACGTTATTGCCCGTTACCTGAACACCATTGGTACCACCAGTCAGCGTGTTGCCGCCTAAATCAAGTGTAAC
>Ga0351961_1016_pt1 | contig 21168 bp, 14 predicted proteins | sample TotcelT113001M15_FD_205806 | JGI IMG/M metagenome (GOLD analysis project Ga0351961, IMG submission 205806) | Enriched cells from coal bed in the Powder River Basin, Montana, United States - Total cells T11 rep3 HSBNCT.T11.300.1.M15 ...
TCTTAAGTTTTCGTTCAAAGTACTTTTTCTTTTCGATCGTCTTCTGTTCTTTTGCGATCGATTTAATTGCGTTTGCCGTGGTACTGAAAGCCTTCCGGTCTTCAGCGCTTCGTTTTGGTGCTCGGGTAAGCTCATCGAGTTTTCCGCTGAGTGCCTTAAGTGGCTCATCGACGTTCTCCAGGATACTGGTGATCTCTTGCCACATAGTCTGTTCGTCTGGAATTGCTTCGGCCGTCAGGATATCGAGCACTTTGCGCAATTGGCTCATGTTGCGGGCGATCTCCTCAATCCTGAGCCCCGCAGTCCACTGCTTGATCAGGTCGTCGCTGGGCTTATTAGGATCTTTTTCGGGAATGGGGGTTCTGCTGTCCTCAAGAACATGGGCTGAATCAGCCTCGACTTCTAGTTTCACCCGTTCCAGATCGGTTTTGATCGTGCGCAGGATGACGTCCGTCGGACGTCTATCCACCTCGGCTGCTTTTGCACGCTTGTCCTGGAACTCTTTGCTCTCCCGTTCTGCAGGCTCATGCGTACTTTCTTTATCTTTATCGCTTGCAGCTTGTGGTGTGTCGGCCTTTTTGTCGCTTGATGGCGTGGCGCCGGGTGATGCTGTGGTATGGCGCGGATCAAACGCTGGTGGCATGCCATAACTGCTGCCCGGGTAATAGCCGGTGTTCCATGGCGCGGTGACGTCCCGATAGAGTGTTCCTGGGGTTGGCGTTGGGGTGCGGAACTCTTCACGCGCCTGACGGCTGCTTGACAAGACTGGTCGCAACAGGCCTCGACGTTTCTGTTCTTCGAGCTGCAGGTGCTCGGCCCTGAGCGCTGTTTTTCTCATTTCCAGCTCTTCAGGAGCACGCCGGCGCAGAAACTCGTCGACTGCGTTATTGAGATCATATTTATAAAATACCTGCATGATAGTATCGGTCAACTCTGATAGCAGATTTTTTGCAGCTCCACTCTGGTATTGGTATCGCTGAAGGGAAGCACCCAGCCGCTTATCAACCCCTACCCGTAGATTCTTATCAAGCAGAAGATCGCGTGCATTTTGTAATTGCTGGCGGTTGAGTTTTGCCAGACGTAGTTCATGCTTAATATCATCGTCTAGTGCGCCTGCGGCTCTTAAGGCGGCCTCTTTTGCCTTCGGTTCATAGGGTGCCGCGAGCTTTTGGTAAGCGCGGTTAATTTCTGCTGCCTTTGCATCGGGGGTTATCTGGAGTAACTTATACGGGTTATCAAGATAATCGGCATAGTCGACTAGTGGCTCTACTACCTGAGGCTCCTGCTCAGTTAATTTGCGCGATAAATTCTCCAGGATTCCCCAGAGTCGCTTTTCTGATGGCTGCGCAAGCCAGACAATAAATTCAGGCTTCTGGAGCGTGATTGCGGCAATAATCAGGTCGGCAAGCAGCTGGTCAACTGTTCGTATTCGCTTGGCAATAATTGAGTCTCCAATCCCCTTGCTCTGGAGTAATTCAGCATGCTTCTGGAGGCGTTCAAGCGTCTCTTGCATGTTCTTCTTCTCTACATCAGTAACTTTAACCTGCGGCTCGGCCATCTTTGGGGATTTTTTGGTAGGCGGTTCGTGGATAGCTGGAGGCACAAACGGCTCCTGCGGGGTTATGATGCTTGGTTCTGGTATAGGCGGTCTGCCGCTTGCTGGAATCTCTTTAGCCATGTCTATGAGATCCTTCACGGTCAGCTGTTCGATTTCTGGCGGTACTGCCCCCATCGCCTGGCGCATGGTTGACTTCATCTCATCAATAAGCTTTTGAACGGCAGGTTCGCCACCCGCAGCAAGCGCCTTGTGGACCTCGTCGGCCCCTTGCTGCGCCATCTGCGCCATAAGATCCGGGGGGATCTGATTCGCCATTTGGGCGAATTGATCAGGCGATTGTTGTGTTGCGGCACCCATAGTTCCGCCCATGCCTGGTCCCCCAAATGACTGTCCCATAGGGCTTTGGCTCATCATGCCGGGCGGCGGCTGCCCCATGGACATTTGCATACTGGGTAAACGCTCTTCGGCATGCAAATGGGCGAGTACTCCCACAAGGAGCGCGCCACCTGCTATACTTAATAGTCGTGTTCGTATCATTGTGGCTCCTAAAGTCTTTTTATCAAACTGGATATGTTTTCGGGTCTCAGTTTACTCGAATCGGTGCGAAACGACAAGAATTAGGGCCTATAAAATCTTTACGGGGAGTTGAACATCATGGGTGCTACGTGTGCTGTTATTGTTTCGGGTTTGCTCTATACCCTTGCGTTTGTCTGGCCGACCTATTGCTTCTGGGCCGTTATTCCAGTCCTGGTGCTCCTGCTTTGGGTTGCCGAGCAGGGTGATATGGGTTTTTGGCGTGGGTGGCTGTGGGGGCTTCTGGTATGGGGCGTGCACAGTGCTTTCGTGTTCTGGTCTTTTGCGCCCCTGATTGGTGCCTGGTGGGCAATTGGTCTCGGGTGGTTCGCTATGGTTATCTACCTGTCTCTGCATGCCGGCCTGTGCGGGCTCGCTCTTGGGCTTGTGCGGCGCCTGGTGCCGGGGGTCCTGGGGCGTTTTACTTGTTATATCGTCATCATGACCCTCTATTTCTGGTGGATGGCCTCTGCCGTCTTTTGGCCCTTTGATTATTTCGAAGGGTACCTGCTTTTTGACTTACTTGCCCCCTGGGGTGCTGTGACGAGCCCATTCTTGCGTGCGCCGTTTGTCTGGGTATCCTGGCTTGGCTTGAACGGAGCCCGACTCCTGCTTATCACGTATGCAGCCTTCTGGGCTGGTGCAATTTCAAGTTTTAAGCGCGCTTCGCAACCGCTCGTCCCGAGTGAAATCGAGGGATGGCGGGTAAACTTCGGGCTTGAGCGCGCAAAATTAATTTCCAAGATTGGCATTGGTCTGCTCCTGCTCACGAGCGCCCTCTTGGCTCCCGGATTTATTTGTCGTGATAACATTCCCGGCTGGAGCTCGAGTATTGGTGCTGTCCACGCGGGCTTTGAGCGTATGAGGCAGGTAGATGAATCAGCGCACACGGCCAATCTTTCGAGCGCGATAGCCAGGCTTATTGCCGCTAATCCTGCCGTTACCGTAGTGATAACACCCGAGTCGGCATTTCCCTTTTGTTGTCTTGATTACCACCAGTCCTGCGCGCGGTTACGTAAGGCAAGTGCAGGGCGTCTGCTCTTATTGGGGAGCAACCGGTGCGCCGGCGAAGCCCTTTGTAATACCAGTTTTGCCTTTTATGCCAATGGCGATCTTACATGGTACGACAAGATCCATCGTATGTTCTATGCCGAACGTGTTCCGAGTTTCTTAACCTATCTTGGGCTACACGATACGCTGGTCTCCTGGATTGGCTACGAGTTCACGGCCGGTACCTGTTGCCATCCCGTTTTCTCGGTTCCAAAGCCGGCGGGCACGGCAGTCCTGCCGAGCCTCAGGCCGTGTCTCTGCTCAGAGCTTTTTTTTACTGATTGTTTAGCGCATGATCCTAACCAGTCACTGCCGGTTGCCGCGCAGGTGAACGATGCTTGGTACCCAGGGACACCAATTCCTGAATTATTATGGGCCGTTGCGCGCTTGAAAGCCTGCGCATATGGCAGGGTGATTATATATGTTTCGTACACGCATGCGAACATTATGTTGCCGCACGGAGAATTGCAGGAGCTTCACTCCTGCACCTGACCAGGGCGCGGCCCTGGACGCGTTTGGGTGCTTTGGCGAGTGTGCCAGCTTTTTGTACAGGTTTTTTGCGTGTTATAACCATGCACAGCATGGTTATAACGGGTGCCAGCAAAAATGGCGAAGCCATTTTTGTTAAAATACACCGGGTCCAGGGGGTAACCCCCTGGTGGAGTCAAGAGGCAACGCCTCTTGGGACAAAGTCTTGGTGGTGGGTGGTGTTTTTTTTGGCTATACTAGAACGAGTTGTAGTTGCGTTGTTTTTACGCGCCTGAAAGGGGTTTATGAAAATATTTTTGCGCCAAGATATTGAAAATGTTGGTATGGCTGGGGAAATTATAACGGTTTCCGATGGGTTTGCGACCAACTATCTCTTGCCCAAGAAATTGGGAATTGTGGTTGATGAGCAGAATGAGGCGGGTTTTGCGCGTCGTATGCAAAAGATTGAGCAACGAAAAGAGATCATTGGGTCGAAGACGTCGATGTTGGCTGAGCGTATTAGCTCGTTAGTGGTGACGGTCAAGCGCAAACTGCATGATGATGGCAAACTGTATGGTTCGTTGCATGACAAAGAAATTGCTGATGCGTTAGCAGAGCATGGTGTCTCGGTTTCCAAGAACCAGATTGTTATCGATAAGGCCATCAAGGGCAAGGGCCTGCACCAGGTGACGGTGAAATTGTCGTCGACGTTGCAGCCAAAGTTGACTGTTAAAGTGGTATCCGAAGCCTAAAGTGAGCGTGTAGCGTGGCGATATCAACATCTGCGGCGCGACAGGGGAACGAGGCTGAACGGCAGCGTCAACATGGACTTCTTGAGAAGGTGCTGGGTAACCGTTTACCCAGCAGTGTTGATGCCGAGCGTGCAGTTTTGGGTTCTCTGTTGTTGAATGATGATCTTTTTTCATCGGTTGCCGAAATTTTGGCACCGGATGACTTTTATGTGCGTGTCCACAGTCTTGTGTATGCGGCGATGATGACCGTCATTCAGCAGAATAAGCGCCTTGATGTTATTACGCTGCAGGACGAATTAGAGCGTCGCGGTGAACTTGAGACCGTTGGGGGCGTCATGTTCTTGGTCTCGCTGCAGGATAATATTGCGGCGATTGGGCTTGTTGAACAGCACGCTCGCATGGTCAAAGATAAAGCCGTGTTGCGTGATCTGATCAATTCAGCAGCGTCGATTATTAGCCGGTGCTATGCACAGGATGATCAGCAGCTTGATGCGGTGCTTGATGAGGCCGAGAAGGTTATTTTCGGGATTGCAAATAAGCGGTCTAAAAAGGCCTTTGAGCAGTTGGATATCTGGCTCAAGCGAACCTTTCAGCACCTGTCTGAGATTAAGAGTCACCGGACGGGTATTACGGGTGTGCCATCTGGGTATCAGAAACTTGATGACCTGACCTGTGGCTTCCAGCGGGGTGATTTTATTGTGCTTGCGGCGCGTCCGTCTGTCGGGAAAACGGCCCTTGCATTGCAAATGGCACACCATGCCGCACGGTCAGGTTTTTCTGTTGGTTTTTTCTCGCTTGAAATGAGCGCTGAGCAATTAACGCTGCGTCTCTTGTCGAGTGAGTCGCGGGTGCGGCACCATACGATTCGGAATGCGACAATCTCGTCTGATGAGTGGGTTGATTTAACGCATTCAGCCGCGCGTTTGGCTGAAGCGAAGTTTTTTATTGACGATACGCCTATGCAAACTATTATGGACGTCCGTACCAAGGCGCGCAAATTAAAAGCTGAACAGAATACCCAGTTGTTGGTGATCGATTATCTTCAGTTGCTCAGCTGCAGTGGCTGGTTTGAAAATCGCCATCAGGAGGTCTCGACGATTTCTCGTTCGTTAAAAGCGCTGGCGAAAGAGCTCAATATACCAATTATTGCGCTCTCGCAGCTCTCGCGTGCGGTCGACAGCCGGGTTGATAAGCGTCCCATGCTTTCAGACTTGCGTGAGTCGGGCGCTATTGAACAGGACGCTGATGTTATTATGTTTATGTACCGGGACGTTATGTATAACCCCGATGCCGAAGATCCCCTTTTGACTGAGGTGATTATTGGCAAGCAGCGTAACGGGCCTACGGGCACCGTGAACCTGCAATTTCAGAAGGATATTGCGACGTTTGAGGACATGGACTAGACTTGAGCCCAGGACGCTGTCCTGGACCTGCTAGGGCCTAAGGCCCTAGAACCCGATGTGTTTTATACAAACGCCGGAACACGGCGTTTGTTGGTGTGGGCGTACCCGCTACACTTTCAAGTTCTAAGCACGCTCGGCAACCGCTCGTCCCGAGTGAAATCGAGGGAAACGAGTGGGGAAGGGGATTCAAACGTGCAAGAAAAAAGCGGGAGTAGCAAGTGAACGCAGGTGTCGTGCTGGGAGTTGATCCCGGGTTGTCAGTGAGTGGGTTTGGGGTTATGCGTATTGTCGAGCGCAAAGTTCAGCTTATCGAGTGTGGGGCACTCAAGCTGCCGGCAAAAGAATCGATTCCCCGTCGCATTGGGTTGTTTTACGATTTTTTTTCGGGCAAAGTGCGTGAACATGGCGTGTCCATGTTGGTGCTTGAAACGCCGTTTTTGGGAAAAAACGCCCAAAATTTTCTCAAACTTGGCTACCTGCGGGGCGTGTTATCGCTTATTGTCGAGCAGCATGCGTTGCAGCTTGGTGAGTTTGCGCCCCGAGAAGTAAAAGCCCTGGTGACGGGGTATGGCCATGCTGATAAAGATCAGGTGGCGCGGGTGATGCACCGTTTTTTTCCGACTCTGGCGACGCAACGGTATCAAGATACTACTGATGCCGTCGCGATTACATTGTGCGGGGCTTGGAAGTTGCAGATTGACAGTGCACTTGCTGGGGCGCGAGAACGAGCTTCTCGGTCTCAGGGTGTACTCTAGTTAGAGATAGTTGCTTGTTAGGGGGGATTTATGAAAGCTGGGGCTTTTATTCGTTTTTTACAGGTGTTTCTTTTGGTCTCTTTGTGGTGTATGCCCGGGCAGGCATCCAAGGCTTCTCGTCTTGCCTCCCGGAGTGTCAATGCCAGAGGTTTTCTTGATGGAAAAACCGAGCTCCATAGGGCATGTGAACGTTTTGATGTTGCTCTGGTTGAGCAGCAGCTGCGAGATGGAGCTGCTGTGCGGAGTGTAAGCGCTGACGATGATACGCCTTTTGTGTTGGCCTACCGCGCGTATGAGCACTCCGCGTCCGTGGTAAAGAATAAGTCTGCATTGCTGAAAGTTGCCACATTGTTGGTTGAGTACGGGTTGAGGGGGGAGGATATGGCCGCACATTTTTGCACAGTCCTCCGGTTTGCGTGCGAACAGAACTGGCTTGAAGGTGTTCAGAAGTTAGTGTTTGCGGGGAATCATGGATTTTATATTCCGGATGAGTACGGGATAACGCCGCTCCACTATGTCTGTGCGAAGGGCTTTTATGATCTGGCGAAGTTTTTTATTGAGCAGGGTGCCTGGATCGATATTCGCGATCGCAAGGGGCAGACGCCTCTACACCACGCGGCTGCTTGCGGGCAGAAGGAGCTGGTTTCTTACCTGCTGAGCTGCGGCGCTGATCCGTTCGCGCGCGATGATGACGGATTGACGCCATCCGATCGCGCATGGTTTCGGGGGAGGCTGGCTGCTTGGGAGGCGGCTTTGCGGGCACAGATGAAAAAGAATAGTATCGTTGTGATGAGCGAGGGGATGAGCGACGAGCAGGCAGCAGGTCTTGACTGGCTTGAGAAGTGGGCCCCGCAGTATTGTGCAACTCTTCGGGCCTTTTGGCGGGCAGAGGCTCTAACCCTATGGGAAGCGTATGTTGTTTCAGGTATTTCAAAGCCGCGGTGCTCTGCTCTATGGTATTGCACCGTTTTTCGGGTTCTTAGGCGGGCAAAAGCGCCAATTCTATGGAAGAAAAGGCGTGTTGTTTCAGGTATTTCAAAGCCACGGCGCGTGCCACGCCTGGGTAGTGTTCTGGATCCTCGGGTTTATAAAGTGGTGCCCTTACCAGACTTTGGCGTCTGATTGGTCTGAGCGGCTTTTGGTTATTGAAAACTAGGCAGGTATTATGAAAGCTGGTTTTTTTATTCGTTTTTTACCGGTGCTTCTTCGCGTGTTTTTTTGGGTCACGTTATGGTGCATGCCCGTACAGGCGTCACAAGCGCCTATTATTTCCACTTCGAGTGATAAAATACGCGTTCTTTCTGAGATTTGTAAAAGGGGAAATGGGGGTGCCTTTGGGTACAAAGCTGCCGGGTGTGTGAAGGAAGGGGTTAACGGTAAGAATTGGCAGCGATTCTTCTCTGACGCAGTGGTTCAGCGGTGGGAGGATGGAGTTTTCTTGTTGGTGAGTCAGGGGATTTGCATTGATGCGACACTTGAAAAGCTGCGTGCAGTTAGAGAAATGGACCCTTGGCAAAAGGAGATTTTGAGTATGCTCGAGAGGGTCGCCTATTGGGACCAGGTAGTTGCCAAGCGAAGCACCCCCGAACAAGTACGGATTCAGGAATTACAAGATCCAAGGAAATTTTTTAAACTTGTGGTGCTGCTGATTAGACCGGGCTTGTATGAAGGTATTATCCCATACTTACAGCCGCGGACAATTAAACTGCTCAAGCAACGCCTGGGGTGGTGGAGCCGTCAGGGTTCGTTTCTGGGTGAGACTGAACGGAAAGAGCTTTGCCGGTCTTTGTGGCGTTTATACGTCAATGCTCGGGATAGCGACGGAAAAACTCCTTTACATCTTGCCTGTGAAAAGTTAGACACGTACCAGGTTCGGCAGTTGCTGCTAGAGGGAGCAGACCTGAATAGTCGTGATAACGGTGGGAACCTCCCTCTCTGGTTAGCATATAGGTCAGCGTCAAGAGGTGGTTCGCGCGATTATGACGTACCTTTGCATGATATTGCCCGATCGCTTATTGAATATGGGCTGAAGGGCGAGACAATGGTCGGGCCTTTCAGCACAGTCCTTCGGCTTGCGTGCGAGGAGAACTGGCTTAAAGAAGTTCAGGAGTTAGCATTGGCGAGGAATCATGGACTTTATATTCCGGATGAATGCGGGATGATGCCGCTCCACTACGTCTGTGCGAAGGGCTTTTATGATCTGGCGAAGTTTCTTGTTGAGCAAGGTGCCTGGCTTGATGCTCGAGATTGTGAAGGGCGGACGGCGTTACATTACGCCGCGGCTAGCGGGCACTATAAGCTTGTTTCTTACTTGCTGAGCCGCGGGGCTGACGCGTTCGCGCTTGATGATTATGGGAATATTCCTCTCTCGTTAGCATATAAGTTAGCAATAGAGAAGGGCGGCATTTACGTTTCTTATTTACATGATATTGTCCGATTGCTGCTTAAATATGGGCTGAAGGGCGAGACAATGGTCGGGCATTATTGCACCGCCCTTCGGCTTGCGTGTGAGGGGTGCTGGCTTGAAGAAGTTCAGGAGTTAGTATTGGCGGGGAATCATGGACTTTATATTCCGGATGAGTTCGGGATAACGCCTCTCCACTACGTCTGTGCGAAGGGCTTTTATGATCTGGCGACGTTTTTTATAGATCATGGTGCCTGGATCGATATTCGCGATAGCTACGGCCAGACGCCTTTACACCACGCCGCGGCCCGCGGGCGCGATGAACTGGTTTATTACCTGCTGCGCTGCGGCGCGGATCTGTTCGCTCGTGACGATGATGGATTGACGCCATACGATCGCGCACGGCTTCGGGGGAGGCTGGCTGCTTGGGAGGCGGTTTTGCGGGCACAGATGAAAAAGAATAGTATCGTTAAGAAGAGCAAGGTGATGAGCGACGAGCAGACAGCAGGTCTTGACTGGCTTGAGACGTGGGCCCCGCGGTATTATGATACTCTTCAGATCCTTGCGTGCGCGAAAGACTCGGCTCAGATAAAGAGCAATCTAATCCCCGTGCTTGCGAAGGCCTGGGTTCTGAGGAAGAGGAATCTGGGCCGAAGGCGTATTTTTTCAGGAGTTTTAAAGCCGCGCCACCTTCCACTCACTTCCAGCTATTTTGCCGTTTGCCGCCGGAAAGAAAAAATAACCGGCGAGGTTAACGAAAACTTCTAAATGTCTGATAATTTCTTTCTCTCCGGTGCTTTTTCCAGGAACTTATTTTTGTTTAGGCTTGCTTGTATCCCATGGTAAAGACTCCCTTCTGTTGGGGGATTCCCGCTCCGGGCCCTCTCGGCCTCGTCTGCCATCCGGACGCCCTCGGCCTTTCGGGCCCTTACTTTGATAATTTTTGCCTTGACCACAAAACACCGGAATAATAAACAGCGACCACCCTACAATTGAGCAGGGTGGTCGCTGTTTTGATGTTGCTGTTATTTGGGTTATCGTATTATTTTATTGTGAAGATCTTTTTATTTTTCATGGCATCTACTACGGTAATCCAAAAACTTGTTGACTCTATGGAGAGTTCCAACTTTGCTACTTTGAATCGCATGTCAGCTTCTAAAGAGCGTGCCAAATTGTCTAATAATGAGTTGGCGGCTTTAGGGTCAACTGTTAATAGCTTCTTTAGCTTTTCTAGAAGCATCTGCCATACACGAGGGCCTAAATCATCGTTCTTAACTTCTAACGACAGTGCCAGTCCGTTTAGTATTCGTGTTGCGCTGACATGGTGTTTAGTTACTAATTCTTGTAGGACGGCTATGTTTTTTTTGAAGCGCTCTGTTTCGAGCTTACGTATTCGTTCATCCATCGCCTTAATATCACGCTCCACTTCGGCTATTTCAGCTCGTTTCCGTGCATGGGCCTCCAGATCCTCCCAAATGCGCTGTATAGCCTTTATTATATCATGGTTTTCTGTTCCTATGTTGTTATTATGCCCGCGATACAGGCGTTTTTTTGTTGCGTGTATTTGTAGAATACTCAAGCACAATACGAGTGCGGTTGATAGACGGAGGACTGTTTTTATTGGTGAATTCATAAGGTAAACCTTTATAGTATAGTTATAGTCTATTTTGTTACGTTCTATAAATTAAGCTTACTTTTATAAAAACATTTGTCAATAAATTTTTTAAAACACTCTATAAAATTGTTGCCCAGAGCTTCTCCAGGTCCGTGCCACTATAGACCTCGTACTTTAAAAACAACTAACCCGGGGTACTCTCACTCGCAAGTCTATGAGCGGGAAGTTTGATGGGGCGCAGCCCCATCTCCCCAACTTCTGTACCCGCAGGGGACCGAGTTAAGTCCTGGTTGATTAGTTGCTTTTTAGGTAACAGCTCTATACGAGGTGGGCCCTTTGTGTTCCAGGTATTTAGCAATTCTTTTCCAAGTTTCAACCAGTTCTGTTGCTGCTGTACGGGTCTCTTTTGCTGGTATATTTGCGAGGGGGAAAAGATCGAGTAATTTTTGTAACAGAGCAAAATACTCTTTCAGCGTTACCAGCACCGTTTTGCTTTGCGGGTCCTTGGCGGCGATATCGGCACCGTGCCGCAGGCACGATTCAATAACCTTACTTGCATTGTATATATCTGAGAACTCCCTAGTATTTTGGAGATAGCCCTTGCGTATTGCGTCATTTATATTTGATAGTCCGCCCTTGTCTAGGGAGCCGTCCGTAGAACTTGTAACGTGCCATTTCGCCCAATCCAGCACGCTTATTGCGTCTGTCATGCCCCTCGCTGCTTCTTGTGCCTTTTCTTGGGTGCACCGTTGTTCGTAGGGGCTTAAAAACTCATGCTTTGCCTGGGTAATTACCTCTGGGGCGAGCTTGCCGACCAAGGTCTTGTATGTTGCGTCAACCTCGACCTTCTTTTGCGCTAGTTCGTCGCACGCAGGCCCTGCAAGAAGAGGGATTGCTCCCATCGCCAGTGCAAGCGCCAGCACAAGAGGAGATGGTGAAATTACTCGTATTTTTTTCATGTTCCGTTCCCTTCTTTACAAACAGTTAAAGACACACCTGTTGGGAGCTACCCCTTTGTATATGTCAGTTTGGCGTAAAACCTCTAAAAAAGGCAAGATTTTTGAGGAAAAACTGTAGAGCGCGTAAAAGAAAAAATAAAGAAAAAATCTGCTATGCTCAATACTTATGTTAGATATCTGGTCGCGGGGGTATGAGAAGGGGGATGTACATGCCAAAGTTTATTTTTGTAACGGGTGGGGTGGTTTCATCTCTTGGTAAGGGGATTACAGCCGCATCGCTTGGGACGCTTTTGAAACAGCGTGGGGTGAAAGTCGCCCTACAGAAACTTGACCCTTATATGAATATTGATCCAGGGACGATGAGCCCCTATCAACATGGAGAAGTTTTTGTTACCGAGGATGGAGCAGAGACCGATCTTGATATTGGCCATTACGAGCGTTTTATTGATGAAAATCTCCCCCGTGGCGCCAATGTAACCGCTGGGCAGATTTACCAGACGGTTTTAGATAAAGAACGACGGGGTGATTATCTCGGACAGACGGTGCAGGTGATACCCCATATTACGCAAGAAATTAAGAGCCGGATTTTAGGGATGGCCGAAAAAACCGTCGCCGATGTTTTGATCGTCGAAATTGGGGGTACGGTCGGCGATATCGAATCCCAGCCGTTCTTAGAAGCCATTCGCCAGCTCAAACGCGAGGTTGGGCGGGAAAATATTCTGTTTTTACATGTTACTCTTGTTCCCTATTTACAAAAAGCGGGAGAGCTTAAAACCAAACCGAGTCAGCACAGTGTGCGCGAATTGCGCAGTCTGGGCATCCAGCCCGATATCTTAGTCTGTCGTACTGAAAGAACGCTATCTACTGAGCTGAAGGCAAAACTTGCGGTTTTTTGCGATGTTGACAAAGAGGCGGTTATCGAAGCCTGCGACGCCCGCACTATTTATGAAGTACCCCTAGCCCTTGCGGCGCAGGGGCTTGATTGTCTGGTTATGCGCCGGTTAGGCTTGGTGAAAACCCCGGACGGGAACGATTTTGCTTCGTGGCGAGCCATGGTCGAAAGTATGCTTAATCCCGAGGGAGAGGTGGCGATTGCCATTGTTGGAAAATATGCAGCCCTTCCTGATGCCTATTTATCTATTGTAGAATCTCTCAATCACGCGGCGACATTTTATAAGCGTAAGGCACGTATTGTTTGGGTACAGGCAGAGGATGTTGAGCAGGATCCCGCAAAACAGCTTGCTGGTGTTGCGGGTATTTTGGTTCCTGGCGGTTTTGGCGACCGGGGTATCGAGGGAAAAATTGCGGCCATCAAATATGCCCGTGAGCACAAGATTCCATTCCTGGGCATTTGCTTGGGCATGCAATGCTTAGTAATTGAGTTTGCCCGCAATGTTTGTGGTATGGCGGATGCCCAAAGTTCTGAATTTGCCCCGAATACGCCCTATCCGGTAATTGATTTGATGCCCGATCAGGTTGGCATTGACCAAAAGGGTGGGACTATGCGTTTGGGGGGCTATCCCTGTCATCTGGTGCCTGGTACCCTGGCGAGCAAGGCCTATGGGATTCTTGACATTGTTGAGCGCCACCGGCATCGGTATGAGCTGAACAATGTCTTCCGCCAGCGTTTGGTTGATGCCGGACTTGTTATGAGTGGCACGTCGCCTGACGGACGGTTGGTTGAAATAGTCGAGGTACGCGATCATCCATGGTTTGTCGGATGCCAGTTTCATCCAGAGTTTAAATCGCGGCCGTCACGGCCCCACCCGTTATTCCGTGATTTTATAGGGGCGGCCCTTGGGCGGGAACTATAACCCCTTATACTTTTCTATAGCCAAGAGAAATCGTGGGGTAGAATGATTCGGGAAAAATATAAATAATAATAATCACTAACTATACGCTTTATAATCTGCTATATTCTGCGTCAGTAGAGGTAGTTTATGGCAACGATGCGAAGTTAGGATTATCTTATGATGACAAAGCATACCGTGGTAATGGGAGCCTGGTTTGGCGTACTTGCAACCGGAATCGCCGGCATGCAACAGCCGTTGGAATCTCGGCAGCAACCGCCACTCGACTATTATAGACGTATGGTGCAAGAGCCCTACCGTACCTTTTTGGGGCCCATTGAGAACGCGCTCTTCCAAAATATGGGGCAGAACCGGAATGTTTGTGGCGACGAACACCCCTCCTGGGGGGTGCCATTAAACGAGCTCTTGAGGCTTTTTGCGGTGTTTGATCGGCGTGTAAAGGGCGAACCGCCCATGGAATCACTAGAAAAAAGTCTAGAAAAAAGTGCTGACCGTATTCGATTAGAATATGGGCTAGAATATCTCTTCGACCCTTTTCATGTTTCTTCTCATTTGCTCGATAAGTTCCGTCCAACTCTGATGGCCGTTTGCAACACTTTCGTTCAACCAAATCCGTCTGCACAACGTGAAGAGGCTCGACAATTGCGGCTCTGCGCTGAGTCAGTTCACCCTGAGCAAGTGTTGGAGCTTTTGGATGTTGCTTGTCGCCTCGGCTGCCCCAAGCTCGTCCTTTTGGCCATTTGCAAGGCTATTGCAATGCATGTTGCAGGCGCCCCAAAAAGGTACCTGACTGACAATGCACTTAGGGACTTTTGCAATAATAAGGCCAAGGGCCTGCGTTTTTCCCCCAACCCCCCGCAGCTGGTGCGCCAAACTTTCAATATGCCACCCAGCAAATCACTCCTTTTGAGCCATAATAAGAGGTGGTTGCTGATGGGGTTTAAGAGGCCCATGGTGTTCGAAGATGACAAGATTATTCTCTATGATACCCAAGCAAAAACGGATCCACAAAAAGCGCTTAATACCCCATTGGCGGGGGTCAAAGTTGCTACCTTTAGTTACGATGACCGGTTTTTGGCGACGTCTTTTGGAAAAGGGGTGTATCTTTGGGATGTTCAATCCCGCGAATGCATCGCAACATTTGCGCATAAGAAAGAGATGGTGAGAGTGGTAGATACGCGGACAAATGAATGTCTTTTCACCTATCTGGACGATGTTGATGGTATCGCTGTCTCTAAGGTTGTTTTTAGCCCGAAAAACGACCTCATCGCAGTTGCTTTTGAAGAGGTACAGGCTGGGGGTATTTATCTGTGGGATATACAGACCGGTGCATTACTAAAAACACTTACGCTTACGGGCTTTCGTATCGATTGTATAGGCTTTACCCCCGAGGGCGATCGTATCCTAGTTGTTGCGGATAATATGGACAAGCCTTATAGCGTCGTCGCATCTTGGGATCTTAAGACGAACAAATATACAGAAGGGCACCATTATGATAGCCAGGTGATTGCCATTGACAAAGAGGGTAGCGCTGCAACGTTTACAAGGGACAATACGATCGAGGTTTGGGATGCCAACACAGAAAAAGTTATAAAAACAGTAATAAATAAACCTTTTTCTTATTATAGCGCCTACTTACTCACTCGCTCTTTCAAGGGCAAATTTATTGCGGTCTGTTATCGCGGCAGGGTCAACGATGTGGTGGCGATTTGGGATATAAAGGCGGGTGATGTGGTACGGTTAGAAATGCCTGTAAATTATAGGGCCGAGTCGCTCGAATTTGGTCCCGATGGCGCCACCATCCTGATAGTCAACACGGGCGGGGGAGCCGTGCTTTTGGATACCAAAACGGGCGAATGCATCACAACGTTTGGCGCTGACAAAGGTATTCATAGGGGCTTTTTTAGTTTCGATTTGAAAACTATCGTTACGCAGTCTAAAGACTCTATAACGTTTTGGCCAACGCCGCGTCCAAAGTGTTCCTTTCTGGAGTATCTTGTTTTGCGTTCTCACCAGACTAATCCACAGGAGACTCAAAGTCTGCCAAAGGAATCTTGGGGAGGGGAGATTTGGGGAAAAATCCTGTCACTCTGATCCGACCCCTCGACCATGCTCCCGACCCCTTCGACAAGCTCAGGACATGCTTCGCCCTTGTTGCTTCGAAGCCCCTTGCCGGAGCATGCAGGCTTTCCCCTTCGCCAAACTTCCCGCTCATCCCGAGCGAAGTCGAAGGACGGGGGACAGGCCGGGGGGGGCAGGACATGCTTCGCCCCATCACCCAAATTTCTTTCTGTGCCCGCATCCAACCTTCGCTTACCACATCTATTTAATCAATCAACTCGGTGAGATCGTTGCCAAACCAATCAATAGCGGTATTATCATCTTCAACTTCCACCGTTTTGTTGGTTTCGTTAGTGTAGCCCTGCTTCTCCTGCGTCTGTTTTTTTTGCTCCTGTTGCGTTTGCATATACTGTACAAGTCCAGGGATATTGCTAGTATCTGTGTCATATAGAGGTGGTGTGTTGGTGGCATGCCCAAATGGTGTTAGCCCAAAGCCCAGGAGGAGTGTCAGCGGCAATAAAATTATACCTCTTTTCATGCAGACCCTTCGATTTGTTTTTGATTTTGATAACGACTGTGATTAAGTGAAAAATCAGTATACGCTAATTTTTGTTTTTATGCGCGCGCAGCACGGTATAGGATAGCATATTTCGTCGTAATCACCGGTTGATTCAAAATGGGATTGCAAACTTCATCAAATAGCACCAGTCAACATTATACGCATTGTTAAACAACCGGTCTTGCGAAGTACGAACAAATCTGGCCGATAATCTCTTGAGGGAGAGTGTTTTTGTCGGTGTTGCTCTGGGGGATCTTTTTTAGTACGCTTATCTTTGCGCCGGTGTTTAATCTTTGAAGCGTTTGCCTTTGAGGACGGCTGTCTAGTAAATCAATAGGTGCATCTCGCTTCCGCTCATCACTCTCACTCGAAAATCTCACACCTTCGCCCGCTCCTCTGAGAACTAAGTACTCTGCAATGGCATATTGTTGTTTTAAACAGACAATGCTTAAGGGGGTTTCGCCATACCGTTTCGGACTCAGCTTAGCTCCGCTTTCCACTAGAATCTTAATCATAGCAAGGTTATTAAGTAAACATGCGATATAGAGAGGGGCTCCGTCAGGTCCCTCCGTATTAGGGTTCGCTCCTTTTGCCAGAAGCTCCTCAACGATTTTAAGATGCCCATTTCTACATGCGATATAGAGAGGTGTTCCGTCAGTTCTCTCCATATTAGGATTTGCTCTTTTTGCCAGAAGCGCCTCAACGATTTTAAGATGCCCATTCCTACATGCAATATGGAGAGGTGTTCCGTCAGATCCCTCCATATTAGGATTTGCTCTTTTTACCAGAAGCGCCTCAACGATTTTAAGATGCCCATTTCTACATGCAATATGGAGAGGCGCTTCATTTAAAGTTCCTGATGTCAGCGGTGCATTCCCTTCAATAAGTATCAAGGCAATCTCAAAATTACCAACTCTACATATGTAATCTAAGGGCCTTTCGTTTAGAAAATCAGGAATATTAGGATCCGCGTGCTCCATTACTAACAACTTTACTATTTCTGGCTTATTTTCCATGCAGGCTAAAAATAGCGGAGTTCTACGATTTTGTTCGCGGGCATTCTTGTTCGCCCCTAGTGCCAGCAACAGATCCGCACTTTTGAATTTGCCCATCTTGCAAGCCAGGTGCAAAGCAGTATGGCCATATTCATCCTTAATTTCAAAATCGAAATGCGCCTCTTTAAGAGCACGAATAACACCAAGATGTTCTTTTATGCTGGCGATATGCAACGGGGAGCTGGCTTTTGTGTTGGTATAGTTAATTTGAGCACCCATTTCAAGCAATAATGCGACAATTTTATCGTGGCCATTTTCTGATGCTACATAGAGCGGCCGCCTTTGTACCCGCCATTCCTCTACATAGTGTGGTTGCCTTTGTAATGGCCATCCTTGCGCCTCAAGGTTTGCACCCAATCGTACCAAGGATTGGGCAGTTTGAAGATCGCCCAAACGGCATGCCCAATGAAGGAGTGTTGTATTTCTTTTTAAGAACGTGCCAATCAAACTATTAAGATACGATATTCGTTCCTTGGTGGAATGTTTATTATCTGTGCTACAGATCCCAAGAACACATTTTGAAAGAACTTGCTTTGCCAATGCCCAATCACCAGTCTTATCGGCCTGTAAAAGCTGTTTGATAGGCGAAGGTTTTTTGATGAGCTCATATTGATTAAATGTTTTTAATAACGCACAAGCATTAATATTCTTATGGTTCTTTTGCATACAGGTGACCTGTTGCGCACCGCCAAGAGTGACAAGTAATGCGGGTATAAATCCGTATTTGCGCGATTTTCCGAAAGGACGTTTATTTAAATACACAGCCTATCTCCATTGCCTTGTTTAATTTAATTTATTTTATCTTTGATTTTGACAATAATTGTGGTTAAGTAAAAAATTAGTATACCTATATATGGATCCCCTTTATATATTATAGAGCTGTTATCTAATCTCGGCCCCCCGAAGCAGCAACAATTTTAACCATAATTTGGTGATTGTGGTATTAGTTGTTTTTAACGTATAGACCTCGTACTTTAAAAACAACTAACCCGGGGGCCTTGTATTTGTGAAAATATAGGCGGGGAGTTTGTGGGGCCGCAGGCCCCACGCCCAACTTCTGTACCCGCAGGGGGCCGAAGGCAGCTCCGAGCGATTGGTTGTTTTTTAAATAACAGCTCTATACGAGCTCCATAGCCGGTACGGCGGTTGAAATGGCGCGCTGTGTTAAGTATAAGATTACTGCTATAAATACTTTTGTCAATAAAATAAACCCTGTTTTGCTTTCTGATATTTTCTCGCCTGCTGCCAAGAGCGGTGGGACGCAGTGACGTCTAGTTGTGCCTGAAGTATCTTTTCTATAGAGCTGTTACCTAAAAAGCAACTAATCAACCAGGGCTTAACTCGGTCCCCTGCGGGTACAGAAGTTGGGGAGATGGGGCTGCGCCCCATCAAACTTCCCGCTCATAGACTTGCAAGTGAGAGTACCCCGGGTTAGTTGTTTTTAAAGTACGAGGTCTATATAGAGGTGAGGGATCAGACATTATATTTTGCCTATAACCATGAAAATTCATGGGTCTGTTCTATGTTAACAATTCCTAATTTATTAACATAGCTTGGCGAGAGGGGGGTGGGGGGACTAGAACTGTTCAGAATGGTAGCATTTGCAGCATTGCGTCTTATAATTTTATTTTTATCGCAAAAAGCAGGCAAGCTTTACTTTTTAATGGCATCTTGTATGTTTCTATAATACCAAACATGAAACGCGTGTCCCGTGGGCATTCTAAAGCGACTTTTTTCCGGCAAATACCTATTGTTTAACACTATTCAATAAGAAGACTTTTTTGTATTTGCAAGACTTAAAAAGTCTTATATGATGTATAAGAATAAGAATAAGAATTATATCCAATAGCCTTTTGAGGAACTAATTATGAATATGCCTGAGACTTGTCTCCACCTGCTCGTGCTTGTATGCGCAGGACTTTTTAGTGTATCCGAGATGCCTGGTGCCCGCTGCTGCTTATCCGGTCAGGAAAAGCGTAAACTAAGGGCGAAGATCTGCAGTCATCTCGCGGAAGAGCCGTCGATCAACGACATTGGAAAGTTGCTCGAACCATATGGCATATCGCTTTCAAGCACAAGTTCTATTGCAAACTTCATAAGCATCACACTTGGCTTTTTCGAAGGGCTTACTTTTATGATAGCAAAGGGAGAACGGGGAATGCGTGAAGAGGATGATAAATTGCGAAAGGTGGTTGATGAGCTCAGAAAAGAAAGGGGCGACCAACTCACGCGAGAACAAATTGTCGATGCCTTTGGGAAACACGGGTATCGATGTAAGAGTATTCAGATATGGGGAATTTTAAACAGAATTGAGCGAGAAGAGGATGTTATATTGACCAAATTGACAAAATTGACCGAGAAGAAACCGATACTGGCAGTTGCCAAGATTGCGAAACAGCATAAGCGCGAACGATACGTAAGAATGAATATAAAAAAACAGGCATTTTATGATATAAGCGAGTATTATACTGGGCCTGCATCGTTTGAGAATGAACCCCTTCCCCAACTTTGGAATTTAAAAACTAATAATAACCAGTTGCTATAGAGCTGTTACCTAAAAAGCAACTAATCAACCAGGACTTAACTCGGTCCCCCCGCTCATCCTGCCGTGCCCGCCATAGCTCCTCTAGGAGCGAAGGCTGGGAGCCTGCCGAAGGACGGGTACAGAAGTTGGGGAGATGGGGCTGCGCCCCATCAATCTTCCCGCTCATAGACCTGCAAGTAAGAGTACCCCGGGTTAGTTGTTTTTAAAGTACGAGCTCCATATAATTTTATATAAAATTATCAAATATCCAGCTTGCAAATAATTTAAAAATATTCTAAAATCTATATTAATAGTATGGTTTATAAAAGGGATGGCTTGCCTGATGTATCTTTGAGCAAGCTGCTCTTTTCATATACCGTTTACAAGAATTATAGGTAAAATAATCTAATAGCCCTTTAAAGGGATGATAAGGAGATGATTATGAATATATTTGGAGCTTATGTTTGCCTGCTTGTGCTTGTAGGCGCAGGATTTTTTGATGTAACTGAGGTGTAAGGACGATAAATTGCGAAAGGTTGTTAGAGAAAAACGAGTGCTTTGATGGTGATATAAGTAGGAAATCCCAAAAATAAGTAACATAAAAAGGAATTCACATGAACGTTAATTATGGTAAAATCGTGCATAGCTTGGTGCTGTGTGCCGGGCTATTTGGCTCAACCACCCTTCTAAAAGCCATGGATACCTGGCAGATAGCAGTTCAAGAACTCACCCCGAATCAGTTGCGAAAGAAGCTGAGCGATGATCAAATTAAAACCCTTATTCGGGATGTTTTTAGTAAATTAAAGGCAGGCAATCCTTTTAAGAGAGCCTCTGAGACACGGGACATCTTTGAGGCCCGCAATATCACAGGGGTCCCAACAGATTCATCCCGAACGAGCCAACTGTTTTGTTTAGTTTTAAGTATACCTCCCGGAAAGATGTTGAATAGGATTCCCCTTGATCGTTTAGATCAGGCTGAACAGTATGCCTTAAGAGGAGAACTTTGCGGGAAGAATCTCAAAGAACTTATAGACGAGTATTTAGAAAAACATAGATCTTTTACCAGCCAGTATCTCGAGGAAGGTTATTTCACTAAAAAGCAGAAAAAACGGCGCTTTCGCAAACAAGAGAAAGAGGGAGAGGGAGATAAAATTGTATCTCCGAAAAGGCTTAGAAAAGAGAAGCTCAATCAAAACAACGGTAAAAACGAAAATCCCGAGATTTATGACGCCCCAGAAACAAACACTGGTTATTATAGGGAAAATTTTGTCATTACGCTCCCCCAGCAACAACAAGATCTTGACCAAGGCATCGATGCTGATAGGCGGAAAATGGAGCCCTATGCAGACGAAGATTTAAACAACACCCTAAACATTAAACTCTTTAGTGATTGGGATAATGGGCAATAATCCTCCATGCTGTGTAAAAAATAATAAAAACAGAGTGAGCCGAGTCAATTCTTGGGCAAAATGTTGCCAGTATGGAGCTCGTATTTTAAAAACAACTAATCAAGTTGCGCTCGCGCCCTTCGATCCTTCGACAGGCTCAGGACGAGCGGGTCTCAGGGCGAACGGCGTTTGGTTGCGTTTGAAGTAACTTCTCTATAGCGGGGGCAAGTAAT